>Ga0116193_1000016_pt1 | contig 180238 bp, 149 predicted proteins | sample AD_UKC115_MetaG_FD_89892 | JGI IMG/M metagenome (GOLD analysis project Ga0116193, IMG submission 89892) | Active sludge microbial communities of municipal wastewater-treating anaerobic digesters from Hong Kong - AD_UKC115_MetaG | ecosystem: Engineered > Bioreactor > Anaerobic > Digestate...
CTTTCGCCTTCGTCTCCGCGCCGTGCTGCCTCCGCTCTCGCTTCATACCGATCCTCCTCGCCGGACATCCTTAAGCCGTAATAACACACCATGATAACTGTCCAGTTTTTGGGGATCACTTCAGAAAATTATGTTCATCCTGTTTTCATTGCGTATTCGCCTTATCAGACATACGGGATGCTCCATCGTGCTTGGATGTGATCAAATGACATCATTTCTATCCAAATTGAGGCATGCAGAAAGCCGTTTTGGAGTAAATAGACAACGTTTTTTCCGGGAAAGCGTTCTTGGGACACCTTTTCTTCGCGATGAGGAAGAAGTGTTCCCGATCAATCGTATTTTGGTCCGCTCTGACATGCGGATTTGAGTTCGGGATCGCCTGGTCCGAATATCCGTCCCTTTTTTCCATCTGCGTATATCTGCGTCATCTGTGGATCATGTGATTTTCCGTAGATGACGCAGATAGTCGCAGATATCGAACCGATGAACGGAATAAAGAGGTAAAACGTGGCTCCTTGCGGTTTTGTGGTTTTTTGCAATTCTTTTGGACAGCAATGAAATGACATTTTCACTCGCGCTCCTACACGATGGCGAGGAAAGTAAACAGCGCGAGCAGATAGACCGATCCGCCGATGAGGGACGGAATGCTGCAGCAGAGGATGAGCGGGACCGCCACGCGAAGCCGTGAACGGGTCAGAAGCAGATAAGCGGACACGGTTCCCAGCAGCAATCCGGTTATACCCCAGAAAGCAATGCCCAGGATGGACAAGGGCCAGACATGGTACTCGTCCAGGAACGGTTGCGCTCCGTAGGCCATCGCTGCGACGGCCCGAATAAAGATCGGCGGCGCCAGTTGAAGCAACAGCGCTACCGGTGCAAGCGCGAGATGCCAATACGCCCTCATTCCGGGAAATCCTCCACACGGAGATGATTGTCGCCGCGGCAAGACGCCCACGACTCGCGCACGAACGATTCGGCGTTCAACCGCCCGAAGGTGGCCGCCTCCACCTGTCGGAATTTCCGCCAAGCCAGAATGTTCGATTCCTCCACGGCCTTGCGAATGCTGTCGCCGTGCGTCCAGCGGCGCAGAAAATAGAAGTAGAAGACGGGCGACGTGCTTTCGCCGGGGTGGCCCACATAGATTTTCGCGCCGAGATCCAGCCAGTGCCGGCCCTGCGGAAGATTGTGGCAACCGGTGTTGTAGACCAGGCGCAGCCGCCGGCGGTGATCGTCGGGCAGGCTCTTCACCCAGTCCACATATTGGTTCGTGTGGGCGAGTAGAAACAAGTCAACCGCGCGATAGCGCCGCAGGGCATGATCCAGCGCGGCAAGGAACGCCTCTTTCTTATCATCCTTCCGTGATTGCGTGAAGTACCACGCGTGGTCGTAATGCCGCGTCAGATAGCGCAGGGTGAAGAGCATCGTGCCCCATTTTTGGAATGGCGTTACATCATCGCGTATCGCCAGCGCCGCACGATGCTCACGGCCTTCCGGTACAGCGCCGTCCTGAAGGATGCCGTCGCCCAGAAAAGTGTAAACCAAGGCGAACGAGGCCAATGCGAGACCTGTTGCAACGGCGGCGGCATACCGGTTGTTCATATAAGACGCTTCCCTGGCCCAACGGAGACGCCGCTATTGTAGATCGAATTGCGCCGTAAATGACAAGCAAGAACAAAACCAGAGGCGTGGACGGAACATCCATCCCGGCCTCTGGTTTCGTGTACGGGCCGTGGTTATTTCTTTTTCGCGGCCGGTTTCTTCGCGGCGGCTTTTTTCACGGGCGCCTTCTTCGCGGCCGTCTTGCCTTTGCATCCACAAGCCATGTTCGTTCTCCTTTTGTTGGTTGGAACCCTGAACGCTACACTGCATGTTGTATCAGAAAAGAAGAAAAAACGCAATATGTTGTATTCAGTCCCCAATTTGCACGCACGAAATGCGGCCAAGAAGCCGCGTCCACGGTAGAAGCGCCCTCTTTCCGTCTGCTCGCTGCCGCAATCGAACCAATGCGACCTATCCAAACGTGCAGGCGATCATCATCACCCCACAAGCGGCATCTTTGTCGGTTTTCAGCCATGTTGGCGGGCCTGAGTCATTGGTGGGTGCGAGTGGTTATTGCTTGAGAGCACCGTGTTCTCGGAGTCGTGAAGGTTTCGGAATGTAACGCCGATTTCCAAATCGGCTTGCTGAAACACGACATGCCGATTTGGATATCGGCGCTACAGAGCAGCCATTTTCAATTTCAACACAAGATCTCGTTGCCGGATCCGACATGAAATTGCCCGGAAATGCCAATCACCGCGGAAATTCTCATTCTTTTATCTCAAGAACTCGGTACTCTCAAGTTATTGGTTCGGCCCCGGACAATAAAACATTCCAACGGCGTTTGCGGATGCGCGGCCCGCTTGTATCGGTGCGAGGGGGATGGTACGCTGTGCGTGGCGAACATTCAGGAGGATTGGGACATGGCTGAAATAGACAAATATCTGCAAATGATGGTGGAGCACGGCGCGTCGGATTTGCATTATTGCACGGGATGCAAGCCGATTTTCCGCAAGGACGGTTCAATCATCCGCCTACGCGAGGATGAGATTGACGCCCAGCGCGCCAAGACGGTTATTTACGAGATCATGCCCCCGCGCAACGAAAAAGAATTCAACGAGACAAACGACACCGATTTCGCCTATGAGGTGCCGGGCGTGGCTCGCTATCGCGTGAACGTTTTCCGGGATCACAAGGGGATTGGCGCGGTGCTGCGCGTTATTCCCTCGCAAATCCTGACGATGGAACAACTCAAACTGCCGGAGTCGGTTCGAAAGTTTTGCGTGCTAAACAAAGGTTTGGTTCTTGTGACGGGGCCGACAGGCAGCGGAAAATCAACGACCCTTGCGGCCATGATCGATCACATTAACAAAACGCGAACCGATCACATCATCACAATCGAAGATCCGATTGAGTTTGTCCATCCGAACCAGCGCTGCCTTGTGAACCAGCGCGAAGTCCATGCGCATACGATGAGTTTCAAGAGCGCGTTGCGCGCGGCGCTGCGCGAAGATCCGGATATCGTGCTCGTGGGCGAGATGCGCGATCTCGAAACGACGCGCATTGCGCTCGAAACCGCTGAAACGGGCCATCTGGTCTTCGGAACCCTTCACACTACCACGGCCATTGGCACCATTGACCGTTTGATCGATCAATTTCCCGCCGACGAGCAGCAGCAGATTCGAACCATGCTCGCGTCCACGTTGAAAGGTGTCGTTGCGCAAAATCTGCTCAAGAAGAAGGGCGGCGGACGCGTCGCGGCCATCGAGGTGTTGGTCGTGAATGCCGCTGTCGGCATGCTGATCCGCGAATCCAAGATACCGCAGATCATGAGCATCATGCAGACCGGCAAAAAAGAGGGTATGACCATCCTGAACCAGGAACTGGCCCGGCTGGTCAAGGAAGATTTGGTCGATCCGGACGAGGCGTATCGCAAGGCGGTGGACAAGGCCGACTTGTTAAAACAGTTTGAAACGAACAACATCCGCTTCGATGCGCCGGAGGAGTAGCGTTCAACCCTCGCCCGTGACATAAAACCGGTTTCTCAGGGTCGGGCTTTTGGGGAGATCCGGCGGACCCAGGCGCGAGGCAGTTCGTCGCCGCGCTTGCCTAGTTGGACGCCGATCCATTTGGCGGCATTCACGCAAAGGCTTTGCAGGGCGCAACCGTATCGGCCCTTTGAGATGAAATGCCGGACGTCGTCGCGGACACGGCGCAGGCCGTATCCAAATTCGCCGCCGATTGCCGGATTGCGCAGAATGCCCATGCGGGTCAACGACAAACCGTTTTCAAAGGCGAACTGAAATTCTCCCCGGAGGTTGCGCTCATGGCCATGGACGACCGCCGCTTCGGGATCGTAGACGACGCGATAACCCGCCATGAGCACATCGCGGCACATCCCTTGGTCTTCCGCGAGTACGACGGTTTCGTTGTAGGGAAACCGCTGCCACAATTCGCGGCGAACCGCGCTGTTGGCGTTCGAGAAGCGGAACAGGCCGGGATGGATGCTGCCGGCGGCGGCCAAGTCGCGTACAAAACCTTCCGGCGGATACTCATGTTCCAGTGCGTGGCGGCGCATCGGTCCCATGCCTTCCGGGGGGATTTGCCGTCCATAAACGGCGCCGACTTTTGGATCGTCGAAATGCCGCACGAGGTTGTACAGCCAGCGGGGACCCGTGGGCGCGGCGTCGCCGCTCAGAAAAACGATGACATCGTTTTTCGCGCGTCTGGCGGCGAGATTGCGCGTGCGGCCGTGATGGAACTCTTCCGGCGGGATGACGATGGCCCCCACGCCCTGTTCGCGCATGAACTCGATGGTGCCGTCTGTCGAGCCGCTGTCCACGTAGATGTATTCGACAGGGGCGTCGAATTCCTGTGACAGGATCGTGGGAAATATTCGTTCGATGTTTTTCCGCTCGTTTTTCATCACGAGAACAAGCGAAACGCTGGAAGCCATGGTTGGGAAGATCCTATGATCCGGAGGCGGCGATGCGATTGATGGAGGCTTCGACATCGGCAATGCGATCCGACATCTCTCTGGCGCGGTCTGGACGTCCGGTCGCCGCGAAACACTGGCGGAGATGTTCAAGCAGATATAGATCGTTCGGATAACCCTGCAGGGCCTCTTCATAATACGGGATCGCTTCGGCGTGTTTTCCTGCGCGGAAACAGGCTTCGGCCACGAATCGGGCCATTGCCGGCGAACGGTATCCCTCGTCCATGGCCTGCCGTCCGAATGCCGCCGCCTCATCGTTCCGGCCCAGTTCGATTAGCGCCCAGACCTTGTTGAGCCGGGGTCCCGCCGCGGAACTGTTGCGGGCAAAGGCGCGGTCGTATTCCACGATAGCCTTGTCCCATTGCTTGAGGCGATAATGGATATCGCCCGCCACCTCGTATGGGGCCGGTTCATGTCGGGCTTTCCGTTTGGCTTCCTCGGTTTGGGCGAGCGCCCGCGGAAAATCGTTTTTCTCGACGAAATCCGCAGCGAATCCCAAGTAGGTGCGGTAGTCGTTGGCGCGTAAAATTTGGCCATGCCGGGCCAGCCACGCGGTCAATCCCTCCGCGGCCAGAAATCCCGCCGCAATCAGCACGGCCCATGCCACAAGCACTTTTCGGGTTGTCGCCGCCGGAATCACTGGCATCTATTGTGCGCCTTTTCCGCTAAGCACGATCCGAATCGTGGATATGAGAATCCGGAGATCCGTCATGAGGGAAAGCGTATTGATATATACGAGGTCGTACAACAGGCGATCTTCCGCCTCCGAAAAATACGTGCCGAGCACGTGCGACAGGCACGTCAGCCCGGGGCGCACGGCCAGTCGTTGATCGATTAGCGGCAACGCGGCACGATTCGTTTCGTAAAATTCACGCCACGCCGGACGTGGTCCGATCAGACTCATGTCGCCACGTAAAACATTGAACAATTGCGGGATTTCATCTATACGGTGCTTGCGAATGAAGCGTCCGACAGGCGTAATCCGCGGATCATTTTCCGTCGCAAGCACGTGCCCCGCGTCATTTCGGAGTTCCGGACCCGCCGTCATGGAACGGAATTTATAGATGCGAAAGGGCTTTCCGCCCCGCCCCAGTCGTTCCTGAACGTACAGAATCGGACCGGGCGAGGTCAGTTTGATGGCCAGCGCCGTAACCATGCAAATCGGCAGGGCCGCGAGAAGGCCTGTCGCCGCCGCCGTGAGATCAATCAGGCGTTTCAAGTTCAGGTAGGGCGACGCGGCCTGTTGCGACGCCACTTCGATCAAAGGAATGCCGGCGATCGCCTGGAGATGATGGCGCTGAAACAGCATCACGTCACGCAAGGTGGGATGCAGGAAGGTTCGCCGGCAATGTTCCCGGCAAAATTCGATGATCTCGTCGAGTTGTCCGTGGCTGTGTTCTTCGAGTGCGATGATGGCGTCTTCCACGGGCATGAAATTCGGGTTGGATTCTTCTTTGCGACGCCGTACTTTTTCCTTGAGCGCATCAAGCGTGACGAATTGCGCCTCGATGCGGCCGCCGGAACGATTGTTTGCGATGGCCTTGGCGATGCGCTCCGCATTGATTGGGCTTCCCAGAATGAAGAAATACCGATGCATCGTTTGAAATCGCGCGACGACGGATGCGGCATAATAGCGCCAGCAGGCAATTAACACGGCGCCGAGTCCGGCGCTGACGACCAGTTCGCGGCGGGAAATCGTGCGATACTCGGCCGTCAAGACCGAAGTTAGCGCGAAAGAGACCAAGCCGGCGATAGCCGCCGCCAGCACGGCATAATACACTGCATCAAAACGATCCGTGATGCACGAGGTGCGATAACTGCCGGCCATAATCATGGCGGCCGCCAGGATAATCAGGCAAATGAGCCTGTCGCGGTGAAGGGCGAGGAAATCAATCTGCGCCAGGGTGTCCCACCGCGTCAAGGTGGCCAGACTCAGCGCCAACCAATACATCAGCATATCCGTAAGGAAATACAGCAACTGGATTTGCCGTTCCTCGCGAAATACCCATGCGGTCCGATCCACCGATCGCGCCGATTCGCCTAGAACAAGTCCCGTCAACGTGCACACCTCACAGAAATACGCATGCGAAAAGTTGCCTTGTCACCCAAAGAGAGTTCGATTTGCTGGGGACAATTTTACCTTCCCCGCAATGCTAACAGATTGAACCCAATTTTGGCAAGTAATTACCGGCTGTTTTCGTCGGGAAAGACCGCAACCGGTAGCCGGTTGGATTGGATATGCAAGGAGAGTGACAGGGGAGGCATGTGCGGTAAACCCTTTGTCTCCATTTCACCGTGTAGTTTCTTTGTCCGCAACTTCTGTGTGTGAAACAAGGAAGTTGCGGACAAAGAAATCATGCCCTTGATTGATGTATTGCGGCTGAGCAGCCTTAGGTGTTTTCCTTACGTAGGCCAAGGCGATCCCATTGTCTGTGTCTTTATTGGCATGACCGGGAAAATAGGGTCTCTTGATTGTGGCTTTCAGACGGTAAAAACGACTATCTGCTCGTTTGGGCATGACGTTTTTTATTCAAACGATGAGACGAAAAAGCGTCAACAGTTCGCTTCCAAGGTGCAGATGCGGCATCCATGCCGGGATACTTGTGTGCTGATTGATGTCCCTGAAGCCTTGCGCCGAGAAGATGATTTATGAAAAAATCGTTGTGCGGTGACGAGATGGTTTTGTAGTACGCCAAAATTTCTGTTCATTCTTTCGACGGGCGCCATACCGGAGTCGTGAACGCGGAGGTTTGACTGGTGGCAACAAACGTCACGGAATTCAATGCCTTGATCGTGGGCAGTGATGCCCAGACCCTTTTGCGAGTGCGGGAACATCTCCAGCGCGCGGGCTTTCGCGTGTTTGCAGCCGACAACGGGTGGGACGCACTCAAGAACGTCAAAGAAATGCCGCCCGATATCGTGGTGTCGGAAATTGCCATGCCGGACATGGACGGGTGCAGTCTGCGCGAACGGTTCATGCTTGATCCGGGGATACGCGATATCCCGTTCATTTTCCTCACGGAGGACGGCGGGGCGGAACGTCAGATTCGGGCGCTTCGCGCGGGTGTGGATGACTATATTGTCAAACCGTGCGATCCCATTGTGATCGTGGCGCGGGTCGAGGCCGTTTTGTCCCGGCGGCGCACCTACGAGGAACTGGTGCGCGTGGATCCCTTGACGCGCCTGCTCAACCGTCCGAGCGTGGAGATGGAAGTGCGCGAAGATCTGGCACGGCTGATTCGATACCGGCACATCGCTTGTCTGGCGGCCTTGGATGTGGACGATCTGGCGGCCATCAACAAGGAACACGGGCATCCCATGGGCGATCTGATGTTGACCTGTCTGGGGGGCATTATTCTATCCAATGTCCGCAGCGTGGATATTGCTGGACGCCTTCGCGGCGAGGAATTTGTGCTGTATTTGCCCGAAACGGCCGCCGAAGGCGCCAAGACGCTTCTTTTGCGCATCCTCGATCGCTTCGTGGCCTCCGCCGATGCCATTGCCGGCATTACGACGAGTTTCACCGCCGGCATTGTCGAGGCGCCGTCCGGCGGGCAAGACTGGCCCAGCCTGTATGCGCGGGCCATGAAGGCGCTTCGGGACGCCAAAGCGCGGGGACGAGGTGAAATTGTCGTGGCGGAAATGGCCGAATCGGCTGTCTGACGGGGATTGGCATTCCGGCAGGACAACCGGCGCGGCCTTGACGACCGATTCACGTGTTGTCGGGCCGAACATGGAGGAATACAATGCGCATTGCCTTGGATGTCGGCCCGATTACGGCCATGCGCACCGGGGTTGGGAATTACTGCCATTACCTATTGAAGCATCTTCTTGCGCTGGGGACCGGTGACGTCTTTCTTGGATTTTCGTCCGGATCGGTCCGGGTCGAATTAGGCGCCATGGCGCACAAGGTACGGTGTCGTCATTTCCCATTACCGACACGCGTAGTCTACCGATTGTGGGACCATCTGGCTTGGCCGAAGGTGGACACATGGCTCGGCGGCGCGGATATCTACCATGCGACGAATTACTTCCTCGCCCCGACGCAATCGGCGCGGCGTGTGGTGACGATTCACGATCTCGCCTTCATGGCCGCGCCCGAATTGTGCAGTCCGAAAATCAGCGGCCTGTTCGCGAGGCATGTCGGGCGTTTCATCCAGGAAGCGGATGCGGTCATCGCGTGTTCGGAATCCACGAAAGCCGATATATTGAAATTCTGCCCGGTGGATGCGTCGAAGGTCAGGGTCGTGTACGAGGCGGTTGACGAGGACTTTTCGGCCATGGATCGCGACGAGGCCCGGCAACGGGTGCAGGCACAGTTTGCATTGGCGGAGCCGTATATCCTGTTTGTTGGGACTCTTGAACCCCGCAAAAACCTTCCCCTGCTGCTGAAGGCCTTCGCGCGGATTGCGAACGATGTGCCGCATGCGTTGGTTTTGGCGGGCGGCACGGGCTGGAATGCCGGGCCGATCTTCGAAACCATCGAATTGCTGAAACTAGCAGACCGCGTCCGGCTTTTGGGATTTGTGCGGACGACAACCGATCTTTCGGCGCTCTATTCGGCCGCGGACGCCTTTGCGTTTCCATCCCGGTATGAAGGTTTTGGATTGCCCATTCTCGAAGCCATGACCTGCGGATGCCCTGTGGTCGCCGCGGACAATTCCTCGATTCCTGAAGTGGCGGGCGGCGCCGCTCTGTTGTGTCCGGCGGATGACGAGAAACCATTTGCGAAGGCCTTGCGCGCGGCGGTTTCCGACGAAGCCCTCCGTGCGCGGCTTTCCGACGCGGGCCGTGAACAGGCCAAGCGTTTTTCCTGGCGTCTTTGTGCGGAACAAACAATGGCCGTTTACAGGGAGGCCCTGTCCGCTTGAAGCCGTTTTCGTGTGAACGCCACGGCAAGGTTCACATCAACGGCGCGCCGAGTGCGGTTTCGTAGACCGCAATGATATTTTCGAGGGGGACGTCGTCCTGAAAGACGTGCGACGGCGCCAGAATCAGGCCGCCATCCTTGCCGACGATGTCTATCAGACGGCGGGTGGCTTCCCGGACGGTTTTCACCGACGCGAAGGGCAGGAGATCTTGGGTGTCTATGCCGCCGTTGAAAGTGAGATGCGCCCCGAATTCGCGCTTGAGCTCTTCCGCGTCCATGCCGGCCGCCCGGGTCTGAATCGGATTCAACACGTCCACGCCGATATCAATCAGGTCCGGGATGATCGCGCGGACACTTCCGCAAGAATGGTACTTTACCTTGACGCCGTACGTTTTGCACATGGCGATAAAGGCGGCCATCCGCGGCTTGAGGAACCGTCTCCACATATCCGGCGCCATGAGAAGACCATCCTGGCCGCCGACATCGTCGTTGTATTCCATCATGTCCATGTGGCCGTTTGCGGCTTCGAGCACGCGGCGCGCGCGTTCCATCAGGTAGGCCTGCACGTGATCCATGACGGCCTCCGCGCGGGCCGGTTCGCAGGCCAGATCCGATAGAAATTCCCCAAAACCGCGAAGAAACCAGCTGATTTCGAAGATGCCGCGGCTGTGTCCGAGTATCCAATAGTCCGCATGGGCCTTGGCTGTCTCCTCGATGCGCGAATAATCCCACCAGTCCGGCGAAGGCCATGAATGCCGCTCGATATCGGCAACGGTTTCGGCCTTTTGCAAGGGGTTCAGGGCAAGGTCCATGTAGAATCCGCACGACGTTTGATTGGGCCGAAATCCGACGCCCCAGATGTCGCAATGCACATCGCCGTTGACAATGGCGAGGGTCGGATCCGCATACGCGAGCGATTCGCATGGCCGCGCAAAGTCCGGTCCCACGCCGCGCAGATCCATCCCCAACCGGTCTTCGACGGATGCATGGCCGGACAGTCCGAGCCGTTGGCGCAGTTTTTCAATCACTTCGCCGCGCGCGGAAAAATCGAGCGCGGTGCGGTCGGGTTGCCGGTGTGTGATGGCGGTCCGGACACGTTCTTTCGCCGTCATGGTTTCTGGCCTGCCCGCATTTTCTCGAGAACACTGTGGTGGCGTCCGTAGAAAATATAGATGCCCAATCCGGCCGCCAGCCAGAGCAGGAGGCGCAACCAGTTGCTCGACGGCAGGGAGAACATCAGAATGCCGCACAGCAGCGCGCCCATAACCGGCACGAACGCGCCGCCTGGCGCGCGGAACGGGCGTTTGGCGCCGGGCTGAATTTTTCGCATGATAAGCACGGCCAGGCACACAATCACGAAGGCCAGCAACGTGCCGATGTTCACCAGTTCCAACAGGACGCGCAACGGGAAAAACGACGAGAAAAACGCGACCACGATACCCGTCAGAATCGTGGACTTCCACGGCGTTCGGAACGTGGGATGGACGCTGCCGAAGAAACTCGCGGGCAGGAGGCCGTCGCGCGCCATGGCCAGCAAGATGCGCGGCTGGCTCAACATTAGCACCATTTGCACGGATGTGATGCCCGCCAAGGCGCCCAGCGAGACGATGAACGTGGCCCACGGAAGCCCCGCATGCTGGAAGGCCACTGCGACCGGCGCATCTATGTCAATCTTGTCGTAGGGAACCATTCCGGTCAACACAGCCGCCACCGCAATATAGAGGGCGGTGCAGATGAGCAACGAGGCAATGATTCCGATGGGAACGTCACGCTGGGGCTTGCGGGCCTCCTCGGCATGCGTCGAAACGGCGTCGAAGCCGATATAGGCGAAGAAAATAATTCCCGCGCCGGCCAGCACGCCCACGGGTTGCCCGGCGGCATCGTGTCCCCATACGAAGGCTTCTCCGAATAAACTCAATCCCTTCCAGCCATAGGGCGCAAACGGCCGCCAGTTGGCGGGATCGACAAAAAACATGCCTACCACGATGACAAACAGAACGACCAACAGTTTGATGGCCACCATAATCGCATTGAACCCGGCGCTTTCGCGGATGCCGACCACCAGGATAACCGTCAGGATGGCGGAGATGATTAATGCGGGCAGATCGACCAGGGTTCCGGTCATGACGAGATGTCCGGTGGCGGGATCGGTGTTGAACGGTGCGCGGGAAAGAACTTCAGGAATGGAAAGGCCGAACAATCCGATGAAGTTTTGGAAATAGTGGGACCATCCATGCGCCACAGAGGCCGACGCCATTGTGTATTCGAGCACGAGATCCCATCCGATAATCCATGCAAAGACTTCGCCGAGCGTCGTGTAGGCGTAGGTATAGGCCGATCCCGCCACGGGCGCCATCGCGGCGAATTCCGCGTAGCAAAGCGCGGCGAAAATGCATGCGATGCCCGACACGACGAAGGACGCGATAATCGCGGGTCCTGTTTTGTCATGGGCCACCGTTCCCACGATGACGAAGATGCCCGCGCCAATGATCGTGCCGATACCCAGCGCCGTCAGCGAATACGGCCCCAACGCTCGCCGCAACCGGTGGTCGCCGGCCATTTCTTCCATCAGCAGATCGATCGTTTTTCGTGCAAAAAGCCGTTTCATGGTAAAAAATCCGAACCCCGTCCATGCTTTTCCGGGGGCCAAGAATACGGAGATTGGCCTGCCAAGTCAATCAGACGAAACGCCTTTTGTGGAAGAATTCGAGGGTTTGCAGGTGGCGAACGCTTGACCCCTTGCGATAAATGGAGTAAAACACCCGCAATACGGACGGTTTCGTCGGCCTTTATTCGGATGGAGTCAACCTAATGCAAAGCACAATTGAGATATATGACACTACCCTTCGCGACGGCGCGCAGGGACCGGGCGTCAAATTTTCATCGGGGGATCAGATCCGCATCTTGCGGGCGTTGGACGCGTTCGGAATCACGTTCGTCGAAGGGGGGCAGCCCGGCTCCAATCCCAAAGCGGCGGATTTCTTCAAACAGGCCAAGGACTTGCCGCTCAAGAAGGCGGTGGTTGTAGCCTTTGGCAGCACGCGCCACCCGAAATCCGCCGTCGAAGACGATCCCAATATTCGTGCGCTTCTCGAAGCGGATACGAAAGTCGTTACCATCTTCGCGAAGACTTCGCCTTCGCATACGGCGAACGTCCTGCGTGTTTCGCTGGATCATAATCTACGGATTATTGAGGATTCCGTTTCCTATCTTCGATCGCGGGGCCGCCGGGTGATCGTGGATGCCGAGCATTTTTTCGATGCCTGCCGAGAAGATACCGGATATGCCTTGGCCGCGCTCGAACGCGCCGCGGCGGCCGGCGCCGAAACGTTGGTTCTCTGCGACACGAACGGCGGAACGCTCCCGCATGAAATAGCGGCCGCAATACGAACGGTGCGCGCGCATCTCCCGAAGGTGAAACTGGGCATTCACACGCACAACGACACGGGATGCGCCGTGGCCAATTCAATCATTGCCGTACACGAAGGCGTAACCCATGTGCAAGGCACCATCAACGGGTACGGCGAACGCACCGGCAATGCCAATCTGTCCACCATTATCCCCAATTTGCAACTCAAGATGGGTATTCCGGTTGTCAAGCCCGCACAACTCGCCAATCTGTCCCGCTTGTCGCATTTAGTGGCTGAACTGGCCAACATGACGCCGCGCGACTGCGATCCCTATGTGGGGCGGGATGCCTTCACGCACAAGGCCGGCATGCACGCCGACGCCGTCCGCAAGGAAAAAACGAGTTACGAACATGTGGATCCCGCCGCAGTGGGAAATCGAACGCATGTCGCCATCAGCGAGATGTCCGGACGGGCCAGTCTGCTGCACAAGGCCGCGGACCTCGGCGTCTCGCTCGACAAGGACACGCCCGAAATGCGGAGTATCCTCTCGCGCATCAAAGAACTCGAAAGCCAGGGATACGAATTTGAGGGCGCCGACGCCTCGCTTGAATTGCTCATGCGCAAGGTCAAGGGCCAGCATCGTCGTTTTTTCAAGTTGCATGGATTCCATGCCACGGTAACGCAACAGGGCGACGATCCGCAATCCGTTTCCGAGGCAACGGTCAAGGTCGAGATGCCCGACGGCCTCATCCAGCATACGGTGTCCGAGGGCCACGGCCCCGTTGACGCGCTGAACGGCGCCTTGCGCAAGGCGCTCGAACCCTGTTACCCGGAACTTCGCGCCGTCCATCTGGAAGACTACAAGGTCCGCATCATAGACGCCCAGGCGGCTACCGGCGCGAAGACGCGCGTGATGATCGAGTCGAGCGATTTGCAGGACCGATGGAGCACGGTAGGCGTTTCGGAAAACATCATCAGCGCCTCGTATGCCGCGCTTGTGGACAGCATCGAGTACAAACTGCTTCGAACCCGCGGCCACAGGGCCAAGTAACATTTTGCGAAGCGAGGGAGGCACGCATGCGTTTTTTTCTTGAACTGAATCCGATTGTCCAGGCGTTGCTGGCGACTCTATTTACATGGTTTGTCACGGCGCTGGGCGCCAGTCTGGTTTTTTTTACGCGGACAATCAACCAGCGGCTGCTCGACGGGATGCTGGGCATGGCGGCCGGCGTGATGATTGCCGCGAGTTTCTGGTCGCTGCTTGCGCCGGCCATCGAACTGAGCGGCGAACTGGGCATGCCCGAATGGTTGCCGGCGGCCATCGGCTTCCTTGCGGGAGGCGCCTTTTTGTGGACGGTGGACAAGATACTGCCGCACCTTCATGAGGGTTTCGCCATGTCCGAGGCCGAAGGCATCAAGACGTCTTGGCAGCGCAGCACGCTGCTTGTCCTTGCGATTACGCTGCACAATATCCCGGAAGGACTGGCGGTGGGCGTTGCATTTGGCGCGGTGGCCCACGGTATTCCGGGCGCGGCGATGGGCGGGGCCATTGCGTTGGCCCTGGGTATCGGCCTGCAGAATTTTCCCGAAGGAGCGGCCGTCTCCATGCCTCTGCGTCGCGAAGGCGCAAGCATGAAAAAAAGTTTCTTTTGCGGGCAGCTTTCCGGCGCGGTGGAGCCGGTGGCGGGCGTCTTGGGGGCGGCGGCGGTGTTGTTCATGCGCCCCATCCTGCCGTATGCGCTGGCGTTTGCGGCCGGCGCCATGATCTTTGTCGTTGTCGAGGAACTCATCCCGGAAGCGCAGCGCAAGGGCGACACCGACATACCGACCGTCGGCGCCATGGCGGGTTTTACCATTATGATGATCCTCGATGTCGCCCTCGGATAGCGGATAGCGTGGCCGGATTGTGCTTTGCTTCCGTACTATGATACTTTCAGATTCATGCGTCCGAAGTGTTCATGGATTCCCCATCTGATGCCAACCCTCTTTTTGGGGGCGCTGGCGTTGGGATGTGTTTCAGCAACTCCGCGTTGGACACCCGATACCGTTGCACTGCCCAAGGAAACGCCGGAGGGTCTTGGGGTTCCGGCGCCTATTGAACAAAGGGCCGAACCTGTTCCGCCTGTTTCCGCGGAAGCCAATCGGGTCAAATTGACACGTGACGGCGCGTTGATTACGGCGTTGCGGAATAATCGCGACATGGATGTTGCACGGTTTGGGCCGCGCATCGGCGAGACTTACATTCCGGAAGCGCGCGCCGTATTCGATCCGACTTTGCTGGGAACGGTGTCCTACGGCCACATTGCCAATCCGGCCAACGTCGTGGCCGGGATGCCGGGTGTGGTGCGCGCCACCACGACGTCTACCTCGCTGACCCTTCAGGAAACACTTCCAACAGGAACCCGGTTGTTCCTTTCGGGCGATATGGCCGTGTCGAGCCGGGACGTGCATCAAGGGGAGGCGACCATCGGCATCGAGCAGCCGCTCCTAAAAGGCTCCGGCCTCAACGCCAACCTAGTTGCGTTACGGCAGGCCCGTAACAGGGCCGCCCAAAGCGGGCATTCGTTCAGGGCGGTCGTGCTGGCGACGGTGCGCCAGGTCGAGACGGCCTATTGGAATCTGGCGCTGGCCAACGAGGTGCTCGCCATCCGGCAGTTTGCCTTGAAACTGGCCGATGAACAACTACAACGCGCCGAAAGCCTTTTTGCCGTCGGCAAGGCCATTGAGGGCGATGTGGCGGCGGCGCGCGCCGAAAAAGCGTCGCGCGGCGCGGATTTATCCGACGCCATGGCCGCCATCCGTGCTCAGACCGTGGCGCTCGTCCGGTTGATCAATCCTGGCGGTGCGCAGTCATGGAACGTCGAATTCGACCTGCTGGACGCGCCTGAAACAACCGAGGTGAATGTGGATGCGGACGAGTCCGAAAAGTTGGCGGTTGTCTATCGCCCCGAATTGGCCGAAGCCCGACTCGCCGCCGCCAATGCGGAACTGGCTGTGGCCGGCACGCGAAACGATCGCCTTCCGCAAGTCAACCTCGTCGGAACCTACGGCCGAATCAGCCATGGAACGGAACCGGGAGACGGCATCAACCACTTCGGAGATACGCCGTACGACAACTACCAGATTGGCCTGAATGTCCGCACGCCCATCTTGAACCGCGCGGAGCGTGCGCGCCATACGCGGTCGCGATTGGCCGCCGAACAGGCCAACCGGTCGGTGGCGAATGTCGAACAGGGCATTGTGTCCGAGGTGCGGCAGGCCGCCATTCAGGTGGCGCGGTATTGGGAACGCATTCCCGCCACCCGTGAAGCCGTTGCCAGCCGGACCGAGCAGTTGCGCGTTGCGCAGGGGCGTTATGAGGCCGGTATGACGACCGAACTGGATCTCATGATTGTCCAGCGTGATCTTATCCAGGCGCGCATCGAAGAGGTCCAGGCGCGAGTTTCTTACATTCAGGCGTTGACGGCTTTGTATGCCGCGGAAGGCACGTTGCTTGAGCGGCGCGGCATCGCGCTGGACATGGAGGAAGACCGATGACAACCTGCCGGTATATCCGGTAGTGTGACACGGATATCCGGCCGTTTCGTTCCGGCCGCATGGAGTAAAGCGAATGAGGCGAAAGATAACAGTGGTACGGCGGGCGTCCGCAACGGGGGCGATAGTCGTGGCCTGTGTCGTGGCCGTGCTTGGATGCAAACCGTCTCCTGGCGGTTCAGGCGATCCAAAGCAGGCCGCCAAGCCGCCCGCCCTTGTCAAAGTGGCCACGGCTCGCATTCAATCTGTTCCCATTCTATTGAACGGCATTGGAACCGTCGTTCCCATAACGACGATTCAAGTTCGCGCGCAGGTTGGAGGGGAATTGACGGAGGTTCATTTTACGGAGGGCGACCTCGTTGAAAAGGATCAGATACTGTTCTCGATTGATCCGCGTCCCTACCAAGTGGCGCTTGCCCAAGCCGAGGCCAATCTGGCCAAGATGATCGCCATGGCTGATCAGGCCCGTGCCCAGTGGGCCCGTGACAAGGCGCAAGCCGAAAACGCCCAGGCCGAATTCGAGCGAAACAAGCCGTTGTTGCCGAAAGGCATGGTGTCAAAGGAGGAATTCGACAAGGTCCGCGCCGCTGCGGAGGCGTCGAAGGCCGTTGTGGCCGCATCCGAGGCCGCCATCAAATCCGCCGAGGAGAGCGTTCGCGCCGCCAAGGTGGCCATTGAAGACGCAACGCTCAAACTCGGCTACTGTACCATTCGTTCGCCCATTGGCGGCCGGACCGGCAGCCTGTTGATTCATGCGGGCAACCTTGTGAAAGCCAACGACGCGGCGCCGATGGTCGTCGTCAATCAAATCGCGCCCATTCATGTGTCGTTTACCTTGCCTGAACGCCATTTGGGCGCGGTCCGGGCCGCTATGGCGCAAGGCCCCCTTGACGTCACGGCCCGGCCCCAAGGCGGGGAGGGGAGCGTTGCCGAAGGATCGTTGACGTTTGTGGACAACGAGGTAGACCAGAGCACGGGCACGATACGGTTCAAGGCCGTGTTTCCCAATGAAGATGGGTTGTTGTGGCCGGGACAGTTTGTTCGGGTCTTCCTGAGGGTCGGCGCTCGCGAAAAGGCCGTCGTCGTTCCGTCGCGCGCCGTACAGACGGGCCAGCAGGGCACGTATGTGTATGTGCTGAAAGATCACAAGACCATCGAATTGCGTCCTGTGACCACGGGAGAAAGTTATGAAGATGTAACAATCATCACGGAAGGCGTCGCGGAAAAAGAAACGGTCGTTACCGACGGCCATCTCAAACTGGTGCCAGGCGCCACGGCCGTCGTCGCGGATGAAAAGCCGCCTGCGGGAGAAAAGCGGTAATGCACTTTTCCGCGTTGTTCATTCGACGGCCCGTCATGACAACCCTGGTGATGTTGGCCATATTCCTGGCCGGTGTGCTTGGGTATCGCGCGTTGCCCGTCAATGATCTTCCCAATGTGGACTTTCCCACGCTGACCGTGTCCGCCAGTTTGCCGGGGGCGAGCCCTGAAACCATGGCGTCGTCCGTCGCCACGCCGCTCGAACGGCAATTCTCGACCATTGCCGGCCTTGACTCGATGAATTCGATCAGCGCGCTCGGTTCCACGCAGATCGCGCTCCAGTTCAGCCTCGAACGAAACATTGACGATGCGGCCCTCGACGTGCAGTCGGCCATCTCGGCCGCTGGACGCGACCTGCCGCGCGACATGCCCCAGCCGCCGTCGTTCCGCAAGTCCAATCCCGCCGACCAACCCATCCTCTATCTCGCGTTGAGCAGCCCGGTTCTGCCGCTGTCCGAAGTCAACGAGTGGGCCGACACCACCATCGCGCAGCGTATTTCGATGGTCAGCGGCGTCGCGCAAGTGCAGGTGTTCGGCTCCCAGAAATACGCGGTTCGGGTCCATCTCGATCCAGAGGCGATGGCCGCGCGCAAAATCGGCATTGATGAGGTCGTGACCGCGATTCAAACCGGAAATGTGAATACCCCGTTGGGGGATTTGCAGGGTGACGCAAAGGCCTTTGTTTTACAGGCCAATGGCCAGTTGTTGGATGCGAAGTCCTATCTGCCCTTGATTGTGGCATGGCGAAACGGCGCGCCTGTGCGCCTGGAAGACATCGGCACGGCGGTGGATAGCGTTGAAAACGACCGTATCGCAGCATGGTACAACAACGAGCGGGGCATCGTCCTTGCCATCCAAAGACAGCCCGGCACAAATACCATTGCCGTCGTGGACGCCATCAAAAAACTGCTGCCCGCGTTTCGCCGGCAGATCCCGGCGTCCGTGAAAATGGAGATCCTTTTCGACCGGTCCGAGTCCATTCGCGAATCGGTGAACGACGTCAAATTCACCCTTGTGCTGGCGATTGCGCTCGTCATACTGGTCATTTTTTTGTTTCTGCGCAATATCACGGCGACCGTCATTCCGAGCCTCGCACTGATTCTCTCGCTCGTGGGCACGTTTGCCGTCATGCGCCTGCTCGACTACAGCGTGGACAACCTTTCGCTCATGGCGCTGACGCTCAGCGTGGGGTTCGTCGTGGACGATGCGATCGTCATGATCGAAAACATCGTCCGGCACATGGAAAAAGGCGAAACGCCCCGGGAGGCCTCCTATCGCGGTTCGGGCGAAATCGGGTTTACGATTCTTTCGATGACTCTCTCGCTGACGGCCGTTTTCATTCCGGTCCTGTTCATGGGCGGACTCATCGGACGCCTCCTCAATGAGTTCGCCGTGACCATCAGCGTCGCCATTCTCATTTCCGGATTCATCTCGCTGACGCAGACGCCGATGTTGTGCAGCCGTTTTCTTCGGCCAAGCGCCAACGCCTCGCACGGCCTGCTGTACAACGTGCTCGAAAAGATGTTCAACGGCATGTTGGCGGTGTACGACTGGAGCCTTCGGATCGCCATCCGCCATCGCCTGATTACGGTCCTTACGCTCATCCCGTTGCTCGCGGGAACCCTTTACCTGTTTCGCGTTCTGCCGAAAGGCTTCATTCCAGCCGAAGACACCGGGCAAGTGGTGTGTTCCACCGAGGGTCCCCAAGGGATTTCCTTCACGGACATGCGGCGTCACCAGACGGCCCTTGCCGAAATCGTCGCGCAGGATCCGGCCGTGGCCGGTTTCATGTCGTCCGTCGGGGGCGGCGGCATGACGCAAGGCAACAATTCGGGCCGGATGTTCATGCGCTTGAAACCTCGCCACGAACGGGATTCCGTGGACGATTTTATCCAGCGAATGCGCATCAAACTCGCGCAGGAGCCCGGCATTCGCGCCTTCATGCAGAATCGCCCCAGCATCACCATCGGCGGCCAGGCGACAAAAAGCCTTTACCAATTCACGCTGCAATCGCCCGACACGGACGAACTTTACCGCTTTGCGCCCATGCTGGAAGCCCGGGTGCGCGATATTCCCGGCCTACAGGACGTAACCACGGATCTGCAACTGTCCAATCCGGAACTTGAAATCGAAATTGATCGCGACAAGGCCTCGGCGCTCGGCATTACCGCCGCACAAATTGAAAACGCATTGTATGCGGCGTACGGTTCGCGACAGATATCCACTATCTTCGCGCCCAACAACCAATATCGCGTTGTCGTCGAACTCAAGCCCGAATACCGGCTTGATCCCCATGCGCTTTCGATGCTTTATGTCCGTTCCAATACGGGTCGCCTTGTTCCCGTCAACACGATTGCGTCGCTTCGCCCATCCGTGGGACCCCTTATCGTTACCCACCTCGGCCAGCTTCCATCCGCCACCCTATCCTTCAACCTCCAGCCCGGATTTTCCTTGGGCGAAGCCGTTGACAAGGTCAATGACGTTGCCCGGCAAGTGCTGCCGGACTCCATTACAACCAGTTTCCAGGGCACGGCGCAGGCGTTTCGTTCTTCGATGGCCGGCATGGGGGTTCTGGTGATCGCCGCCATTGTCGCCATCTACATCGTCCTCGGCATCCTGTACGAAAGTTTCATCCATCCCCTCACGATTCTTTCCGGATTGCCCGCCGCCGGCGTCGGCGCGCTTGCCACCCTGTTGTTGTTCGGCGCGGAACTCAATATTTTCTCCCTCGTCGGCGTGATCATGCTTATCGGCATTGTGAAGAAAAACGCCATCATGATGGTGGACTTTGCCATCGAGGCGCAAAAAGACCCCAACGTCAGCGCGCATGACGCCATCTATCACGCCTGCCTCACGCGGTTCCGACCCATCATGATGACGACCATGGCCGCCCTGATGGGCACCTTGCCGATTGCGCTCGGTATGGGCGCCGGATCCGAATCGCGCCGTCCGCTCGGACTCGCCGTTGTCGGCGGATTGATCGTTTCCCAGATGCTTACGCTCTATATCACCCCCGCCGTGTATCTTTACATGGAAGCTGTGCGCCGGCGGCTTTCGCGCAATAAACCGGAAAAGGCCCTTTCATAAGGCGGATGTTCTTGTATTACCGAATTGCAAGAATGTCTTTCGCGGTTTCGACGACGGTCTCCACAGTGATACGGGTCATGCACCGGTGATCGGTTTCGCAGACGGGTTTCTGGCACGGGCCGCAGTCTACATCCACCCGGACGACGCGACCGCGTTCGTATGGGCTGTGGGTATAAAGGGGTGAAGTGGGTCCCATGATGCAGAGTACGGGCACATGGAAGGCGATGGCGACATGGCGCGGCCCGCTGTCGTTGCCGATGAGGAGATCGAGTTGCGAGATCGCGGCCTTGAGACGCCCGACCGATCCTTGGCCATCGAGTTGAACGACGGGATTTTTTGCGGCCTCGAGAAACTGCCGCCTGAGTGCGTCTTCACCCGGGCCGGTCAGCAACAGGCATTCGGCGGACACGTCGTTGTAAAGCGCGTCCGCCACCGCCGCAAACCGTTCGACGGGCCAGCGTTTGCTTGGGCCGAAGGCCGCGCCGGGCGCAATGCCAATGCGCGGTCCGCCCCCCTGGAACAGCGATCGGATTCGCCCGGCTTCCACGGGATCCGCATGCAGTTCAAGTCCGCCTTTATCGTCTTCGCATCCGATCTTTGCGACGAGGCGAAGGTATTCCTCCGCTGTATAGATGGGAACCCGTTTGCCCTCTTCGCGCGGAAACGCGACCGCTCGCGTGAGCAAGACGGTCCGTCCGTTGCAGGCATACCCCACGCGGCGGCGCGATCCCGTGAGCCGCGCAAGCAGGGCCGCGCGAAATGAATGCGGAAACACCACCGTCAAATCGCGGGCAAAGGGCCGCAACTTGATCGCGGTGCGCACCAGCGCGGACAGCGGGGCGTGCGCCGGAAAGGGAACAATCCGGCGAAACCACGGAAGCCCTTCGAGCAAATCGCACGCCGACGGAACACCCGCGACCGTGAAAGCGCCGAAACGCCGGTGCATAGCCCGAAGCGCGGGCGTGCACATCGCCACGTCGCCCAGCCAGTTCGGCACGATCGCAAGGACGGATTTTTCGGACAACACAGCCATTTCGCCTCGTATCAGACCTATCCAATGCGCCACAGGATAGCAGGATTTAGGGAATGAGAGGAAACCGGTCCGCTATCCGCGTCTAATGACGGGTTTGGGCGGGCAAGATATCTGAAAGCCGACCAAGATGCCGCTTCTACCATGGACGCGGCATCCTTCCCGCGTTCCTTGTGTGCGGCCCGGAGCCTGTAGGGGGCATTTTTTCGGCCGATGACGCGATGTGGACAGCCGTCCTTTGCATTGGTGTACAATGGGTCCGGTAAACGGACAAACGCGGAGGGTGGGCCATGCCGGACAAAGTCGTGTTGTTTACGGGCGCGGGCGGTTTCCTGGGGCGCTATATCCTGCGCCATTATCTCGACGAGACGGATTACGATCTTTATCTGCTTGAACAGGGGCCGTTTCTCAACAGACTTAAGGCGCATTTGGATGCAACGGTCAAGGATCCGAAACGTCGCGCGGCGGCGCGGGTCATTGACGGCGACATCACAAAACCGGGGCTTGGCCTCGACCCGGCCCTGCAGGATGAACTCCGCGGGCGCGTTACGCATGCCATCCATTTGGCCGCGCTGTACAACCTCTCCGTAACACGGGACGTCGCCATGCGCATCAATGTGGACGGCACGAAAAACCTGCTCGATTTCCTGGAAACGATAGGGCCGTTTAAAAAACTCGCCCACACGAGCACGCTGGCTGTCGCGGGGACGCACGTGGGGGCGTTTTCGGAGGATGATTTCGACAAAGGGCAAAAGTTCAAGAACTATTACGAGGAAACGAAATTCCTCAGCGAGAAACTCGTGCGCGAACGTTGGATGGACAAGGTTCCCGCAGTGGTCATGCGGCCGTCGGTGGTCGTGGGCGACTCGAAGACAGGATATATCGAAAAGATTGACGGGCCGTACTACGCGATGATCACGGTCGCGCGCGGGCTGCACTGGATGGTGCCGGATTCCGGCCCGACCAAATGCCACATTGCGCCGGTGGACTTTGTGACGGACGGATTTTTCGCGCTTTTTGAAAAGGGGGACGCGCCTCCGGGAACGGTCTATTCGCTGATGGATCCGAATCCGATCACGTATAACGACTTTTTGGATTTGATCTGCGACCGGTGGCCGAAACGCCGGCCCTTGTTCCACGTGTCCCCGCGTTTGATGGCGCCCATAGCGCGCACGAAATGGTTCGAGATACTGACCGGTATCCCGTGGACGGCGTTTCTCTACGCGGGACAGCCGATTGACTACAATCTGGAAAAGAGCACGGCGGCGCTGGCGCGTCTGGGCATAAGTTGCCCGCCGGTGTCTTCGTATGTGGATGTCATGATTCGGTACTTCCGCGAACATTATCACGACGCGAATGTGCGCCGGGAAAACTGGTGGAAATAGACGCCCGGTCGCGAGAAGAAATGCCGGACGTGCGGGGAGGATGCCATGGCGAAGAATGTGTGGACGCCCGCGGAACGTGTTTTCCGCGGGTGGATGTTGATTAGCGCCGGGATGTACGCGCTGGGCGCGGCCGCTTTTCTGGTGATTGGCGCATCCATTCCCGGAGTTATCAACGCGATCAGCCGGTACACGCTGCCCTTGCCGCTGTACCCGATGCCCACCGATGCGCCCGAAGGCGCGTTCTGGCGGATCTTGTCGGTTTCCATGATGGCAATGTTAACGTGGATTTCCGTGCAGGCGTACCGCGACCCGCGCCGTCATGGGAACATGATTCCGATCCTGCTTCTCTCGAAGACCTGCTCGACCGCGTGTTACACCGTCTTTTTCATACGGCACGGCCATCTGGCCTACATGGTGGGATTTCTTACGGACGGCCCGATCTTTCTGGTCACGGCGCTATTGTGGTATGCCGCCGCCGGGGGGGAACGAAATCTAACGCGCGGCGAGGATCGCATCCTTGCGGCCCTTGGAGAAGCTTTTATGCCACGGGGCGGCCGATTCGACCTGGGATTCGCGGACGTTCGGGAAGCGAGCCTCGACGGCACAACCCGGATGCTGGCGGTGATGGATGTGCCAACGTTGCTGGCCATGCGCCTGTCGCTCCATTTCCTCAACTGGACGCCGGTTCCGGCGTTCGGACGCCGCTTGGTCTCTTTATCCGCGGATCGGCGCGCCGAATGGCTGATGCGCCTCGAGGCGCGGCGCAGTGTGATGCTGCGCACATGCGTCATAATTGCCAAAGTGCTGATCCTGGTGCCTTTCTTCGAACAACCTGAGGCCATGGATGCCGTGGGATACGATCCCGCCGCGAGGGTACGCCCATGAAGACCATGACCTATTATTGCAAAGCGGCCGTTATTGGAACGGGTGCGGGCGGGGCCGTGGCCGGCGCCACGCTGGCCGAAGCCGGCATTGACACCATTCTTGTCGAACAGGGCGGCGTCCACGACACCGCCGGGCACCAAGGAGTCCTCGACGGTCTCACGAACATGTACGCCGACGCCGCGATGACCGTGGCGCTTGGGCGCCCGTTCATTCCCATGCCCATCGGAAAGGCCGTGGGCGGTTCGACCATTATCAATAGTTCGACCTGTTTTCGTCCGCCGCGCGACCGGGTTGCGGCGTGGGGGGGGCCTTCTTACGAGGAACTGGAACCGTTTTTTTCGGACATTGAGGAGAGCATTTCCGTAACGACCGTGGACACGGAAATCCTGGGCGGAAACGGCCGTATCCTCAAGCGCGGATGTGACGCCCTCGGCGTCGAACTGAAGCCGTTGCGACACAATATTCGCGACTGCAAGGGGCGCGGCCAGTGCCAGTACGGTTGTCCCGAAGGCGCCAAGCAGAGTATGGAAAAGAATTTTATTCCGCGAGCGCTGGGGGCGGGCGCCCGGCTTCTAGCAGGGCGCCGGGTGGACCGGCTTCTGATGAATGACGGGAAGGCGGTGGGAGTGGCCGGCCAAGGCCCGGAGGGGCGATTTGAGATTCGAGCGGACGTCATCGTGCTTGCGATGGGCGCGTTTCAGACCCCGGCGTTTCTGTTGCGGAACGATGTGGCCAACTCATCGGAACGCGTGGGACGCGGCTTGCATGTGCATCCAGCAACCCGGGTATTGGCCGAGATGGACGAAATCGTGGACGGGTTCAAGGGGTTGCCCCAAGGAGCCTATGTAGACCGCTGGGCCGATCGCGGCATCATGCTGGAAGGCATTTTCACACCGCCCGGCCTCATGATTGCCGGCGCGCCCGGCGCGGGCCATGCCCTCAAGAATCTCGCGGCCGATTACCGGCGCCTGTCCGGATTCGGCGTGATGGTTGCCGATACGGCGTCGGGCCGCGTGTTGCGGGGGCGCTTCGGCCTGCCCTTTATTGTGCTGTATCAGACAAGCCGGCGCGACGCGGAAACGATGCGGTTCGGCATTGCGCGGCTGGCCGAAATCTTTTTTGCCGCCGGAGCCAAAAGGGTCTTCACCAATTTCCTTCCCATGATGTCCCTTGAATCGCCCGGCGATCTCAAGGCGTTCGAGTCCGCGCCCGTGAAACCGTCCTATCTCGAAATGATGGCGTTTCACCCGCTCGGCACGTGCCGCATGGGTTCATCGCCCGCCGATTCGGTCGTTGATTTCGACTTGGCCGCCCACGACGTTCCCAATCTCTACATTATGGACGGCTCGGTGGTGCCCGGTTCGCTGGGCGTCAATCCGCAAATTACCATCATGGGCCTTGCGCTTCGCGCCGCGCGCCGTCTGGCTGCACGATTGCGCGCATAATTCGGAACGGGATGGCGGACACGTTTCGGGTTTACGTTTCGTCGCCGGATTCTTCCCGGAGCGCATGGGCGATGCGATTGAGGGCGTGAAAGAACTCGCGCTGTTGGGCCTCGTAATCTTCCTCGGCCTGTTTGATCGCTTTCTCGGCTTGGATCCGTTCGTTTTCGAGTTCGCACGCAAAGGACATTGCCGCGGACAGGGCTGTCAGCAGACTATCCACGCGGGGACTTTTTTTCTCGATTTCTTCAAGACGGGCATTGACCTGTTCGGCAATGCGTAGGGTGGTCTCCTCGTCGGTGAAAACCGGAACGTTAAGACGCATGCGGCCCACGACGACTTCAACGGTCTCCGGTTTCATGCGCGAATCTCCGCCGTCAGGGCTTCGGTGTATTCCAGGATTTTGGCGAGGCGTTGCTCAATCTCTTCCTGCATGGCCTTGTGGCGATCATTCTCCAATTTTAGTGTGGCATACTCATCCATGCGTTCCTTGAATACGGCGAGTTCCTTGGATTGCGACCAAAGGCGTGTTTGCATCTCGTCGCGCGCGGCCGTGATTTTTTTCAGTTGCCGTTGTGTTTCATGCAAATCGGTCTTGAGATCCTTGATGTCCCGGAGGATTTGCTTGATTTGTTGGGCGAGCAACGGATTCATTGGCGGGATTCGGGCTTCGGATTTCGGGTTTCGGGGTGGCAAACGGGGCTTTCGTGCGCGTACTCGTACTCGTGCTTGCACTCGAAAACGCGAGATGGCATGAAATTTCTCTGTCCCAGGTTCTGTTCTTGATTACGAATTGTCATGAGCCCGTGGGGCGCCCCGGTGGGGGTGAAAAAGCGTTCTATTGGATTCTCTGGAAAATGATTGAAAATGTTCGTAATTCATTATTTCGATTACGAGTACGATCACAAAAAGTACGGAAAGGATCAGAAAGGGCATCTTGTCCGCATTGATGCTCCATTCCCTAAACACCAAACCCCATGACAATGCAGGCTTACCCATCGGCTAACGCAACTCCGCGGCAAATCCCGTCTGTAACCGTTTCAAAATGCGGTCCCATGCCTTTTGTGTTTCGGCATCGGTCAAGGTTTTTTCATTGGATTGAAACACGAGGCTCAAGGCCACGCTTTTTTTGCCGTCGGGCACCTGTTTGCCGGCGTAGACGTCGAAAATCTCGACGGAGACCAGCCATTTGCCCCCCGTTTCCAGTGCCGCGTCGCGCAGCGCCCCCGCCGGGACCTCCATGTCCACCAAAACCGCCAGATCACGACGTGACGGCGGGAAGGACGGAATGGGTTCAAACCGTTTGATCGGGATGGGCGTGCTGATTAGAGTTTCGAGATCCAGTTCGCAGACAAAAACAGGTTGATCAATGTCGTACGTTTTTAGGATTGCCTCCCGGACCTCGCCCAACCGGCCGATTGTCTTGCCGTTTACGACAACTTTGCCGCACTGCCCCGGCTGGAAAGGTCCGAATGTGTCGTCTTCAAAGACCGCCTTTGTCGCAAAATAATCCAAAACGGCTTCCGTGTATCCCTTGAGATCATGGAAATCGAGCGCCAATTGGGGGCGACTCCATTGCTTCGGTCCGTTTTTTCCGCATAGGACGATGCCCGCGCGCATCTCCTGTTTCGGCAGGGGCTGGCCGGGCCTAGGACGGTAAACGGGGCCGATTTCGAAAGCCATGATGTCCGGATTGCCATGGCGAACATTCCGGGAAACGGTGTTGAACAGGCCGGGAATCAGCGAACTGCGCATGGTGGCGAGTTTTTCCGACAACGGGTTTTGGAGGACGACCATTTCCTGGAACGATTCGTCCAATCCACTTTTTGACACATCGTCCGCACAACTGAAGGTCCAGTTGAAGAACTCGGTCAGACCCAATCCGGTCAGATAGCGCCGGAGGTCGCGTATGATGTTTTCGCCCGGTGCAAAGACTTCCCCGCTCTGGCGGATGAAGGGCAATGTGGCGGCTATCCGGTCATAACCGTGGAACCGCGCGATTTCCTCGATGAGATCCGCCTCCTGCGAGGCGTCGTGCCGCCATGATGGAACTTTTACGGTGCAGGAAACGTCATCGGACGCGACAATGGCGAATCCGAGGCGTTCGATGATGCCTCGTTGCGATTCGGGTTCCACCGGTGTCCCCAGCAGGGCGTTGGAACGGCTGTAACGGAGAGTAATATGCTTCGGGGACGGCTTGATCGGGTTTTCGTCCAGTACATTCCGGGCGATTCGGGCGCCCGCCAGTTGCTGCATGAGCATAGCCGCCCGATTACACGCATAATAGGCCATGTCGAAATCCGCGCCACGCTGGAAACGCATCGAGGCCTCGGTTTGCATGCCAAGCGTTCGCGCGGTCTTGCGAATGGACGAGGGATTGAACACCGCGCTTTCGAGAAAGATGGCGCGCGTGCCGTCGTTCACTTCGCTGTCCTTCCCGCCCATGATCCCCGCGACGGCCACCGGGACTTCCGCATCGGCGATGATCAGCATGTCGCCGCCGAGTTTCCGTTCCTCGCCGTCAATGCTGACCATTGTTTCTCCAGGCTTTGCCCGGCGCACCACGATGCGGTTCTCCCGCAGCAGCGCATAATCGAACGCATGGAGGGGATGGCCGGTTTCCATCAGGACATAATTCGTAATGTCCACAATGTTGCTAATGGGGCGCTGGCCCGCCGCGATCAATCGCCGGCACATCCACTGTGGCGACGGCCCGACCTGTACGTCCATCAGGACACGTCCTAAGTACCGCGGACACAGGTCCGGATCTTGGATGGTCACCGAAGACAATGACGAGACTTCTTCCGCGGATTCAATGAATTGCAGGGTGGGAATGCGCAGTTCGAGGCCATAGTACGCCGCCAGTTCGCGGGCCACGCCGATCATGCAGGCCCAATCGCCCCGGTTGGGCGTTACTTCTATCTCGAAAATGACGTCATCCAACCCAAGAAGCGGTATGGCATCCTCTCCAACCGCCGTGTCCGGGGGAAGAATCATTAGACCGGTATGATCCTCGCCGAGTCCGAGTTCGCGGGCCGAGCACATCATGCCCTGCGATTCGACACCGCGCATCTTGCGCGCGCCAATCTCGAAACTTTCGGCCAAGACCGCGCCGACGACGGCTGTGGGGACAATATCCCCCGCTTTCATGTTTTTTGCGCCGCATACGATCTGCAACGGTTCGGAACGCCCGATGTCCGTCTTGCATACCACTAATTTATCCGCATTCGGATGCGGATCAATGCTCAGGATGCGGCCCGTGAAGATGTTCTTCATCCCCGCGCCGGGACGTTCAACGGCCTCGATTTCGATGCCGAGCATGGTCAGGCGTTCGGCCAATTCGTCGGGACCGACGGGGAGGTCAACATATTCACGCAGCCAATTCAGGGACACCCGCATGAAACATTCTCCGTTTTGTTAGAACTGTTCACAGAAGCGCAAGTCGTTTTCGTAGATAAGTCCGATGCTGTCAATCGCGTGTTTCAGCATCGCGATGCGGTCCACGCCCAAACCGAAGGCATAGCCCGTGTATTGTTCATAGTCGTATTTCGCGTGGCGGAACACTTCGGGATGAACCATGCCGCATCCGAGGATTTCCAGCCAGCCGCTGTTTTTGCAGACGCGGCATCCGGCGCCCTTGCATACGGTGCATGAGATGTCCACCTCCGCCGACGGTTCGGTGAAGGGGAAGAAGTGCGGGCGGAACCGGACCTTCGTGTCGCGCGAGAAGAAGGCGTGGATAAAGTGCATCAACGTGCCCTTCAGGTCGGCGAAGGTGATGCCCTTGTCCACGAGCAGTCCCTCCAGTTGGAAGAACATGGGGCTATGGCTCGCATCGTAGTCCACCCGGTAAACCCGGCCCGGGGCGACAATGGCCACGGGTGGTTGAGTGCGTTCCATGACGCGCATCTGGACCGGCGAGGTGTGCGTGCGCAATACGACGCCCGGCGACACGAAGAACGTGTCGTGCGAGTCGCGGGCCGGATGATCCGCCGGCGTGTTCAAACAGTCGAAATTATAATACTCGGTTTCGATGTCCGGACCGTTGGCCACCTGAAATCCCATGTCTTGGAAAATGCGGAGAATCTCTTCGGTTACCCTGGGGATCACATGCATGTGACCACGCGGTGGACGGCGTCCCGGCAGCGACAGGTCCACCCGGTTTGACTTGGCCTTGCGATCCGCTTCGATGGCGGCGATTTCAGCGGCCCGTTTTTCGATGGCCTCCCCGATGACACGCTTGGCCTCATTGGCGGCCTGTCCCATGGCCGGACGTTCTTCGGCGGGCACTTGCGCCAGCCCCCGCAGCGCTTCCGTCACGAGTCCCTTTCGTCCAAGGTACTTGACGCGTAATTCCTCGATGGCCTGCAATGATGCGGCGTTTGCGGCGGATTCAAGCGCCTCCCGTGCAATTTGTTCCAATTTTGCTTTCATGAAAAGCCCTTACCCATCAACTTTGTAAAAAAACACCCGTTATCCTGGATAATGCGGACATTGCCTCGCAAGACTAAACGAACAGGGCCGTTCCGATTCGCACTTGGGTGGCCCCTTCTTCAACGGCCACCTCAAAATCGTTCGACATCCCCATGGAGCGTTCCGGCAAACCGAAGCGGTCCGCCAACTCGCGCAAACGGGCAAATACCGGCCGCACGATTTCCGGATTGTCCACCAAGGGCGCCATGGTCATAAGTCCCTGAACTTGGATATACCGCAATTGCGCCATGCGCTGCAAGGCGGATTCAATTGTTTCCGGGGTGAAGCCGTGCTTTGTTTCCTCGCCCGACACGTTGACTTCCACGAGTACAGGCATGATTTTCCCGGCCTCTCCGGCCCGCTGATCCAACGTTTCGGCCAATTCGAGACGATCCACCGAGTCCACGCAATCGAACAAGGCCACCACATCGCGCGTCTTTCGGCGCTGCACGCTTCCAATCATGTGCCATGTTGCCGGCGCCGCTGCCGCCTCGATTTTCCCGCGCGCATCCTCGACGCGGTTTTCGCCGAAATCCCGGATACCCAAATCGAGCAATATGCGCACCTCGGCCAATGATACAGTCTTCGTCACAGCAATAAGCCGAATGCTGTCCGGCGGGCGTTGCGCACGATTCGCCGCCTCGGTGATTCGTTTCTGAATCGCCGCAAGGTTCATGCGAATGCGGTCGTGCAAAACGTCCATCCAAACGTGCTTCCCAAAGAAAAAAGGTTATTTCCCGCGTGTGGGGCGGACGGGAACTCGGTTTCCCATGGGCGGCATCCTCGCAAAGACTACTTCGGCTGTTCGACGGGCGCGTTCCGGTATTTCTCGGCTTCTTCGCGCCGAAGAACCGCCTTCTTTTCGGACAACGACAACGGTATGCCCGCCTTGAGTTTTACGTCAATAATCATCTTGAGCGCTTCCTCGGCAAACGGGGCGCTTTTAGACCATGCATTCTGGAGGACGGCGATGGCCTCGAGGTAACGTTCTTCCTCGATGAGTTTTATGGCCTCCATACGCATGATGCGGCCCAGGGCAAAACTGTCCGGTTCGCCGGGACCTTCAGTCATTTCTTTCCAAATATCCATGGCCTCGGCCCGCAGGCGTTCGGCTTCATGGCGCGCCGCTTCAGCCTGCGCCGGATCCGAATCCTTCAGTGCGTTCGCCCGTTCCAAGGCTTTTTCGGCATTCCGCTCCCGAATAAGGCCGTCGTTTCGTGCGATGAACCGCCGCGCTTTCGGTTCCTCGGTTACGTTGCCGAGATTCTTGTTCAGGTAATCGGTCCAACCGGCCTTGGCCTCCTCGTATTGCCCGTTCAATTCGAAGCAGATGTACAACTGCCGGGGCACCCAGCGGTCGTGCCGGTGGCGGATGGCTTCCGAGAGGTATTTGACCGCATTGGCGTAATCCTTAAGTTTTTCCTTGTAAATCGAGAAACCCAGATCGAAATAGAGTTTGTAGTTACGGGGATTTTTGCGAATGCCGTCCTTTAAAAAATCGATCGCGAGATAGTAATAGGTTTCTTTTTCGCCAAGCCGGACGCCGTATTTCGGGTTGAACTTCTTGAGCGGTTCAGGCGTGTCGGGCATTTTGGCCGTGGCGTTGTAGGCCAGATGCCACGAACCCAGCAGATAGGCGTCTACAAAGGTCGGATCCAGTTTCACGCAGGTCTGCATGAGCGGAATCATGCGGTGCATGAGGCCCTGGTGCCAATATTTGTCCACCTGAAGCCACACGAAATTTGCCGCGACCTTACGGAAACCGAAGAAGATGTTGCTCAAACCGACATTGCCACCCTCGCCGGAATAAATCTGGTTCGGGTCGAATTCGGACGACACTCCCATGAGTTTGCCCTCGCGCAGGAAGGCGAGGAAATCCCTCCGTTCGGCGTCCAGCACGGGGCTTCGCGCCAGATCCCAGACGATGCGATCGTTGGTTTCGTCTTTTGTGAGGGCGACCAGCCGGGAAATTGCATTGCCCTTTTCGTCCACGGTTTCCAAGGGCGTCGTGATGTGCGGTTCGACGGCCTGCTGAACGCGGTCGAACAGTTCGCGATCCTTCATACGCGCGGCTTCGGGGTCCGTTTCGCCTGTCTTGGCAAACATGCGCAGTTGTGTCGCTTCCGCGAGAATCCAGCGGTAGAACATCTCGGATTCGCGCAGAAAACCGACGCGCCGGCCCTGGTAAGCGCCGAGCGCAAGCATGATTGCGATCAGGATCGCAAGGGGGATGTTCGAGGTCTTCTTCATGTAACGATTAAAATTCCTTCCGGCGGAAGACCCACTGGGCAATCAGGAAGCCGGCAACGGCATAGACGAGTCCATAGACGACCAGATTGGCAATCATGAGGTCCCGGGGTGGATCGTTGGGCTGCAAATAGAGGATCTGATCCTTGAGACTGAAATTTTGCAGGTTGGGTAAAACCTGATACAGCCCGTAGGCAAGCTTGCCAATCAGCGCGTCGAAATATTCGCCGGTCTGCCCGGCCCGCACATAAACGTCCTTCAGATATTCCGTCAGATTGCCCGTGATGTAAATAAAAAGCCCCGCGATGGTCGGCAGGACCGCGGACGTGGCAGTGCAGGACACCGCAAAGGTGAACGCGGACACGATCAGGAATTGGAAATAGGTCAGGAACACGGACCATAGCAGCAGGGTCGGCATGATGCGCTGGCGCATGTACAACGCGATGAAAAACAGCGCGCCCATCAACAATAGATTGATGATAACGATCAATTGCACGCCGATGAATTTGCCCAGCAGATATTGAAAGCGCCGGACGGGTTTCGACAGCACCGTGTAAATGACCTTGTTTTCGACTTCGGAAGGCACGACCGAGGCGCTGATGAATATCGTAATCAGCACGCCAAAGATCGCGATGGCGGTCACGCAGATGTCCTTGACCAATTTCGCCTCGACGTCCGTCTGGGCGTCGCCGATGGCGGTCTGCGTAAGAAACGCCGTCATGAAACTCGAACCGACGATGACCATGATGCTCAGGATAAGGAACCCGATCAGCGTTTTCTTGCGCATGCCTTCGCGCCAGGTATAAACGGCGATGGTCCACGGACCTCTCATATACTCGATTGCTTTGCCCATCACGAACCTCTCTTCGTGTTCTTGGCGCCGCCGACCACGCGGACGAACAGTTCTTCCAGCGTTTCCCGCCTCGGCGCAATCGCCTGAAGCGTAACGCCGGTGCTCCGGCACACCTCCAATGCCTGATAGACCGACATGGCATCCGGCACGCGAAGCGCGGCGCGGTTTTCAACGACATCTTCGACTTCCAACCCCTTGCCGCGGAAGAGTTCAATCGTTTCCGGGGTGGCGCCATCCACCTGAACTACCACTTCGCGGTTGACCAGGAGTTCGTCCAGCGTTCCCAGGGTTTGCAGGACGCCTTCATAAAGGATGCCGACCCGGTCGCTGATCAATTCGACTTCCAAAAGTTCGTGCGAAGAAATCAAAAGCGTCTTGCCCTTGTCGCGGAGATTGGCGAGAATATCGCGAATTTCCTTTCGGGCGATCGGATCGAGCCCCGTTGTCGGTTCGTCCAGAATGAGAATTTGCGGATCGCTCAGGAGGGCCTGCGCCAGTCCGATGCGCTGCCGCATCCCCTTCGAATAGCCGCGAATGAGCCGTTTGCGCGCGCGCGACATGCCCACAATCTCAAGCGTTTCGTCAATGCGCCGGCGCAAATCCGCGCCGCGAAGACCGTAGAGATGCCCATAGAATTTGAGCACCTCCTCGCCCTTGAGAAAGTCGGGGTAATAGGCCCCTTCGGGCAAATAGCCGATCTGGCGGCGGACCTCGGCGGATCCGATATCCTTGCTGCCAAGGATTTCCATGTCGCCTGAAGTCGGAAAAATGAGGCCCAGCAGCAACTTGATTGTCGTGGTTTTTCCGGATCCATTCGGGCCGAGGTATCCGAAAATCTCGCCTGAATGAATGGTGAGATTCAGGTTGTTCAGCGCATGAACGTCCTGGCCGCGCAAGGCTGCTTCGTAGATTTTCGTCAGATTCTGTGTTTGAATCACTACGGACACGGACTTGAGCCTTTCGTCCCGGCCACATGAACGTCTTGCCGGAAAGTGTTCGGTTTCCCAATGGCAACAGTGGCAAAATGATAGCAGACAACCGCGCCGCGTTCAATTGCAGGAAAAGGCGTTGAAATCGGGGCACTGTTTGAGAATCTGGCGGGGTTTCAAGGTCGTGTCGGCGCGCGCGGCCCTGTAAGAAGTGCGGTAGAACCGGATGCGCTCCAATACCTCAGCGCGTATGGTCGAGGCAAAACCGGGCAATCAGGGCGCTGGCGTCAATGTCGTAGGAAATCGTTCCCATGAGCAACTGGTAAAAAGCGCCGCCCGGCCATGTATGCCCGCCGCCTTCGATACGATAAAAGACCACGTCCGCGCCCCCGGTTTGCGGCGTATAGGTTTCACGGTAGACCCGCGTGCCGTCCGTCGGCGACGCGTCGGGCATTGCGACAATCTGCGCGGTCGGATTGCAGCGGTTGTTGGCGACGCAGCGGGCAATCGTCGCCGGCACGGACAGCGTTTCGCCGAGGTTGCGGCCGTTCATCTCAATCGTGCCGCCGGTCCACGGCACAATCCCGTCGTTTTTCCCGTTGAAAGCGATTATCGGGACCGGCAGCGCGGGGTAGCAGGTGGACGCCAGATTCGCGGGAAGCGCCCCGGCCACCATGGCCGCGGCCGCAAAGCGTTCCGGCGCCTCGCAAACGAGCCGGTGCGCCATCATCGCGCCGTTGGACATGCCCGCCACGTACACGCGGCTGTCGTCCACATACAGGGACGACGACACGCGATCGAGAACGGCTTGGATAAAACCGACATCGTCCACATGGGTGTCGTACGCGGCGATTCCCGCCACGTTGCGCCCGTCGTTCCAGTTGCCCTTGTAGGCGTCCGGATATACCACGTTGAAACCAATTTGGTCGGCATGGGCATTCATGTTCGTCAGCGGGATCATGTCGTCGCCCGTCTGGTCCATTCCATGCAACAGCACAAGAAGGGGAAAGGGAACACTGCCGTCATACAAGGCCGACTGGTGCACGCGATAGGTGCGCTGCAATCCATCGAATTCAAAGGAAATGGCCACGGGTTGTGGCGCGATACAGGCAAGGTCGGCGCCCGCGCATGCCACACCCAGCGCCGCCACAATCATCCATTGAACCATCCACACCGCACGTTTCATTGACAACGTCTCCGGAGTTTGGGCTTCTCTTCAATAAATACCCGGCCCGCCCCGAAATGTTTCTTTGGATTCCGGGCGCCGATTCGCATTTCGTTTCCCGGCGGTTTCGCAACGCCGGGAAAATTCTGGTATATTCCCGATAGGAGGCGCCACGGGCGCCGCTGGAGGATCGCATGCAGCACCGGCAAAGCAAATCGGAATTTATGGCGCTCTTGGCGTTTCTGATTGTCGCCACGCTCGTTCTGACGAACGGGTTCGTGGCGCGGATATCGGCCCAAGGCAAGGATGTGGACGTTTTCGCCAAGATTCAGCCCATCGGCGACGTTCTGGGCATCATCCTCGACGAATACGTGCGCCCGCCCGATATTGACAAGGTGGTCGAAGGCGCGTTGGTCGGCATGCTGAACGCGCTCGACCGGCATAGTTCGTTCATTTCGGAAGACGCATTCAAGATTATGCGGGAGGAAACCCGGGGCGAATTCGAGGGCATCGGCGTTTCAATCCGGTTCGACGACGACAAAAATATCATCGTTTACCAGCCGTTGGCCGATTCACCGGCCGCCAAGGCCGGTATTCTGTCGGGCGATATCATTTACAAGGTTGACGGCGTTTCCACGGCCGGCATGGCGCTGGAGGAAGTCGCGAAGCGCATCCGCGGACCGCGTGATTCGGTTGTGCGCATCACGGTGGCGCGCAAACGCGAGAACGCGGAACCCCAAATCATTGATTATACGATTAAACGCGGCAACATCCCCATCGAAAGCATCAAGGAAGCGCGGCTGCTTCCGAGCGGTTTTGCCTATGTCCGGGTGAGTGATTTCAAGGACACGACCGCCAAGGATTTGTCGAAGCGCATTTCGGGTTTCCTGGAAAAGAACATGAAGGGATTGATCCTCGATCTTCGCTGGAATCCGGGCGGCCTGTTGCCGGCCTCCAAGGATGTATGCGAACTCTTTCTCCCCAAAAATTCGCTGGTGACGTATACGCAGGGCCGCAAAACGGGTCGTTCATCGCTTACCGAAAACATGAAACTCTACACGGAAAAAGATCCGCTTGTGCCGTTGGGACTGCCGATTGTCGTGTTGGTCAACGAGGAAACGGCCAGTTGCTCGGAAATCGTGACCGGCGCACTGCAGTTCTATTCGCGGGCCATCGTGGTGGGCGTGAAGACTTACGGCAAGGGCAGCGTGCAGACAATTATCCCCCTGTCGAGGCCGCCCAATACCGCGCTGCGCTTGACAACCGCTCTCTATTACACGCCGGCGGAGGTCACCATTGACAGCGAAGGCATCAAACCCGATGTCGAGGTGCCCTTCTCGAAAGAAGAACAGCGGGCGCTGGTCGAACAGATGTTCGAATCGGTCAAAACCGATGCCTCCATGCTCAACCAGCAGAACCATGGAACGATAACGGGCAACGAGGCGTCCGAAAAAACCGCCGAAGACAAGCAACTCCAGCGGGCTGTTGAAATCCTTCAGGAAGATCCAGTCTTCGACAACCTCATCAAAAAGTATCACAAGGACACGCACGAGACGCAGGTCGCCGCGCCGGCGGATCGGATTTTGCAACAGGGACCTCATGCCGACAAAGATGACGCGGCTGTCGTGGTGAGTCCCGAAAATCCGCCCGCGCCGGAAAAGAAATAGCGATGCTGTACAAAATAATCTTGGATCGCCCCCAAGCGCCTTGGGCATGGAATGCAGGATAGACTGTCCAGCCTGTCCCAGGATTTTGTACATTTTAGTCCGATGGACTTTATGCATAACCGATGAGGACACCCCTCGCATGGGGTCGTGCGAAGGGCAGGTTAGGAGGCGTCAGCAAATAGACTGTACAATAGTGGAGTAGGTTTTGGAGTGAGCCGTCTGTTCGGCGCTTTGGATTGAGTGCCGGGCAGACCGTCCAATTCCAGCCAAAGCGCCGATCAGACGGCGCACTCCAAAGAGCGAAATGTAAAGTTTGTTGATTGACGACGCCTTAGTCCCGTAGGGACGGTTTGACTGTAGCCCAGGAGGAACTCTTGGGATCCGGAAGAAAGTCAAAAAACAGTCCCGTAGGGACGTGTGAAACGGAGCGCGTAAAAGAAAGCATGATGGCGCATACCCATGCAAGCCTATTTGACCATTGTGTGTTTTCGACCAAAGGCAAAACGGCACGGGATCGAATGCGGCGAGCGATGCATAGGGAACGGAACGAGCGGCTTCAAACGTCCCTCCGGGACTTCCCCGACACCGTCGCGAGATCCCAGGACTGGCGTCCTGGGTTATTCTCAAGGCGTCCCTCCGGGACTTCGTTTCGAACACCGTCTCATTCGACCGATCTGAAAATGTATAAACGTCCTGTCCAGCCTGTCCTACGCGCTTTCCCGATACGCTATTACATGCTGCCAAGTCGCGAAGAATCATTTTTAAGGATAAAACAGTAACAAGGTGAAATAGGGAGAATTCCATGCGGTCCGACAATCGCCGGAACGATCAGATGCGCCCGGTCGGGATTGTCCGCCATTACACGAAGTATGCCGAGGGTTCCGTGCTGATTTCGTTTGGCGAAACCCGGGTGTTGTGCACCGCGACAGTGGACTGGACGCTGCCGCCGTTTCTGCGCGACAAGGGTCTTGGCTGGGTAACCGCCGAATACGGCATGCTGCCGCGTTCGACCGATCAGCGGACGGTCCGCGACAACAACAAAAAAGGCCGCGCGCAGGAAATCAGTCGGTTGATTGGACGGTCGCTGCGCAACGTGGTGGATCGCGCGGCGTTGGGCGAACGGCAGATTATCCTCGATTGCGATGTGATCCAGGCCGACGGCGGGACGCGAACCGCGGCGATAACGGGCGCGTACATCGCGCTGCACGACGCCCTGCAAACCCTCGTGGATTCGGGGAAATTGGACTCGCTTCCCCTGTACGATTCATGCGCGGCGGTCAGCGTCGGAATCGTGGACGGCAAGGTCATGTGCGATCTTTCCTACGAGGAAGACGTCCGGGCCGGGGTGGACATGAATGTCGTCATGCGCGGTAACGGCCGGTTGATAGAGGTGCAGGGGTGCGCCGAGGGCAAGGCGTTCACGCGCGAAGACATGGATCGCATGATGGACGTGGCCGCGAAGGCGTGCCGCCGGCTGACCCGCCTGCAGCAGGAGGCGCTGCGCCGTGCCTGAAACGCTCGTCGTGGGAACGCGAAATCCCGGCAAGGTCCGCGAATTGGCCCTTTTGCTTGATGGTCTGCCGTGGAACCTCAAGGGGCTGGGCGACCTGCCTCCCGTGGATGACCCGATTGAAGACGGCGATACCTTTGAAGCCAACGCCATCAAAAAGGCCCTGTATTTCAGCGGCTGTTTTGGGATGCCCGCCGTGGCCGACGATTCCGGGCTGGTTGTGGACGCGCTTGACGGCGGGCCGGGCGTCCATTCCGCCCGATATGCCGGCGACGGCGCAACCGACGCGGATCGAAACGTCAAACTCTTGGCCGCCCTTGCGAACGTCCCCGAAGCCGAACGCACCGCGCGCTTCGTCTGTTGCGCGGCGTTTGCCCGACCGGGCGGGCCGCCCCATATCGAGATGGGAGTGACCGAAGGCTATATCCTGTTCGCGCCGCGCGGTCACGACGGATTCGGATACGATCCCTTATTCGTTCCCCGTGGCCACACGCTGACGTTTGCCGAATTGTCGCCCTACGAAAAAATGGCTGTAAGCCATCGCGGCAAAGCCTTTCGCAAACTGCGCGACTACCTGGAGTCGCTGTGAGCGCCGCTGAACACAAAATCGGCCATCCCGCCCGCGTGCTCGCGCATGAACATGAACACGAACAGGGCGTGGGGGGCTTGTCATGAAAATTGTGCCGCCGACGCCTGACGGAATTCGCGAAGCCGCACAGGCCGTTCGCGCGGGTGAAATTGTCGCGTATCCGACGGAAACCGTCTATGGCCTGGCGGCGGATCCTTTCTCGGAAGAAGCCGTGGCGCGTCTTTTCGACATCAAGGAACGCGATCGCGGAAAGCCGGTTTTGTTGATCGTGGCAAATGCAGCCCAGTTGGCCGGCGTGGTGTCCGCCGTTTCTCCCGAAGCCGAAGCCTGCATCCGCGCATTCTGGCCGGGACCGCTTTCCTTGCTGCTTCCCAAGGCCGCATGGCTGGCGCCCGGCATCACGGCAGGCGCCGAAAAGGTCTGCGTGCGCGAAACCTCATGCCCGATTGCGCGAACATTGTGCGAATACACCGGCCACGCCGTCACCTCGACTTCCGCCAATCCCAGCGGGGGCGAACCTGCGCGATCGATCGACGAAATGGACATGTCCGGCATCGCGATCGCCATTGACGGCGGACTCCTCCCGTTCAGCCCGCCTTCCACCGTCTACGATCCCGACGAACGCCGGATCCTCCGCGAAGGCGCCATTTCAGGGCAAACGTTATGGACCACGCTTTTCCCCTGACGTTCCCAATAGATTCAGTAGAAATGCCTCCGATATTCCCCTTGTCCCTCGGAAATAAAGGACGATGGCTCTCCCAAAAATCCCCAAAAGAATCAAGAAAGGAAAAGCGCCGTCGGCTATTTTTATAAGCTGCTGGCGCTCAGTATGTTAAATGGTCGGGGCGACTGGATTTGAACCAGCGACCCCTAGACCCCCAGTCTAGTGCGCTAAACCGGACTGCGCTACGCCCCGACCGATGAGGTGAAGGGTATCAGAATGGCGCGCGGTTTGCAAACGGCCGGGCGTGGCCCATCCGCCGCATTCGTTTCAATAAGAATAGTTATCTGCTTATTTGCCATGGTGATATTTCGCCGGCCGGCTTGGCTTGTGGCCCCGTATCAGTCCGTTTCCGGCTGGGAAAGATCGTGTTCGACGAATTCGATGATGGCTTGCCGGTCTTCGTCGGAAATTCGGGAAAATAGGATGGCCACTTTGAAATGGTCGTCGCCTTGTTCGTGGGGTTCGCATCGCACGATGATGCCTTCGCATTCGACACGACGTTCCTGGGGCTTCGGCAACTCGAGTACGATGCCGAGTTTGGTCATGAGCGGCACGGGTTTCACCGTGTGGCACAGCACGCCGTTGGCGCTGACGTTGTCAATATGGTTCAGGACGCCGGGGCCGGATTCATCCACAAAGGCCGGAAACCCCCGTTTGCTTCGCTGATATCTTCGGCGTTCCTCTCCGGAATGCATCATGGCTTGTTCCTTTTCTTTCGTACCGCCAATTATACAATGATAACCACTGCGCCGATTTCCATACTACCTAAGATTGCGTCGGAATGCAATGGCCGAATAGATTCAAAATGGGTTGAATCATGGGACAAATTGGACTCGGGGCCAAGGGAGAGTGGAAATTCGTTTTATCCATGAATTGGGGCGTCCCTCAGCACGCCTCTTCTTCCCATGGATTCCAGTAGGAGGCCGGATCCTGCTGAAAGTACTGCATGAGCGCTTCGTACAGTTCCGGGTGCGCTTCTTCGAGGTCCTGCGGAACGACGAAGAAGTACTCGACGGCGATCGCGAAGAACTCGGCGGGACTCTCGGCGGCGTAAGGTTCGAAGAACGTCTCGCGGGCTTCTTCGAGGTCTTCGAGAAGTCGATCGTATTCCACTTGGAAGACTTCCGGCCACGCCGCCATCAACTCCTCGTCGTCGAGATCGGGATATCCGTCGCCGGTCCCGTTTTCCTGGTCGAGTTGATGCGCAAACTCGTGGACGATCACGTTGTGGCCTTCGGTAGGCGTTTCGAGGCTCTCAAGCACGTCGTCCCATGCGAGGATGACCACGCCGCGATCCCACGACTCGCCGACGCGTGTTTCTTCGCCGTGGATAATCAGGCGTCCGGGACCCTGCTGCGTTTTTTCCGCCACGAACGCCGACGGATATACCAGGATGGTCACGAGTTTCGGGTAGTAGTCCGTGTCGCGGTGCAGGATCATCAGGCAGGCATACGCGGCGACGGTCAGCCGTATTTCGTCCGTGATTACGAGACCGCCGCACCCCTCGAAAACTTTCTCATCGAGAAAGACTTGGATATGTCCTTGAAGTTCGTCCTGGTCGTCCGGTTCAAGGTATTTGAAATGGGGTACGGATTCTTCGAGGATTGCGCGCCATGCCGCCGGAAACGGTTGTTTGCGCAACGTTTCCCGCCGTCGGCGCTTCTTGCCGAAGAGGTCGAACATGGCTTTATTCCTTCCCGAACAATTGGCGTACAAAACGGACGGCGTCGTTTGTTTCGGCGGCTGTCTCGCCGAACAGCGCACGCGCCGCGTCCGCGGCCAGTGGGGTTTTCATGGCATCGAGCGGACTTGCCATGAGAACCGGTATTTTCAGCGAACGCACGAGCGCGGGGATGTCGTAATGACACAGAACGCCGCAGAAGAAATCTTCCTGCGACCATCGGTATTCGGGCGATTCGACGAGCATATCGAAGGCCGCCAGCGCTTCGACGCTGAAAACGCCCGCGAGGTTTCCGTCCATCAACGCAACGTGCAGTGCAACGACTCCACCCATCCCGCGTCCGCCGATGGCAATCCGGGATGGTTCGATTTCGGATCGCGAGCGAAGGTACGCCAGCGAGGCCAGCCCGTCGCGGACGCGCATGGCGAAAATCGGGTCGCCCAGCGCGGCGGACACGTATGCCATCCAGCGGTCGCGCGCGCCCCATCCCGCGATTTCATAGGGCAGGTCCGCGGGAACGCTGTCGCCCCATCCGCGTAGGTCTACCGTCATCACGGCGAGGCTCTGTTCGTCGCGTCCGATGAATCCGGCCATTGCGGCAAGCGATCCGTTGCTGCGCAGATCCGTCCAGCGTCCCCGGTCGTCGAAATACAAAACGGCTGGCCCACGCCAGCCTTGTTTGGAAGGATAGAGGAACGTCGCGGGCAACTCGATGCCCGGCTCGGATTCGATCAGGATCTCTTGCAGATTGTGGACCCATGCCAATGTCGCGGGACCCGTTTCCGCGCGGGGAGCGGCTGTTTTCATGGGCGCATCAACGAGCGCACGCACGGTTTCCGGCGCAACAGTTTCCTTGCGGTCCTTGCGTAAGTTGCGGGCCCAATCGCGGTTCGCCGTGTAGATGTCCATTTCGCGCCTTGGATGGCATTGCAACAACTCCGGCGCGACCATCTCCAACTTTTCCGGCGTTTCCAACGCGCGATCCGGCGTCCCGCGTACCCATCGGTCCATCCATCGCACGAAGGCCAGCGCCATCCCGGTGGTGTACGCGTGCCCGCCGGGATCTTTGAAGAAATCGAATCGGTCCGCATGGCCCGCGCGCGTGAAATCGCGTTTGACCTCTGTGGCAATCGCCTCGCTCATGGCTTCCGTGAAAACTTCGTCCGCCGCGCCTGCCATGAGCAGGACGGGCGTGGGAATCGCGGCCGCCAGCACGTCAATATCGTCGTAGCCGTCCGCGAACCGGTTCGGGGCGAGCGTTTCGGCGCAGGGGGCATACGCGTCGCGTATGGGATGCCGTGCGTTCGGCACGGCGCAACACGACGGGCCGATGGCGCGAATGCGGTCGTCGAGCAGCGCGGCGAACATCGTGGTCGTTCCGCCGCCGCTTACGCCCGTCATGCCCACGCCGTTGCGCATGTCCACGTCCGGGCGCGACGCAAGGTAGTCCACGCATCGCAGGGCATCGAGCACGAAGTAGCGGTTCGACGAATAGCCGCAGAGATAGCATCGGACGCCATCGGTGAAATGATCGTTGCGGCCCTGTTTCTCGCCGGCCATTCCGGGCGGATCGAACAACACGGCCGCATAGCCAAGCCGCGCGAATAGTTGGGCCGGCAGTTGGTAACTTTCCATTTGTTTGCCGCTGTGGCCGACGGGCACGACGATGCCCGGCCACGGCGGCGGATACGCGGAGGCGTCCGGCAGGAAGACCGACGCGTTCACGTCCCAACCCGGAAACGACTCGAACAGGACGTTTTCAATAACATAGCCCGATTGCTCATACCGCGAAATGGGCCGGACGTTCAGCGGGGGCGCACTTGCGCCGAATGCCGGAAGCCCTAGCGCCGCGTTCACCTTTTCGCGGATATCCTGCCGCCATTTTTCCCATTCGCCGGAAGCAAACGCGGCCTCGCGTTTCTTGGCGGCATCTTCGAGCAAGCGGCAGCAGCGCGCCACGATGTCGCGCCGGACCATCATGCGCAGGTCTGTCTTCGACGCAACGGGCCCCAGCGCGAATTCATCCGGCGCGCCCAGCGCCGACAAAGATATCAGCGCCAATCCCGACATAACCCAGCCTTTCATTACGCCTCCTTGCGCCTAAGCCGTAAATGGGACGGATCGGACGGATCGGTCCTATAGGCCGCCGCCCTTCTCGCGCCCCAGTAATTCAAGCAACCGGTCAATGCGATACCCCGCTTCTTCCGCGGCGCGAAGAAGATCCTGCCCGTTTTGGTATCGGGCCATTATCGTTTCCTTCCGCGCGCCGCGCATACAACGGAGCGCCACGATGTTATCGAACACGAGCCAATACACGAGCCGTTCAAGCGGTTCTTTGCGGAGCCATAAAAAGCCCCGATGGCGGTTGATTGCCAAGAACCGCTGCACGGACACGTCCTCAAACATGCGGCGAACGAGCAGGGCGCCCCCGGCATTGGGCGCAAAATCGAGCACCGGCGAATGCGTCAAGAGGATTTTGATTAGCAACGCATCATGGAATGCCGCGGATTCGTCGCCGTCGAGTTGTGCAAAGGCCTCCATCGCCACCTTGGCCAGCATCCATTCGTCCATGCGCGCGGCGGCGTTCGCGGTGTAATCGCCCGCGAGTCGCGCATGACCGATGGGCCGCAGGATGGCCAGCGCTACCGGCACGCGCCAGAAGGCCTCCAGGGTGTTCTTTTCCCGGGCGTCGGCCATCGGTTTCATCAAATAACCATCCACCGGTTTCGGGGGTTTCAAAGCGGTTAGAGTGTTCAATTCCTTGAAAACAGAGGCCACGACGGCGTTGGCGTCCAAGATGGTTCCCAGATACGCCGTCACGGCATCGAGGAATTGCCGTAGCGCTGTTTCGAGTTGCGCGCGATGTTCCTGGGTCGGCCCTGCAATCAGGACGCGCAACATTTCGGCGTTCATGACACGACGGAACGGTTCGTGGATCGGCGCAAGGACGGTTTCACCATAGGCTTCTTCAATGCTAGGCACGCCGCGTCCGCTTAATGATGCCTCGAGCCGCCGCCATGTGCCGTCGCGATCGTGAATCTCGCGCCAGTCGAGAAACGCCTTGTATTCGTAGGCGTGCAGATCGAACGACAAACCGTGTGCGGCCAGGGAGGGCGCATGGCGAATGTATTCCAGTTTGGTCCGGTGATCGCTAAAAACGTAGAAACAGTCATCGCGCGTGTCGAGGGCGAGGGCTTCCGCGAGGGTGGTGGTTCGAAGGTCCCGGTGATCGCTGTCTCCCGCGTTGAAGGGGACGGATGCGCGAACCGTGCCGGACGTCGTGTTGTATGCGTTGTTGTAGATCACGACGGCCCGTTCGTCGCCGGCACGGTTTGAGTAGGCGAAGACGTTCTCGTCCACTCCGCCACCGGGCGTGTGCGCATCGTAAAAGGCAAAATGTTCCACTTCGCTGAAGAGGCGCCGCTTGCGCATCAGCGGAAAGATTTCGTTTTCATGCCGGGCGACCATGCCTTCGTCCACCGCCTCATTCCAATAGGCACGTTTGTATTCCATGCCGTATTTTTCGGTGAAACCCTCGATCTGGCCATGGCCGAACATGGGCAGCCCCGGCATGGTGACCATCAGCACTGCGACCCCGAAATATTTGTCGCCGCGTCCGAATTGTTCCACGGCGGTGCGTTCGTCGGGATTGTTCATGAAATTGACAAATCGCTTGAGGACTTCCGGGCTGAATTCGAGGACATTTTTCACGGTCAGCCGGTATTTTTCGTTCTCTTCCATCTTCAGCATGTTCATGAACGCGCTGTTGTAGACGCGGTGCATGCCGAGCGTCCGAACGAAATAGCCTTCCATGAGCCAAAACGCCTCGGCCAGCAGGAGTGTATCGGGCGCATCCGTTTGGATGCGATCCACGACCTCGCGCCAGAATTCCTTCGGAAACGCCTCGTCGAATTCCGCGCGCGACATGCCATGTTCCGCGCGCGAGGGAATCGCGCCGGCGTCGCCGGGCTGCGGGAACCAGAGCCTTTGGTAATGGCGTTTGGCCAGCGTCATCGCGGCGTCGAACCGGATGATGGGAAATTGCCGGGCGACATGCAGGATTGTCTGGATGACCGCCTCTCGCACCTCCGGAATGAGAAAGTTGAGTTGCGCGGTGTCGTTCCACGGCATGTTGGTGCCGTCGTTGCCGTGATAAATGTAGCGCGTGTCGCCGGTGAGTTTGTCCACCCGCCTGAAAACCACGGCGGCATCGCGGTGTTCCCAATACCCGTCCTCGATGCGGATTTCAATCCGCGGATCGCGGGATAAATCCTCCCCGTTGAACCGGTAGCCCGGAAAGGGCGGGTAGGACAACTGGATGAACCAGTCCGGATGCTCGACGACCCATTTCGAGTATAGGCCCACATGATTCGGCACCATGTCGCTCGCGAGACGAATGCCGCGTGCGGCGGCCCGATTCCGCAGGTTGTCTAGCGCTTCCGCGCCGCCCAAGTCCGCCGCAATCGTGTAATCGTACAGCGAATACGCCGAGGAGAGCGCTTCGGGGTTGCCCATGAGTTGTTTGATGCGCTGCGAGGCGGGCGACCGCTCCCACACTCCGATGATCCAAAGTCCGGTAAAGCCCCATCGCGCCAGACGGTCCAGTTCTTCGTCGGGCACCTGATCGAGTCGCGTAATGTTCCGCTGGTATTGCCTGGAAATCTGATCCAGCCATACATGGACCGACTTGGCAATCAACACGACGTTCGCCATCCAGTCGCGGTCTTGCGTGAACGCTTCCGGTTCAGGATAGGCAATGTTGAAGCCGGCATCCCGTCCGAACCGAAGAGGCTGGATCGGCCCGGGACCGTGGCCGCGCATCGCCGTTTCTTCTTTGATGACATCCGAGACAAGAACGATCCGTTCAAGCAAATCGGAAGGCAACACCGGCGACCAGTGATTCCGGACATATTCGAGTTGTCCTTGTAGGGAATCCGGTGACGCTTCCATCGGTGCGCGCAACAGGGGAAAAAGCGCTTGTCCCAAACCCTTGACAGGTGGACAATGCCGGAAAAAGAGCTCGATGCGCTCGACCAGTGAAAGATACGGGCTTGTTTGCCGGAGTTCCTCGTCGTCGAACAAGGGGCGCATTGCCTCTGCCGCCGGATTGGCCATGGAAAGATGCAATAGCAAGGTTTCCCGCGCGGCGTCGTACTCGTGGGGAACAAGCGCTTCGGTTCCGGAGAGATACGCGCCGGGCGCCTGTCCGGCATAGACCTCGGGCGGCGGATAAAGCGCAACAAACGCCTGAAGCGGACGATTGACCAGCGACGGACCGTCGGCGGACCGAATCGCGTCCAGTCCCTCCAGCATGATGCCGGGATTTTCCTCGAGGCAATACCGGTTGACGACATAACGCAAAATCTCGGTCAATAGGGCGAACGCCATCATGTCGCCCGCGCGAACCGGACGTGATGGATAGGTATGAAAATGCGGCGCGCCGTTTATGCGATCAGCAAGGACGCGATAGGCATAGCCGGGCTGTCCCGGTGCTTCGGCGGCCAGGTCGGCGGCGTTCCAGCGCCGCCAGGCCCGTTCCGCTATCGGAAATCCGAGCGGAAAGTAATGGCTGCGATGCGATAGCGCTTGAGGGGTCAACATATTATTTGGAATCCGGTGTTGTATGAGGGAGCATACATGATTGGGGGCATGGGTTGCCATGCATGCGCCTTGCTTCGGCGCTACCGGCAATCGTCGCTCGGTTCCTTGTCTTCTATGTGAATGTGTTCCGATGCGACCATGGCCGGTGGATTGATGGGCGGCCGCATGCGGACGCTTCGTTCGGCGACGAGTCCAAGGCCAAACAGGATCGTGCCCGCCAACAGCAGTTGCAGGCCGGCCAATCCGAGCGCTTGCGCCATCCCGTTTCGACCGACGGCGACGTCAAGCGCCGATCCCAGTGCCGCCAGTCCCCCCATGATCCCCAGGCAACCGCCCACGGGATAGAAAAAGTGCCCGGGCGATGCGCCATACCGTTCGAGGAAGCGCACCGTGACGACATCCGCCGCGCCGCGCATGAACCGCTCGAAACCGTATTTCGAAACACCCGATTGGCGGGGATGGTGCTCAACCGGCAATTCGGCCAAACGGCAGCCGTTCTGCTGCGCGAGCACCGGAATGAGCCGATGCATCTCGCCGTACAGGATCAGATGCCGCGCCACCTCGGCGCGCATGGCTTTGAATCCACAATTGACATCGTGAAGCGGAATGCGGAATACCCAAGACACCCAGCAATTGTAAACGCGCGAGGGAAGGGTCTTGTGCCACGGATCATGGCGCTTGCGTTTCCATCCGCACACCATGTCGGCCCCCGCGCGAATCGCCTCGATGAAACGGGGAATCTCCTTCGGATCATCCTGCAGGTCGGCATCCATCGTAAAGACGATTTCCCCCCGTACACGCTGGAAACCGGCGGCGAGCGCGGCGGTCTTGCCGAAATTCCGGCGAAACCGGATCGTGTCCACCCAGGGATATCGCTCGTGCAATTCGAGCAGAACCTTGTCCGATCCGTCGTTGCTGCCATCGTCAATGAAGAGGATACGGAACGGATGCGGCGCGGCATGCCGTGCGATGCCTTCCGCGAGCGCCGGTAACGTGTCGCGCTCGTTGTACACGGGGATCACGAAATCGAGCGATTCGACCGGATTCATGGAAGGCCGCCCCTTTTGTCGCCGCGACTTGCCCCGCGAGCCTGATCGTGAAGAACCTGCAATACCGCGGCGAACCGGTCGGCGTTGCGCGGGTCGGCCTCGACCAAGGCCTCGTGCGCCCACAGGAGCAGACGGCCCAATTCCTCGCCGGCGGGCGCTCCGCCTTCAACCGGCGCCATGTCCTCGGGCAGTGGAATGGATTTGGGGCGAAAGTGCATCAGTACGCCAATCAGGCCGAGTTCGCTCATGGTTTTCAGCAACTCGCGCGGCACATTCTGAATTTCGAAACGGATGCCCGTCTCATCCGACAGGGTCGTGGCGATATTGTGAAGCACGCCGAGAAAAGTGCTGTCCAAATGCGTGCAATCGGTTAGATCAAGCGTGATTGATTGCACGCCGGGTTGCCGGCACAGATCGAAGACCTGTTGGCTCTCCCGCCACGACCCCGTTCCCGACAAACCGATAAACACATGTCCATTCTTGCGCGCCGTCAATACTTTAACCGATCGTGGACCGCCCGCAATAGGTTGGGGCGCCGGCTCATCCGGCGTCCACAGGGGCACGCGCTGCGGTTCCATGCCCAGAACCAGCAAGGTGGCGTCATCCACGCGCGGCGCGCCTTTTCGAAAGGTGTTGCGCGCCTGTTCGATCGCGGCCACAACCGTATCCGCATGCGGTTCGGCTCCGCGAACGGCTTCCACCAGGCGATCTTCCCCGAACGATTCACCCTCCACGCTGCGCGCTTCGATGATGCCGTCCGTGTGGAAGACAATCAACTCTCCCGGCTGCAGAACAATCTCGCCATCCGAATACGCCACGAACGGATTGACGCCCAGTACGGGCGCGGGGCGGTGCAGGCGTTCGATCGTTCCGTCGTTCCGCCGCACGAACAGGGGGCGATGCCCTGCGCTGGAATACGCGGCGGTGAACGTCTCGACGTCGAGGACCAGACAGGTCATGGACACGAACAACCCTTCGCTGAACGCCTCGGAAAGAATCGTGCGGTTGAGTTCGCGCAACACTTCGCCCGGCATGCGCGCCGTTCCGCCGCTCGCGCATGTCGCGCCCTGAATCGCATGCTTGAGAAAGATCGTCAACATCGCCGAACTGATGCCGTGCCCTGACGTGTCGGCGATGAAACAACCCACATGCGCATCGTCGAGAGGAAACACATCGTACAGATCGCCGCCCACTTTCGCCATCGGATGGTACGCCGCGGCGGCGGAAATACGGTCCGCGCGGGGTGTGGTGCGGGGCAACAGGCCGCGCTGGATACGCATGGCGCGGCTGAGATCCACTTGGATGGCCACAGCCTGCGCCTGCAGGATGCTGTGCGCGAGTTCCAACTGGCCCAGACGATCGGCGAGTTCCCCGGCCTTGGATTGAAGCGACTCCTGCAGGCGATCGCGTTCTTTGCGCATTTGCCGGTAGGCAAGCGCCTGAGTAATCCGGTGCAAGAAGAGTTCTTCTGCTTCCCGGGGTCCTGGCAACACATCGTAGGCGCCTTGCCGGATGACGGTGCGGATTTCCCCCGTTGTGCCGGAAACGAGGATGGCCAAAATCAAGGCGTCCGGCGCCTGTTGCCGTATCCATTCGACGGGGTTGTGTCCTTTCGAAATCGGAATCCGTGGATTCACAAGAACAGCATCGTGCGCCGACCTATCTAAAAGGCGGGATGCCTCGTCCGCGTTCGCCGCAACGTCTACTTCCAATCCTTGCGCCGCCAGCCATTCGGGCAGTCCGGCCCATGAAGGATCATCGCCAACAATCAGGATTTTGCCTTGCATGCCGGAAAGTCTACTATACCCTCGCGCGGATAGGCGACTTTTCTTTTCTTCCCGCAGGGCGCGGGGATTATTCGGGGAAGAACATTGCGGAGACGTATTCGTTCTGGAATTCGACATCGAGCGATAGGTCCACATGCTCCACCTGCCGCGCCCATTCTTCGGCGCGTTCACGGGCGCGTTTTGAGGCGGCGGCCAGCCGCGCGCCGGCCAGCGATGTGTTGCCCGCGTACTGGATGCGGTGGCGATCCAGTTCCCCGGGCAGCAGACCAATGCGCTGCGCGTTGCTTCGACGGATAAAGTTGCCAAAACCGCCCGCGATCAGGACCCGTTCGACATCGCCGGATCGGAGTCCAATACGACGCATCAGGATGGCCACGCCCGCGCGAATGGCCGCGGTGGCGAGTTGGACTTCCCGGATGTCTTTTTGCGTGAGCAGAACAGGATTTCCTGTGGCCGTTTCACCGCCGTTTGCAAGGACAAAGGCAGGCCCGTCCTCCGTTGAAACCAGCCGCTTGCGCAGAGGACGCGGCACGGTATCGGGCACATCATCCGCGCCCAGCAACATCCCTTGGCCAAGAAGCATCCCGTGCCGCAACAATTCGGCGACGGCGTCTATGAGCGCGGAACCGCAGAGTCCGACGGGCGGCGCGTCGCCGATGACGCTAATCCGCACGTCCCCGTCGAACAAAACTTTTTCGATGGCGCCGGCCGTTGCGCGCATGCCGTGCATGATCCGTGCGCCCTCGAAAGCCGGACCGGCGGCCGTCGAGGCGGCGATCAAACGCCCTTTGTGGCCAACGACAATCTCGCCGTTTGTGCCAATATCCACAAGCATCGTGGGCCCATCCGATTTCGGCAGCGAGGTCGCCAGGATTCCCGCGACCGTGTCGCCGCCCACAAACCCCCCGATGACGGGAAAGGCGTACAGGCGACCGCGGGGGTGGATGCGGATACCCAGTTCCGAGGCGCGCAGCGAAAGCGCATCGGCGCATGCGGGCGTGAACGGCGCCTCGCCTAGCGCCGCCGGATTGATTCCGGTGAAAATCTGCTGCATGGTCGTGTTGCCTGAAATCACCACCTCGTAAATGTGCTTCGGCGAGACGCCCGCCTGCGCCCCCAATTCCGCGATCATGTCATTGGCTTCGTTCAGAATGGCCTCGTGAAGCGATTGCAGCCCATCGCTTTCCTGCCGGGTGAATTGAATGCGTGAAATGACATCGTCTCCAAACCGGGTTTGCGGATTCATTCGCGCCACATTGGCGCATTCACGGCCCGTGGTCAGATCCAACAGCGCGCCCGCCAACGTGGTCGTGCCGATGTCCAAGGCGACGGCGTGGCATTGGGCGCGGGTGTCACCCGGCTCGAAATCCAGCAGGCGGCCATCGGCAAGAACGGCCGTTCCGCGGAAACCGTCCTGCCGTAAACGCAGAGGCAGTATGCGCAACAGGTCAAAATCCAGCGTAAAGGGACCGATGGCGCGTTCGATCCGGCGGGTATCGGCTATCGCGTCGCCTCGATCGGGAACGGGCAACTCGACGGCTATTTTTCGCAGCGTGGCATCCGAAACGTCGGTGACCGTGTCGCGCGCATCCGAAAGAATCTGGAACGTGGATGCCAGAACGGATGTTTCGGGAATGTCAACGGTCATCGCCTTGTGGATATGCGTCTGACACGACAGGCGATATCCTTCCTTGCATTCGGCGGCGCTCAATGTCGCGCGTTCCGCTTCACAGGGATCCTCCGCGTTCGCCATCACGCGAACTTTGCACTTGCCGCACGTGCCACCGCCCCCACACGGCGTGTTGATGGCGATACCTGCCTGCGCGGCGGCTTCCAGCAACGTGCTGTCTTTCAATACGAACACAGTCCGCCCATGCGGCTGAAACGTGACGGGTATTTCGGCTTCTCTCATGGCTTGCGTCGCATCCTTCTGTGCGGCCGTATCAGTATATGACGTTTACCGGCCCCCAACAAAAGTCCGCCGGTATGAAACCAAATTCGACTTTTCATGTCAAAACAACGTAAGGTATCGCCGTGCGTTGAGGATAACAAAGGAAAAACAAGCAAAAGGAGAACGATATGAAGTCCATGACACGCATGTGGGTGGTTCTTTGTGTGGCGGCATTGCTGACAGCCGGTTGTGCGTCCTCCGGCAAGAAGCCCAAGCCCGAGGAACTGGTGATGCAGCAGACGCAAAGCCTCGTGGCCGACCTGCTGGCCGGCAAGGCCGACACCATTCTGAACTACGTTTCGGAAGATTTCTATCATCCGGATGTGGACGGTGGCAAGGCCAAACTGGCCGAGTACATCGAGCAGGGCAAGCAGATGGGCTATGTGGACCAGTTTCCGGATTTGGTCAAAGAACACAACGCCAAGGTGGTATTGGACAACGCCAAGGTTACCGTGAACAAGGAGACCGCCAGCGTTTATCCGATCGAGGCCAGCGCCAACGAGGGATCCGTGACCGTCGAGTTGCAATACAAGAAAGACAAAGACGGCGTATGGCGTGTGTCCGGCGCCAATATCGAAGGCATCTAGTCGCTCACAAGCAAATCCAAGGGATCGGCCGCCGTTTCTTCGTGAAATGGCGGCCTTTTCCTTAGAAAGTCGTCAGACTACCACCGGACACCGTACCGGACGACGGCGTTTCCTTGAACATCCACGTCGGCGGCAATTCCCTGTTGTTTTCCAATTAGGGGAGGGCCGTCTGTGCGATCGTGTCCGATGGCCCCGCCATCGGCCTTTAGTTTCCCGGGATCTTTTTTGTCAATTCGAGCCCGGCGTTCCTGAAAGGCCCGATCATGCTCGATTTCGTTCCGCCATTCTTTCGTGAAAGGCCGGCGATCATGCACATCGCTCAGACAACCCGTGGCAAGCGCCGCCAGCACCATGGCAACCGCCGTTCGCACACGCATTTCACGTCTCCTGCTTTGTTATTCATGAAAATTATAACACAGGCTTCCCGGCGAGGTGCTCCTTGACAAGGGCGACGACCTCGTCCTGTTGTTCGGGAGTGAGTTCGGGATACATCGGCAATGCAAGCACCTCGCGGCTGGCCTGCACCGCGTGGGGACAGTCGCGTTCCGAGTAGCCAAGGTAGCGGAAACATTCCTGCAAGTGGAGCGGCAGCGGGTAAAACACGGCGCAGCCGACCCCGCGTGCGCGAAACAAGTCCCGGGCCTCGTCGCGGCGCGGCAGGCGGATTACATACTGGTGGTAGACGTGAAAATTGCCGGGACACTCGACGGGCACGGTCACTTCGGGGACCTCCGCGAACCGTTCCGTGTAATAGGCGGCCCGAGCCCGGCGTTCGGCGTTCCATTCATCGAGATGGGCCCGTTTCACATTGAGAACGGCCGCCTGCAGGGCATCCAGCCGACTGTTGGTGCCGACAATTGCATGAATGTAGGTCGTCCCGGCCCCATGCGCGCGCAGCAGGCGGACGCGCTCCGCCAAGGCCGCGTCTTGGGCGATGACCATGCCTCCGTCGCCCGCGCCGCCAAGGTTCTTGGTCGGGTAAAAACTGATGGCGGCCATTGGCGCGAGCGTGCAGGCGGGACGGCTGTGGCGCTTGGCGCCGAGCGCCTGGGCGGCGTCCTCGATCACGGTGAGGCCGTGCCGGGCTGCAATGGCATGGATGGCTTCCATGTCGGCGCACTGGCCGTAAAGATGCACCGGCATGATGGCTTTCGTGCGTGGCGTGACAAGCGGTTCTATACACTCCGGATTGATCGTAAAACACCGGGGCCGGATGTCCGCGAAAACCGGTTTCGCGCCCACATTGGCGATGGCGCCCGCTGTCGCGAAAAACGTGAACGGCGTTGTGATGACTTCGTCACCGGGGCCGATTCCAAGGGCTTTTAACGACAGCAGCAGCGCATCCGTGCCCGAAGCGCACGCAATGGCAGCGCCGGCGCCGAGATACGAAGCGATACCCTCCTCCAGTTTTTCAACATTCGGTCCTCCTACGAATCCCTGTGTCTCGAAAACCTCGGCGACCGCGGCATCCAAGTCCGGCTTGATGCGGCGATACTGGGCGCGAAGATCTATCATCGGCACTGGCATAGAGTTACCCCGGTACGTTTTCACACAATGACGCGCCGAGGGTAGCAGATGATGCGAACCGGTTCAAATGAGTGCTTCGATGTGTGTCGTGTTTTCGCATGAATTTGCGCGGTTTGGCATTCGTGTGCTAGTCTCTTTCGGATTTCCGGATTGTATTGGCGGTTTCACCCACGCGAAAAGCGCCGGCGAAATCTTGACGTGTCTTTTTGGAGGATATCCGCATCATGGTACATCTGATGCGCAAGTACAAGAAATCAATCCTGACGGTTCTGATCGTCCTGATTATCGGGCCTTTTGTTGTATGGGGCGGTTATGCCGGGCGTTCCCGCAGAGGAATGCACCGCGGCGACGGCCAAACGAGTGGCGTCGTGGCCACCGTGGGCAAGAGTCCGATACTGGCGATGGATTTCGAACGGCGCATGAACGCCGAACTCGACCGTCGCGCTCAGGGGGGACCCCGTCCGCCGGTAAGCGAACTGGCCAAGGACGGCACGGCCGAACGGGTGTTGGACAGTTTGATTGATTCCGCCCTGTTGACCATGGAAGTTCAGAAAACCGATTTTGCGATGGACAAGGCCATGCTGTTGGAACGTCTGAAGAAAGAGCCTGCCTTTCAGGACGAAAAGGGCAATTTCAGCCCCTCGTTGTGGAATGCGTGGATAGATTCCGAACGGGGCCGCAACTGGAATGTGATTTACGATGAACTCCGGGCGCAGGCGGGGCGTGAATTGCTTGTGCGGCAGGCCATGGCGCCGGCGCGCGTGCTCGACACGGAAATCCGAAAACAATTTGAGGACAATCACACCAAAATCCAAATCCGCTATGTCAAGGTGGATCCTGAAATCGTGCCCACGGAAGAGCAAATCAAGGCGGAGTACGACAAAGACCCCACCCGCTATCAACTTCCGGAAAAACGCGACATCGAATTTGCGGCCGTTTCCCTGGCCGTGGAGCGGCCCGCGTTGCTGGATGACCTCGTGAAGCGCGCGCGGGAGGGGGCCGATTTCGCCGAATTGGCCAAACAGCATTCGGAAGGTCCCGACAAGGAACAGGGCGGCGAGATGGAGTGGGTTGCGCCCGGTCCGAATGATCCCGATCACATCAAGGCGCTGCTTGGGCTTCCGGTCGGCGCGGTAAGCGATCCCATCGAATCCTTCGGGGCGTATTACATTTTCAAAGTCGAGCAGGAACGCACGGATGAAGCGACCGGCGCCCGAAGCGTCAAGGCCCGTGAAATCATTATCCGTCCGAAGTTGACGGAAGGGGAACGCATGGCTCGCGAGGAAAAGGCCGCGCATTTGCTGGCAAAGGCGAAAGAGTCCGGCGATTTGCGGACGGCCGCCGCCGAAGCCGGTTTGCCGGTCATGACGGCTCAAGGTATTTCCAGGGACAGCGAAAGTATTGAAAATGTGGCGAAGGAAGACCTTTGGGCCGTTCGGAGCGGCTTGGCGAACGTCGCCCTCAACGAATTTCCCAAAGAGGTAATCAAGGGGCGCGCCAATTTGTATGTCGCCAAGGTGATTCAAATCGAACCGCCGGTCTTGCAGCCGCTCGAGGCGGTTCGTGAAAAAGTCGTCAAAGACGCCATCGAGACGATTCGCCAATCGCCGGAACGCGCCGATGAACTGGCGAAACTGGGCGAGAAACTGGCCGCCGATGCGCATTCTCTGCAGGACGTGGTGGCCAAGGCGCCGGAACTCAATCTGGAAATCAAGGAATCCAAAGAGTTTACCCGCCGCGATTTCCTGTTCAGCGACCAGATCTACGTGCAGACTGTCGAGGTCTACGATGTCCTCGGTCAGAAGGAGCCGGGGGCGTTTGCCGGCCCTCTCAAAGGTTTCCGTTCGGACCTGTATTTCGTTGAACTGCTCAAAAAGACCCCGCCGGATGAAAAAGCATGGCAAGAGGAATGGCCGAAGGAAGAGGAGCAGTTGCGAAAGGGTGCGCTTAGCGCGAAACGGGCGCAGATCCTGTCCGATTACCTCGCCGATTTGCGCGAACGGCGTGGCCGTGAAATCGCCATCACCCGTAACTACGACGAAATCAATCGTATGCTCGGCATCGGACGTGAAGAAGAAGAAAATGCGGAAAACACCGAGGCGCCTCCGCTTCAACATGTCCCTATGGGCGATCTGCCAAAGCCCAATCTCGGCCCTGCGGCATCGGAATAACGTCCAAAATCGGTTGTTTCCGGTTTTTTATGGCATAGCGCCATGAAGTGAAGCAGAATGGCTTCCGGAGGGTAGCGCCATGACCAAGGGATGCGATCGCAGGACCTTTCTGAAAACCGCAGCGGTCCTCGCCGCATGGGGAACCACCCGCGAAGCGTTGGGACGGACTGTTTCCGACGGGCTTTCCGTCTTGCCCGGACCGAAAAAACCGGGCAGGGTTCGCGGCGCCTTTTTCTATCCGCCTGAACAGGTCGTGCTGGACGGCAAGTGCGAGGACGGCTGGAGCAAGGAGAATTGGTTTACATGGCCGGGAAACCAGTACAAGCCGGAGGAACAGCAGGCCAAATTCATGTCCCGACTCAATGGCATGGCCAAGGGACTGGATCTCGAATGTGCAATCGATGCGGCCCCAATCTATACGGATGCGGCCATACAGGGTTTCATCTCCGACATTGCCGCGAGCAAACCCGACGCGCTGGTCCTGTTCAATTTCTGGAACAGTTTCAGCGCCAAGATGGCCCCGATACTCGATGCATACCCGGGCCCAATCATCCTGTACCATCCCGTCGGATCCAATCATCAACTGCCGCCGGCCCGGTTTCGCACGGCTAAACGGGTCCAATACATCCATTCCATCGAGCATTGGGACGCGCTTGAACGGGGATTGCGCGCGATTCATGCGAAGGTGCGCATGCGCCAGAGCCGCCTGCTGCGCGTGTCCGGACGTCTTCAGACGGAAACCGACGACCGCGAGACTTTTTTCGACATGCCCATTCACGGGATTCCGGCGGCCCAGTTCAACACGCTCTTCGATGAAACGGTGGTGACGTCTGAGATGCGGCGATTTGCCCGAAAGATACGATCGAACGCACGCAAGGTGACGGATCTGGGGGAGGAGGCCTTTCTCGATGCGGTTCGCGCACATGCTGCCGTGCTGAAGATCATGGAACGGTACGATGCCGATGCGATTACCATCGAATGCCTTTTCCTGAAACACCGAAAGCCGTGCCTCAGTTTCGCGCTGAACAACGGGGCGCTCGTGCCGTGCGGCTGCGAAAACGATCTGAACGCTACGCTTACGCTGATGCTCGGCGCGAACCTGTTCGGACGCGGCGGATTCCAGCATAATCCCGAATTCGACACCGAGCGGAATCTGTATCTCGGATCGCACTGTACCTGCACGGACCGCCTGCTCGGTCCGAAGGCAAAGGCCGTTCCCTACCGGCTGCGCCCGTTCTTCCATCAACTCCCGAAAACGCTGGCCGTGGACGTGGTATGGCCCCGGGACGAATCCGTGACCCTCTGCAAATACCATTCGGGCGAAAACCGGCTTGACGCGTGGGCGGGGAAAGTCGTCGAGTCGCCGGAGTGCCCGCCGGTCGGCGGTTGCGCAACGCGCGTGCTGGTCGAGTTTACCGGTGTGAAGGATGTCTGCGAAATCTACCCAGGGCCGCATCCGATCCTGTACTGCCTCGATGGCGCGCGGCAACTCAAAACCTTCGCGCAGCTCTACGAATTGGACTTGCGGACCAACGGCTGACCGGCGCTCATACGTGGTCACCCAGGCATGTATTGACCGCGCGCGCGGCCATTACCAGCGGATGATCCAGCGGCACCATTCGCTTCTTCCCGGCGATCTCCTTTAACGGGATCGGCACGAATTCCTCGCCGCGCTTGGCCACCATGTTGCCAAAGCGGCGTGCCAGCGCCAGTTCGGCGGCCTTCGCGCCGAAGGCCGTGCAAAGCACGCGGTCGGTCGGCGTGGGTATGCCGCCCCGTTGAAGGTAGCCCAGAGACGTAATGCGCGTTTCGAGCCCCGTTGCCTGATGAAGATATTCAGCCAGCGTGGCGCTTTTCGGTTGGACCGTCTTCGTTTCCTTTTCCTTGGGCATGCGGACACCCCGTTTCCGGGGGGGAGCATCGGGCGCGGCGGTGGCGCCTTCCGCGACCACGACGATGCTGAATTTCTTGCCGTGCCGCATCCGCTCCAGCAACGACTCCGCAACGACATTCGGCGAATAGGGAATTTCAGGTATCAAAATGACATCCGCGCCGCTGGCCACGCCCGAACCCAGCGCCAGCCATCCCGTATTGTGTCCCATCACGTCCACGATCATGACCCGATGGTGGCTCGACGCCGTCGTGTGCAGCCGGTCGATCGCTTCCGCGCCGATCGTCATGCCCGTGTCGAAACCAAAGCAAACATCCGTGCCGAACACATCGTTGTCTATCGTTTTCGGGACGGTGATCACATGGATTCCGCCCTCGTTCATCAGATGAAACGCGCTTTTCTGCGTGCCGCCGCCGCCAAGGCATATCAGGCAATCAAGATTCAGCCGCCGGTACGTTTCGATGGCCGCGCCGGTCATGTCGCGGACACTGCCGTCCGGAGCCGGCATCTTGTTCGGCTTGTTTCGGCTGGTGCGAAGAATGGTGCCGCCCACCGTGAGCAGCCCGCTGCAATCCGCATCGGTCAATTTCAGAAAACGGTTTTCCACAAGCCCCGTGAAACCTTCGAGAAACCCAAATACTTCGACATCGGAATGCGCCACCGCGCGAACCAATGCCCGGATGACCGCATTCAGCCCCGGACAATCGCCGCCCGACGTCAGTATCCCAATCGTCTTGACGCCCCGGGCGTTCTTCGTTGAACCTGCCATTTTTTCCGCGCCTTTCCCTCTCTTTGTCCAGTTCAATTTCGGCGGATGCCCCGGAAACAACAATGCCAAGATAATGAGTCTTGGGAGAAAAAAACAAACGGCAACCCGTAAGAACGAACGCGGGAGAATAAAGCAACACTTACTCGAAAGACACGCCACCTGACGTGTCCGCCGTTTACGTTCCTTTCCGATGATGACTTCCGGCAACCGCCGAATACGCTATCATGCGTTTTCCACGGTGCATTCTACCACAACATTTCCCGTGCAAAAAGTTGATTCCCCGCCGGGAATATGATAGCCTTCCTTTCAATCAACGAAGGGCGCAAACAGCGCCCAACCCGTGGGGATGTAGCTCAGTTGGGAGAGCGCTTGACTGGCAGTCAAGAGGTCGACGGTTCGATCCCGTTCATCTCCACCATTTCCAAAAAGACCCGTGAATGCATGACAGGGGAAATAACTCAACCTAAACATTCATGCAGTACGGTTTTGTGTGTTGGCCATGGATAGGTTCTCGCTCGCCGAAGCGAAGCGAAAGGACAAAACGGCCACTCCGCCCGATCACGGAAATCGCCCGGGAATGGGCCACGATTACCTTCGAAATGCGCAATCGCCCATGAATGCCCCATCACGAGGAATAGTCCGGGAATTCGGCGCCTGCAGGAACAAAACGACATTTGTTGCGGCACAATGGGCAAAAAAAACGGCCGATTGAAACAAACATTTGAATTTATAATCCGGGTTGGGTATACTGCGCGCATTCGACGGGAGACCGAAACATGAAACGGCGGATGGACGGCGCAGACGAAGGAAAAGACGCGACACGGCACCGGCTGTTGATCGCGGCGGGGGAGTTGTTTGCACAAAGGGGATTCGACGCCACGAGTGTCCGGGATATTGCCCGCAAGTCGAAGACGAACATCGCGGCGGTCAATTACCATTATGCGACCAAGGACAACCTGTATCTGGCAGTGGTCCAGTACGTGGCGGACAAGATGGTGGCGCGGCGGGACAAGGCCTTGGACGGCATGGACGCGCGCACGCTGGACCGATCCCAGGCTGTCGGCGTTCTGCGCGAACTGATCGAACGCGAAGTGCGTGCATATATGTCGGCGGATTTGCCCGAATGGTACGCGCAACTGCTTTTGCGCGCCTTGCTCGCGAAAGGCCCGGCGCTCGAATTCCTCTTTGCACGGATTCTGCATCCCGACCACGTGGTCCTGCGCCAGTTGCTTCGCGCCGCCGCACCGCGCCTGACGGAGCAGGATGCGACGTTGTGGGCCTATTCGATCACGGGCCAGATCGTCTTTTACTGCCTGGGACGCGAGGCGATTCTTATCGAACAGAAACGCACGGAATATTCGGATTCATTCGTGCGCGCGGTGGCGGACCACGTTGCGCGCCTCGTCTTGTCGGGCATCGGCCTTGCGGATCAACCGGCAAAAGCCGGACGGAGGCCGTCCCGGAACCCCTGAGCGGCAAAGAAGGTGTAGTGCATGAAGACTTTGTTGCGTGTGTTGGTTTTGGTGTCTATTCTGGCGGGCGTGACGGGCGGGGCCATTTACGGCAGCCACTTCGTCTTCAAACCGGCGCCGCTGATTGTCCAGGGCGAAGTGGACGCCACGCAGGTGGACGTCGCCCCGAAAATTGCGGGCCGCGTCGAGACGCTTTTTGTCAGGGAAGGGGATGCCGTCGCGAAGGGCCAGGTACTGGCCGCGCTGAAGAGTCCCGAAATCGAGGCCAAGGCTGCCCAAGCGACCAGCGCTCGCGAGGCCGCCAGCGCTGTGCGCGAAAAAGCCGACAACGGCGCGCGCATACAAGAGATCGAGGCGGCGCGCCACGCGTGGCAAATGGCGTTGGCCAATGCCGAACTGGCCCGAAAAAGTTACGAACGCGTGATGCAGTTGTACGAAAGCGACCATGTTTCCCCGCAGACCCTCGACGAGGCCATGGCGAAATGGAAAGCGGCCACGCAGATGGCCGAGGCCGCGCGCGCCACCCATGAAATGGCCGTGGCCGGCGCACGCGAGGAAGACAAAAAAGCGGCCCGCGCCATTGAAAACCAGGCCGGGGGCGTGGTGTCCGAAGTGCAATCCTATCTTTCGGAAACCGAACTCAAGGCGCCGATTGACGGCGAAATCGCCGAGGCGATCATCGATCCCGGCGAACTGGCGACGCCCGGTTTTCCCGTGTTCAGCATCGTGGACTTGAACGATGTGTGGGTCGTGTTCAATTTGCGCGAGGATCTGCTGGGCCGGATGCCGATGGGCACAAAATTCGAGGGGCGCGTGCCCGCGCTGAACGGCCGGGCGGTCGAGTGGCGGGTGGACTTCATCAAGCCGCTGGGCGATTTCGCGACGTGGCGCGCTACGAAAACCGCCGGCGATTTCGACATGAAAACCTTCGAGGTGCGCGCGCGTCCCGTGAGCCGCGTCGAAGGGTTGCGGCCCGGCATGTCGGTCCTGGTCGAATGGGACAAACTGCCGGTCCCGGCGGATCGCGGACATGAAGGCGCATGACCATGAAGGGCAGGCCGGGCGGTGTATGGAGCGTTGTCGCGCGTGAATGCCGGCGCGCGACGTCGCGACCTCTTTATGGGCTGCTCGCGATAGTCTTTCCGCTCGCCACATTCGGGGTGCTGGCCTCGCTGTTCAGCGCCGGCAAACCTGTCGAATTGCCCGTCGCCGTGTGCGATCGCGATCATTCCGCCTTGTCGCGCAAGCTGGTTCGGATGATGGATGCCACCCAGGCGATACGCGTGGCGCACCGCGTCAACGATCCGCTACAGGGCCGGACCCTTATTGAGTCCAACGAAGCCTACGCCCTGATCCTGATCCCTGAAAAGATGGAACGCGACGTGTATGCCGGAAAGTCGCCGAAAATCGTCGGATATTACAATAACCAGTACCTGTTGCCGGCCGGACTTGTCGCGCGTGACATGCAGACTGTCGTGGCCGCCGTTTCCGCCGGAATCAACGTCAAGACCCGCCAAAAGAAAGGTGAACCGCTCCAAGCGGCCATGGAACGCGTTTCGCCCGTGGCGGTGGACCACCATACCCTTTTCAATCCCACCGCCAACAACGCCTATTATCTCGTTCCGCTGGTCCTGCCGAACATGTTGCAGATTTTTGTCCTGCTGACCACAGTCTTCGTCCTTGGCATCGAATTGCGGGAAGGAACGGGCCGCGAACTGCTCGAACGCGCCGGCGGCAGCATCGTCGCGGCCGTCGCGGGCAAATTGCTGCCCTACACGATCCTGTTTTTTCTCATGGCCAATGTGGCCAACGCGTTTGTATTTCTCTACTTCGGCATTCCCGTGCAGGGCAGCGTCCGGCTGATTACCGCCGCCTATTTTGTCTATATCCTGGCCTATCAGAGCCTCGCCATTCTCCTCTTGGGGATCTTCCCCAATTTCCGCATGGCGCTGAGTCTTGCGGGAATTTACTGCTCGCCCGCGCTCGCGTTCACCGGCGCGACATTTCCCGTGGTCGCGATGCCTTTGTTCGGCAGGATATGGTCATCCATTCTGCCCATGACCTATTTCTTCCAGGTGTTCATTGACCAGGCGTTTCGCGGCGCGCCGGTCCGAATCTCGCTTTATCCCGCCGCCGTGCTGTGCCTGTTCGCCCTTCTGGGTCCGGCCCTGATGCTGTGGCGCCTGAAGCAGGTTTATTCCGACGAACGCTACTGGGGGCGCACATGATTCGTTTCTGGCTTGCCGAATACAAGGCCATCGCCAAGAACCAAGGCGCGTTTATTCTGCTCGTCGGGGCCGTTGTGCTGTATTCGTTTTTCTATCCCGTTCCGTATCATGAGGAAATCCTGCGGGAAGTGCCGGTCGCCGTGGTGGACAATGATTTGAGCGAACTGAGCCGGAAATTCATCCGCATGCTCGATGCCAACGAGAATATCCGCGTTATGTCGCGACCCGCCGACATGGAATCGGCCCGCCGCGAATTTCTCGAACGGAACGTGTATGGAATCGTCGTGATTCCGGCGGATTTCGAGCGGACTATCCGGCGCGGCCGGCAATCGAAAGTCGCGGCGTATTACGACACAAGCACCTTGTTGTTTGCGACGCCCCTTCGGACGGGTGTGACCTTTGCCGCGCGGACACTCGGCGCGGGCATTCAAATACGCAGGCTTCAGGCCGCCGGCGCCGGTTTCGAGAAGGCCCGAAACACCGCAGACCCGCTGCCGTTCGTCGCGATTCCTCTTTACAATCCCAGTGGCAGTTATGGAATCTATGCGATTCCCGCCGTCTTTATCCTGATTATTCAGCAGACGCTTGTGTTGGGTGTCGGCATGGTGGGCGGCACGCGCCGCGAACGCATGGCCGGCATGCCCACCCGGCGTGCGCGCCTGCTTGAAACCGTCGAACGGGTTGTGGGCCGCACGGGCGCTTACCTGACCATTGCCGTCTTTACGACACTGTACAGCCTGGCCATCCTGAGGCTTTACTATCAATTCCCCCTGCGTTGCGAACCGTGGCGACTCGCCGTACTGCTGGCGCCGTATATCCTGTCGAGCGTGCTCCTTGGAATTACTCTCTCGACGTTTTTCCATAACCGCGAGACCTCGGTGCTTGCTTTCATGTTTACATCGCTTCCGCTGGTTTTTCTCGTCGGTTTTGCGTGGCCCCCCGAGGCCATTCCGTCATGGCTGCGGATGCTGTCGTTTGCGATTCCCAGCACCAGCGGAGTCACCGCCTTCCTGAAAATAAGCCAACTGGGCGCTCCGATGGCCAGCATCCGCTTCGAATACATGATGCTCTGGGCGCTCGTGGCCTTGTATTTCCTGACCGCTTGCGTTACAACGTCCCGCGTGCCTGTTCCGGTGAAATCCTGAGGCGATTCGGCCCGGCTGCTATTTCGCGCGCACGTCGTACGCCATCAGGGCATCGCCATGGCGAATGTACAGGCATCCGTTGGCGATGGTGGGATGCGCCCAGTGCTTGTCCGTGCCTTCCGTAACGGTGAATTGGCCGGTGCGATCGAAGCCCGTGGGCTGGGCTTTCACCAGACTCACCACGCCTGATTTAGGCCCCTCGTAGACATACAACATGCCGTCCGAGTATACGACGACGCCCATGGTGACCTCTTTCGCGCTCCACATGAGTTTGCCCGTCGCCATTTCAAGGCACATCAACCGGTTCTGCTTGTGGCTCGTCCCGTACAGATATCCGTCAACAAGCACCACGCCGTGATGCTGGCAATCGAGGTTGGTGTCCTTCCATTTCAGCGTTACGGAAGCGCCGTCGGGCGAAAGTTCGAGCGCGCCGCCGCCCGATGCGTATCCTCCCGTAAAGTACACAAGCCCTTCGCTGTAAATCGGCGTGACGGCGTGGATGTCGTACGCCGTGAAATGGATATGCCGCCAGAGCAGTTCGCCGGTGTCCGGATTGATGCCCACCACATGCTTGCCGGTCTCCGTCAGGAGGATGCGCCGCCCGTTGTGAACGGCGATTGTCGGAGAACAATACGCCTCTTGGTCAATAAGACCTTTCGTGGTCCAAACCGTTTCGCCATTCGTTTTGTCCAGCGCCGCGAGAAGCGCATCCGGACCGCCCGGCGTGCAGATGACCCGGTCGCCGTCGAGAAGCAGCGACTCCGCGATATTCCACCGGCTGTTTTTGGCATGGAATCGCTTGAGCGCATCAACTTCCCAAAGAACCTCGCCCTTTGCCGTGTCAAGACAGTAGACCACGCCCAATCCCGAAAACAGATAAACCCGATCGCCCTCGACCGTTGGCGTCGAACGCGGCCCCGGCGCCTGATCGTCCAGCGTTTCCTTGCCGTAGGGGATCTTCTTTTCAATGATGCCGTCCCTATTCAGGACAAACAGGGAGGCGGTCTGATCGTCCTGCATGCCGGGCACATAAATCTTGCCCCGCGACACGGACGCCGAGGCATAACCCTGCCCCAGTCCCTTGGCCGTCCACAGCAGGGGCGGACCGCCATCCGGCCATTCCTTCAACAAGCCCTGCTCGTCGAAGCGGCCGTCTCGGTTGGGTCCACGGAATTGCGGCGAATCGCCGCCATGCGCCAAGGCGGATACAAACAACAGCGCCAGACCTGCCGAAATCGGTAAAATTCGCAAGGCGTTCGTTCCTCCAACCTATTTCCTTTGCAAAGGTGCGAGCGATTATCCCGAAACGCCCATCGGGAAACAACCTGCCTTTTCGCTTACCGGAGTGGAAGTAATGCACAATCCACGCTTGAGCGAACGAGGCGGCGGAAAAGCAGTAAGCGGCGGCTTCCATCGTAGACGCGGTATCCTTGCTGCGTTCCGTGCGTGCGGATTTGGGTAATGCGCCCGGGTCCTTCGATGATATGATGGCCGTAGCGCGAATCAATCCACTCGCGTGTTGCGTTGTCCGGAAAATTCGGGACTGAAAGGCCATGAGGACATGATGGGTTGCTTCAAGACGGTCTTGATTGCCGCCGGCCTGCTGTTGATTGCCGGAGCGGCGGCGGGGATTTATCTGTTGCTACAGGCGGACGTGTATTCGCGTGTTGTGCTGGAACGGGCCCTGCATTATGCCCTTGGCGTTAAAATCGCCACCGGCGGTATTGCGATACATCCCCTTGAAGGTATGGTCGTCGCTGATAATATCGTCATTGGAAATCCGCCTACGTTCAAGCCGGGGCCGGCCATCGAAATCCAGCAACTTTCCATTGAATTTCAGATGTCCACCGTATTTTCCAAATCGCCCACGATTCGGCGCATGACGCTGGAAGGCGTCCGGTTCCATTTGCATCATGAAATTGGCCAGGGAACCAATCTCGCCGCCTTGGCGAAACAGGCGGCCGGTTCCGGACAATCCGGGACCACCCGCGGCCGCTCGTTTGTTCTGCAGGAACTGCATTGCGAAGAAGCCCGCATGCGCATGAGCAGCAACATCCTTCCCATCGGATCGGCGAACATCGCACTGGCCCCGTTTACCTTGTCCGATTTGGGCGATCGCCCCGTAACGATAGGCGGCATGGCGGCGATTTTGATGCGCAGCGTGTTCCGCGAGGCGATTACGCTCAAGGGACTCCTCAACCCCGTCGTCCGTCTTCTTCAGGACGAAACCGGCCGGCTTGAAGACATAACGCGGGAATAATTCAGGCATGGATCGGTTGTTATCCGGCACAGGGTCTCGCGCGGCTGTTGCGCCCGCGTGCGCCGCATGTGTAGACTCAATTCAAGGTGGAAACGACAACGAAACACAGGAGATCAAGCATGGCCGATTTATTTTGGAAAATGAACACGCAGGATGCCGCGGACGACAAGGCCGTCGGCGAGAAGCACGGACCCGTCATTGACATCCCTGCCTGCATGAAACCCGGCGAACCCGCCAAAATTCGCGTCAACGTGGGTAACGGCAAACACCCGAACACCAACGAGCATCACATTCAGTGGGTGGAACTCCGCATCAATGATCTGTTCGTGGGACGGGCCGACTTTAGTCCGGTTGTCATGCAGCCCGAAGTCGAGTTCACGATCGTATGTCCCCGGCGCGAAGCCGTAATCAGCGCCGTGGCGCGCTGCAACCTGCACGGGCTTTGGACTTCCAAGACGGTTTGCACGTGTTCGTAATACCCTCCACGCGGGGGGTGCGGCGCCTCGCATCCCTCGCGCTTGCCTTTATTCCCGCGGCTGTATGCGTTGTTCTGGCCGCCTTCGGATCTTCTTTTGCACATGGCGCCCCCTTCGACAACGCAAAGGCCGGCTGTACCCTCTCCAAGACGACCATTCTTTTCCCGCGCCCGTACACGACATTGATTGCCACGGCCGACGCAGCCGCGATGCCGCTTCCCATTGTGGTGGAAACCGATTGCCCCGACGATACCCGGCAGGTGGATTTTGTCCTCGATACCGTGGCAATCGGTTCCGCGTCGCAGTCCCCCTACACGGTTACATCGGTGCGTCTCGCAGACATGAACGTTGGCCTGCATGCACTGGGCGTCGTGGCGCGCAGCCTGAAAGCCATCGCCGTCACCGATTTTTCGTCGTTTACGCTGGCCAAGGCCCTGAATACGACCGATGTCAATGCCAACGGCCTGCCGGACAATCCTTTTTTTTCGCTCAATGCACCGGGAACCGCATGGCTGGCCCGCGCATACGCCCTTGGCTCCGATACGAAACGAACGGTGGCCGCGATTCGTTGGCGAGGCATGGACGAGGACGATCTTCCGCCGGGCCTTCCCGCGGTCATTGCCGTTTCCGATCCTTCCGGCCCGGCAAGGCGGGTGACCGTCCGGATGCCGCAATCCTTGCTTCGGGAAGGCGAGTCGGGCATCCTCGCCCTCCTTATGGCCGACGATTTGACTGGCCTCCTCGGCGACCGGGAAGCGGCCGCCATGGGAAGGGAACCGTATCCTGTCGTTTGGGCCGATGCCGTGTATTTGGCGGTGGTAGTCCTGATTAGCGCCGACAATGGCATTACCTATTCTACCGCCGCTCCCTCGCGAATTGCGGCCAATCCCATCCATGTCGTGCTGGAAGGATTGGGCGCCGGCAATCCAGGCCATTTGACGTTGCGGGCGCATCCGTGCGGGATTGCCACGCGAGGCGGCGTCGTCGGCCCTGAACTCTTATCCACCAGCGGCGACTGGAATGTTCACGATATCGCGAACGTGACCTTCAATGCCGGCCGGCTGGAATTCGACCTGCTGAATAGCTCCGTTATCGCACCCTATGAAAATCCGTCCAGTACTGGCGAAGGCGAAGGAGAAGGGGAAGGCGAAGGCGAAGGAGAAGGAGAAGGGGAAGGAGAAGGAGAAGGGGAAGGAGAAGGGGAAGGCGGCACGATCATTCCCATTGATCCGGCCGATTTTCAGGGTATTTCATTGTTGTTTGTGCTGTTGGTTTCCGCGCTGGCAGGAGTGTTGGCCGCGGGCGTGGGGGATCGGTTCGATTCGGATCGCTGCTTTTTGACGTCCTTGCTGGAGGGCGCCCCGCTTGAGGACACATTGAAGGATTTTCGGCTATTTCGCGATAATTACTTGCGGAAATTCTTGTGGGGACGCAGTTGCATTTGGATTTACTACCGGCTTGGTCCCGCCCTATGCAAGGCATGCCGTTTTTACCCGGGACTTCGGCGTCCCGCGTTATACGGCGTGGGATTGCTGGCGCGGATTTGCCGCATATACGCCTGACGCGCGTCAACGAAAGGAAAAGTACATGAGATGCGGGATCTTGGCCGTTGCATTGTTGATTGTTTCGATGGTTGCGCGCGGCGATGCCATTTCCGGCCATGTGCTCGACGTCAACGACAAGCCGTTGCCGGGCGCGCGAGTGTTTGCCGAGCCGGGTTTGGCGGGCGGACTGATGGAAACGCGCGCGGACGCGGACGGCGCTTTCCACTTCGACAATGTCACGGCCGATCCCGCCGGCGCGGGTGTGGTGGGCGTCTTCGCAATTGCCGAGGGGACCGCATTCGGCGGGGCAACGGTCAATCTTTTCACCGAACCCGACATTACGGAGTTGGTTCTCCGGCTGGGATCGCCGGGAAAAGTCGAGGGCATGGTTTCCGATTTCAAAAAACGCCCCGTCGAAGGCGCCCGAATTACCCGCATTGGCCTGCTGGGGCCGTCGAAAGTCGGCCTTCCCATGGCCAAACTGCGCGCACTGGGTTTCGTCGAGCCCGCCACGGATGCATCGGGCCGATTTGCGATTGAACACATGCCGGAAGGCAGTCCTATCGCAATAAAAGTCGCCCACCCCGATTTTGCCCAGGAAGCCGTGGAGCAAATCATGACAGGCGATCAGTCCGTTCGTGTCTCGCTCATTCCGGGAATACTGGTTCAGGGGAAGGTCGTGCTGCGAGACGCCAAGCGGCCCGTGGCGGACGTGCCGGTCATTTTGCGGAACGCCCAGCCGCCTCACGACACGGCCATCATGCGGACGAACGGCAGCGGCGAATTCGCCGTCCGCCTGAAGCCGGGCGCATACCTGTACCAGGCGGTGGGCGGCGGATATCGCAATGCGGGCTGGGAGCGTTTGCCGGTGACCGGCGCCGAGCCGCAAATGAATATCACGATTTATGCGGCGGGCGCCGGCGTCATACGGGGCAAAGTCTGCGATGCGGTTTCGGGCCTGCCCATTCCGCGCGCGCGAATTGCGTTGGAGACCCAGGGCAATCTCGCGTCGCTGGCCCGGACCGCAGCGGACGGCGGTTTTTCAATTTCCGCCATGGAAGGTGAAAACGTCCTCCGCATCGAATCGGCTCCGGGATATCTTCCTCCCGAACAACCGGCCCTGCGGCTGAATGTGGTCGCGGGCAAGGAAACGCTTTTGCCGTTCTTCTGGCTTGCGCCCATCCCGGCTTGGACCGTGGAAATCCTCGATTCCGAAGGCCATCCGGTACCCGGTGCGGTTGTTTCGATAGTGCGCCCCGAACAGCAGGGCTGGTATGTGACCGATACACAGGGACGGGCGCTTGTGCGCTTTGCTTCCCTACCGCCGGAAGGGCCGTTGCTGGGCCTTGTGGAAGACACGAAATCGGACAAAGGCGCTTTTTTTGCCATTGCTCGTGATTCCAAAGGGCCTGCGCGGGTCCAACTCCTGCCGCTGGCGACGGTACGCGGGCGGGTTGTGGCGGGAAATCGGACGCCTGTCGCGGGCGTAACGGTTTCCGCCACATTCGGCAAGGAGGGCTGCCGCCTGTGGCGCACCGCCACGGATTCGGCGGGATATTATCGTTGGCCGAGCGTCGTTCCCGGCGTGCCGCAATATGTTACTGTGGACGGCGCAGCCGGAAATTCCGCCGCACCGCTGAATCTGCTGGCCGAACCGGAAAAGGATGTGGAACTGGGCGATCTCGTGGTCTCGTCCAGCCCCGCGCGCGCATCGCTTTTCGGGGAAAAACTGGCTTGGCATGAAGGGCGTCTGATCGCCGGGGCGTTGCCTGAGGCCGGGCAACGCGAACGATCGGTTGCCGTCGTGTGTTGTTGCGAGGCGGCCGGGGCGGCGGCCGCTCTCGAAGGACTTGCCGCCGCGCAGTCCGTTTTCCCCGGGAAAGAGGTCCTGTTCGTACTGAGGGTAGACGGTCCGTTTTTTCCCGCCGACGCGGCCATCCCGATCGTTGCCGGAAAAAATCCGGGCCACGCCTCGACCTATGTTCTTCGACCGGACGGAACGGTATGTTTGGAAACTTTTGGCATGCCGCCCCTTCGTGCCCTCCGCGAAGCGATGGCGCCTTTCCGCGAAAAGTGAATAATGACCCATTACGCCGGCATGGCCGGATCGGAAGGGGATTCTCCCGCGACCTTTTTCATGACGTCCAAAAAAACGGGATAGTTGGCATCGAGCGAGTACCGTTCAAGGGCCGTCCGGCGCGCTTCGTCGCCCATGCGTTGGCGCAGACCGGCATCCACGATGAGCCGTTCGAGTTTTTGCTCCCATTCGCTGGGGGTTGACGCAAGGAAACCGCTGATGCCATCGGTAACGACTTCGGCGTTCATGCCGACGGGCGAAATCACGGCGGGCACGCCCACGGCCATGTATTGAATCGCCTTGAACGCGCATTTGCCCTTGGCGCGAAGCGTGTCCTTGAGGGGCATCAAGCCGATGTCCGCCTCGCGCATGTAGTCCGCCTCGCGCGCCGGATCGAACTCATGGTTTACCACCTCGACGCCCGCGAGTTCGTAGGTGCGCCCGCGTGTGGCGATGGCGAGCCGGATGCGATATTTCTTCGCAAGCCGCTGGAGCACCGGTTCGATGATTTCGAGATAACCCAGGTTGTCGCGAAGTCCCGCCCAGCCAAGAATAACCGGATCCTCGTCGCGGCGGTCCTTCCACTGTTTGGGTGTGTAGAGGCTCATGTCCACGCAGGTCGGGATAATCGCGACGGGCAGATACGGATTGCACGCATGGACGTATGCCTCAAGGTAGCGGTTGCCGACAATGGCGTGCCGGCACATTCCGCTCATCTTCCGCACCCAGCCGAGATCCACAAAACGCAGAAAAGGACTTGTAACGTGCGCCGCCGGCTCCCATATCGCATCGTCTATGTCGAAGACCATGCGCGGATTCAACGCATGAATGATGCGCTCGAAAATAGGAGGGCCATAGTCGAATACGGGACCGCGAAAGAACACGACATCCGCGCCGACGACATGCCGCAATTGCCACACGCGCCGCGCGAGCACCAGCAGCATGTAAAGAATTTTCGACCATTTCGGACGCCCCTCGTACAACCGCATCCACCACGATACCGGCGCTTGCACGCAGACAACGCACGTGTGCCCCTCCGCGCGGAGGCGTTCCGCAAACGCCACGAGCCGGTAACGGATGGCCGCAATCATTGTCGTGCTGTTGCCGAATAAAACGATCTTCATCTTTCGTGCCACGTCGCAAGACCTTTCCTTGTTTCGGTTGACGCAACCCCGGACCTCGATGGCGGCGGGATTCTCATGGCGCGGACTCCCGCATCGGATCGTTCAGAGTCTTGTGAAACAGCGCCACGGCCAGCACGAGGCCGGCGCAGGCCAGTTCAACGAAAGTCGAAACAAAACGCGCTGCGACGACGACCGTGACGATTTCCGCCGCCGACATCGCGGTGGCCTGTTGCAAACCCAGAATCAGGATGCCCTCCCGCACACCAACGCCGGCGGGGGCAATCAGGACGAAAAATCCGAGCAGCCATCCGGCGCAAAACAGGCCCGCGAGAAAAACGGCGGCGCTCAATCCAATCGGAGCCAGCGCCCGCACCATGATAAGAAAAGAGGCCGCCCATACGGTGGCGGCCGCCATGTTGCCCAAGAGGATGATGGCCACCATGCCGTAGCGGGGCTTGCGTTCAAGAGGCGGATAGTGCGCCATCCGCAGCGCCAAATTGAACAGGCGCATGAAAATATGCGGCTCCGCGACAACGAGCGCCGAGGCCATGACGGCGGTGCCCGCCGCGCTGTACGTGCCCAGAAGGGCGGTTGACACGCCCGACGCAAGGAAGAGCGCCACGCCGTAGAAACCAAATGCCGCCAGAAACAGGAGGTTGTCCAGCAATACGGCGGCGACGTGGCCGGGCATGTCTTCGGGCGACTCGGACGACATGTAGGCCTTGCCGGCGAAGGACCAGACCTTTCCGGGAATGTAACGGCCCATGCCCGTGACCGATGCGATATGGAAGCCACGCCACGCGTTCATGGGCAGCCCCGTCACTTCCCGGCGCAGAAGCGCCCACAATGCGCCGCGCAACAAATAACCGAAAAAGGCGCAGAAACACGCCAATGGAAAGGCAAGGGCCAATTCCCGGCGCGTGGCGATGGATATCACCTGATCCCGGTGCCGGACAAGATACGCGCCGAAAAAGAGCACGACAAGTCCCGCGAATATCAGCCCCGCGATGCGCTTGATTCGCGCCCGCCGAATCTGTTTTTCGGACATCGCGGCTACCGCCCGCGGCACAATCGGATCACTCCGCGATCCCTTCTCGTCTTCCAACGGAAATCTCCTGTCAAAGGCGCGCCGCAACCGGTTTGCCATTGCGGGGATTGCCTTGATTTTCCTGTTTGCAGCATCCGCCCGGCAGGCAGGGATGTTGCGGACAAAAAAATCGCACCACCAATGACGGCATTGCGGCCGGGTTGCCTTGGCCGTGGCATGCAATGCAGGCGCGTGGAGTATATCACAGCCTCGGCAATGAGTCGTTTTCCACCGATCGTGATTTTCCCTCCATTTCTTTGCGATTCCCACACGTCAAGATTTCCCGCGGTTTGCTTTTGTTTTTTGACTCTGATAAGTTGTCGTCATGGGAAGGGTGTTTTTCAACGTGGACCGCAGATTTCGGATTGTCTTTTCGGTTGCGTTTCTTTTTCTAATCGCCGTGTGTCTGTTTTTGTTGTCGGTTTATCTGCGCAAACCCTGGTCCGGCGAGATCGTTGACTTTGCCCACCAATCAAGCACAAGCCGGACCGTTACCTTCCTGAGCAATTGGCATGAAAGCGGAATTGGGAATCTCAGGTTTTCGCTTGTCTCGACGCCGCCGTCAATCGAATACATGGAAACCGGACGCCGTGTATTCTACGGGGCGTGGCCGCCGGCGGGATTCTGCATCCAGTATTTTCTGTTATGGCTGTTCGATATTCCGCCGGGCTACGATGCGGTGACGCGGTTGGGATTGCTGGATCATTTTGTCTTGGCGCTTTTCTGTGCGTTTCTGGCTTTTTCGCTTGCCCATCGAATAACCGGCCGGCCCCTAATTGCGTTTTTATGGTCGCTGCCGTCCCTTGCGCTGGTTCTTTTTCTGCCCGGACCGATGTTTTATGCGCAGAATCTCGTATACGGCACACGTATCGTCGTGTCGCTGCTCGCGGCTCTGGCGCTGGTGGATTCCGTGCTTCTGGCCCGCCGGCAAGCCGGTCGAAGGGCCCGTGTGCTTGAATGCCTCGAAAAACTGCTGCTCTTTCTGGTTGTGGCAACGCATTGGCTGGGTGTTTTTATCGTGGCCGTTCTCTATCTGCTGAAGGTTGCACGCGGGGAGATGGGCGACACATTGAAAACATGGTTTCGACGCTCGGTGGTTTTTGGCCTGCCCGCCCTGATTGCGCTTGCGCTCTATGGGTTGCAGATTCTTTGGATGGGGTACGTGTCGTCCTTGGCCAGCCGGGCGGGTTTGTATTCCAAAACGCCGGAAGACTTTTTCAAACGATTCTGGTCCGGTCATTTTGCCGATGCGTTCGGTGAATCCGCGGTAGGGTTGTTCTGGATTACCTGTGCCGCGGCCTTGCTGGCCTTTGCCTTGTTTATGTTGCCGGGGTTGCGCCGGCGTCTTGCCGCCACAACCGCGGCCAATCTGGCGGGGACATTGCTTCTGCTGGGACTCCCGCCGCTGCTCATGGCCTATGCCCTCCCGACCGCAGTGTATGTCCACGGATTTTCCGCCATGTTCTTTGTGCCGTTCATGGCCGTTGGTCCCTTTGCGCTGTTGCCGTTGTTGCTGTTGTCGCCGTGGGCAAAAGACAAACTGCCTTCGGCTGTAAATACGGCATGTCCGGTCGTCTTTATGATTGCAGGCGCCGTCTATATCCTGTGGCTGAGCGGGGGGCCGCTCGCTCTTTTCCCGGAAACGCGCCCCTTTTTCCGAAGAACCGGCGAGTTTATCCGTCAGAATACGGCCTATGCCGATGTCGTGGTTTCGACCACGCTTGGCAATATCGGAATGGATGCCCGGCTGACCGGGTTTTCGCTTAAAAACATTCATCCCATCACCAGCGCCGAAGATGCGTGGAAGATCGTAAGGGATATTCCGAGTGAGTATTCCGTGGTCATGTGCGAAATCGGCGGAACGATGAAAGGCTGGGGCGACCCTTCGATCGAAATGCTGGTTGACGCCTCCGATACCACGGTGACAGGCGAGGATTGCACGCTCTACCGAATTCCCAAAACAAAATTCGAGGAAACATACCGGCGTTCGCTCGCGCAAAAGAAAGAAATGTTTCAAGCGCCGATTACACCCAATCTGGATGTGTTTCAACTGGGGCGTCTTCATGCCCTTGCCTGCGACATGCCCGACGATGAAGTGGCCCGGCAGCGCCGGCAAGAAATCGAGGCCATTTTTGCTGAAAAGAAAAAACCGGAACATGAACTGAACGACCGTGTGAACCTTTGCGGACACAAAATCAGGCGGATCGCCGAAAACCGGTTTGCCATTCGCCTGTTGTTTTACCTGAATGATCGCTTGGATGACGCATGGCGCATCGGATTGCTGGCCGAAATAGACGAGTCGCAGAAGGAACGACTTCCAGAAAAGGATCGCGGGACAAAATTCCTGTATTGGAATTTCAATCCGGTTGTGCCGACTTCGCGCTGGAAAGCCGGCACGTATACGTCGGTCGGGACGACTGTCAAGGCCGTTCCGGCGAAATATATGCTCCGCGTGGGCTTTTACGATCACGTCCGCGGCAATTACGGCCAATTCCGGTATGTCTGCACGGTGGATTTCGAGCAGCTTCCCATGCCGGAAGGTGTTTCGGACGGGAAGGGGCCGGATGCCGATGATACGAAGGACGAACTTTTGCCCGGAAACGACGAGCCCGCCTCATGAAATGGCCCGATTCACGTGTCCTTTTCGGAATTTTCTCCGCCGGATGGCGCGGCGGCGAACCGGTCCGGGCGTTTCCCCCGAATCGGCGCATAGAATGCCTGGATTTCCTTCATGTCGGCCTCGATATCGCCGGTCGGCTGGAACAGGGGACCGAAACCGCCGGCTCGCCGTCCGAAGTCCATGAAACTGAGATTGATGGGCACCTTGGCGCCGAGGGCAATGTAATAAAATCCGGTCTTCCATCGCTTCACTTTGCTCCGGGTGCCTTCCGGCGGAATGCAGATGACGAGCCGGTCGTTTTGCTCGAAGGCCTCGATGGCCTGCGCGACCATTCCGTTGGCTTTGCTGCGATCCACCGGGATGCCGCCGAGCCAACGGAAAAACGGGCTGAACGGTCCCCAAAAAATCGTCTCTTTCGCGAGCCAGTAGATTTTCACGCGAAAGGCAAACGCGAGGGCCAGCACGAAGGGTAGATCCCAGTTGCTGGTGTGGGGAGCGCCGATGAGCACGTATTTCGGCGCGTCGGGAACACGGCCTTCCATCCGCCAACCGAAAACCCGCAGCCAAAGCAGGCCGGCCCAGTGCATGACCCGCGAAAGACCGGGCGTGTCGAATATTGTGCGTTGCATCATTCCGTGCAGTGCCATGTGCCGTGCTCGCTCGTTTCATGGACGCCGGAGGCGCGCATGTGGATTACACGCCCAAAAAACCGTCGCTCCAGAAAACCGGTTCGTAGCCCCGTTGGGCCACCCAGCGCAGCGCGGTCTCGACTTTTTCAAGGACCGTGGGCTGGTACAATGTCAATTCCTTCCGAAAATACTGCTCGTGAATCAATAATTCGACCATCTCCGCGGTTTGCGGTGTCGCCGTGCGTTGGTTCAGGTACGATTCGATCGCCTCGACTTCCAGTGCATTGACAACCGACGTACAGCGGATAAACGTCAATCCGGTTTCGCGATCGAACCACGCCCCGCGGCTGTCGCAATGGGCGCACTGTTCGCGGCTCAGATAATAGCCCGTCGTGCAAGGGCCTTTGTATCCCTGGACCTCGAACAATCCTATCAACTGATCGATGCCCCGGTCGCGCAGCGCCAAGGCGGCCTCTTTCGGACATTCCGCCCAATGGACCGTCGTCGTGCGCGACACGTTTTCGTTTCCCGCGAACCGGCGGATGTGTCCGCAAACCAAATCATGGTCGTGCGCCATCTGGGCATACCGGGCGTTCCGGTAGGGCCGGTCGGGCTTGTCCTGCAAGGCATGAAAACTAAGATGAAGCCAGTCGGCATTTGCACGCCACTCGTCACGCCATTGATCCGGCATTTGCGTCAGATCGAATTCGTCGGTTTGATAATACACGTTTATATGTATTTTTGTCCCGTATTTCATGTGCATTGATTGCCAAAATCCTAAATACCAGTGATCGAACAGGGACCGATAGGCCGCCGGATTTGTGCCAAGGTCTTTCAGAAACAGGATGTTGTCGTCCACGGAGAAGCGATAGCGTTTCCGGCTGCCCCGGTTCCAGAAGACCTCGATGGCGGCGGCATGGCCGTCCGCCTCGGCGTGAATGGCGTTGCGCCGTTCGGTCAACGCGACATCGCAGGTGAAGATTTTCCCGTCGCGTGCGGCTTTTTTCCCGTTGACATGCACGCTGGAACCGGGGGCCGCCGTTCCGCGGACAGTCACGATCAGCGCGTCCGGCGATTCGGCGCCGTCGCACCGGTTGAGAATGTCCCCGTCGCGGGGGAAGGCAATGGCCAAAGGTGTCGGCATGGAAAACGGGCGGTCAGGTCTGGAGCAGGTCCGCCACTTCCTCCTGTTTGTCTTCGGGGAAGGCCAGCCATTCGTCGAGGATGCGCGCGACGCGCGTGGGTTCGGTATGAATGAGTTCCTTCAACAGGCGCAGCATGAGCCGTTTGTTGGCGTTGGTGGCCTCCGAGAACGCGGTGAGTTGCGCCAGATGCGTGGCATAGATGTCGAAAATGCGGCGCTCGGTTTCCTCGTCGCGGTTGTCCGGGACACCGGCATAGGGATAGATCCCTGCGTCCCGCCATTGCGAGAGGATATCCTGCGCCCGTTCGATTTCGCGGAGGGTGAAATGTTGGCGCAACGCGAGGCGCGCGGCCTCGAGCAGTTGCCGGCAATCCGGCGACATGTCTTCCAAGGACAGGAGTCCCTCGCGTTCGAGCGTCACGAAATGGGCGGACTTGAGGAAGGCGGTGTAGCTGAAGCCCCGGAACAGCAGGCGCGGCTTGACCGCGTGGAGGGCGAAGCCGTTCGCGTCACACAGGACGATGCCGCGCTTGCCGGGAACCAGCCATTCCGCGATGGTCATGGAGGCATGGACCCGTTCGCCGTTTTCCATGACGAACTCGCCGAGATCGCATTCCGTCGAGCGATCTTCCGCGTTGGCCGGATCGAGCGGAACGCCGTCGTACACGATGCGCACATCCGGATACTGCCGCAGATAGAGGGCGAAGAAGTCCGTGGCCTCCTGGATGGCCTTGATACCCCGGAGCAGGCCGATATTGGACGGCAGATCGGCGATTTCCACGGTCATGCCTATCGGCGCTTCGGAGGGTTCGGGGTCGCTCAACTCGAACTCGCCCAGACGCGCCGCGCGGCCCGTGATGCGAAACGTGTGCCGCTCGCCGTTTCGATCGAACGAACTAATCCACTGAACGAAATTGCCGAGTCCGAATGCGCGGAAGCGGCCTTTGCCGTACTGGCCGTGCAGGGCCCGCCGCCGGTTCGCCGTGCGCGATTCCTCCCGCTTCCACGAGCCGCCGAGATTCCGGAAGGCATCCTGGGCATGATCATAGGCGAGGCCATGGCCGTTGTCGCGCACGCGGATGGCGTCAATGCCGCCCATGTCGTTGTCCGCGAACTCGATGCGCACTTCCGTGGCTTCCGCGTCCAGGGCGTTCCATATCAGTTCCGACAGCGCCAGCATCGGTTTCGCGCGCGACAACAATTCCAGATGATCGTCCTGAACCTGAACCGAAATCGTCCTCACCGTATGCCGTTCCTCCGCCGTAATGGCCGTGCTCCTCCGTAAAAAAACCAGCCGGAAACAACGATCATACCATCCGGATTGCGCGGGGAACAAATGAAAGCGAACGCGTCAGCGCTGGGTCAGTTCGCTGTCGGTCGCCATGGCGGGCTTCTTAAAGTTAATATAGAGGACGTCGGCTTCGCGGTCATAGCTGGACCAGAGATAACCATGCGGCGTACTCGCGACCAACCTCTCGATTTCCGTTATCTCCGCCGGGCCTGCTAATAGGGCTCTGGCTATTTCTGCCGTCGCCTCTTCAGACTACGGGTTTGTTTCGTCAGGGAATATTGAATACGTGCAGTGTCCTGCGAAGAATTCAACCCTGTTATGCAGGTGAATGAAGATTGCCAAAACAAGAAGAGCCTCATTTCTTGGCTGCCTCAGGTAAATGACCGTTTTTTCTGAGACCGTCTATCAAGCCCTTTGCTACCGCGCGAGCGTCTCGCAATTCACCGACAAACAGACTGCCACCAGCCTTCGTGGTGATATCTGCATACCATGCTGTCTTCATAGTCTTAATATCTTTCATCACGACGCAAAACTCTGCTGTCGACTTCACTCGATTAATGTTCACTGATGTTGAAGATCCGCTAGCCCCAAAGCTGTTGAATTTTGCTGTGCTGAATGTATGAGTGCCGACATTCTGCTGCGACTGCGACTTTGCTCCAAAAGAAACGATGATTCCTGAATCAATCTCTTCCTTTAGAAATACTTTTTTTTCATCTTCCTCAGTCCACTCTCGGGTGGGAGGAAAAAGGTCACGATAGAGAACAACGGTTACACCAGCCTTTTCCAGTTGCTCCTTGACGCTTTCCTCGATTTCCTTGCGCATGCTGTTAGATGCGTTATCAACAAGTAGAACAACTTTTTTCGGTATGTAGCCTTTATAATCTGAATCGGTAAAGCCCTCAGTAACAATGCTGCGCAGCGCATATGCACTACTAGCAATTACAGAAAGCATGATTATCATAATGACTTGAATTACCTTCATTTCGATACCCTCCTCCATTTCCGGAAACATCATATTTGATTATCATGTTTCTTCAAAATATTCAAATGCAACTAGGATGTCAAGGCTGACGCCGTCGAATCCATCGGCGAGGATGCGGTCGAAGCAGACGTCCTCGAAACCGAGTATGACGGCCTGTCAGGCCGGATTTCAATACCGGGTCTTTTAGTTGGCGAAGCACGGGGAACATGGTATTCGCTCGAACCAGATACTCAGCGGTTGAACAAGGATTTTCATGGACACCATGGAAGGGACGGGCGTTGTGGACCCGGTTTTTTGTAGCGCTTATAGGCGGGCGGAGGCAACCCGATTGAGGCCGGCAAGGTCGCGCGTAAAAGCGATTTCCCGATAACCGGACTCTTTGAGCAACGCCGCGATCGCGTCACGCTGAGGGTCATCCATCTCGAGGGCCAGCAGCCCGCCGGGTCTCAGATGCCGCCGGGCGTTCCGGATGATCCTTGCCGTCACGTCCAGTCCGGCCGGGCCGCCGCATACCGCCCCGTGATCTTCATGGAGCCGAATGACGGGCGGCAGTGTGTCCCATGCCGAATCTTCCACATAGGGCGGATTCGAGCAGATTGCGTCGAAGGGACCGTCGCCCGCATCGAGCGCCGCGAAGAGATCGCCCAACCGAAACGTCATGCGTTCGCGAACACAGTGCCTTGTTGCGTTTTCATCCGCGGTTTCAATGGCCTCGGGTCGGATATCCGTGGCGACGACGGAAGCCCTCGGCGCATTGACGGCTATGGACACGGCGATACAACCGGTTCCTGTTCCGAGATCGAGCACACGGGCGGGATGCTTGCCGACATGAGCCAGAACGGTTTCCACCAGATGCTCGGTTTCCGGACGCGGTACAAGCAGGGGCGGGCGCACCGCAAAGGACAGCGAGAAGAATTCCCATTCACCCAAAATATAGGCGATTGGTTCGGCGTTGGCCCTGCGCTCGACAATTGCGTCGAAACCAGGCGCATCCGTGCAATCGCGCAAACGGGCCAGCAACGCGGAACGGGTGATGCCCAATGTGTGTGCAAGCAACATTTCGGCATCCAAGCGTGGCGTATCGGAAACGGCGGCCAGACGTTGTGTGGCGGCGGCCAGGCGCCGGGACACCGTGATTTGCGGCCCGCTGTCCATTATGCTTCCGCGAGACGTCGCGCGCGGTCGGCGGCGATTAGGGCATCAATCACATCCTGCAGATCGCCTTCAAGAATACTTTCAAGGCGGTGAAGCGTGAGATTGATGCGATGATCGGTAAGACGGTTCTGCGGGAAGTTGTAGGTGCGAATCTTGCCGCTGCGGTCGCCACTGCCGACTTGATTGCGACGGTCGGCGGAACGGGCTGCGTTTTCTTCCTCGATTTTGTGCGCAAGGAGGCGTGCACGCAGGATTGAGATCGCCTTGGCCTTGTTCTTGTGCTGGGATTTTTCATCTTGGCACGTCACAACCAGACCGGAGGGCTTGTGTGTGACGCGGACGGCGGAATCGGTCGTATTGACGCTTTGCCCGCCCGGTCCCGAGGACCGGTACACATCCACCTGGAGATCGTTCGGATCGATGGAAATTTCCACGTCTTCGGCTTCAGGCAAAACGGCCACCGTGACCGCCGAGGTGTGGATACGGCCCTGTGCCTCGGTCTCCGGAACGCGCTGGACGCGATGTCCGCCGCCTTCGAACTTGAGCTGGCTGTAGACGTTGTCCCCCGACACCTTGAAGGTGATTTCCTTGAAGCCGCCGAGGCCGGTGGCATTGGTGTTCATGACTTCGAGCCGCCATCCCTTGCGTTCGGCGAACCGGCTGTACATGCGGAAGAGGTCCGCTGCGAACAAGGCCGCTTCCTCGCCGCCGGTGCCCGCGCGAATTTCAACGATGGTGTTTTTTTCGTCGAGCGGGTCCTTGGGAAGCAGAAGGATCTTGAGCTTTGCTTCGAGATCCTCCAGGGTACGCGTCAGATCGCGTTTTTCCTCGTCGGCCAATTCGCGGATTTCGGGATCGGTTTCCTCACGCAGGACGTGTTCCGCTTCCTCGAGGCGCGCCATGTTTAACTGGTAATGCCGGAAACATGCCACCAGTTCCTGAATCTCCGCTTGCGCCTTGGCATGGCGGCGATAAGCATCGGGATTGGAGGCCACTTCCTGTGTGGCCATTTCTCGCGAAAGGCGATCAAACTCCTCGACGACCGCGAGGAGTTTGTCGTGCATGACTTGCTCCATGCTGTACTATCAGCTTTTCTTGGCGTACTTTTTCTGGAATCGTTCGACGCGGCCTTCGCTGTCCACAAACTTCTGCTTGCCTGTGAAGAACGGGTGGCAGGACGAACAAATTTCCACATTGATGGTCTTCTTCGTCGAACGGGTTTCAAACGTATTGCCACACGCGCATGTAACCCGTGCCGGACCGTAGTCGGGATGAATGCCCTTTTTCACCAGTTTCTCCTTTCACATCCCGCAAAACGCACCGGATCGGGTTATACCGTGGGTTTGCGGGGAATTTCGTTGCAATGAAGTGAAAGCCTAGCATACAGGCATCCTTGCGCGCAAATTTGCCTCGTGACAAGCCGCAGGCAAACGTATCCATTTCCGTTGGCGGCGATCCGATTTGAACGGATTGTTGACGCGCAAGTAGTCTTGATGGCGGCGGGCCTGTCCGCCATGCGGCGGATCAGGGCGAAGGCAAGGAGAAAAACCATGGTGACGTACCGGTGCGATGGATGCGGCAGGGAAATCCCAAAGGATGCGCTACGGTATAGGGTCGAGGTGGATGTAAAAGCGGCCTACGACACGATCGAGATTGGTTTGGCGGATCTCGTGCGGGACCACCGCGCGGAAATGCTGGCGTTGATTGATCGGCTGAAGCACCGTCCCATCCAGGAGATCGAGGAATCGGTCTACAAGCACCTGCAATTGGACTTGTGCCCTTCCTGCCAGCGGGTGTTTATTCGAACTCCCCTGCGTTTTCATCCCGAACAGGGCGGCGGCGGAGACGAGATTGACATAGACGCATTTCTGCGGTCGCTCGGGAAAGGGAAAGAATGAGGTTGAAGATGGAAGGCCCGGGACTGACGGAACTTTGGCGATGTAAAGCCTTGTTGCTTGCGGCGTTTGCGTTATGTGCCGCGGGAATGGGTTCCGAAGCACAAACTATAATGGATCTGCCGGCTCGCTATTGGCCGGCCTTTCCCTTGCCGGATCGGGTGGTTTTGGGCGAATCGCACAACGGGGTCAACGAGGCGGTGCGCGTCGTCCTGAATACCGTAAGCGGTCTTGTGGCCCATGATACCCGGTGCAATCATTCGGGCGAGATGGTGTGGATTGGTCTGACGAACAGTCCTTCCTACGACACGTGGCTCGCTGCATATCTCGCCCGAACCGGCGTGCCGTGCGAAAAACGCGTCCTTTCAACATGGGATTTGGTTGACCGTTATCGTGAACAGGGCATTGTAAAGGGATACATCCTGTATCGCCGCGAACCGGGCGATCGCCCGCTGTATGAAGGAACGCCGTCGGACACGTCCGTCAATGTCGCAACATCGCTGTGCGCGGTGTGGGGCGGGGTGGCCGTCGAGGAATCCATCGAGGCGGATGCCAAGGCGCATGGATTGCCGTTGTTGCTGGACGCGCGCGGGAAGGATGAAGCATGGTTGTTCGAGACATATAGCGGGCGGTTGTCGCGGTCGGTCCTGGGCCGGCAGGATCCGAAGAGCGGCGTGAATCGGGACGCCATCGTGGCCCTGCGCGCGCCGGTGATTGGCGAGACGGGGCCGTTGTATGAACGAATGCTTGAACGGCTGCGTCCCGGTTCGCCGTTGCTGGGCTGGGGGATCGGCCTCGAAGACGCGCAGACAGGTCCCGCCAGCGAGTACGCCTCGTTTCAGACGGCGACCAACTGGTGCGCCAACCTGCCGCTGTTGTCCAGCGGGGAGACCGGCCTCGACTATGGATTCAAGCCATTCACGTCCCCGGCGGACCGGAATGCGGCGCCGGACGATACTGCCCGGTACGTGTCGTTCATTCTGAGCGACGGCGACAATGTGCAATGGCTGATGTTGAATTTCTGCAAAGGCGAAGAAGCGCAACAGTATTGGGCAAGCCCGGCTCGCGGCACGATCCCGTTCGGCTGGACGATATGCGCGATGGACCTGTTGCAACTCTGCCCGTACACGCTCGATTACCTGCGCGACACGGCCACGCCGAAGGATGATTTCGTGCTGCTGGGCGGCGGATACTACTATCCCGACTGGTTTGGCCGGAAACGTCCGGGCGCGGATTGGCTCGCGATGCAGGCGCGGCGCACGGCGAAATATATGAACGCGTGTGGCCTCAACCTGCTGATGGTCAACGTGCAGCAATGGGATTCGCCGGAAGCGACGCGCGCCTATGAAACCTACGCGCGCGAGATGCCGAACCTGCGCGGTCTGTTCGTCATCCAGTACGCGCCGTATACGGGCGGCGGCGGAGCCATCCGATGGGTCAACGGCCTGCCCGTGATGGCCGCTCGCAACGCGATATGGGCCGGACGCGGCGAATTTCCGCGGGAAGGCACGCCGAATCGTGTGGCGCGTCTGTTGAATGAATGGGCGGCGCAGCCGATCAAAAATGAAGACGACCGCTTCGCATGGGTGATTGTCCATGCGTGGTCATGGTTCCAAGAAGCGGAATTCAACGCGCCCTTGCAGACCGAGGAAACCGATCCCAAGGACATGCAGCCGGACCCTGCCGCACGCGGCTACCTGCCTGCCGTATGGGCCGCCCGCCACCTTTCCCCCAACATACGCGTCGTCACCCCCTCCGCGCTCGTCGAAACGCTACATCTTGTACACGGCAAGCCGTGAGGGCAACATTTTCAACGCGCGCCCAGTAGTTGGGCGGCGGCTTGAGGCAAGATGTTGCCCTGAATTTGCGCGAATGTCCCTTGCATGAGGCGCATCTGGTTGCGCGTCTGTTCGATTACGGCGCCGGCGATGTCCAAGTCGCGAATGAGCGATTCGGACGCCTGCATGTTTTGTGCGGCTGTGCCGCGGACGGCAAGGGCCTGTTCAAAACGGTTCTGCTGCGCGCCGAGGCCGGCACGGTTCCGGTCGAGGGCGGTTGCCGCGTTGTCGAGCCTTTCCAGCGCGTCGGCCGCGCCGGTTTGAGTTGAAAGATCAAGGCCGTTCAGTCCCAGCGCGTTTATCGTGCCGGCGTTGATGACGATTTGTTCGCCGCCTTCCGTTCCGACGGCAATCGGCCCCGTGGAACCGTCGAGCAACCGGGTTCCGTTGAACTCGGTGTTCCGGGCGGTGTCCTCGATTTGTCCGAGAAGGGCTTGCGCCTCTTGGTTGAGGGCGCTGCGCTGCTCATCGGTCAAGGCGCCGTTGGCGGCCTGCAAGGCCAGTTCGCGAATGCGTCCGACGGCTTCCTGTTGCGTTCCGAGGGCCGCGTCGGCGGTTTGAACGACATTGATGCCCGTTTGCAGGTTGTTGGCTTCCTGCGTGTATTGAAGTATTCGTGCGCGAAAGGTTTCGGCGATGGCGAGACCCGCGGCGTCGTCTTTGGCGCCGGTTATTCGTAGGCCGCCGGCAAGTTGTGCCTGCTTGCGTTGCATCTTGGCGGCCGCATCCGCCAGCATGCGCTGCGTGCCCAATGCGCGATTCAGCGAGTTGATTTCAAGTCCCATGACGACAACCTCCGTTCAATGGCCCATGCCTGCCCGTTCCATTTCCTGAAGCGGCCAAGTGTCAACCCTTCGGGGTTCAGTATACCATCAATCCGTGAACCATTCATCGCACGGCAAGCAGGCAAACGCCGAGATTTTTCTCCAATTCGTTGAGAGCCATGAGTTTGTCCGCCGGAAGAAGTTCCGGTTCGACTTGGACTTCCTTCAGAGCAAGCAGGCGGATGCCTTCGGCCCGCTCAAATTCCTGAACCCGTTGAATTTGATCGATCGAAAGAGGGGCAAACACATACATGGCGGCGGACTCCCTTCATTCCCCGGGTTTCGGCACCCGGATCTTTTTATCGGCCAACAGCGGATCGCTTTTATCCATTTTGTTTAACTCCAACAGTTTCTTGACCGTTGTGCCATACTGCACGGCAATCTTTTGAAGCGTCTGGCCCGGCAGCACCAGATGTTCGATGGTTTCTTCCGCCGGCGCGGCATCCACCACCGGCGGCGGAAGAGACGTCGGTTCTCCCTTGTAAATGACCAATTTCTGGCCTGTTTTGATCACATTGCCATCGAGATTGTTCCATGCCGCCAAATCCTTGGCCTTGACGCCGTAACGCCGAGCGATCTTTTCAAGGGTTTCGCCCTTCTCGACGACGTGCATTATTTTTTCGCCGCTTGGCGCATCAGAGGCGTTCCCGGTTACCGGTGGGGGGGCAGGAGCCGGGGAAACCGGAGCCGGTTCGACGGATGGCGGGGCCGCCGGGATTTCGGTTGAACGAAGACGATCCTGCCATTGGCGAAGCCGGTCGCGGCTCTTGGCGAGTTCATCGCGGGACAGCGCGCTGGTCTCGATGGCTTCATGGATGGCATTGGCCGCCGCGCGAATGCGATCGGGACGCGCGTCGAGAAACAGGACGGCGTCACAGCCGGCCATGAGCGCTTCGACAACCGCCCGATCGGCGGGCCGTGATCGTTCGATAATGGACGAGGCCATATTGTCCGCGAGAATAACATTCGGAAAATTCCAGTGTTCACGCAATACCTTGCGCACCAGCACCGGGGAAATGGACGCGGGGCGCTTGGGAAACTGTTCGTCCAGCGCGGGAACGGCGGCATGACCGGCCAGAATGCCGGCAATGCCTTGACGGGCCGCCTCGTCGAACGGGTACATGAGTTCGGCCAGACGAGATACTTCATATTCGAGAACGAGGCGATCCTCATTGTCAATCTTGCGCATCGCGCCGGCGCCCGGGTAGATCTTGGCCACGGGTATCGCGCCCCCGGCCGAAATGCCATCCGCAAACGCAAGACCCAACAGGGCCACCTGTTCCTGATCCGTGCCGTAGGTGCGGCTGTCCGCAACGGAAGAAGCGACTTCAACGGGCGCCACGTCGAGCACCGGCGAAAGCAGTATGCCGATGCCGCGTGAAAGGGCGGCCGCTGCACAGGCTTTTCCAAACTCGCGCGCACCCTTGATATCCTTGTTTTTACCCAATTCAGCCGCAGTCGGCGCGGGATCCATTTTGAGCGGATTAAGATTTCCCCCTTCCTGTTCGACGGCTATCAGGGGCCAATCGGCCAAGGTATCGCCAAAACCGCTTTCGCGCTTGATATCGGCAACCAGTGAAGACGTCTGAACCCCGTCAACCATGTTCGACTCGCGCAAGACTATTCCTGCCGGACGGATTTCCTTCAACAAAACCTTTGTCGAGTTGTCCAACGACGTTCCCTCGATGGCGATGAACAGGAAATGACCCGGCCACAAATCGTCGGGGCCGGGAACCGGTTTCGTGGCTATCGGTTCCGTTTTTTCCGGGGCGGGCGGTAACGGTTCGGCGGTCTGTGCCGGCGTGTTCGCGGCCGCTTCCGGTGCGGGTTCGGACGGGGCGGGCGGTTCCGGTTTTTGGACAACGGTTGCCGGAGTCGCTTCCGGGGCATGGCTGGATTTCACAGCCATCAATACAAACGCCGACGAAAAACCCACCGCAACACCGAGCACAAAAGTAATCAGCAACATGCCCGATGGGCGCCTGCCGCGCCTCCGCACATAAATATCACTCATCGTCCCCGTTCCCAATTTATTGGTTGCAATTTCCACCACGCCGATTTACCGCGTGATTATAGCATAGCAAAGGCCTTGGGGCTGTACCCTTGCAAACAAATTCCTGCACAATCCCGCGACACCCGGATGGATGCCCAAACCCATCCGGGAACTTCCGCCGTCTTGTTATTGCATGGGGGGAACCGACCAAGCACGAGGAACCGTGTACGCTCCGATAAAGTTGGATTTGCCCGTGTTCTCCCTTTTTTTGCTAAGATGGCCTTACGGCAGTGTGCTGACGAAAAGCGGCCTTGATTTTGCCGATGCACTCCATTCTGTTTTATGCCCCGAACAGGCCGAAAGAAACGGAGTGGCCGACTATGGGATCAAACGGTTGTGATTCCAGCGCCTTCTGATAAAGAGGAGAAACCGTGAAGAAAGCATCTTTATTCGCCGCCTGGATGGCTGTGTTCATTCTGCTTGCGCAGTCTGTTCAAGCCCAGCCAAAAACAGGAACAACCAACGGGGACCTGCAGGGCAATCTTTCCATTTTGAACCTCTTTGGAGAACAGCCGGAAACGATGCGGCAACTGTACTCGGCCGCCTATGCCGTGCTGGCTTCGGATCCGCAAGCGAGCTTTGCGGATGTCGCGCGTGATCCGGGGATACGCCGTCTTTGCAGCGAAAACGCCATTTTACACTTCGGCGGCCCCATGCTGGGATCGGTTACGCCGGATGGTGCAACAATTTGGGTGCGGACCGCGCAACCGGCGAAGGTGGAAGTCCGTGCCACTGTAAATGGAGAAGAAAAATCTTTTGGCCCCGTAACGACGTCGGATGCGTCCGATTTGACGGCGATTGTGCCGGTGACCGGCCTCCCGCCGAACACCCGATGCCCTTACCGGGTACTCATTGATGGCATGCCGATTGCCGTTCCGGGTGATGCCGCCATCCGTACCGCGCCGGAATCTTCAAGAACCGGCAGGGTACGAATCGCCTTCGGCAGTTGTTTTCACCGTTGGGGATTGGGCAACCACGTTCTGGCCGACCGCATCCGCGGCCGGAATCCCGCCGCATTGTTGTTGATGGGCGACATCGCCGTGCAGGACAGAAACAATCACCTCGGACTGCACCGGGCCGATTACCTGCTGCGCGATTGCCATCCGGCATGGCGGAGCCTCGTTGCCTCAATCCCCGTGTATGCCACGTGGGACGACCATGACTATTTCGACAACGACAAGGCCGGCATCCCTCCAGGGTTCACCGGCAAGGACCGGGCGGGGGTTCGCCGCGTGTTTGAGCAAGCCTGGAACAACCCCTCTTATGGATTCTCCGATGATCGGGGCGGCGTTTTTTTTCGTACACGCATCGGGCCTTGCGACATCGTCATGCTCGACAACAGGTACTTCCGAACAGGGCAGAAAGGTTCCTTTCTGGGTGATGAGCAAATGCAATGGCTTGAGGATCAGTTGCTCGATTGCCAAGGTCCCTTCATCATTTTGTCCTGCGGCACCATGTGGAGTGACTATGTCTCCGCCGGCAAGGATTCCTGGGGGCGTTGGGACCCCGAAGGGCGAGAACGCATCTTTAGACTCATTGAGAAAAACCACATTGGCGGTGTGCTGTTGATATCCGGCGATCGGCACGGCGCCCGTGGATTCCGAATTCCGCGGCCAGGAGGGTTCGCCTTCTATGAGTTCGGAGCTGCCTGTCTCGGCGCCCGAACCGGCCCGCCCGTGACCGATCCCGAATGGACCACCCAGTTGTACGGCATCGAGGGCCAATACGCATTCGGCGAGTTCAATTTCGATGCCACCGTTGCGGATCCCGAAGTTACTTTTCGGTTGATCCATGAGGATGGCGAGGAACTGTATAATCTGACCTTGACCCGCCGCCAATTGACTCCCGGCAATGCTCCATAGATGCAGGGAATGATCCGGCTATCGGTCTGTGCGTTGTGAATGGCGGACAAATGCCAAATCATCGCATTCAATCCGAAATGCTCAGACTGAAAGCCCCCTCCCTTCATCTTGGACGGCTGGTTTTTTAGTGTACTTGAAGCGTCTGTGTGCAAGCCTCTACGCTCGCGTCCTGTTTTCCTGTTTGTGGGAAAGTAGAAAGCAGACAAGGAGATCTTTACACTTCCCGGAATCAAATTCGCCGCGCGGGAGCGGCAGGGAGCGGATGCATGAAGGCTGTGTATTGTGTCGGAACGCATTGGGATCGCGAGTGGTACGAGCCGTTTCAGGAATTTCGGATGTGGCTCGTCGAGTTGATTGACGAACTAATGGATTTGATGGATCGCGATCCGGAGTACAAATGTTTTCATCTCGACGGGCAGGCGGTGGTCTTGCAGGACTATCTCGAAATCCGTCCCGAACGCCGCGATCGCCTCGTGTCGTTTCTGAAGTCGAAGCGGCTTTTGGCGGGCCCGTGGTACGACCTTCCGGATGAATGGCTGATTTCGGGCGAAAGTTATGTCCGCAATCTGGCCATGGGCATGCGTGTGTGCCGGTCGCTCGGTTTCGAGCCGATGCGGTTTGCCTACACGCCGGATCAGTTCGGCCATATTGCCGCGTTGCCGACGATCATGAACGGCTTCGGCCTTCGCGCGGGGATCTGCTGGCGCGGCACGCAGGACGAGAATTATCCGGCGCATTTTGTGTGGATTGGACCGGATGGCAGCCGGATGGTCACGAACAAACTGCGCGACTGCGGCAGTTATGGCCCCTTTGATTTTGCCGTGCGCGGCCGGCTCAAGCGGGAGGAATATCCCACAGAAGCCATTGCCGGGTATTTCGAACCGTATTTCAAGTCCGAATCCGAACGGGCGCAGGCGCCGATCGTCTTATTGCTCGACGCGATCGATCATCAGCGGCCCGATCCAAAAATGCCGTGGTTGCTGGACGAACTGAAAAAACGTTTCCCGGATGTCGAGTTTTCATGGACGACGCTTGAAGAGTACGGGCGAGAAATGCTTGCGCACGAAGCGCAGTTGCCGGAGCGCACGGGCGAGTTGCGCGAACCGGCGCGCGCGGCGGACCGCGGCGGCCAATATCTTATCGTGCATGTCCTTTCGTCGCGTTATCCAATCAAGGAACGCAACGATCGATGTCAGGCGCTGTTGGAAAAATGGGTGGAACCGTACGCCGCGTTCCAGGCGATGGCGGGCTGCGTGCCGATCATGCGCTACGTGGACAAGGCCTGGGAGTATCTCCTCCGGAACCATCCGCACGATTCAATCGGCGGGTGCAGCATCGATCAGGTTCACCGGGACATGCAATACCGGTTCGATCAGTGCGAGTTGATCGGCGATGGTGTCTTGCGCCGCGCGATGGCCCTTGTCGGGCAGGCGTCCGATGCTCCCGATGCGTGGCCGAACGTTGTCGTCCACAATCCGTTGCCGTTCGCGCGATCGGGCGTGTTCGAGGTCGCGGTGCCGTTTCGCGCGGACTGGCCGAAAAAGTACGTTGACGGTCTCGCAACGGCTGAAATCTGCAACAAGTTCGCGCTTGTGGATGCGGATGGAGGGCGCATTCCGTTCCAACTGTCCCGTATCGAACGAGGCGTCGAACTCAAGGCGATCAATTCCATGGGACGCAAGGCCACGCATGGGGGAGACGTGTACCATCTTGCCGTCGAGATGACGCTTCCGCCGTGCGGTTATGCGGGGTTTTGCGTGGAGCCGACCGATGAAGGAACGCGCAATGCCGGTTCGTGCATGACGGGCGTGTTGTCTGCTTCCACGGGCCTTGTCGGCTTTACCTTGCACCCGAACGGCTTGGCCTGCTTGACGCATGAGGCCAGCGGCGTTGCCTTCGACGGCCTGTTCCTCTACGAGGATTGCGGTGATTCGGGCGATGGCTGGACCCGTGGGCGGCTGATTGACGACATAATCTTCCGCAGTCCGGGATCGCGCGTGACAACGGCCGTTGACGAGGATGGCGCCTTGCGCACCGTGTTTCGCGCCGAGCGCGTGTTCGAACTGCCGCGCATGATGGAACGCGGAATCTATCGCCGTTCCGGCGAACGCGTCGAATTGCGCGTTACCGACCGGATTTATGTCGAAAAAGGCGCTTCGTGTGTCCGCGTGCGGACGCGGATCGAAAACACGTGCATGGACCATCGGTTCCGTGTATTGTTTCCAACGCATCTCGATACGGACGTGTCGTTTGCGGAAACGCCGTTTGCCGTGGTCGAGCGGCCGGTCGCGGCGCCGCCGGAATCCGCGGCGTGGCAGGAACGTGTCAATCCCGAAAAAGCGTTCACGTCCTTTTTTGGCGTAAAAACAGAAACAGGCGGTCTGGCTGTATTGGCGCCGTTTGGTCTGCATGAATACGAGGCCGCGGAAACGCCCGACCGATCCCTCGCGCTGACGTTGTTCCGTTCGACATTCAAGACGGTCGGCACGCCCGGCGAACCGGACGGCGAACTGCTTGGGCCGTTGGAATTCGAGTACTTGCTGTATCCCTTTGCGGGCGTATTCGACGCGCCGGAAGCACTTCGACTCGTCGCGTGCGCGCAGGCCGGCGTGCGAACGCATTCGGCGGCGGAATTACCCGCGCCGCGTTCGTTCCTGCGCGTCGAATCCCTCAAGGCTGTCGCCACGGCGATCAAACCGGCGTTCGATGGCAGGGGGATTGTCGTGCGCTTGTGGAATCCGTCGGAAGGCAAGGCAAAGGCCGTGATCGTCTGCGAACGCGCGGTCGCTGAAGCGTCGCTGTGCAACCTGAATGAGGAACACTTGGAACCCCTCAAGCCTGGCCGGGATGGCTCGGTGGCGGTGGGCGTTCCGTCGCGTGGACTGGCGACCGTGCGGTTATGCCTGGCCTAACTGGCGTGGATGATGAGGGGGGTTGTCTGTATGGTATGTGAAAAGTTATGATCCCCTCATTCAGCCAATAATTTATTTGAAGGCAATGGAGAGAAATGCAATGGGCAAAGGCGATAGACGCACGAAGAGAGGCAAAATCTGGCACGGCAGTTACGGCAATACGCGCCCCAAGAAGACAAAGAAATCCAAAACCTGATCCGCGTGTGCGCGTGGCGCGGGAACAAGGGTTGGCTGCGGGAATAGCGCCGACCCGGTGAAACGCCGGCCCAAGTTTTCATGGCACGAAGAAGAAAATCGCGTAAGAAGCCCGTTTGGGAGCGAATCTGGTTGCGCATTCGCGCGAACCTGATTTCCGGGATGGCGGTCATCGTGCCACTGGGCATTTCGGCGTATGTCATCCAGTTGTTTTATCGCCTCACGGCCGGCCGTCTTACTCCTGCGGTGAATCGGGTTACCGAGGAATGGCCGGCCTATCTAACCGCCGCTTTTTCGATCCTGTTGTTGTTTATCGTCCTCTATGGGGTCGGGCTTGTCACGGCGGTGGTGGTAGGCCGGCGCTTGATAGCCCTTGCGGAATCCATCATCCGACGCATACCCTTGGTCAAGGGCGTTTATGGCGCCTCGAAGCAAATCGTCGAAACCTTGTTGTCGCAGAGCGACGGGGACGGTTTCAAGTCGGTGGCGCTGGTCGAGTTTCCCCGCCGCGGCGTCTATTCGCTTGCCTTCGTGACAGGGACGATCGAGATCGAAGGGCGCGAATTTTTTAAGGTATTCGTGCCAACCACACCCAATCCGACCAGCGGGTACTTCGAGATCATGGACCCTTCGCTCGTACGTCTGACCGGTTTTTCTGTCGAGGATGGGGTAAAAATCCTTATGTCGGGCGGCATTCTGGCGCCGGAAACCATTGACGACGAGTCTTCAGGCGCTCGGGGAGATTCGGCATGCTAGGCAAGAGACGCCGGCAAGAGAAAAACATGTGGCAACGGTTTCGGCACGACATGCGCACGCGGATCGTATCGGGACTATTGGTCATCGTGCCGTTGGGCATTACCGTTTTCGCCTTGGGTTTTCTTTACGATCTCACTGCGGGCAAACTGTCGCCATACATCCTTCGATGGGCCGGCCCCATGAAACCGTACACGGTCGTGGCCATATCCGTACTGATCTTCTTCTTGGCGCTTTACGGGGTGGGATTCGTGACCAATTTCGTGCTGGGCCGCAAACTACTCTCCCTCACCGAAATAATCATCCAACGCATTCCGGTTGTGAAAACGGTCTATATCGCGTCAAAACAGGTCATCGAGGGGCTTGCCCCCAGCGATGACAGAAGAGGGCAAGGCCGGGAAGTCGTCCTGATTGATTATCCCATACACGGCATGAAGGCTGTCGGATTCGTGACCGGCCGCATACGGCTACCCGATGGAAACGAATACCTGAAGGTTTTCGTGCCGACCGTCCCCAACATGACTGTGGGATTTGTGCAGATGGTGGCGCTTGGCGATGCCCGATACTGTAAACTCTCGGTTGAAGACGCCATCAAGTTCATTGTGTCCTTGGGCATCATTGCCCCGCGATCGCTTGCATTGAAACCCGTGGCGCCCAGTGAACCGGCCCTTTCCCGCCAGAAGGGTTGATTGTTTCTGAAACCCGTGCCAGACTTTGATTTTCTGTACCGGTGTCGTGTATAAAACACGTCCTTGAAGTGCCGGGGATGCCGGTTGAAAGTCGGGAATGCATGATTTCGAAGACGGGTTTGTACGTGATCCGGGCGTTGGCGGAATTGGCCAAAGTTCCGGAAGACAGTTGGTTGGGGACGGCGGTGCTGGCGAAGGAAATAGATGCGCCAGTCAACTACTTGGGCAAATTACTCCATATCCTTGCGCGCGAACGCATCATTCTCTCGCAAAAAGGCGTGCGAGGGGGGGTTCGCCTGGCCCACCCCGCGCATGAGGTGACGCTTTACGAGGCCCTCGAGCCATTCGAAAATTTCCGACGGTGGACGGAGTGCATGCTGGGGAAAAAAGGATGCCCGGAAGAAGGTCTCTGCGTACTGGACGCCAAGTGGGAACCTGTGCGCAACGAAGTGCTTCGTTTTCTTCAGGCGACCACGGCGGCGGATCTAGTCTCCGAACCCAAGTCTTTGCCTCCGTTGTCAGAATAAGGCTTATTCAATATTCCAATTGGATAATCTTACTTGGACCAATCGTCGGCATCGGCCATCGGCGCTTCGTCCACTTCCACTTCAACTTGTGTACCGGCATCGAAGCCAAGATCGTCTACCACTTCGACATCGGTGGGTTCTTCTTCGGCAAGGTCGTCGGGCACGATAACTTCCTCGATGGCCACGTCCGTGCGCGTATCATCGTCATCTGCATCGAGAAAGATGGAATCGGTGGTTTCGACGATCGTTTCTTCCGGTTCGATTTCATCCAAATCTTCGCCGAGGAGGTTCGCCTCGTCTGGGGCGGTGGATGGCATAAGGCGCCGGGGCTTGCGCTTGAGTGAGGGTTTCCGGACGGCCTTGTCGTCACCCGCGCCCAGACGCACCAGTTCCTCGTCGCCGCATTCCGGGCACTTATATCCCAGTTTCTCGGCGCCCCAGTCCAAAAAACGTTTTCCACATTTCCGACAATGATATTTCACCGCCATTGAAATCGTCCCTTTCATGGGTAATTTGCGGTAACGCTATCCAACTCAACCTGTCAAAGCGGGCGGATTATAACAAAAGCGATCCTGGAAGTGAAGAGTCTTGTTTGCCGACGTGTTGGCCGTTGCCGCCGTCATTCTGGCGGCCGCCGTATTGGAAGCGGATGCGCGTATGGCCCTGAACCGGCAAGCCCGCCGGCAACAGGCGGCGAGGCAGGATGGCCCGGCGCCTCTCAAGGCGCACGACATGTCGGCCTTGGACCGGGTACATGTCAGCGGTCCGGGTATTTGCTGGCTGCTGAGACCGAATCTGGAGAATTACGAGATAAAGGGACGCTGTTAGAATTGTGACGTCCATTTTATACTGTCCACGAATGAGCAGGGTTTGCGCAATCCGCTGCTTGCGCCTGCGGGATCCCGATCGTTTTTCTGCGCTGGCCAGAGGAACAGCAGGTTCCTCAACGGAAACCGGCGCCCGAGCACTATAAGCCGACGCTGATGGAAACCTGCCGGGAAATCGGCGCTTCGCTGATCAACCTGTACGAGGCGTTTGTGGGTGCGGAAGAGTCGCTGTATCTGGACCCTGTCCATCCCAACCCGGCCGGATGTCGTGGCGGAAGCGGTCGAACAGGAAATTCGCCGCCTGCTTCCTTGACGGGGCCTGCCTATCGGGAAGTCCCCGCGCGTTCCATGGCCCACCGGATCATTTCCCGATGGGCTCGCGGTTCGCTGTCGCGCAAGTAAAGCAGTCCTATCGGATATCCGAGAATGACGGAACCGGGCTTGTGCGCCGCCAGTTTATGGTGGGCCGTGTTCAGTGCAAAGGCATAGCCGTTTCCCATGGATGCGAGATCCGTGGGGCCTATGGGGCCGTTGGCCGGTGCAACGTTCAGGCGGGCGATGCCTTCCGCCGGCAAAGGGGCAGATTCGGCGTACAGCGGAGGAATCCCTTCCAAATCCGCAATGACCGGCATGGGATGGCGATCAAGGCGTTCCTGGGCGCTTTGGGGCAGCAAGGCCCGCGGACTGAAGGCTTTGAACAACAGCCGGTAGCCCGATAGGTCTTCGGAAAGATTATCTTCATTCACGATGCGAACGGGAATTTCAAGATCGCGAAACAACTTGTATACACCAAATTGGGCGTCGTGAACCCATTGGTTTGCTTCGCGGTATGAATAATGGGTCCACTTTGATAAAAACAGAAGGACCGTGTCTTTACGGGATACCAATCGGTTCGTGCCGTGCGGTACATTCTCCCCGTGTTCGGCGAATACAGAGACCAAGTCCCGCAACAAGGGAAAAGTAGAGGGCATTTCTGCATTGTACGAGTAGTTGGCGACTTTCAATCCAGCGCCGGCTTGTGCGGCCTGCCGGCCGATCGCCAGAAGTTGGCCGTGGCTGTATCCAAGCCCAATCGTGGACTGATAGGCATCGAATTCGAATTGAACGGGCCGTTGCGCGATGCCGCGAAAACTGTCCACCGCCGCGGCCGCGGCCCAGGCATCATCCTTGACATGCCAGAAGAAATCGTAGGAATGAACAATCTGATCCATGCCGCGCGACAAGCCCCAATAGTCGAGATTGGACATCGCTGCGCTTTCTTTCCGGTAACTTTCGCCCAACGGCGCCGACAAGCGCGCTTTCGGATCGCCCGCACGAACGGCCGCGGCAAACCGTTCTACGGCTTCGCGCCAGCACTGTTCGCGAAATGCAATCCATGCGCGGTTTGCCGGATTGCGGTCGGGAACGCCTTGGGTTGGCCCCGGAACCGGCGGTTTTTCGGGGAGAGGCGTGTTGCGCTCGACCACGTCGCGCAGCCAAGCGGGGCGGGGCGATGCAATCGCCTTGCGCCACGCGGCCAGCGTCGAAGGATCGTAACTCCACCACTCCGACCATTTCAGTTCCGCATGGATGCCGATGAACGGGCTGAAATAGACGTCCTCGCCGGCGCATGCCCGGGCAAGCGTTGTGCAAAGAGGAGCGAAGCGACTCCAGAAGCGCTCATCCATAATGGACGGCGGTTTCTGCGGCACGGGCGATCCGTCCGCCGCGACCCATGTGTCGCCGTCGTACCAGTCGGGTGTGGCGCCGCCATAGTAACTGTTGATGCGCAACCGCATGCCGGCGCCGTGGCGCTTGCAGACGGCGAGGCGTTCAGAAAGCCATTTGATCTCGTATTGGCCCCGTCGTGGCTCGACATGTTTCCAAGGAACGGAAATCTCGATGCGATTGAATCCCATCGCAACGAGATCCGCGGTCCATGTTTCGAATAGGGCCAGATCCTGGCAGGGCGCGGTCCAATCCCAGATATCGAACGACGCTTCCCGTTCCTCCGGGACGACGGCGCACAGGAGTCCCACGAGGGCCGCAATCACTTGATGCCGGCCTTTTCCGCGAGGGCTTTTTCCATCTCCACACGAAACCCTTTCATGTCCTCGAGGCGCAGCAGGATCAGATGGGATATGCCGAGGGCGAAAAGAGGTTTTGTGCCGGCGCGCATGTTGGGCGATGATCCCCGGCCTTCGAAACGCAACGTATGCTTGCCCGCCTCAAGGGTGTGCCGGTCGAGCGATACCGGCAAGCGGTCCATTCCAACCGAATTGAAATCAATTGGTCCGCCAAAGGCTTTGCCGTCAATCATCGGCTGGTAGACGCTGCCTATAAGCGAGTAAAGCATTATCGCTTGCAGTGTGTAAACGCCCTTTTCGGCCACTTCAAAGTCGAGTTCGATGGCGCCGTCGCCTTGTGCGGGCATGTACATGACGCCGTCTTTCTCCTTGAGAAGAAGTTGAGACGGCGTTCCGCGGACTTCGAGCGCATGGGTTTCGATGGTTTTGTAGGGGGGAAGGCGATCCCTTGCGGAAGGCCAAGGGCGATCAAGGCCAGCGGGTGGTCGCTGATACCAGAACGCGACCGAACTAATCCAGTCCGACCGCTCGAGAAAACCGCCCAGTTCCAAAAGGTCGTCCGTGAAAATACTGCCCCGATGCTCGATGGTGACCTTGAGCGATTTCTTGAAAGCCACAGGATCGATCAAATGCCACCGATACGCCGTGACGCGGTCCCCGGCGAAATAACCCTCGAACAGCGGAACGCCGTAATAGGGCGTCGAGAAGGGCCGGAAACCCCATGCGTCGTTGAAATAGTCTTCCGTGCCGGTTCCGCGTAGCGAGGGCGTTTCCTCGCCGTCAATGTAGAAGCGGTCGTCCCCCTCACCGAACCAGCCGTTTTCCATCTGATGGACGGAATACACGGTTCCCACATACTGTCCGGCGCCGTCCGTTTCGAGGATCGTGTAATCGCCGGGTTCGGCGGGCGTGGCCTGCCGGTATTGTGCGTGAAAATACGTCGTGTCTTCGGGAAGCGAATCCTTCTTTTGCCAGTCCAGATAGTAGTAGAAGGAATCGCATTCGATATCTTCGGATTCGTTCGTCAACGTAACGCGCGCGCTCTTGCGAAACGGCATCCGCCAGTAGCACGTGCGGGCGCGTCCGTTCGATGTGACCGCCGCGGGCAGCGAGGTGTAGGTGATCCACGCCCCGTGGCCTACCCCGAAGAAATCGCCCAGGGGCGCTTCGACGCTGGGCTTGTCCAGCCCGTCCCAATAGATCCGAAGTACCAGCGAACGCCCGTAGAACGGATCGTTCATACCAACCGTGCACCAAATATGCGTGATGATGCCCGGTCCCTCGAGTTCGCCCAGTGTGAGCGTCTGCCCGGGCGCGATGTTTTTCGCGTCGCCGTTCTTGTACAGGTCCGCATTGCTGCTGCTTTCGCGGCGCGATGTGAAATCCGGCATTGTAGCAAGATCGTCGAACAAAGCCGATGCGCCGTCTCCGGCGGCAACGACCGGCACAAAAAACAACACAAACAGAACCATCCAATACATTTTGAACACTGCCTTTACCCCCTTGTCCATTAGTGAAAACAACATTCACAATCGGTGGCATGAATGGTATAAAACATCGTCCATCCCTTGATATACGTTTTTTCACACAAGCGTTTCAAGTTCGTTTACAAGCGCCCTGAAGTGTTCCATGGCGTCGGTGACGGGCCGTGGGCGGGAAAGGTCCACGCCGGCATGGCGCAGTTGGTCGAGAGGGAACCGCGACCCGCCCGATTGAAGAAAGGCCAGATAACGTTTTCGCTCTGCCTCGCCGCCTTGCAGGACGGCCCGCGACAGCGCAATGGCCGCCGAGAGTCCCGTCGCGTACTTGTACACGTAGAACGCGCTGTAGAAATGGGGGATGCGGAAACATTCAAGCGATAACGCGTCGTCAATTACGACTTCGGGTCCAAAATACGCGTCGAGCAGGGAACGATATTCCGCACGAAACCGTTCGAGTGTCAGCGGTTCGCCGTTTTCGACGACAGCATGGATATTCCGCTCGAATTCGGCGAACATAGTTTGCCGGATCAGCGTGCCCCGGATCTCGTCAATCTCGCGGTTGACAAGATATGCCCGTGTTTCGCGATCCTTGGCCTGTTCGAGCAGGTGCGCGTTCAACAATTGTTCGTTGAAGGTCGAGGCCACCTCGGCCACGAAGATGCTGTACCGGTAGTCCTGGAAGGATTGGCTCCGTGCGCTGAGGTACGAGTGCATCGAGTGTCCGGCCTCGTGTGCGAGTGTGAAAACATGATCGAGCACATCGTCCCGGTAGTTGAGGAGAATGTAGGGAAGACCATCGTAACTTCCGCTTGAAAAAGCGCCGCTTTGCTTGCCGGCGTTCTCGTAGCGATCCACCCAGCGTTTTTTCAGAAGTCCTTCCTCCAGCGGGCGGACATATTCTTTGCCCAGGGGGGACAAGGCCTCGCAAACGGTCCGCGCGGCCTTTTCGTAGGGGGTGCGGCGGGTGACCGTCTGCACCAACGGCACGTAGGTGTCGTAGACGTGGAGCGATTTAAGCCTTAGCGCCTTTTTCCGAATGGCAAGATACCGGTGGACAATATCCAAATGGGCGCGCACCGTTTCGATCAAGTTGTCGTAGACCGCGATCGGAACGTTGTCCGCGAAAAGCGCCGCCTCCCGCGCGGAGGGAAAGTGTCGGACACGCGCCTGGTATACATCCTGCAATACCGAGGCGTTAAGGGCGGCCGCCAGTGTGTTTTTATGCGCGTCGTATTCCGCATAGAATTGATCGAAGGCCTTTTTGCGGATGCTGCGCCGGTGCGATTCGAGAAAACTCCGGAACGAACCCTGCGTGAGCGGAACTTTCTTCCCACGATCGTCCTCGCATGCGCCAAAGGAAAGGTCGGCGTCGTTCAACTGGTTGAAGATGCGCGGCAAGGCTTCAATCACCTCGCCCTGCATCGCCAGCAGCCGCTCTTCCGCGTGGGAGAGGATATGGGGCTTGTAGCGCAGCAATTTTTTGAGTTGAAAGCGATAGGGCGCAAGGCATTTGTCCTTGAGAAATTCGCGCATGCGCCCCGCAGGAATGGCCTGGATTTCCGGCGCGATGTAACTGGCCTGTTCGTTGGCATTCGTCGCGAGGTGCATGTACCGGGCCACTAACCCCTGGTACCGACTGTTTCCAACGTCTTCCGCGGCTTTTAGTCCGGCATACTCGCCTAGGCGTTCCGCCTCGCGCTCGAATCGTGTCTGGAATTCCAGGCAGGCCAGCAGACAACGGGCGGAACGGCCCAGCGTGCCCTTGAAACCGGCGAGCCGTGGAATCTGCCGTTCCAATTTTCGATACGCGCGCATCCACGCCTCGTCGCTTTTGAACAAAGGCGACAAATCCCATGTGTCATTTACGGCCACTTCATGTCGTTTCGGCAGATGTTTCATCGGCTTTCCTGTCGGTTACTTCTTCCAATTTTTCAGCGCCCCCGCTTCGAGTCCAAGGGCTTCCTCATAAATGGCCAGCACATTTTCGAGCGGGGTATCGGATTGAATGCAGTGGGCCGGACTGAAGATGTATCCGCCATTTTTACCGACGACTTCCAAACGGTGGCGGGCTTCGGCGCGGCAGGCGGCCTCGTCCCGGAAAGGCAGCGTGTCCTGGGTGCTGACAAGGCCGCAAAAGGCAAGCCTGTCCCCAAACTCCGCCTTGATTTCCGCCGCGTCCATCCCCGGGGGTTCCGGCTGCATCGCGTCGAGAATGTCCAGGCCCATTTCGATGAATATCGGCATCAATTTCCGCGTGTTGCCGCACGAGTGCATCATGGCTTTCGCGCCGAATTCATGCGCAAGATCGTAAAAACGTTTGAGCCGGGGATAGAAAAAGCGCCGGAACACGTCCGGCGGAAACATCGGTCCGGCTTGGTTGCCGCAATCTTCGCCCAAGCACAGGATGTCAATCTTGCCGTTGCCCGCTTCGAGCGTCCGGCGGCACCGTTCGTACAAGACGTCGCAGCGTTTGTCAATGATGGCCACGCCCACCGGATCCTCCGTCACGATGTCCATGACGACCTGTTCCATGCCGCGTCCCCGGCTGACGCCGTTGACAATATCCGGTATGCCCGCGCTGCCGTGACAAACCGCGAAATCCTTCAACTGATCACATTGCGCCTCGATGTCCGAATAGTCGAACAAATCGGCCGTCGGCCATGGAAACGCCTCGACTTCTTCCAGGGTCACGGGCGGCGCCATCGGCAAATGGTGCGCCTCGGCATAGGCGCCGGTCGTGAAATGAATGGTCTTGTACCCGACGCCCCATTCATCCACATGGTCGCAACCGGGCGGAATCGGGCGTTCCGGGCCGATATACCGCGGCTCGACGTGCCGGAAATCCACGCCGAGAATCGGAAGGATGTCCGGTGTGCCGAAATGCTCCACGAGCCGGGCATGAATTTCCGGCGTCAGATAAACCTGAATAGGCGCGCGGTCCGGTTGACGGTGGTTGACCGCGGCCAATACGCGTTCCTTGGATGTCATCGGCATAATTCCTCCTGGCTTGTTTGCGCACGCAACCTTCCCCGCACAACGCGGCGCCGATTTCAAAACCGGCCATGAAATACCGAATTGAAATTCGGCGCTGCATGGAAAAGCAAGCGCAGGCTTGGCGACCGGGCAAGCCGCTATTTTGCCCACTTTGACCGCGAACTGCAAACTTCCCACTCCGAGTAGATTTTTATTTGAGGCAAAAGGACTTCCGCCGGTAGAACTATTTTGAAAATTCATCTGACCGCGACTCGGTTCGTGCTCGTAATCGTAATCGAAACAAGAAGTTATGAACCTCTTCAATCGCTTGTGGAGTAATCCAAGAGAATGCTTTTGTTTTCATGCTTGTGCGCATAATGATAATCGTGTCAGGGCGGATCGCTCTCCGCCACAAGCTCCGGCGGGCGGTTGATTTCTTCCGCTGTCCGATGTCTAATTGAAGGTAGTGCAGTCTTGCCGCGAGGATGACATCATGCGAACGAGTTTCTCGCTTTCGACGGGAGTTTTACTGATTGCATTGGCCGGGTGCTGTCTGGAACCGGAAGGCGACCGCGATTTCCGCCAGGACATGCGAGCGTTTGTCCAGTCCATTTCCGCGCACGCGAAAACGATCGCCCCAGACTTCATCGTCATTCCGCAGAACGGACAGGAACTGCTGTCCCTGAACGGCGAGTCTGACGGACCGCCCGCGCAGGAATACATGAACGCGATAGACGGCGTGGGCCGCGAAGACCTCTTCTACGGTTTCACGAACGACAACGTCGCGACACCCGCGAACGAGCGCGACTATTTGCTCGGATTTCTTGAACTGGCCCTCGCGCACGGGATTCGGCCCCTCGTGACGGATTACTGCTGGGACCACGCCAAGATGGACAATTCGTATGCGTCGAATGCCGCGCGCGGATACCTGGGTTTTGCCGCCGACCACCGCGAGTTGGACAACATCCCCGGCTATCCGTCCGCGCCCTATCTCGCCCACAATAACGATGTAAACACGCTCGCCGACGCGAAGAATTTCCTCTACCTTATCAATCCCGGCGGGTATCCGACAAAGGACGCGTTCCTGTCGGCCCTTCGCGCCACGGATTACGACCTCTTCATCATGGACCTGTTCTTCCAGGATGAGACCCTGTCCAGCGCGGACATCGAATCCCTCAAGACCAAAGCCGGCGGCGGACGTCGTCTCGTCGTCGCCTACATGAGCATTGGCGAGGCCGAGGACTACCGTTATTATTGGCAAAGCGCATGGAGCAGTCACCCCCCCTCATGGATCGCCGCCGAAAACCCCGACTGGCCCGGCAACTATAAAGTCCGGTATTGGGATCCGGCCTGGCAGGCTGTCATACTCGGCTCCGCGGACGCCTACCTCGACCGCATCCTCGCCGCCGGATTCGACGGCGTCTACCTCGACATCATAGACGCCTTCGAGTATTTTGAAGAAACACGATAATCAAATATGCCGTCCCCGCCATTCCGGGAACAGTTCGCGGCCAGCGAGCGGATTAAGACGACGATCTTGGCGTGTCTTACGGGAGTGTCTCCAAGACTCGGACATCTTCCAGATCGACGTCTCTTCCTGAATCTTTTTTCGAGGTTATCAAGTCTTCGCGGGCTACCATCTCTGTCCAAATGGCGGCTTGTAGAAAGCCATTTTGAGTAAATAAACAACGTTTTTTCCGGGAAAGCGTTCTTGGGACACCTTTTCTTCGCGATGAAGAAGAAGTGTTCCCGATCAATCGTATTTTGGACCGCTCTGACATGCGGATTTGAGTTCGGAATCGCCTGGCTCGAATATCCGTGCCCTGTTTTCCATCTGCGTATATCTGCGTCATCTGTGGATCATGTGATTTTCCGCAGATGACGCAGATAGTCGCAGATATCGAACCGATGAACGGAATAAAGAGGTAAAACGTGGCTCCTTGCGGTTTTGTGTTTTTTTTACAATTCTTTTGGACAGCAATGGCGGGCTACAATGTAAAAGAATTGACCTTCTACCTGGATGGTCAGTCTGCATATTCTCGCGTCCTGGTACGAAATGCCCGGAGCCCACGTCTGCTCGTCTATTCGGACATAATCTCCGAACACGATTATTTCATTGGCCAGCACGTCCTCGGGCCTGGTAAGCGCCGTCGTTCCCAAACCGGTGTCGAGGAATGCGCCCAGCAACCCGCGCACGTTCTCCAGAGTAGGTTCTATAAGGAGATTCAAATCGAATGTTGCCCGTGGCACGCCATGAATGACTGCCGCGATCCCGCCGATGACGGGATAGCGAACGCCATGGCTTTCTCATGATGCAAATACCCCTCTTAATTTGTTCAGCATCTTTCCGGTCGGCAATGTTCGGATTCGCGGCCGGGATCAACTCCGTCAAGACATTGAAGACGTCCAACCGTTCTTCGATTCATCAGCGATCGAAACCAGCGCGTCCTCGCCCTAAGCGTTTTTTCGCTTCGATCAGGGGATACCATGAGGTTTGTAAATCTATCATAGCGCTCCGGCCTGATTTCGCAAAGTCAAAATTCCGGAAATTCCGCCGCGCCCATTTGTTCCCGGCCTGTCCTTCCGCTACACTACCGCGCAATACCGGCGGAGGAGACAACGATGGGCAAACATGTGGCATTCGCGGTGGCGGCGCATCCCGACGACGTCGAATTCATGATGGCGGGCACGTTGCTGTTGTTGGGCGAAGCCGGATACGAATTGCATACGATGAACATCTGCAACGGCAGTTGCGGCACGGCCGTCGAGGATCGCGACGCCATCGTTGCGCGCCGGACGCAGGAGGCCCGCGAGGCCGCGCGCACGCTGGGCGCCGTTTTCCACGAACCGCTTGTGGACGATCTCGATCTCTTTTACGAACGGCGAATCGTGGACCGCATGGTGTCCATTGTGCGCGAGGTGCAACCTTCCATTGTTCTTCTCTCTTCGCCGCAAGATTATATGGAAGACCACATGAACGCCTGCCGGGTCGTCGTGACGGCCGTTTTTTGCCGGGGCATGCGCAATTATCCCGCCGTTCCGCCCCGCCCGGTCTACATGGGCGAGGTCACGCTGTACCACGCGCTGCCGTGGGGATTGCGCGACAGTCTGCGGCGCATCGTCACGGCGGGTCAGTATGCCGACATTTCGACCGTCCTCGCGCGCAAACGGGAAGCGCTCGCCTGCCATAAAAGCCAGAAGGAATGGCTCGACGCCAGCCAAGGACTCGACAGTTATCTCATCACCATGGAGGAGATGGCGCGCGAAGTCGGCCGCCAGTCCGGTCGCTTCGAGTATGCGGAAGGTTGGCGCCGGCATCTCCACCTTGGCTTTTGCGCTGAAAACGCCGATCCGCTCGCCGACGCCCTCGGAGAGAAGTGCGTCGTGTCCGAAGAATACGAGCGGGCGCTTGTTCGCACTCCGAACAATTGAAAGGGATTCCGTGTCCCGCCGCTTGAAGTTCAGACTTTCCCTGATGATGTTTCTGGAATATTTTGTTCCCGGCGCGACGGTTCCCGTGCTCAGCCTGTACCTGAAAAATCATCTGCATTTTCCCGCTTACCAGGTCGGCGAGATCTTGGCCATGCCCGCGCTGGCGGGTTTCCTCGCGCCGTTTTTCATGTCGCACATCGCGGACCGTTTCATCAGTTCGGAACGCCTGCTGGGCCTCTGCCATCTGCTGGCCGCCGGCACGATGATCATCCTGGCCCGGCAGACGGAATTCCTCCCCTTCCTGGCGCTTTTTTGCGTCTACGGCCTTTTGTTCACGCCGACCTTTGGCCTGACCAACGCCATCGCGTTGCATCACGTTCCCGATGCCCGGCGCGACTTCGGCGGGATACGCATGTGGGGCACCGCGGGCTGGGTCGTCGTTGCTTGGGCATTTGGGTATTTCTGGCTGCGGGGCGGTCTAGGCGACGACCGTCTTCCCCACGCCCTGTACGTCTCCGCGTTCACTTCGTGCGTCCTCGCGGCCTACTCGTTCACGCTGCCCCGCTCGCATGTCCGGGCCGTGGACCGTTCCACGCTCATGTACTGGAACGCGCTGCGCGTTTTCGCGCAACCGGGCCTGATCCTGCTTTGCGTCCTCACCTTTGTCAACAGCATGGTGCATCAATTCTATTATTTCGGAATGAGTCCCTTTTTGAGCCAACTCGGATATCGCGGCAGTTATATCATGCCCGCCATGAGCATCGGCCAGATTTCCGAAGTCATCGTGCTGGGTCTGCTGGGCGCGTGCCTCGCGCGGATTGGAATCAAGCGCGCCATGATCATCGGCGCGCTTGCGCAGGGTCTGCGTTACATCGCTTTCGCCGTCGGCGAGCCGACAGGGCTCATTCTGGCCGCCATCGCCACCCACGGCGTTTGCTACGCATTCTTCTTCACCGCCGGGTATATTTACATCGATCGCCACAGCACCCCCGAAACGCGCGCGGGCGCGCAACAGATCTTCACCATCATGATTTCCGGATTGGGCGTGCTCGGCGGTTCCCTCGCGTCAGGTTTCACGGGCCAATTGTTCACCGATCCCGCGACCGGCCATATCCATTACGGATTGTTCTGGCTGGTTCCCGCCGCACTCGGCCTTGCCGTTTCGGCCGTGTTGGCGTTCCGGTTCAAGGAACAGGCCTGACGCGCCGGACACGGGTCACCACGTAAGCCATGTCACGCCGTCTTTGTCCACACGGAATTTTCGCGCACGGATGCTCGAACCGGCGCCTTCCTCATAATAAACAATCAGGATGCTGCCGTCCTTGAGCGTAACCATGCTCGGATAGGCGCCGCCGACGGTATCCACTTCGACATTCGGACTCCATGTCCGGCATTCGTCGAGGGAGTAGTGGAGGCTCGTGTTGGGGATGCGATGGGCGCAAACGATAATCCCCTCGGGGGTGCGGTGCAGGTGCGGGCAATGCCCGGGAAATCCCATCGGCTGCGATACGCTCCACGTCTTGCCGTTGTCCTCGGAAACCGAATACCGCATGCTTTCCTTGGCGGTGCGCTGTGCCGCGTACCACGCGCCATCCTTGAGGCGGATCACGTCCGTTTCCGCATCGAGGCGCAGGCCCCCATTGTCTATGTCAACCGGTTTCGACCATGTTCGGCCGGCGTCGGACGAAAGGGTCACCGCCCCGTTGGCGTCGCTGCCGGTTTCACGATACAAACCCAGAACCAGCACCCCGCCGGGCATTTCGCGGATGGGCGCGCTGCAATAGTAGGTCGAACTGATGCAGCGCGGTTCAGACCACGTTTTTCCGCCGTCGGACGATTCGACCAGCCAACTTCCCAGGCCATCCCATTTGCCGCCTTCCTTGGCCCGCAACGAAAAGAAATTGCAAAGGAGCCGCCCGTCGGCCAGTTGGACAACCGACGGATCGCGGTCGTCATCCGGACCGTCGTGGACGATCTGCGCGGGCGTCCACGTCTTTCCCTCGTCCGACGAGAAGCAGCCGGCCACGGCGCCGCCTTTTGGAAGGGCGTCGTTTGGAAGTGAAACATGGCCGTACCCTGCATAAAACACACAAAAAAGGCGCCCGTCCTTCAAGCGGCAAACGTCCGGAAACGCCTCATACGCGCCCTGCCCCGCGTCGGCACACACCAGCACGTAATCCCGGTCAACAACCCGTTGGCCCTGTGCCTGCAATCCCGACAGGGACATTATGATCGACAAGCCCGCTACCATCGCATTGATTCTCATTACGAAATTCCTCCTGCATGTCTGCATCGAAGAATAGGCTCTGCCGGACGGGGGTGTCAATTTTGCGGCGCGTTCACGCGATAGATGCGTAGCCGTGGCCAGCCCTTGAAATCCGTATCCGTAAAAAGCCAGCCGTTTTCACGAAAACGCGCTTCGATGCGCGATGGATCGGCCCACAGCCATACGGCCACCCAAGCCGTCCCGGCGCGATCGTGGGCCTTGCGCACGTGGGCCGGGATCTCCGACCAGACCAATGCGCAGTCCAGCCGTTCCCGCGGCCAGCGGCTATGGTATTCCATCGCCCACAGGTTGAGATCCTGAAAAGCGATGAAGGTGTCCTCCGGCCCCGCCTGCGCCTCGACGTACCGGCATGCGGAACGCCAGTCCGGACGGAACGGTCCCACGGCAACCGCGCTCGCTTGATGACCGTAGAGCAGAAGCAGCGCGAACAAGACGGCCCGCTTTGCCCATCGCCGCGGGATGGCATCCACAGCCGCCCCAAGCAAAAGATAGACGGGCAGCGATGCGTACAGCACATAACGCGGCACAAAACAGGGACGCCACAACCATGAAACGGCAAAAAGGCCCATCGTCGGCACGGCAAGCCAAAGCAGAATAAGATACGGCCGGCGGCAATGGGCGATTGGCCGTTGAACATTCCCGACGGGCATGTCCGGGCACGTCCATCTGCCCCTTTTTTCCGTTTTGGCCGTGTGCAGCAGATACCAACCGATCAACCCAAAAACCAGAACGGCCAAAGGAAAATCGAGCGAAACGCCTGTCGTGAGATGCGCGGACGGATTTTCGTTTGTCGGACGCCCGCCGGCGAAGATGAGCAGCGCCACGATTGCCTCGCGCCAACCTGGACGCGCCATCCATGATGCCGCGCCGTGGATTTCCTTGAAGTCCGCGCCCAACAGCCACGTGGCAAGTCCAATCGCGACGATGCCGTGTGCGATGCCCCATGGAATCCAAATTCGCCGTCTCCGGCATGCCGCAAGATAAAGCCCTTGCGCCACGAATAAAAAAACTGAAAAAAGATGAGTAAATGCGAGCAAGGCATTGATCGCGAGATGCAATACCCACCATGCCGGGCCTTTCGATGACATCGCCCCCGCTAGAGCATACATGGAGAGGATTGCAAGGAGCATGACAAGGGCGTACACCCGGATTTCCTGCGAATAATAGACATGAGGAAGTGAAACCGCCATTGCCGCCGCCGCGATGAGTCCCGCGTTGGCATTGATGATTCGCCGTCCAAGGACGTAAAGCAAGACTATCGAACTCAATCCCGTGATGATGGACAGGATGCGCATGACCCTTTCATCGGGCGAGAAGATCCGCGACCACGCATGGGCCAACGTAAAATAAACGGGCGTCATGGGCGGGTCCTTTGCCCGTTCGCACCGGATGAAGGCCCCCAACGCCGGTTCCGGAAGGCATCGCAGAGTCACGACTTCATCCCACCACGCCGACTCGTTCGGCAATTGCCAGCAACGAAGCAGCGCCGCGACCATCATAATCCCCGTCAGGCAGACGAATGATGTTCCAATACCCGTTACAGGGATTCCCGTGCGCACAAGGAATGACCGGATGCTTGCCCTGTCAGCGGTTGGCTCCATTGTCCCCCGCAAACTCCATTATCTCTCTTTTTCTTGCCCTGCACAGTCCATCAAGCGCAATACCCCAAAACCAAAAAGGCGGGCTTCGGCAGCCCGCCCATACAATTCGCCTTCGTCCGTCTCAAGGGACGGCCGCCCATTTGGGCGGAGTTCGCTTCGCGCCAATCATCGCCCGAATTTCCGCAAATGCCCGCACAGCGCACGCCGGGCAGTAGCCGTGGCTGATATGCTCATCGGCCAAGGCAACCGGATCCGGTTGGACCCATTGTTTGCCTTTGCGGACTTGTTTGCAAATACAGCACTGAACAATCATATTCCTCGCTTTCTCCCCGATTCAATTTGGTGGCGTCGGTTTGAAAGAGCATAACCTGTGCCTACTCGAAGACACCGGACTGCAATCTGCCTAACTCATTCAACTCTAATAGATTATACCAATCAACGTCATCGGCGTTTTGCGCAGGGTCGCCATTCGCAACACCTTTTTTCGACCCATTCTGCCGAATCATGGACACTTTTTGTCAGTCTGCCGTCCAATAATGGGATATTACTTGACATATTTCATAATGTCAAGCATTATTTTGAGCCCCTGAAAATCGAGGGGATTCCTTTCCAAAACACAATAGCCTGATGATGTCAGTGGACTCGACACTACATATCGTTTTATAATGGCAGAAATGGATGCTTCCGAAACCCATTATGGACTCGGCAAGGATTTCCCAAGCCGGTCCGAAGGAGGCCACTCATGATCGAGGTCAAAGGCCTTGTCAAACGCTACGGGCCGATAACCGCGATTGACGACGTGTCGTTCTGTGTTGAATCCGGCGAAATTTTGGGATTCCTGGGACCGAACGCGGCGGGCAAAACGACGACGATGCGCATCCTGACCGGCTTTTCGCCTCCGACGAGCGGCACGGCCCTTGTCGAGGGATTCGATATTACGCGGAATCCCATCGAGGTCAAGCGACGTGTTGGCTACCTGCCCGAGAATGTACCCCTGTATGGCGAAATGCTCGTATCGGGTTTTCTGCGTTATGTCGCTGAAATCAAAGGAATTCCGCGGCAGGCCCGGACGCGCGAGGTCAACCACGTGATGGAACGATGCGGCGTGGCGCATATGGCCAAGCGCATTATCGCGAACCTCTCGAAAGGCTACCGGCAGCGGGTCGGCTTGGCGCAGGCGCTTATCGGCAATCCGCCGGTCCTGATCCTGGATGAACCCACTGTGGGACTCGACCCGCAGCAAATCATCGAAATACGCCGAATGATCAAGGATCTCGCCAAGGAACACACCGTCCTGCTGAGCACCCACATCCTTCCCGAAGTGACCATGATCTGCCAGCGCGTCTTGATTATTCACCGGGGACGCATCGTCGCGCAGGATTCCATGGAAAATCTGGTTGGCGGCCCGAAAACGACCTGTGAAATCCAAATTGGCATTCCGGATGCCGGTCTTCAGGGGAATGATGTAGGCCATGCGGACCGGATCAGGCAAATTCTTATGGATTTGGACGGAATCGAAAAAGTGGTGGACGAAGGCGAAGGCCGCTTCAGTGTCCAAGGCGTATCCGGAGGCCCATGGCGGGAGCAAATCGCCGGGGCGATTGTCGGGGCCGGATATACCCTTCGCGCCCTTCGTGAGCGGGGACGCACCCTGGAGGACATCTTCGTGGCGGCGGTCACGTCCGATGCGGGAGACCCGTCATGAGAAACACATGGGCCGTCTGCAAACGCGAATTCGCGAGTTATTTCCTGACCCCCATCGGCTACGTGGTCGTTGGAACCTATGCGCTCATATCCGGGCTTGGATTCAGCGCGTCGTTTTTGTTCTATGCCAAGGTCAGCGTCAATCCGTCCGAATTTGCCTATTCGGGCGTGCCGAGTTTCACGGAAACGCTGTTGAGCCCGTTCCTGGTTTTCTGCGGCATGCTGGTCATGTTCATCGGGCCGCTGGTCACAATGCGGCTGCTTGCCGAGGAACGCAACCGCGGCACGATGGAACTGCTGCTGACGCATCCCCTGCGCGACCGTGAAATCGTTTTCGGAAAATTCGGCGCCGCGCTGGGCATGCTGCTGGTCATGATGGCGGTGATCGGGGTGTATCTGGGCATCATGGCCTATTACGCGACCGTGGCCGCAGACGTTCTTCTTTTTGGCCTCTTGGCCGTTTTTCTCATGGGAACCGCCTTCATGAGCCTCGGCCTTTTCGTGTCGGCGATGGCCGGCAATCAGATCACTGCGGGCACAATGACATTCGGTCTCAGCCTCGTGCTCTATATCCTCGGCACGCTCGGCGAGAACCTTCCCAAGAAGAATCCCGCGCCGGACACCTGGCCCGAAACGCTGCGCAACGCCGCGGGGACCGTGTACGGGGTGTTTCGCGAAGCGGTCCAACAACTGCCGCTCGACGCGCACGCCAAGGAAATGGCAAAGGGCATTCTGCAGCCGGAAGATATCGCATACTACCTGCTGGTTTCAGCCTTTTTCCTGTTCCTGACGTTCCGCGCGATCGAAAGCCGGAAGTGGAGGGCATAAACCATGGCGCACCCCCGTTCATTGTGCGGCCTTGTGGCGTTGGCGCTGTTGCTGGTCGGCGCAAACCTGCTGGTCCTCCAACAGACGCTTTTTTCCTTTTGGGTGGCGGTTCCGCTGATCCTCGGAATTGCCTGCGGTCTGGCATGGTTGGCCATGGCTCTGATGCATGTCTCCCGGCAGGTCCAAAAGGGACGTTTCCTCCACGACATCAACGCCGTCATCACTTCGATCCTGTTTCTGGGCATCTGCATGATGATCTACGCCTTTGTAAAACACGGCGGATGGTCATGGGATTTGACGGCGGAAGGCCGCCGTACCTTGGCGCCCCAGACGGTCCAAGTGCTTGAAAACCTCAACAAGGATGTGGACGTCATCTGTTTTTTCCTCCAGATTGACGACGAACTTGTGCGTATCGCCCAGGAAAAGACGGAACGTTTTCTCGAATTGTGTCAACGCCACACGCCGCATCTGAAAATACAGATACTGGATCCCCAAGTCGATCGCGCCCAACTCGAAGGACTCAAAATCACCCATGCCAGCACGCAGGGCACCGTGGTGGTCCGATGCGGCACGCGGCAGAAAGTCATCATGCTCCAGGGGGGCAGTCCGCGGCTTGAAGAAAAGGATTTCACGAACGCCCTGATCAATGTCGTCCGCGACACGCAGCCCACGATCGCCTTTCTCACCGGACACGGCGAGCGCAGCACGGAGGACAAGGACGAAAAAGACGGGGGCACGTTGCTCAAGACCGTCCTTGAAAGCGAGTCCTACCAAACGGAACGCATCGCCATTTCCATTACGCATCCTGAAATCCCGCCGCATTGCAGCGTCCTGTTCATCAACGGCATGGGCACGACCGGCCTTCACGGAGACCTGCATCCCGAAGAAATCAAGGCCATCCAAGCCTATCTGGACCACGGCGGGCGCCTTTTGCTGCTCATGGATCCGCGACGCCGCTTGGATTCCTCCCCCAATCAAATCGAACAGTTCATGCCCTGGCTCAAACAACGTTACGGCATCATCGTCGGCGCTGACATGGCCGTATCTCCCACCGAAAAATGGAAAGTGCCGTTCACGGCAAACCAGGCGCCCTTCAAGGAAGACACGCCCGAGACCGGCTTCATGGGCGCATTCAATGCACGCCATCCCGTCACGCAGCACTGCGATCAGAATGCGCTGTTTCAGGCGGCTTGCACGGTGCGCCTGGACGAACGAATGCCCGCGGGGGTCGCCGGATCGCAACTGTTGCGAACGACGCCGGACTTCTTCGCCGAGACGGATCTCGCGCTGCTTATGTCGCAAGGCAAGGCCATCAAGAATCCCGAAGAACAGCAAGGCCCGCTTTCGATGGGCGTGGCCGTCACGGCCAAGACGGACGCCGCCATCGGCGATTCCGGCCAGACACGCGACGCGCGTATTGTCGTGTTCGGCGATTCCGATTTTGTCGCCAACGGCCAAATCGCGGCCATGCCGGGCAACCTCAACCTCATTCTCAATGCCGTGGCATGGCTCACGGAAAACGAGGATCTCATCGCGATACGGCCCTCCGGCAAACAGGATCCGCCCGTCCTGCTTACGGACTTCGACCAGCGCGTCCTCGTGTGGATAGCCGTCCTCGGCACCCTGCAAGCCGTGACGCTCGCGGGCCTCGCCGCCTATGCCTTCCGGAGAAAGCACCAATGATACCGATATTGTCCGACGGTCATCTCATTTGCAGTCACCGGTATATGGATATGCACAATCACGGTGGGAAAACCCCCGATTCGGGTTTCAATAATTGCCGGAGGAGCCCCCGATGAACTTCAAGACGACCGGCCTCTTATTGACGGTGTTGATTGTGCTGGGCATTGCGTATTGGGGCATGACCCGTTACGAAACGGGCCGGCAAGTGCGCCGGGAAGAGGTCAAACGACTGTTTTCATTCGGTCCCGAAGCCCTTCGAGAAATTGAAGTGCGCCGCATCGGCGAAACGCCTGTCGTCGCATCCCACTCGCCGGACGGCACATGGACAATCGTCAAGCCGCATGATCAAATCCGCCCCAATGTCGTGGTATGGGACCGGTTGGCCGCCGCGCTGGCCGCGCTGGCCAACGAGCGGACGATTGCCAAAGACACCAGCGATCTCGCCAAATACGCATTGGACAAACCCGTGCTCTCCATCGCCGCCAAGACGGCCTCCGGGGAATCCCTCGAAATCGCCTTCGGCGCGGTCGAGCCGACGCAGACCTTCCGGTACGCCCTGACTGGCGACGGCGTTGTTTTTCTGGCCGCGCAAAAGGCCTTTCAGGAAATGGATCGTCCCCTGAGTCTCCTGCGCGACCCCTATGTGCTTGCGCTGGGCAAGGATGAAATCGTCCGGATCGAATTTGCGCGTTTCTGGACCGGCGTCGCAACCGGCGAAAGCAAAAACCATCCCGAACCCGGCCAGGAATCCGTGGTCGTCGTCGTGGAAAAATCCGACGATGGACTCTGGAAAATGACTTCGCCCATCGAAGCCGTCGCCAATCAGGAGGCCCTCAACGAATTGGTGAAATATGTCCAATTCGCCACGGCGCAGAAGTATGTCGAGGAACCCAAGGCACTCGACAGTTACGGGTTGGATCCCCCCAAGGCGCGCATCACCCTCCAGCCCGCCGGCAAGGCGCCCCAAACCTTGCTGGTCGGCGCTTTGGAATCCACCGGCGATGAGAAGAAAGCCGGCGGTCTCTTTGCTAAAAATGCCGCCTACCCCGCCGTGTTCGTGATGGATCCTGGATTACTCAACCTGCTGCCGCGCACACCGGATGCCTTTCGCGAAGCCCGCATGCTGAGCCACCCGCTCCTGGATGTCGAGGCCATCCATTATGTGGCCGGCGCGACCGATATCACGTTGCGCAACGATCCAGACAAGGGATGGCTTGTAACCGCGCCGCCCGGCGTGAACACCGATCAGGTGGCGGTTTCCCATCTCCTGGCGGCGTTCAAGGCGCTTCAGGGCCGCGGTTTTCCCGGAGATCCGAAGCCTGAATTCGGACTCGAAAAACCCATCGTCGAAATCACTTTCCATCTCAAAAACGGATTACCGCCCGCCGTCATCCGCGTCGGCACGCCCACCGCGGACAACACACATTATTACGCCATGCAGGACAACGGATGCGTAACCCTGCTCGGCCAACTCGATGTCGCGGCCATCACAAAACCGCTCTTTTTCTTCCAGAAAAAAGACCTGATGGCTTTCGATGTGAAAGAAGCCGCCCGAATCGCCATGACCATGGACGGCACGTCCTATCTTTTCGAGAAGGCGCATGGACAATGGATTATCCAGGAACCGGCAGGCCGAACTTTGGACAGCCAATCCGACATGGGCGCGATGCTCAAAGCCCTGTCCTCCGTGCGGGCGGATGCGCTGGAATCGGCCGAGCCGCCCGCCGATCCCGCTCTCTATGGCCTCGATGCGCCCGCCGCCGCCATTTCGGTGACCTTGGAAACAGACGAAGGGTCATCCGGCGGAAGTACAATCGGACCGCTCGTCGTTGGTAAACCCGCACCCGACGACTCCCAGCAACGTTTCGCGACTTCGCCCTTCCTGCCGGGGGTCTATCGCATACCCCAATCCCTCCTGGACGAAATCCGCGAATCCCTCAAGAACATACGATCTCTCGATTCCTGACGAAAAACCGTTACACGGAATCCGGTATTGAGTAAAGTCAAGAACAATCGCACAGCAGTTTGCACTGCAAGACCGCGGACGAAATATGCAGCCGACCGGTTCCTACCGGTAACGTCCAAGGTCCGCGTAGGCCGCGAACAAGGCATGGACATTCGCGGCGGGCGTGTCCGCCTGGATATTGTGGGCCGTGCATAGGATATAGCCGCCGCCGCGTCCGAACGTTCGCATTCGATCGGCAACTTCCTTGCGAATGGTTTCGGGAGTGCCGAACGGCAGGGTCCGTTGGATGGATATCCCGCCGTGAAACGCGAGCGTCTTGCCGAACTCGGCCTTCAATTCCGCGGGAATCATCCCTTCCGCTTCGGGCTGCAGGGATTGCAGGATATCGAGGCCGCGCGCCATCATGAGCGGAATCAGCGGGCGCACAGCGCCGCAGGTGTGGTGCATCACCCGGACGCCGAATTGTTTTGCCAGCGCGGCATAAGCCGCAAAACCCTCTCCCAGAAACGCCTCCCACATCGGCGGGGATACCAGCGGGCCTTGCTGCGATCCAAAATCGTCTCCCGTAAGCACAATGTCGAGTTTGCCACGGGCCGCGTCGAAAATTCGTTCCGCATACGCAAGGTAAAAGGCCCGAATCCGGCCGATAATGGACAATGCCAATTCCGGGTTTTCCGCCATGTCCATGAATATCCGTTCGACGCCGCGCAGATACATCGCCGGTTTGAGCTGGGCGAGACGGTTCAGCCGGTCGCCCACGAAGACCGCCACGCGATCCCGGGTGCGAATCGCGTCGCATTGCGCCTCGATTGTCGAATAATCGAACCAGTCCGGCGAGGGCCAATGAGGATACCGCTCGATATCCTCGGCCGTTTGCGCGTCGGCCAGCGGCGAAACGGCCACTTCCCGGTAACGCTCGATGCCCTCGCCCACGCGCGCCTCGACCAAACGGCGCCGCACGCCCCATATATCCTCGTCCGATCCATCGTCCCATGTCCGCAGCGGCGGACCGATGTAAACCGGGCCTTCGATATATCGCAAATCAACGTCGTAGGCGTCGAGAAAGGCCTCGTATCGTTCGGGGGACTGCAAGCCGAGTTTCGTTTTCATGCCACTCGACATCCAGCAGTCCACGGGGGCGCGATCCGGCTCTGTAAACGACAGCGCGGCAAACGTGCGTTCGCGTGAATTCATGTCCATATCCTGTTTGTGCTCAAATGCCCGGAAATACTTGTTTCAAGACGAGAGAGTATCGCATCCGAACATCCCATTGCACGAACGCGATGGGGATTTTTCCCGGGCCGGTTACTGAATCGCCGGGGACAGGCAGACGACGGTTCCGTCTTCGCTGCCCACAAAAATGCGGCCACGGACGACGGCGGGCTCGGTGATGCGGTCACTGAGTTTGAGCGACCAAACTTTCGCGCCATCGGCAAGGCGCAGAAGAAGCAATTCGCCTTCCACGGCGACAATCACCTGGTCGCCGGCGATCACCGGGGACAACGGCATACCCCCGTCCGTGTCGTAACGCCAGCGCGTTGTGCCGTCGCCGCGCGCAATGCCATAGACGAATCCGTCGTACGATGACGCGATCACCCAGTCGCCATTCACGGCCGGCGTGGCGAAGACTTCCGCGCCCGGATCTCTGTTTATCCAAACAGTCGCCCCCGTGTTGATGTCGGCCGCGATGATTTTACCGCTCCGGCTGCCGGATACGAGTTGACCGTTCGAGAGCGCAACGCCGCCTGCGACCTGGCTGTCCGCGTCGAGTTTGATGTTGCGCAGTCGTTTGGCGTCCACGGGTGAACAAACATGCACTTCACATGCGCAACTGCCGTACACGACCGCTTCCGCCGAAACGGAAGGTGGCGCATCACTGCGTCCGACGCCTGTGCCTCGTCCAATGACGTTACCACTTTTCGCGTCCACACAGACGAGGACGCCGTCCGCTCGATCGATGACGTACACGCGTCCGGCTTCAAAGTTCGGCGCGCCGCGGACCGGGCTTTCCAGTTTCAATTGCCAGAGATCGCGTCCTGATGCCGCATCCATCGCAAAAAGAATGTTTTCGTCGCATCCCACGAACAATATGCCTCCGAAACAGGCGGGCGGCGCCTCGATGCGTCTGCGCACAGGTTCGTTGTTAGCGATTTCACCTGTAAACAGTTCGCGCGCCCACACTTCTTTTCCATCGAGATTCGCCGCGATAATCTCTCCACGTGCCGTAACGACAAAAACGATCCCGCCGGACACCACGGGCGGCTGTTCGACGGGTGCGCGTGTTTTCAGACGCCACCGGACTTCCAGGCGCTCCGGAAACGATGCGTCGGCGACGCCACGCAACGCGCTGTCGCCATGAAACGTGTTCCATTCGCCTTGCGAAATTTCGGGAGGTTGCGCGGGAACGTTATTCGCCGGTTTCTGCCGGATGGGATCATTGGAATGCGGCGCAGCCCGTCTCCCGTACTCCACGGCAACAACCATGCCCAGTACAACCGCTAAAAGAGCAAGGAAGAGAACGTTGCGCCCCTTGCGTTTGTTCATGGCAACAACCTCCCCGCAACCGATTCGTATATATTAATCATCTCGCGGGCGGCACGATCCACGGTAAATCGTCGCAGGACGACTTCGCGGCCTTGACATCCAAGATCACGCGCGTATTCGGGATTGGAGAGCACGGAGCGCAACGCATCCGCCAGGCCGCCGTCTTCGGCGGGATCGTAGAGCACACCGCCACCCTCCGCGAGGATTTCGGGATAGGAACCGACATTCGGCTGAACCACGGGTATGCCGCGCGCCATCGCCTCGATCAATGGCATGCCGAAGGCTTCGCCGCCCCGCACCGGGGTGGACATGACCGAAAGGCCGTCGAAAAAATCGGGGTGCGGCAGGGTCTGGAATTCGCGATCGATATGAACCGAATCGGTCGCGCCCGCTTCCCGCAGTCGCGCCTGAACGGATTGTAGAAAAACACGGTCGGCGGGCGTTGCGCCGCCGGTGGCGCGAAGTTTCAACTCCGAAAAGGCGGATTCCGCCCTCAATTGGAGAAAGGCATCAAAAACGGCGTCGAATCCTTGTGCCTCATTGATTCGCGCAAGGTAGCCTATCGCGGGCGGATCGAAGGATAGATCCACGGGCCGTATCTGCGCCGCATCAATGCCGGGATGCACCACGCGCATGCGCCCGGGCGGAATGCCCATGCGATCGATCATCCGATCGGCATACCACCGGCTTGTCGAAACGAACGCCGCGACGTGCTGCCCGCGATCCGCCAATGCATCCCAGCAAAGGCGGCTGTGTGGCTCGCGCATTGCGTCCACCCACGGTTCCTCGTCCTGCAAACCGCACACCAGCGGCACGCCCAGCGTGTCGCGAATAAGCGGTGCAAATCCAAGCAGCAGCGCATTCGACACATGGATGACATCGGGCTTTTCCTGTGCGCCGATCCATTCCATGAAACGTTCGTATTCCTTTTTCTGGTTTCCTTCTCTGCCGTTCAACATCGAGAGCGTCATTGCACCCAAGTCCGCGGCCTTGGTCGTTCCCTCGCGCGAGGCCGCGCGGCGAAGTATCCAACGCGCGTCGAGAAGACGTTCGATCCAGCGAGGCGCTTTTCTGAACAGGGGAATGCGTTCGCGAAGATAGGCATTGATGCCGCCGAAAAAGATGGGCGCGTCGCTCTCGGCGGCCATTTGCTGATCGAACATCGGCAAATACAAAGGAACGACGATCACGTCATGACCCTGCTTGCGCAAGGCCCGGACAATCGCGTAATCGCGCAGGCAATTCTGGCAGTAGAAACTGCCGCCGCTGCCCGGTACAAGATAAAGAATTCTCATGACGTCTCTTCCGCATCCCGATAGGCGAGCGCCGCCGTCGGGCACGCGCGCACACACGCCGCGGCCACGACACCAAGCCCTTCCGCCAGCGTCGCACCCAACGCGGGACGCACGCAAGCGTCGAATCCGCGGCCCGCGATCGTCATGCCCGGACGCACGCCCGCCGATCGCGTCAACTCGACGCATATCCCGCATTTGATGCACTTGCCCGGTTCGAAAATGATGGTATCGGATTGCGCGATCGGTTTGACGAAGGGACGCGGAATGGTCCGTTTGAGGCGCGGCCCGAGTCCGTATTCCGTGGCGTATTGCCGCAACCTGCACGAAACCCGCTTCAAACAGTCGCAATGCAGGCAGCGCCCTGCGTCGTTCAGGGCCGTATTCCGCAGGCGATCAACGGCATAGTGCGGCAACTCATTCGCGTCCAGCATGCCGAGTGATGAGTTGAAAGGCCTCGCGGACAGGGGCGGCCTCTTGCGCAGGATCGCATCGGCATCGAACGCGGCCCGTTTGCCGTTGGCCACCGCGCGCACGGGCATGGATTCCTCGTCAGCGTCGAGGAGGCGCGGGTTGGATTCACGGCGGTCATTGCACGCCGCAATCACGACGTCATAGCCTTGGAGGAGGGATTCGGGCGCCACATCCGTTTCGAGATGGATTGCAACGCCTGCGGCACGGATCCCTTCGATTTCCGCGTCGAGGATTTCCCAGGGCAGCTCGGGCAGCGAACGCAACGAATCGCAGGCACGCAAGCGCTTTTCGAACACATGGCATGTGTGCCCCAATCGTGCAACGGTAAAGGCCGCGCTGAGTCCGGCCAACCCGGCTCCGACCACGGCGATCATCTTTCCCGAAACAGGCGCGTCCCTGAAAAAAGGTTGAACCGGCAGCGAAGCATGCGACGCGCGTATTCCGATGGGCGCGTCGTATTGTGCCCGGCGGCACACGCGCTCGCAGGGCGCGCTACAGATCCGGCCCAGCGTCGCGGGAAATACCAAGTCACGCCGGGCAAGCCGTGCGGCGGCATCCGCATCCCCTGCGACGATGTATCGCAACATGCGTGGAATGTCAAGCCCGGCCGGGCATGTAAGCGAACACGGCGCTTCGCAATCGCCCGCATGTTCGTTCAGCAGCATGGCGAGAACCGCCCGGCGTGCTTCACGAATTTCGTCGTCGTCGGTGATGATCGCCATGCCGTCCGTAACGCGCGCCGCGCACGACGGCAGCAGTTTGCCCGTCGCCACATCTTTTACGACGCAGATCATGCACGAGGTCAAAGGGCCGGTTTCCTTGAGATAACAAAGCGTGGGCACCTCCGCCCCCGCGAGGCGCGCCGCGTCGAGCAACGAGGCCTCTTTGGGCGCCTCGACCGATCTCCCGTTTACGATAACACGCACCATTATTCCACTCTTACCGCCTGTACTGGACAAATTTCGTAACACGCATTACAACGTACGCATTTCGTCTGGTTGATGACATGCACTTCGTAAGGCGCAGGTTGAATCGCGCCGGACGGACAGCGTTGGGCGCATTTCGTGCAACCTATGCAGTCATCCGTAATTGTATACGTGACGAGCGCCTTGCATTTGTGCGCTGGACAACGCCCCGCCGCATGTGCTTCGAATTCGTCCCGAAAGAAGCGCAGTCCGGTAAGAACCGGATTGGGCGCCGTCTTGCCAAGCCCGCAGAGGCTCTGTTTCTTTACAGCGTGCGCTATACGTTCCAGATCGTTTAGATCGGTCTTTTGGGCGCGGCCTTCGCAAAGACGTTCGAGAATGGCCAGCATCTCCTTTGTTCCAATCCGGCACGGCGCGCATTTCCCGCAGGATTCGAGTTGTGTAAACGAGAGGAAATACCGCGCCATTTCGACCATGCAATCGGTGTCGTCCATCACGACAAGCCCGCCGGATCCCATCATCGAACCCGCCTTTGCAAGCGATTCGTAGTCCACGCGCAGATCGGCGAGACAGGACGGTATGCAACCGCCCGAAGGACCGCCGACCTGCACCGCTTTCAAAGTTCGGCCGTCCGGGACGCCGCCGCCAATCTCCTCGACAATCTGTCGAAGGGCAACACCCATCGGCACCTCGATAAGTCCGCCGCGCCGGATCTTGCCCGCCAACGAAAAAACCTTGGTTCCCTTGCTGTGGCCGGAGCCTAGTGCCGCAAATGCTTCCGCGCCGTTGCGCATTATCCAGGGGACAAGCGCGAGTGTCTCGACATTGTTGACGAGCGTCGGCGCACCATGCAGACCGTGAAAGGCTGGAAACGGCGGCCGATACCGGGGCGCGGGCCGCCGGCCTTCGAGCGAGGCGATCAGCGCGGTCTCCTCGCCGCAAACGAATCCGCCTGCCCCCTCGCGGACTTCCGCATGGAACGAATGCCTGCTTCCCAGGACGTTGTCGCCCAGCATGCCGGCCTCGTTGCACTTCCGAATGGCGTTGCGCACACGCTCGACGGCGAGCGGGTACTCGGCGCGGATGTAGAAGACGCCGCGGTGCGCGCCCACGGCAATCGAGGCGATAACCATGCCTTCGATTACCCGAAACGTGTACGATTCGAGAATCATGCGGTCCATGAACGCGCCGGGATCGCCCTCGTCGCCGTTGCAAATCACGCACTTGTCCGCGCCACGGGCACTCGACACCGCGCGCCATTTTCGGGCTGTAGGAAACCCCGCGCCGCCGCGCCCGCGCAGACCGCTCCGTTCAATCACGTCAATGATCGTATCGGGATTATCCAACCGGCCAATGCAATGTCTCAATGCGACGAGGCCGCCCCGGCGGACGTATTCGTCGAAATCGGTTGGATCCATTTCGCCGCAACATTCAGTGGCGATGCGCCGTTGGACGCTGAGAAATTGCACAACCGCCGGGTTTTCCGCATCAATAGCGGCCTGTTGACGCGCGCCATCCGCATACAACCGTTCGAGCCAGTTTTCCGTGGCCGCGCGAAATCGCGACATGGGGGATTGCGGAGGAAAATGGGTCAGCACAAGCGCCGGCACGTCTTCCGGATGAACTTTCGCGTAAACAACGGGCAATTGGCCGGGCGCGACGATTTCCATCAGCGGCGTCTGATGGCACATGCCCACGCAACTGACGGGTTTGATGCGCACTTTGAGTCCGAACCGTGCACAAGTGTCGTCGAGCGCCTCGCGGATTTGCGCGCTTCCGCCCGCCACGCAGCACGAGCCAAGACCAATGCGAATCTCAGCTTCGTCCGCCACGGTCGTTTCGCTTTGTGGAACAACATGCACAGGCGCGCGCGCGGCCTGTGCGAGAAACTCGTCCAACATGCGCGGCACGCTGTCCGGTGCAACATGGCCATAGGTAACCCCGTCAATCTGCACGGCGGGCGCAAGCGTGCAACAGCCGAGGCACCGGACCTTCTGAAGCGTGAACACGCGATCGGCGTCGGTGTCCTCGCCCGCGGCAAGGCCGAGTTCTTCGGCTATTGCGTCGAACACGTCCGGCGCGCCTTTCAGATGGCATGCGGTGCCGTCGCAAACGGAAATGGTGTGTTGGCCGGCGGGGCGCGTGCGAAACTGCGGAAAGAACGTCGCCACGCTGTCCATGTCCGCGCAGGTTATTTCCGAAATCTCGCAAATGTGCTGCAAGACTTCCCGCGGCAAGTATCGAAACCGGCGTTGAACCGCCTGCAATATCGGAATCAGCGCATCGGCTCCCGTGCCGCATTCGGCCACGATCCGGTCCGCTTCCGCGATGGCGAGAGAAATCTCCATGCTCAGTCTTCCGCGACGCAGACCAACTGCTTGCCCGTGCGGAAATAAATCCGCCGGTCCATGAAGGCCGGCGTCGCCAGCGTATCTTCGCCCAGTTTCGGGGAACCAATCATTTCATACGTTTCGCCTGTCTTGAAAATGATCGTGGTCCCCTTCATGTCGAGCGCGTAGATGCGATCCCCAACAAGAATCGGCGACGCATAGAATCCCTCGTCGAATTCCTGCAACCACTGCTCTTTCCCCGTGGCCGCATCGAGGCAGACGATTTCGGCGCGGGACGTGGCGAGATAGAAATGACGGTCCGTGCAGACGGGACTCGCCACGTCCGGCAACGATTCGTCCCACTGCCAAGCGATTTCGGGTTTTGGCGGATCGCCAGGCACAAACCGTATCGCCGTGGCCGTGGCCATGTCGTTGGCCACAAAGAACATGCCCCCGCCATAGGCGGGACTGGGCGCCACTTCCCCGTCCAGACAGGGCACGTTCCAGAGCCGTGTTCCGGACAACGGATCGTATGCGTCCACGTCTTTCGCGGAATTCACGACAAGTTGCAAGCCGGACGGTGTCGGAACGCATGCCGGCGACGACCACGAGAGCGCGGTCCGGTTCACGGACCATTTTTCGTGTCCGTCCAAGACATCGAAGGCATACAATTTCCCGCCCTTTTTCTGATCGTATTGCACAAAGAGTAGGTTTTCGCACGCCAGTAACGACGATGAATAGCCGTAATGGTTGTCCGGCAGGCCGAGGCTCTTCCCCCATTGTTTCTTGCCGTCGAAATCGAGGCATACGAGGTCGCCGTTCGCGAAAATTGCAAAGACACGGTTGCCATGGGCGGCCATCGTGGGCGCGGCGAATCCGGTTTCCTCGCCGACCTTGGGCGGCTTGTCCGGGGCGCCGGGCATTCGCTCGACGACATGTTTCCAAAGCATCTGGCCGCCATCGGCATCGAAACAATACACCTCGCGCATATTCGCGTCGGCTCCGCTCAGAAAAACGCGGTTGTCCCACACCACAGGTGAATTGGCGCCCGGCAACGGAATGTCCGTTTTCCACTTGATGTTCTTTCCCGAAGCCAAATCCCAGTCCACGGGAGCGGTCGTGTGGAAGGCGACGCCATAGCCGCCCGGTCCGCGAAACGACGGCCAATTCCGTTGAATCGTCTCCCAAGGGATTGGGGGCCGGGTTTCCGCCGGTTGTACGGGAATCGGTTCACGAGACGCGGCCGCCGGGCTTGTGTCAACCGGGGGAATGTCGAGGCGTGTGAAATAGGCCGAAACGAGCGCGACAAGCGCCACGGCAAGGCCGATGAAGGCGAGCAGTTCACGGGCGTGGGCGCGGGATGTCCAATAGGAGGCGGACGGTGCTCCGGGATCGGGAACCGGCAGTTTCGGCCCAAACCGCGCCGCAAGACGAATCGCCACGAGCAAGACAACCACGCCGCCCGTCAACAGGTAGCCGCCCGTCTTCAGATGGGTCTGGCTCGTGAAATAGGCCTTGCGCGCCAACAGGTCCATTGCCCGGATTTCCTGCAACAACTTCTCGTCGGCCTCGGGCGCCGCCGCCCATTGCGCGCGCAACTTCAGCATTTCCGGGTTGTCCAGCGGGTTGAACGCCTGGATTTGGACGAAATTGGCAATCAGCAGCGTCGCGACGACAAGACAGAAGACGCCCGACACGATCACGACCGCGACGGAAGCGTGGCGTCCGATTTCATTGGCCGTGAACCGGCGTTTCCTTGGCTTAGTTCGCGGCATCTTTTTTCTCCACGGGGCAATAGGCAAAACATCTCGCGCAACTCACACAGGCCGCCCGATCCGGTTCGTAGTCGTTTGTCGTGCGAATCACGGAAAGCCGGATTAGACGTCCGCAAAGGGCCAGTCCCATGAAGCCCCCGAACAGCGCCGAGCCGGCCTTGAATCGCTGCCGGACGGTTTCCGCGTGGGCATACAATTCGGCGGGCGATTCCCGGCCCGACCGAAACGCCTCGGTGTCTATGGGCGAGTCGTCGGCCTCGCCACGTTCAACGGCCGCCACGCGCTCCGCCAGCCAGACCGTCGGATGGATGCGCGCCATGAAACGGTGCGACGCGAACCCCACGTAGGCCGCGAACGCGACGACGACCGGCGCGATCAAAAACAAGCGCGCAAGCCGTTGCGCCCCGACCCGGCGGTTTTCAGGACGATCCTCCGGCGTGGGCATCCGGATCGCGTTGTACGGACACGAATCCTCGCACAGGCGGCACTGGATGCACTCGGCGGGAGTAATCGAAGCGTGCCAGCGCGAGTAGAGCGACGCCCAACGAAGCAGCACGCCGTATGGACACAGGAACCGGCAGTAGGGTCGCGCGATGAACACGCCCGCCAGTAGCAGAAGGCCGCCCGCCAGCAGCATGTTGAAGCTGCCGCCTTGCCGGTAGAATCCAATAAACGGATCGAACCGGCAAATGAGAAATCCCGCACCGGTCGCGACGCCCAGCACGGCGAGTCCGAGATAGGCGTACGCGAACATGCCGAGCGCCATCTCGACCGCCATCGGAATCTGGACCGGTTTCACCGCGCAGATCTCTTGAATCGCCCCCAAGGGACACACCGCAGCGCAGAAAACGCGTCCGAAATAAATCGCAAAAATCAGTGGAAGTAAAAAAAACAACGAAACAAGAAGCGGCACGGGAACATGGCCGCCCATAAAGGCATTCAAGACATTTTGAATCGATCCAACCGGACAGACGCAGCCTTGCCGGTAAAACCCGAAATAGACCACCGAAAAAACGGCCATCATCAACACGCCGCGCCTTGAGCGCCTCTTGATCGCCATCCATGCCGTCAATGCCATGCCGCCCGCGAGCAATGCCATATCCACAACGGGCGATGTCAGTCGGCCCTTAGGCGCAAAGGTGTCGGGCCGTTGATAACCGGAACTGAACTCCGGCATCGGGAAGCGGTATTGGGCCGGAGCGGCGCTTGCAAAGAGGAGCGCGCACACGGCCAAAACGAAGGCGGAAGGCCGAAGACGGAAGGCCGAAATGAATCGGAACGATCTGGCCCTTTCATCCTTCATCCGTCATCCTTCGTTCTTGGATTGGCGATGTTTCAGCAGATAGCCGTCGTGCACAGTGACACGGCGAAACGCATCCGAGGGACAATTGCGCGCGATCGCGCATTCGTTGCAGTTGACGCACAAGTCGCGCTTTACCTGAAGGTACAGCGAGCCGTTGCCGAATTGTCCGCAACCCTTCACGCACTTGCCGCAGCCGATGCACAAGTCCTCGTCGATCGTGTATTGATAGAACGGCGGCTCGATATACGTGCGGCGCAGCGCGCCCACCGGACACAATTCGTTCTCCGCGCCGCTGTCGCGCGCCTTGGCGCCGGGCAACAAGTAACCGCTGCACAAGTCGCAGTAACCGCAAATCTCGAACGAATGGACGCACTTCACGGCGGAGGGGTTCAACACGCAGGTTGTGGCGCAGCGTCCGCACTGCTGGCACTTCGCCGGATCGATCTGCCACACGGTACGTTCCGCACCCGATTGCGCGGCAACCCACGCGCCGCCGCCGGCCGCAAACACCGCAGCCGCGCGGATGAAATCCCGCCGGCCTATTCCGTTTTCTCTTTTCACCATATTTTCCTCTCGGAACGCTATTGTATAGTCCGCGAACCGATGGTGTCCACGACAAAACGGTCCTCGCAATCGCAATCGAAGATCGCGGATCCATGTTCTCGAACCCAACAACCGAGACCTGATGGCGGACAGTCGTCGGAAAACCGTTTGATCTTGTTTGCTCGCGGGGATTGCGAGCCCGATTGCGAGCCCGATTACGAATACGATTACGAGCCCGATCGAGCACGATTACGAGCACGAGCACGACGAAACGCACATACGGCTAAAACAGGTTTTTGGGCATCTGGCGCCCTTGGATGCGTTCGCACTGTCCACTGCGTCCATCGCGACCTCTTGGAAATGCACTTACATGCTATACTCATCGCGGTTGTAGCGGAAGGGAGTCGGCAATGCCGTATTTCGACGATTTGCGTGGATTGTTGGACGAGGCGCTGTTGTGGGCGGACCTGCGGCATGAACAAGGCGGAGACGTGCAAGGGATCGTCAAGGTTCTGCGCGAGAACATCACGCGCGCGCAAAAGGAATTGGGGAAAACCGCGCCGGGCACAGCGACGCGGCAACAGGAACCGAACACGCTCGACATGATTCGCGCATTGCGTCCGGAAGGACCGCGGCGTCTCTGGAAACAGTTCAAGACGGCGGGACTCAATGACCGCCTCAAGGGTGCATGGCTGGGCCGGGCAATCGGTTGCACGCTGGGCGCGCCGGTCGAGAACTGGCCTATCGCCGAAATGGAACAACTCGCCAAGCGAACAGACGCCCCATTTCCACCGGAGGATTACTGGCGGGCGCATCCCAAGCCCGATGAATTGCGTTATGAAAAGAGCCGTATGGCCGAGTATCTCAAAGGCGGCATGACGTGCGTTCCCGTTGACGACGACGTGACCTATACGTTGCTGGGTCTGCTGATTCTCGAAGAATATGGCCCGGATTTCACGACGGACGACGTCGGACAAGCCTGGATCAAGTATCTGCCCATGGCATGCACGGCCGAAGACGTTGCGCTGCGCAATCTCAAGAAGGGTATCCCGGCGTCGAAGGCCGGCGCGAAGGACAACCCGTTCCAGGAATGGATTGGCGCGGACATCCGGAGCGATCCATGGGGTTACGCCGCGCCGGGATGGCCGGAAAAAGCCGCCGAGTTCGCCTGGCGCGATGCGTACCTTTCGCACCGACACAACGGCATCTATGGCGCGATGTTCTTTTCGGCGGCAATCGCCGCGGCATTCGCCGTGGACACGCCCGGCGACGCCATCGCCGTTGGCCTGACGGAAATTCCGAAATACTGCCGTCTTGCCCGCGATATCCGGTGGGCGCTCGACACCGCGCCATTGCTCAAGGATTGGCGCGACGCGCGCGCGGCCGTTGACCAACGCTTCCGCGGCATGCACGCTGTCCACACGAACAACAACGCGTGCCTGACGATTTTCGGGCTCCTGCTGGGCGGGATGGACTTCACGAAAACCGTTGGCATGACGGTCGCAATGGGTCTTGACAACGACTGCACCGCCGCGACCGCCGGTTCGATTCTCGGCGCACTCATCGGCGCCAAAAACGTTCCGGCGCATTGGTGGAAACCGTTTCGCAACCGCACGCGCACCTACATGAATGGCCGGGAATGGTTCCGGAACAGCGATATCGTGCGGCGGTTCATGGCCGTGGCAAAACAGGTGTGGACCTCATGAACGACGCGGTGCGAGAATGGACGGAGGCGATGGGCGCGGAGAATGTCGCGGCGGACGACGCGACACGCGACCGGTATGCGCGCACGACGCAAGACGCGGGGACGCGCCCGTTGTGCGTGTTGTATCCGCGTTCGACGGCGGAGGTGCAGGCGGCAGTGCGGATTGCGGCAAATCACCACATTGCCCTGTATCCGATTTCGCGCGGCTGCAATTGGGGGTATGGCGATGCCTGCGCGCCCACGCATGGCGCAGCCATCCTCGATCTGAGCCGCATGAACCGCATCGTCGAAGTCAACACCGAACTGGCCTACGCGATCATCGAGCCGGGCGTGACCCAGCAACAATTGTACGAGTGCCTGCGCGAACGCAAATCCGGCCTTTGGCTCGATTGCACGGGCGCGGGACGCGACGCGAGCCTCGTGGGAAACACGCTCGACCGGGGATTTGGACATACCCGCTACGGCGATCATGTCCTGAGCACGTGCAGCATGGAAATTGTCCTTGCGGATGGACAGGTCTTAAAAACGGGATTCGGACATTACGAAGACGCAAGGGCGGCTCATATCTATCGTTACGGGGTCGGTCCCTCGCTCGACGGGCTTTTCTGCCAGTCCAATCTTGGCATCGTCACCCAAATCGGGATCTGGCTCATGCCGGAACCGGAGGCCTTTTGTTTCTTCTTCATCAAACTCGACCGCGACACAGACCTCGACGAGTTGATCGATCGCCTGCGCCCCTTGCGATTGCAGGGCGTCATCGCTTCCGCCGTGCACATCGGCAACGACCTGCGTATCCTTAGCGCCTCGGGGCGTTATCCATGGGCGCAGAGCGGCGGCAAGACCCCATTGCCGGACGACATCCGCGCACGGCTTGCGCAGGAAGCCGGTGTGGGCGCATGGAACGCGGGCGGTTCCCTGACAGGAACAGCGGGACACGTGCGCGCCTCGATCCGCGCATTGCGCAAGGCGATGAAAGGCCTCGCCCGCGTCGTATTCGTTGACGACCGCAAACTCGCCTTGGGCGGCATGGCCGAGAGCGCCCTCCACGTATTCGGCGCCGGGAAGAAACTCGGACGGCAGTTGCAGGCGTTACGGCACAATTACGGGCTGTTGCAAGGCGTCCCGACGGACGAACCGCTCCTGGGCGCCCAATGGCGGTTGCGAAAACCGCCCGACGGCGATGTTTGCGATCCGCTCGATGCCGGCTGTGGTCTGATGTGGATTTCCCCTGTCGTACCCATGACCGGCCGCGATGCACGCGCCGTGCTATCCATTGCCGAACCGTTGTTCGACGATTTCGGGTTTGAGTTACTCGCGACCTTCACGCTGATTAACGAGCGCGCCATGATCGCCATCCTCAACGTCGCCTTCGACAAATCCGACGCGGAAGAGACCGCGCGCGCCACAGCCTGTTATGACGCGACCATGGACGCGCTTATCCGCGCCGGATACTACCCCTATCGGGTGGGCCTTCGCGGTCTCTCCAAGATTCAGCGGGCGGACGACGTCTTCTGGGACGTGGCCGCCGCCGTCAAGCATGCGCTGGATCCTCATGGCATTATTGCGCCCGGACGTTATATTCCCGTCCAGGACCCTTAACGTGCAGAATTGTATTCCTTGCAAAGCCCCTGTAAAACCGGGATGTCGTACGGAGGGATGGGCATGGAGACTGTTTGTTACGAGGAGTTGACGCCGCGGGTGTTTCGGGAACGGCTGACCGCCGCGCCGATTGCGTATGTCCCGCTGGGCACGCTCGAATGGCACGGCGAACATCTGCCGCTCGGTTCGGACGGCCTGCAATCGCGGGGATTTTTCATCGAACTCGCACGCGAGGTAGGCGGCGTCGTGTTGCCGATGCTTTTCCTCGGCCCGGATTTCCGGCAAGAATATGAGGGACGCCCATACTACGGCATGGACGTTTACTCTTTTTCGGACGGCATCCCCCGGCGGCTCGAAGGCAGTGCCTATTGGGTCGAACAGGAATTCTACGAAGCAATGCTCGATCGCATCGTCGCGCAACTGGTACGCGCCGGTTTCCGCATTCTTGTGGGTCATGGGCACGCCCCTTCTGTACAGGCGTGGCTGGGCCGCAAGATTGAATGGGAGGCGCATTACGGAGTCAAAGTCTTCGCCTGTTGGCGTGAAGACGAGAGCGACGGACTCGGCATTCAGACGGATCATGCGGCGGCGAACGAAACATCGCTTGTAATGGCGTTGCGGCCGGACCTCGTCGAAATGAACGGCCTCGACCCCGATCCCGCCGTGCAGCCGCTGGGCATCGGCGGCGACGATCCGCGCATCCACGCCAGCCCGGAAAAAGGACGCAAAGCGATTGACATGCAACGCGCGCGCATGGCGGCCATGTTGCGTGATGTGTTGCGGCAGGTTCGCGTATGAGCTACCGCATCGGTCTCGACACGATCCTTCTTCGTCCCACCGAACGGATCGCGCATACCGAGTATTGCTCAAACGAGGCGCTCATTCGGGCGCTGCTGCCGGACGGCGGCTGCGCGGAGGACGCGCTCAACCTGGATTTTATCTGGAATACGAACGACGGGCCGGTTCCGTGGTCTGAACGCGGGCGCGTGACCGATATGGGCCACGCGGAATTCCTCGAAAACGGCCGCGACAAGCGTCCGCCGAAACCGTCGCCGTTTTACAATGTGGAGGACGTGCTGGCCTTCGACGCGGTTGCGGAATACGGCTTGCCGGATTTCGATGCGCTCGTCGGGTATTATGAAAAATCGTATTGCGATTTTCAGGCCGCGCGTCCCAACCAAGTCGTTACGGGCGGCTACTACAAGACAATTGTATCAGGCGCCATCGAGGCTTTCGGTTGGGACCTGCTGTTGACGGCCGCCGCTGATCAAGACCGTTTTGAAAAGGTGCTCGACTCGATCTTCCGCTTGAGCCGGCATCACTATCAGGCATGGGCACGGACCTCGATTGAAGCCTTTATCTGCCATGACGACATGGTGTGGACCGAGGGGCCGTTCATGGATCCCGCGTTCTATCGCCGGGCTATTTTTCCACGCTACCGGCAACTTTGGAAGATATTGAAGGATGCGGGCAAGAAGGTCCTGTTCTGTTCCGACGGCAATTTTACGATGTTCATTGACGATCTGGCTGACGCCGGCGCGGACGGTTTTATCTTCGAACCGCTGACGTCGCTCGAACGGGTCGTCGCGGGATACGGCAAGACGCATTTCATCGCGGGCAGTTTTGTGGACTGCCGCACATTGACCTTCGGCACGCCGTCCGAAATCCAGGTGGAAGTGGACGCGACCCTGCGATTGGCGCGTGCATGCCCCGGTTTCATGTTTGCCGTCGGCAACCACATTCCAAGTAATGTGCCCGTCGAGAATGCGTTGTTTTACTTGTCGTATCTGAAACAACACGGGAACAGATGAAAGTAATGCCAAGAAGATCTCACCGAGCCGGTTGCGCTGTAGATTGTGAAAGCTGTCCGATGGCGCGGTCCGGTCATCTCGAATGGATTCACGAAGGACACGAAGCGCACGAAGAGAAATATTATTGTTCGGCGGACCGTCAGGATTTGACAGATGAATTGGTTCCCGTTCCATTCTTGCCCTTTATTCTTTTTGCATTCTTCACCGATGAAACAAAAAAAATTCGATCCCCTCTTCATCCCCCGTCATTTGCCATTCCCAAACCCCAAAGACTTCGTGCTCTTCGTGTTCTTCGTGGTGCAATATGCACACTCTTCATCCTCATGGCGTCTCCGGCATTCGCCTATCAGGAGGCGCCGATGCTGGCGGAACGCGTCGCGCGCGGCGAATTGCCGTCCGTAGTGGATCGTCTGCCGGAAAATCCGGCCGTGGTCGAACCGGTCGAATCCATCGGCCGGTATGGCGGTTCGTGGCGTCGGCTGGCCGTGGGACCGGCGGATATCGGCCTGAATTCGCGTCTGGGATACGAGTCGCTTGTGCGCTGGGATCGCGGCGCGATCGGCGTAATTCCGGGGCTGGCGGAACGCTGGGACGTTCTCGACGGCGGGCGGAGGTACGTGTTCCATCTCCGCAAAGGCACGCGATGGTCCGATGGCGCGCCGTTCACATCGGAAGACCTCATGTTCTGGTTCGAGGACGTGCTGGGCAACAAGGAACTGACGCCGGTCTTTCCATCGTGGCTCACGCTCGACGGCGAACCGGTCCATATCGCCGCGCCCGATCCGTATTGGGTCGAATTCCGTTTCGGCAAACCCTATGGAATTTTCCTCGAATTCACGGCCTTCAACGGCATTTCGATGTTTTATCCGAAACACTATTTGAAACAGTTTCATCCCAAATATGCAGACAAGACGGATCTCGAACAAAAAGCCAAAGCCAAAGGCATGGCGTTCTGGCATCAACTGTTCGGCCGGATGGCGAATTGTGAACAAAACGTGGATCTTCCGACACTAAAACCCTTTGTGCTGCGCACGCCGCCGCCCGCAACACGGCTGGTCGCAGAACGCAATGCGTATTATTGGAAGGTGGATCCGGCGGGCAACCAACTCCCTTATCTTGATTCCATCGTGTACACGATGGTTCAGAGTCCGGAAATCCTCAATTTCAAGGCCATGACCGGCGATGCCGATTTCCAGGATCGCCGCATTGATGCCGCCAACTTTCCGCTGTTCATGGAAAACCGCCAGAAGGGCCGGTACCGTGTCCTGCGCGACGGCAATCCAACGCCGGTCGTCGTCTATGTCAATCCGTGCAGCCCGAATGCGGATCTCCGCGATATCCTGCGCGACCGCCGATTCCGCATCGCACTGTCCACGGCCATCAACCGCCCCGAACTCATCCAACTCATTTACTCGGACATGGCCCAGCCCTCACGCGGCATCGCGTCGCCGTTCGACCCGTATTACCGGCCCGAATTCGAGGCGGACTACATGAACTACGATCCCGCGCTCTCAAACCGGCTGCTCGACGAACTCGGCCTGACGCGCGGACGCGACGGCTTGCGGCGTTTACCGTCTGGAAAGCCGTTTCGCGAGATGCTCAACGTCTATCCCGCCGAAACGGGCGTCGGACCCGATCTTTGGCAACTTGTGGTGGACTACTGGCGCGAGGTGGGACTCGATTTCACCGTGAAGGTTGACGCCGTTGCGCTCAGCGTCATGCAAACGGCCAACGGCAACACGAATTTCTGGGCCTATGCCGCTTCGGGCATGATGTGGATCGTGGATCCCATCTGGTACGTGCCGTGGACGAATTTCAGCTATTTCGCGCCGTTGTACGGGCGCTACTACGCCACGAACGGCAAGGGCGGCGTCGAACCGCCCGAGGAATACCGCCGCCTGCGCGAATGGTACCTCGAATTGCGGTCGTGTGTCGGCAACGACGCGCGAAAACTCGAATTGGGCCGCAACATCCTCCGGCAGTTCTCCGAATCCTGCTACACCATCGGCATCTGCCGCCCGGATTTGCTCGCCATCGTGTCGAACCGGTTCAGAAATGTACCGGAACACATCGTGCACGATTACCGCGTCATGACCCCCGGCTACATCGGCATCGAGCAGTTCTACATTGACGAGGGACGCTGAACCATGTTGGCCTATATCGTCAAACGCCTCATTATTGCCATTCCGACGCTGTTGCTCATTTCGATCATCTCGTTCGTCATCATTCAACTGCCGCCCGGCGATTACCTCACGACGTACATCGCCAATCTCGCGCAAACCGGCGAGACGGCGGATGAGGCCGTCATTGAAAGCCTCCGCGCGCGATACGGACTCGACAAGCCGCTGCCGGTCCAGTACATCAAATGGATCGGCGGCGTGTTGCACGGCGATTTCGGCCAATCCTTCTCGCTCAACAAGCCCGTCCGGGAACTCATTTGGGAACGGCTGGCCTTGACCATGGCCATCGCGCTCATCACCGTCGTCTGCACGTGGATCATCGCCGTGCCCATCGGCATCTATTCCGCGACGCACCAGTACAAATTCTTCGACTATTTTTTCACCTTCCTCGGCTTTATCGGCATGTCCACGCCGGCCTTTCTGTTCGCGCTGATCCTCATGTGGATTTCCTACACGGTCTTCGGCACGAGCGTCGGCGGACTCTTCTCCGACGCGCAGGCCGCCGCGCCATGGTCATGGGCGAAAGTCGCCGACCTGCTCCGGCACATCTGGGCGCCCGTGACGGTCCTCGCGGTCGGCGGCACGGCGGACCTGATCCGGCTCGTCCGCGCGAACCTGCTCGACCAACTCGAAATGCCCTACGTCGTCACGGCGCGCGCAAAGGGACTGTCCGAGTGGCGGCTGTTGATCAAGTATCCCGTGCGCATTGCAATCAACCCCATCGTCAGCACGATTGGGTGGATGTTGCCCGGCCTCATTTCCGGCTCCGTCATCGTGGACATGGTGCTCAGCCTGCCGACGACCGGCCCGTTGATGATGAATGCGCTCATGGAGCAGGACATGTATCTTGCCGGATCGTTCATCCTGATCCTAAGCACGCTGACCGTCATCGGCACGCTGATTTCCGACATCCTGCTCGCATGGGTTGACCCGCGCATCCGTTTCGGAGGGCAGGCGTCATGAGCCACTCCGACATACATGAAGATCGCCTCTATGTCGCGAGCCAATGGCGCCTCATGTGGTGGAAGTTTCTCGATCACCGCGTGGCCGTTTTCGCGTTGATCGTGCTCGCATGCCTTTACGCCGTCGCGATTTTCTGCGAATTCATCGCGCCCAACGCGCCCAACGCGCGCGACGCCCGCCGTAGTTACGAGCCGCCGCAACGGCCGCGCATCGTCCATCAGGGCCGCCTCCACCGGCCTTTCGTCTACCCGCATATCCAGCACATCAACCCGGAAACGCTTGCGCGAACCTATACCGACGACACCACGCGCCCAATTTCGATCCGCTTGTTCGCGCGCGGCGATGATTACCGACTCTGGGGACTTCTATCCATGAACCGCCACCTCGCCGGATTGTCCGACGGCTCGCGCTGGTGTCCGATGGGAACGGATCGTCTCGGCCGCGACCTCTTCAGTCGGATCCTCTACGGCAGCCGGATTTCGCTTTCGCTCGGACTTGTCGGCGTGTTTCTGAGCCTTGTCCTCGGTATCGTTATCGGCGGCGTGTCCGGCTACTACGGCGGAATCATGGACACATTGATCCAGCGCCTGATCGAAGTCCTGCGATCTTTCCCCACGATTCCGCTCTGGCTCGCGCTGAGCGCCGCGATGCCGTCCCACTGGACACAGGTCCAAGTCTACTTCTGCATGACCGTCATCCTCGCGCTGATCGGATGGACCGGTCTCGCGCGCGTCGTCCGGGGTAAAGTGCTCGCGCTACGCGAAGAAGACTACGCCCTCGCGGCCAAAGTCGCCGGGGTGCGCGAATTCGCCATCATCCTCAAACACCTTGTCCCCGGTTTCACCAGCCACCTGATCGTATCCGTCACACTCGCGATACCCGGCATGATCCTCGCCGAAACCTCCCTCAGTTTCCTTCGTCTCGGCCTCCGTCCGCCGACCATCAGTTGGGGCGTCCTCCTGCAGGACGCGCAAAACATCCGCGCCATCGCGCTCTACCCATGGCTCATGTTCCCTGTCCTCTTCGTCATCGTCACCGTCCTCATGTTCAACTTCCTCGGCGACGGCCTCCGCGACGCCGCCGACCCGTACAGCCATTGAGTCCGAGTCCTTTTCTGGCGTTGATTTGACGTACTTCGGCGGGCATGGTAAGATTCCGATCGGGAGAATGTGTTCCCAAGGAGGATACGCCGTTGAAAAGCCTCTCCGCAAAAGGGTTTACGCTTATTGAACTGCTGACCGTGATCGCGATTATCTCCATCTTGGCCAGCATGATTTTCATCGTCGGGCCGCGCATGATCGAGCGGGCCAAGATCACGAGTTGGACCCAGACCTGCAACGAACTTCGCACAACGGCCGTTGCCTTCTATACCAAAAAGGCCGTTGGCGTGGACACATTTCCGCCCGCCTACGGCTACCTGCGGCAAGCCGTGGACGAATCGCTGCAACACGAAATTGGCCAAGGACACGACAACGATTACTTCTGCTTGGTTCCTTACGTCAGTCCGCTCAAGTACATGCGCAATTATGACGTGTACGATCCGTTCGGCACGCGCACCCACGATACCGATATGGACGGGGCGTTGAGCCTCCTCGAATTTTCGCTGGTGGGCGAAAAAGATGTGCGAACAAACCAATATGTTTTCTCGCAAGAGGCGAAGACCCTGCGGTATGACGGGACAAATCTCTCCACCGAGGTGGAGCGGCAATTGCGCGGCGGCGCGGACATTTCGCCCCAGCGTCCTATGATCTATATCCCCGTGAATCTCGCCCAGACTCAGCTGGTCTATGAATATTACGCCAAGATCATGTATGACAACGGCGAGTTGCTTGCGGGCGCCCATGCGACACGCTGGGATCCGAACGAAACGTTTCCCAACAGTCCCGATCCATTGAATCCCCTGAAAAAACTCAGTTTCCCGCCGATCCGGTACGACGATTTCATTCTGATCAGCGTGGGACCGGGAGGGGATACCGGCGGAATTGTTACACCCATGCGGGTTTCAAACAACGCTCGCATAGCCTACACCGAGGAATTCCTGGCCAACGTGAACAAATTCCACTGGTACCATGTGCTGGCATTGCGCGCCTATTATCTGGCGACGCGCGACATAAACGACAACAAAATGCTGGATTTCGACTACCGTAACCGGACCCGGTCCGGGGAGGCCAATCCGGCGAATTATTCAAATCCAGACCTCTGCCTGCTGCCCAACGGCACCAACGGTTACGGACCGTTGATTTATATGCCCAACAAGGCCGCAAGTCGGCCCTAATCGCATTCGACCACGGAATCGGAGAAACCCACATGTTCAGACCGGAGATCAAAGTACTCGATTGCAGCATTCGCGACGGCGGACTGATGAACGAATGGAAGTTCGACAAGGCGCTGGTCAAGGAAGTGTTTCACAACCTGGCGCAGGCCGGCGTGGACTATGTCGAACTCGGTTATCGGGCCGACAAGAAACAGTTCAAGGTCGAGGATTTTGGACCGTGGCGGTTCTGCGACGAGGCGGATCTGCGCGAGGTCGCCTACGAATGCGACACGAAAGTGTCGGTCATGGTTGACGTCGGGCGGGTGGATTACGACGATTTTCTGCCGGCGGACGAGTCCATCATCAAGTTGTTTCGCGTCGCGACCTACGTGAAGGACATTGATAAGGCCATCCATCTTGGCAAGCATATTCGCTCCTTTGGCTACGACGTGTCTGTCAACATCATGGCCGTCTCGCATGCGCTCGAACCGGATCTCGACGAAGCCATCGCGCAACTCGCCGAAACCGATTTCCAAATGGTCTACATCGTGGACAGTTTCGGCTATTTCTACTCCGAGCAGATTCATTACCTTGCCGAAAAATATCTGGCGGGACTCAAGGGCAAACAGATAGGCATCCATTGTCACAACAACCAGCAGCTGGCTTTCGCCAACACCATCGAGGCCATCATCAAGGGCGTCAATTATCTCGATGCGAGCATCTACGGCATCGGCCGCGCCGCCGGCAATTGCCCGCTCGAACTCCTGATTGGTTTTCTCAAGAACCCCCGATACAATATCCGCCCCGTGATGGATCTCATCCAGAACCATTTTGTGGACATGTGCAAGGAACTGCGGTGGGGATACGAAATCCCCTATGCCATCACCGGCATGCTCAACAAGCATCCGCGCGCGGCCATGGCCTTCATGAAAGGCGTTCACGGAAACACCTTTTCCGAATTTTACCAGAGCCTGGCCGACGTGGACGATATTTGATCGATCGGTCCCGATTGCGCAAAACGGCGATCAGGGCGTCCGCCAAAGAAGAAACAGCGCGATGCCGAGCGCAAGGGCGATGCAGGCGGCGACAGCCGCGCCAATCCAAAGAAACGCCCCTTTCCCTTTCTGAATTTCGGACGGCTCAGGACTTCCCGTGTCCATTCCCTTTTCCGCCGGCATGAGCGTCAGCAGGCTGCGTTTCAACTCTGCGGCGCGCGGATCCTGAAACTGGGCCGTGATGACGTCGCACAGGACGGCCGCCTCATAAATCCGGTTGAGTTTTTGAAGGCATTTGGCGCGGGAAAACATGAACGGTTTAGTCTTGGGGAAGGCCGCATCCAGGCGCTCGACGATCGAAAGCGCGTCCTTGAAGCGGCCTTCCATGAAAAGCCGTTCCGCGCGCCGGTACAACTCGACCGCCTCGTTCGGATCCATCGCCCAATCGCCTTCCTGGTCAACGCCGGCCTGATTATACCATGCCGCCCTGTCTTCTATTCCTGGCTTTTTTTCAAATAATGTGCGTAGAAACGGATCAAATCCGCATAGTCCGCAACCGCAACCCGCTCATTGACCCCGTGCATGCTCTTAAGTCCCTGCGCATCGGCGGATATCGCCAGAAACCGGTAGACATTTTCCGAAAGACCGCAGAAATAACGGCTGTCCGTGCCGCCAAGGGTAAGATAAGGCGTCACGACAATCTCTTTGCCGCCGCGGACCTCCCGCAGCGTTTGTTCGATGCGCCGGTACGCCGCCGAATTCGTATCCGAAACGGGTGAGGGTTCGCGGGGCTTCCCGATGGGCGTTATCGCGACCCGGTCGTCGTTGATCAGCGCGCGTGCAAACGTGGTCACCGTCTCGACGCTGTCGCCGGCGAGAATGCGATAGTTCACGACGGCGGTCGCGCGACTGGGAAGCACATTCTCCTTGACGCCGGCGCTGGCCATTGTCACGGCGGCGGTGGTCCGAATGCCGGCGTTCATTTCCGGCTCCTGGGACAGGATGCGTTTTACCACAGGACCGAACAACCACATGTTGGCGAACACGGCGCGCCGGGCAAGCGGCATATAAGGCCCCACGCGATCGAAAAAAGGCTCCGCGAATATCAGATCCGCCGGAAACGGGTTGTTTTCGATGCGCGTGATGGCCTTGGCGAGAATGCCCAGCGTCGTGTGGCGCGGCGGGGTGGAGGAGTGGCCGCCCTTGCCTTCGACGCAAAGTTGAAGGCTCGCGTATCCCTTTTCGGCAATGCCGATGGCGGCAACGGGGCATGCCACGCCGGGCACGATGCCGTCGAGGATCATGCCGCCCTCGTCAAGAACCGACTCCAGCGAGACGTTCCGCGACTTCAACAATTCCGCAATCTTCGGCGCGCCGGTCGCACCACCCAATTCCTCATCGTGCCCAAATGCGAAATAGATCGTCCGCGCCGGCTTGAATCCATCCGTGATAAGCATCTCGGCGGCTTCCAGAATGCCCATCAGGCTGCCCTTGTCGTCGAGTGTGCCGCGTCCCCAGACATATCCGTCCGCGATGATTCCGCCGAAGGGCGGATGCGTCCATTGTCCGATCGTGTCGGCATCGGCCGGCACCACGTCCTGATGCGCCAGGAGCAAAATGGGCTTGAGGGCCGGATTCGCGCCCTGCCATGTGTACAAGAGACTAAAGTCGCTCACCGGTTCTCGCGCGAGCGTCGCATGCACGTTCGGAAACGTCGTTTCGAGAAACGCATGGAATGCGCGAAAAGTCTCCGCGTCGAATTCCGCGGGGTTCTGCGTGCTGATCGTCTTGAACCGGACGGCTTCCGCCAGATGCCGGGCCGCGGCGGCATCGTCCACGGTTATCGTGACCGGCACGACCGAAGGCGGCGCTTGGGGCGCGAACCGTACTGTACGCACTGCCACGATCCCGCCCAAGACGGCAACCAACACAAGAATGGCCAAAAGGATTTTCTTCACGTCCAACGCCTTTCGTTCCCAAGCCACATTTCGCCCTTGCTATCATACAATTTCCGATTTGCGGCCTCCAAGTCTTTTGCCTCAAATAAAAATCTACTCGAAACGGGATCGTGACTTTGAGGGGGTATGGCGGTAAAATGAAAGTCGAATGTCAATGCGGAGGGATGAATCATGATGACGATTGGGTTGGCGTGTGCGGCATTGCTGGCAGGCGCGGGGGAGATTGTCCTGCCCGGCCCGGCGGGTGTGATGGCGGGGAAATGGACGTTTTCCGACGGTGCGGAGTTTCCCGGCGCGGCGGGCGCGTTGGAGGCCGACGCCAAGGGCGTCCTGACGCTCAAGTACGACTTCCGCGGCGGCGGCAACTATGTTGGGGCGTACTGCACGCTGGACACGCCTGTCGCGTTGCGAACCGTGACGTTTCGCGTGCGCAAACCGGCGGAGGCGCAGTTGACCGTTCGCATCGCGGACTCGGCGGGGCAGTCCTTCCAGAAGCCGGTTGTTTATGATCATGCCGGCTGGCAGCCGGTTGTGTGCGGGATGAAAGACTGGACGGCGCATTGGGGCGGCGCGAACGACGGCGTGGTGCGCCCGCCGATTGTCAGCGTGGGCATCCTGCTCGAAAACGTGTCGCTGAACACGCCGGTGGGTGAAATCCATATCGCCGATGTCGGCGGGGAGGCGGGACCAATGGATTCCAAGACAGGCGCGGCGAATGCGGTTCAGGGCGAATATGTCGCAACGGATTTCGGCGCGGACAGCGGGTTCGCGCCCACGAACGGTTCGTTGCTTACGGATGGCCTGTGGCAGATTGATTTTTCCAAAGTGTCCGAAGCGTCGCTGCGTCACAGCCTGTCCTTGTTCGGCCAGCCCGGCGCGTTGTCGCTTACGGTTTCCGGCGGCCGTAAGGGCAACGTGCTGAAATTGACGCTGGGGTCGCATTTCCAGAACTTCACGCGAACGCTCGGCCTGCTGGATGGTTCGGAGCAGACGTTTACCGTGCCGCCGCCGCCGGACGGATGGGTGCATTCCGGCGCGGAAGAAAAGAACATCTCGTATCCACTGCGCGTCGTTGACCTGACGATCGAACGCGGCGACGGACCGGCGCAGGCCACGGATATCCGCCTCATCCGACTGCGCTGCGACACGACGGTGCAGCCTTCGGGATTGATTGTACTCTTGGCGTCGGCCCGCGAAACCGGCGTGTCCGGCGCCGAACGCAACGCGCAGTGGGGCTGCACGATGTGGAACATGACCGCGAACGACGTCGCGGGAACCCTGACCCTGACGCTTCGCGATTGGGACGAACGCGTCCTGCACACGGAATCGCGGCCGTGTACCTTGCCTGCGCGCGGGCAGCGCCACGCGGTCGCGATCGATCGCGCGGTCCCGGCCTCGCTGCATTTCGCCGATGCGGAATTCCGGTTCGATGCGCCGGAATTCGCGCCCGCGACGTCGCGTGCGGGCTTGACGCAGCCGATGGCGGACGCGGGCGACGCAGCCTTGCGGCCCGAATTGCCGTGGGGCATGGGCGTCTATCTATATCGCTACGGCGACTACGGGCAAATGGAGAAGATTGCCGCCGCGGCGCAAGCGGCGGGCGTCAAGTGGACGCGCGAGGAATTCAGTTGGGCGGGCATCGAGCGCGCGCGCGGCGTGTTCGATTTCACTTTTTACGATCAGGTCGTGAACACCGCCCTCAAGCACGGTATCAGCGTGTACGGTTTGCTGTCCTATTGGTCCACGTGGACGAAGGCCTACACGGAAGAAGGCATAGACGATTTCTGCGTGTGGGCGCGCGCCACGGTAAGCCATTTCAAGGACCGCGTCAAGCATTGGGAAATCTACAATGAACCGAACATCTTTTTCTGGAGCGGACCGAAGGAGTTGTATCCGGTGCTCGTGAAGAAATGTTACGCCGCCATCAAGGAAGCCGATCCCGAGGCGATTGTGCTCGCCATTTCAACGGCGGGCGTGGACCGCAAGTTCATTCAGCAATGTTTGGATGCACAAGCGCCTTTCGATATCCTGACGATCCATCCCTATCGCGCGCGCCTGAATGATGCGCAGTTTGTCAAGGAAATGCGATCGACCGCCGAACTCGTGAACGGACGGCCCGTTTGGATCACGGAAATGGGCTGGAGCACGCACATCGGCGGCGTGGACGAACGCGCCCAGGCGCAACTCCTTGCGCGATGTTACCTCGCTGCGGTAGCCTCCGGCGCGATTCAGAACATCGGCTGGTACGATTTCCGCAACGACGGCGACGATCCGTTCTATTTCGAGGCGAACTTCGGCACGTTGCGCACCGATTTGACGCCGAAACCGGCCTATCGCGCGCTCGCGACCGTTTGCCGAACCTTTGACAAGGGCAAGCCGGGCATGCCGAAACGTCTGCCGAAAGGCGTCCTTGCGCTCGAAATGGGCGACGCGCTGGCCGTGTGGACGCAGGATAAACCGGCGACGGTGACGTGCCGTGTAGGCCGCGGCGGCCTGAATGTATCGAACCTCATGGGCGAGCCCGTGCAGGTCGAACGGGACGGCTCCACGCTGACCGTTCCGCTGCGGCCCGGTTCCCCCGTGTTCATGAAAGGCGCAAAGGTGAAAGTGCTCGTGCCCCGCGAAAAAAAGACGGCCATGTCCGAACCCGATCCCCTGCGGTTTTGAGTGATATTTGAGTTCTTTCTCTTTGCGAAAAGAGAAAGAACCAAAGAGAAACGGATTTTGATTTGAAAAATCAGCCGGGCGCGAGTTTCTCCCGGCGGCCGGGGACGCTGTAATAATCGGCTTCGACGAGTTCCCGTGCGTTTGAGATGCCCTTATCGCCCAGATACGCGAGCAGGCGCGAGGCCTGTTCGGCGAGGGGAATGGCGTGGGTCCGGCCCGTTGCCTGGAACAGTGAGTCCGAGAAGGCCATGAATGCCTCGAACGGCGAGGCGTTTGTCTGCCACAAAAGGGGAAGCGATCGCGGAAAATGGCCGGTGTTGTGGTAGATCTCGAAATACCGGGCGAATCGTTTGATGCGTTCGATTTCCGTGCGTCCGAGGCGATGGGTTTCGAGGATTTCGTACGGCGGCTGTTCGGCGAACACGAGGCGGCACGGTTCGATCAGGCGGTTGATCGGGGCGCCGCGCAGGCGCTTGAGGATACCCACCTGAATTTCATGGGGGCGCGTGGCAAGAACCCGATCGAACGCGCTGGCGAACGTTTCGCGGGTTTCGTGCGGAAGCCCGGCGACAAGGTCGGCGTGGATAATTGCGCCCGTGCAATCGCGCAACGACCGCAGATTGCGCAGGGCAAGGCCCGAATCCTGCGGACGGGCGATGGCCGCCAGCGTTTCCGGGTTGACGGATTGGATGCCTGCTTCCAGACGGATTGCGCCGGGGGGAAAATCCGCGAGGGCGGTCACGAAATCCGCATCCAGCCGGTCGGGCACGATTTCAAAATGAACCTGCATGTTGTCGCGAATGCGGGGACGCAGAAAATCGAGCATGCGGTGAACGCGTTCGGATCGCAGATTGAAGGTTCGATCCACGAATTTGAATCGCCGTGCGCCGCGTGCAATCAGGTCCGACAGGGCGTCGAAGATGGGATCGAGTGGGAATTCCCGGACGCGCGGTTCGAGCGCCGACAGGCAGAATGCGCAGCGGAACGGGCATCCGCGCGACGTTTCGACGTAGATTATCCTCGTCGCGCAATCCTGCTCCGAATATTCGCCGTAGGGCAGGGCAAGCGATTCGGGCGGTACGGCTGTCGCGACGATAACTTTCCGCGCGGGGCGTTTTCCCGCCAGAATCGCACCGGCCAAATCCGCGAAGGCCGGCTCGCCTTCGCCCGCGACCACGTAATCGGCCAGTTCGAACCATGGCGTGTTTTCGTATTCGTGGCTGGCTTCCGGACCGCCCGCGACGATCACCGCGTCCGGCCGGATCGCCCGAATCCGGCGCAGGACTTCCGTTGCCTTTTCCACGTTCCAGATATACAGGCCCGCGCCGACAAGGACCGGATTCTCCGCGACGACGGCATCGGCCATTTCGCCGGTGTCCTGTTTCAGGTGGAATTCGCGAATGACGGTGTCGCGCCGCAAAGCACCCATGTTTGCGCGCAGACAGCGCAATCCCATGGAGGGATGAGTGTACCGTGCGTTGATGGTAAACAAGACAATCTTGGACATGTGCCGGTTCCGTTACAAAGGGGGCAGCAGGACTTCCACAAAACGCGTTTCGCGCCGGTTTCGGTCGTAGGAAAAAACGAGCCGATCGTCCACGATAAGCGGACAGGGGTAGGCCAGCGAACCGCCCGTAATCACGTCTGCCTTGACGCGCCAACTTTTCATTTCATCGTCGCTGATCCAGATGGACAACGGATCGCGTTTCGCGCGTTCTCCCACCACGCCGCCGGTGGCGTTGTGAATCAGCGCGATGCGTCCGTCGGGCAGGCGGATGATCGCGGGCAGGGTTGTCGGGTTCGGGATATCGGTCTGCCACGCGCCGGTCCACGTGCGTCCATTGTCGGAACTTTCCGCGCGCCACAGGAAACCGCCGTATTCCGCGCGCATGAGCATGACGATGCGGCCGTCCTTGAGTTGCACCGCCGTGCTTTCGAGCAAACCGAGCGGACGGTTGCGGATGCCGCCGAATTCGGCCATTCCCCGCAGTTGGGGATTGGAAGTTATCAGGACGGAGCAGCCGTGCAGATGGGTGAGGAACTTGTTGGCTTTCGCCGTTCCAGACGGATCAGGCAGCAGGGCGAGCGCTTCGGCCTCGGACGCGGCACGGGCCGTTTCGGCGATCGCGCCGGCCAGTGGGACGGGGCGTTTCTCGAAGAAGGAGGCGGGCAACAGGTATTCGCCGTTGTGCAATTGAATGGGCCGGCCAATCATGATGTTTTCATCGTCGCGAATGCGGAAAGGCTCACGCGGCGACCAGGAATGCCCGTTGTCGGTGGATTCCATGCGGAAGTAATGCCATACGGTGTAATGGAGTTCGGAGGGCCATTCCGCCCCGAAGGCAATGACTTTTCCGCCGGGCGCGACGTGCATGACGGTGAGCGCGGCGGCATGTTGGCCGGCTTCCAGCAGCACATGGGGATCGTTCCATGTCTTGCCCTTGTCCGTCGAACGCGACACAAGGACGTTGTTGTCCGTTGAGGGTTCGTTGTCGCTTCCGGAAAGCCACCAGCACAGCAGGTCGCCGTTGGGCATTTGCGCAATATTTGCCCCGCAGGCCAGACGGTAGGTTACACCCTTGTGTTCCCAGCCCCGGTTCCCATCGAATACGATGGTCTCGTGAATCTGGATGCGACACGTATCGGGTTCAGCCGCGCATGGCGCTCCCGGAAGCGTTCCCGCACGAATCATGAGCAACGTGGCGAACGCCATTGCGCTTGTCATGCCAACCATGCGAATCTCCCGGGGCGATAGCCCTCAAGGCGCCTGAAATCAATCCGCGATCCGGGGCCGCGCGCGAAAGACCGGCCAACGCCATTGAAAAATCCAAGGGCGCGGCGCACTTTGCCGCGCGTGGAGAAATCTTTCAAGACCGGTTCAATCCGTAATAATCAGTTGTTCCTTCGCCGGCAAGGCCGGGAACGTGTTGTGGGGTTCCTCCTGATACCAGTACGCCACCGAGGCGAGATCGTCCTGTAGCGGCAGATATCGGCCCTCGCTTTGCCAACCCAGACTCTGGATGGTCACGCGGAGGTCTTTTTTGAAACGGATGGGATCCGTGATGTGCCAGCGGTACTGGCCGATGCGCCGTTGCGCGCCATCGTGCGGAATGTGATGAAAACCCGTATACGGACTGCTGAAATTTTCGTAGGAGTATTTGCCGTCCTTTTCCTGCTCGTTGTAGCCGTAGGATCCGCAGAAGTAGTCTTCTTCGCCCGTGCCGCAGATCGTCGGAAAAGATTCGTCGCCGTCAATGTAAAATTTGATTTCGCCCTCGCCCCACCATCCCTGGCTGTTGCGCCATGCGCCAGATAGGCGCCCACATAATGTCCACGGCCCCGGATGCCGTCCACGATGGTGTGGACGGCCTTTTCCGGCAGGGGGTTCACGCGGCGGAACTGCGCATGAAAATAGGCGGCGTCATCCGGCACGGTTTCCAAGGAATAGTCAATCTGATAATAAACCGTCGCCCTTTTGTTGCCCAGATTTTCCATGGTCACACGGCATCCCTTGCGGAAAGGCATCTGCCAATACGAATTGAAACCGCTTCTCGGATTTACACAGACGGCGAGCGATGAAATGCGCGGTTCCTTTCCCATGCCCCAGCCCGAAGCGAAAAAATCGCCCACGGGAACTTCCACGGACGGTTCCGTTTCGCCGTCCCAGTAGAATCGCAAAATCATGAGCCGGTATTCCCCGGCCGGCGTCATCCAGATATGGTTGATGACGCCCGATCCGTCAATCTGCGCAAGCGTGAACGTCGTCCCCGGCTCGATGTGAACGTACGGATTCACTTTCCAGCCCTGTCCCAATTCGCGCGCCGCGTGCGCGGCGCTCCCGTTTTCCAGCGTCGCCATGCCGCCCTGGCCTTTTTCGCCGGTGAAGTTTTCCGGACTGATGGAACGGGTCTCCGCCTCCCGGATGCGGCACAGGCTGCCCATGTCCGTGGTTTGCGCAACGGCGGCCGACATCCAGAATGCGGGAAGAATCAGGGAGATCGTCAAAAGGTTCTTGTGCATGTCGTGCAATGCTCCTGTGTAATGTCTCGTTCAAAGAAACTACAACGCTTCATCCGCGGCATTCAAGACGCGGGTATTCAATGGGTGTCGAGACCGTGCAGCATGAAAATGGCATGTTCGATCGTTTTCAGGATTTCGGCCATATATTCATCCACAGCCTTGACGCTTCCCGGAAGGGTATATACAAGGGTATGGCCGAAAATGGCGGCCACGGACCGGCTGAGCAAGGCGTTCGGTTTGTCGGCGCCGTATTTGATTCGGATGTGCTCCATGATGCCGGGGATTATTTTATCGGCGAGTTCGGAGACGACTTCGGGCGCAATGTCGCGGGGGCCGAGACCGGTGCTGCCGGTTGTGAAAACCGCATGCACGCCGGCATCCTGCGCGTCAATCAACGCGCTGCGCAGTTGGTCCGCGTCGTCGGGAATGATCGCCGAGGCGGCGTCCAGTTGCCACCGCTTCTCCCGTGCAAAACGCTCGAGGCATTCGCGGACGCGCGGACCGCCGCGATCGGGATAAACACCCTGGCTGGCCCGATCGCTCAACGTGACAATGCGGCAGCGCAGGATGCGCGGCTTGTGCGCAAGGACATCGCCGGGCCGGATCGTCCCGCCGCGTATGACGCGGGTGAAGACGCCTTCCTTCGGCATGACGCAACGCCCCACCTGCTGGAATATGGCGCAGCCCGATCCGTGGCATTCCTTGCCCAACTGCGTCACTTCCAACTCGACCGCCCCGCCAAGCAAGAGTCGATCCAGAATCGCCACATCGGCCAGTCCAACGCCTCGCGTGGTGATGTTCTCGGCAAACTCGCCGGGCAGAAAGGTCTGGCCGGCCTCCCTTGAGAACCGTTCGATGCTTTCGGCGGCAAGCAGACTGACTTGGCGATGCCAATGGCCCGCATGCGCATCGCCGCTTACCCCTTGCGAATCAATGACGATTGCGTCCACCGGCTGTTTGGATGTGCCCTGCTGTTCAGAAATGTTTACCGAAACAACCGTACCTTCGGGGGAATTGACGTGTTCCATGCCGTTGCTTCCTTTGTCTGTGCGTTACGTCTCGGACGCCGATGGAATGGTATCCTATTTCAAAATCCCAGCGCCAACGGACGCGATCGCCTTGTTTGCGCATGAAGAACCTTCCAATCACACATTCCGGAGATGATTTGCCCCGGCGAGGCGGCTTTCGTACACTTTCCGCATGTTTTCTTTCAAAAACGCATGTCACGCGCTGGCGCCATGGACCGATCGGCTGCTGGGACTGGTATTTTTGGCGGGCGCCATTCTGAAGGCGCTCGATATCAACCTGTTCTCGGTCCAGATCGCGCATTATGGCGTAATTCATGAACCGGTATTGCTGGCGGCGGCCGCATTGGCGACGCTCGCGGTGGAAACGACGCTCGGAATCTTGTTGCTGGCCCGGATTGACTTGCGCGGATTGCTGCATCTGCTGGTATTGATCGTTCTTGCGCAGTTCACGATTCTTATCGCGTACGGTTGGGCCTTTGCGGGATTGAAGGACTGCGGCTGTTTCGGCCCCATCGAAATGTCGCCGGGCATTTCGATGGCAAAGAACATCCTTCTGGCCGTTTTGGCCATCGTGGGTTTTGGCGGACGCAAAAAGGCACAGCCGTCGCAGGGAGTGTTGTTTGCCGGCGTCGCGCTGGCGATTTTGGCAACCACGGCCCTTACGGCGTTTGCGGCGGGACGTCTTCAATCCGTCAAGCCCAAGGATCGGCCGTTTGCGCAGTTTGTATTCGAACTCGATGGCCGGGCATGGAACCTCGGAGAAGGGACTTATTTGGTTGCGATGATGAGCATGACCTGCGAGGAGTGCATGGCGACGGTGCCGGCCCTGAACGCCCTTGCCTCCGATCCCGAATGCCCGCCGATCATTGGACTGGGTTATGAAGAAAAACCCGGATCGGCCGCGGTTTTTTACGAAAACACGCGCCCGGAATTTCCAATCTATTCCCTTGGGGATCAAATTCGATTGTTCTATAGTTTTATCGGGGAATCGCCGCCGCGATTTTATCTCATACAGGATGGCGCGGAACGTGCCTTTTGGGACGAAATCCCGCCGAGTCCCGAAGCGATCGCATCGGCGCTCGCGGGGAAGGGTTGATCCCGCAACGCCATTGCGCCGGTGCAAGGTTTGAACGAATGCCGGCGCCTTCGGGATAATGGACCAATGAATCTCCGGTCGCTCGTTCTCAATGAAATCCTCCCACGCGTGTCGAAACCGGCCCAATACCTGGGCACGGAATGGAATGCCGTACACAAGGACACGGACGCCGTGGAATTGCGTGTTTGTCTCGCATTTCCCGATTTGTATGAGTTGGGACTCGGCAACCTGGGGCTGCACATTTTGTATGCCATCTTGAACCGGTTGCCGTGGTGCTGGGCGGAGCGGGCCTATGCGCCCGCGCCGGATTTGGAAGCGGTTTTGCGTGCGCGGGGAACGCCGCTGTTTACGCTTGAATCGAAAACGCCGCTCGCGGAAATGGATTTCATCGGTTTTACCCTCCAGTCGGAACTGACATACACCAGCGTGTTGAACATGATCGATCGGGCCGGATTGCCGTTGCGTTCCAATCAACGGGCAAACGCGCACCCGATCATCGTGGCGGGCGGGCCGGGCGCGTTGAATCCCGATCCGATGGCCCCGTTCATTGACGCCTTTGTCGTTGGCGACGGGGAGGAGGCCATTTGCGAAATCGCTTCCTGTTTGCGTGGCCTTAGGCAGGGGACGCGCCGGGAAAAACTTGAATCCCTGGACGGCCTATCCGGTGTGTTCGTGCCGGCCCTTCATGACGTGGCGGTTTGGGCGGACGGCGCGATCGTATCGAATCCCGCACGGAAAATCGTGCGGAGGACTGTGACCGATTTGGATGCCGCGCCCGTGCCCGAATCGTATCTGGTGCCATTTGCGCAACTTGTCCACGACCGCGCCGGCATCGAGATCATGCGGGGGTGTGCGCACGGCTGCCGGTTCTGCCAGGCTGGAATGATTGGCCGTCCCGTGCGAACGCGTTCGATTGACACCATTGAACGATTGATGGACGAGACGCTTCGTAGGACGGGATACGAGGAAATTTCACTGTTGTCGCTTTCGAGTTGCGACTATCCGGAAGCACGGACTTTGTTTGCGCAGGCGGCGCGTCGTGCCCATGCGGACGATGCGGCCGTGTCGGCGCCGTCGCTGCGGCTCGACACCTTCGCGGTGGAACTGGCCGATGCCATTTCTGGCGTTCGACGCAGCGGTCTGACCTTCGCGCCGGAAGCCGCCACGCCGAGACTGCGCGCGGTGATCAATAAAAATTTCGACGACGAAACGCTTTTCACGGTCATCGGGGAGGCGATGCGGCGCGGGTGGCAGCACGTCAAATGCTATTTCATGATTGGACTGCCGACGGAAACGGATGAAGATGTCGAGGCGATCGCGGCCCTGTGCCGGGAAGCGTTCGCCCGCGCAAAAGAAATAAACCGTCGCGCCCGGATTACAACGGGGGTGTCAACCTTTGTGCCGAAACCGTTCACTCCGTTCCAGTGGGCGGGGCAGATTGGGTTTGATGAAATCCGCAGGCGGCAGGCCATCCTTGCGCGGGAACTCAAGCGGTTTTCGGCGATCAAGTTCGGATACCACGAACCGGAATCGTCGTTTATCGAGGGTCTCATCGCGCGCGGGGATCGGCGCGCGGCCGATTTGATCGAATCGGCCTTCCGCCATGGCGCGCGCCTCGATTCGTCGTCGGATTTACTCGATATGAACGCGTGGGGCAAGGCCATCGGGGAAACTCGGTATCCGGTGGATGCGATGCTTGCCGAACGCCCGTTGGATGCGCCTCTTCCGTGGGATTTCATTGACGCGGGCGTTTCGATGGACTGGCTGCGCTTGGAATGGGCCAAGGCGCAAGACGGCGCGGAGACTTCCGACTGCCGCCGGGCCGTCTGCAATCAATGCGGCGTGCGCGGGGCATTGTCCGCCGAATGCAACGCGATGCAGGCGCGTTGGCGGGAGGCGGCGGATCGCAGGGAAAGCGCCGCGCCGGTTGTGATCGAATCGCGTGAGGAACCGCCGCCCGCGCAACGCGTGCGTTTTCGTGTCGGACGTTTCGACGAGGCGCGGTTTCTCTCGAACCTCGAATGGATTGCCGCGTGGATTCGCGCCTTGCGGCGTGCCCGGTTGCCGGTGTCGCATTCGCAGGGATTTCACGCGCATCCGAAAGTGACGTTTTCGACCGCGCCGCCTGTCGGCGAGGAATCCGAAGCCGATTACATGGATGTGCTGTTGCGGGAACGCATCGCTCCGGATTCGTGCCTGGCGCGATTGCAGGCAACTCTTCCAGTGGGAATGTGTGCGTATGAGGCGGCGGAGGTCCCGTTGAACGCGCCGTCGCTGATGAGCGCCGTGACCGGCTGCGAGTACCGGTTATATGCCGTCGGCGATCCGAAAGAGGCGGCCGTGCGAATACGCGAAATCGTCGAATCCTCCAGCGTATTCGTCGAGCGGAAGGGACGCCCCAGCGGGCCACGGCGTTCACCGGCTTCCGTTACGGTGGATATACGTCCCGCCATCGCGGAATTGGCCTTGGAAGCGTGTGAGGGCGATCGGTGGTGCGTGCGGTTTGTCACGCGGCTCGTGGGCGGCCGGCTCGCGAAAACGCGCGAAATCGCACAACTGCTCGGCCTTGATCCCCAAACGACGCGCGTAAGGAAGACGGCCACTTATTTGAGCCGGTAATGCGACGGATTGCGTTTTGGCTGTCTGAAATGGGGCCGCCGCTTCGCTTTATTCGGCCTCCGATTTTTCGCTGATCTTTTTCCGTCTGGGGGCGGACTCAACCCTTTTTGTTGATTTCACCGGTTTGGCCAGCAGGGCGGCAAATGCATCGTCGAAAATATCCCACGTGCGCTGGATATCCTTGTCCGTATGCGCCGTGGAGAGGAACCAGTTGTGATGTGACGTGAAAAAGGCGCCGCGCCGGGTGCATTCACCGCACAATCGTTGATGGAACATGAGGCTGGGATCGTCGGTGATGCGCAGGTAGGGCATGGACGGCGCCCCGGATACCTTGAGCGTATACCCGTGGCTCTTGGCGATTTTGACCATGCCATCCAGAAGTTTCGTGCCCTTTTCCATCATGACGCGCGGACCGTCAAGGCGCTTCAGTTCCTTCAAGCATGCAATGGCCGCCGCCATGGGACCCGCCGAAAACCAGTAGCTGCCCGTGTGAAACACTTTCGCCGCAGCGTTTTTTAGCGCATCCGTGCCGACCAGCGCCGAAATGGGGTACCCGTTTCCGATGGCCTTGCAGAAGCAAATCAGGTCCGGCTTGAACCCAAAGTATTCGTTCGACCCGCCCATGTCGAGCCGGAATCCGCAGCGCACGTCGTCCACGATAAAAACAATGCCGTGCCGGCGGAGCAGCGTTTCAACTTTCTGCCAATAGCCGTCCGCGGGCAATTCGTTGTCGGCGAAAACAGGGTGATGATACGGCGTCGAGATAAACGCGGCGATTTCGCCGGGATGTGCGGCGATGGTGCGTTCCAAGGCGCCGACATCATTCCACGGTATGCGAATCACGTTTTTGTGGTCGTCCTCGACGACCCCGTGGTGTCCGGGCGCCTGCATCCAGGGCGAGGTGCCGTGATAGCCCCCGATGATGCCGACGACTTTCTTCCGGCCTGTCGCCGCGCGCGCCGTCATGAAGGCGTAATTCGTCACATCCGCGCCGTTTTTGGCAAAGAACGCCCAGTCCGCCACGGGTACGAGATCCACAAGCAGTTCGGCGAGTTCAACCATGCGCGGGGAGGCTGTGCTGGCGGAATCCGCAAGGGCCATCTGCTTTGCGTAGGCGGCGTCCACCACTCGGTTCATGTAACCGAGGACCATGGGGCCGTATGCGCACATGTAATCAATGAAATCATTTCCGTCTACATCCCAGAAATGCGAACCTTTGGCGCGTGCCGTAAAAAAAGGGTAATGCGCGACGGGCACGCAGGGCGCCGGGCTGAAGTGGCCGTATACCCCGCATGGAATGACTTTCGCCGCGCGGGCGAACAGGGCCGCCGATTGGCTGTATTCATACTTCTTCATGATTGACTCCCGTTTTCATCCTCTTCGGACAGCACCGGCGGTACGGTTGATTGTGTTCGGGTTGTTGTTTTGCCGGGTTTCCTGTCCAAGTCAAGTTCAATTCCATAGAGCACGCGGGTGCACTCCGGGCAAATGCCGTGGGTGAAATCCGCGTCGGAATGTTTGCGAACATAGGCTTCGATGCTGTTCCAGTATCCCGCGTCGTCGCGGATTTTTTTGCAGCGCGCGCATATCGGGATAAAGCCTCGCAGCGTCTTGACATTGTCGAGCGCCTCCTGCAGTTCGTGCGTCCGTTCGGCCACTTGACGCTCCAATTCCTGCTGGTTGCGCTGTTCCAGATGGCGGATGTGATCCATTAGTGCGAAAGATTGGAGCAGCGGGATGAAAATAAATCCGATATGGAACAAATTTCTGAAAATGAAATGATCCGGAAGCAGATTGAGTCCCCACAGACCAATGACGATGGCGCCGGTGAGCATGACGCCCCAACCCATTAAAAAGGCCCGTGCGGACCGGTTGCCCCTGCGATGCGAAATCCATCCCGCCGCAATAAGCAAGGGTGGGGCTATCAGGCTCAGGACATGGGTATAAACGTTGACCCAGAGGAATTCGGTGGTTTTGCCGAGCGGAATCGCGAGACTCAATAAGGCCATTGCGGCCAGGATTTTGTCCAGACGGGGCGCCAAGGATGCCGTGTTCAAAAAACTCCGGGTGAAAAGAAAGGCAAGACATATGCCAAATCCAATGAAGAAGAACACGGAACGGTCGGTCCACCACTGGGCATTGCGCCAAAGAAACTGGTGGGCCGTGCCGTGAAACGACAGCTGATAGCCGATGCAAGCCAGCACAAACAGGGCATGATAGAAAAAAGGTTGCCCATGCAGCCGCAATGAAATAAGGATGTTATGCAGGACAATGGCGATCAGCACGCCGTAGAACAATCCGAGTATAAGTATCCAACGGGCCATATGCTCCAGGAATGATGACGTTTGCCATAGATAGACATGCGCCTCGGTCCATCCCTTGTTTCGAATGCAAAGGTAGAGGGTCGTCTGGGAATGGGGAGCCGTGATGATGCGAAAGGTGGGCTGCGGCCACGGTTGGGCGTAATGGCTGAAGGCATGATCGGTGCCCGCGTGATATGTCGTGAAACCCCCTTCGGGCTTGGGAACATAACAAACCACCGTGTTCAATCGCGGGTTGTCCACCTTGAGAAATTGACGGTTTTCCACGTCCAAGGGATTGTTGATGGTCAATCGAAACCAGTAGGCCGTGGAACGATCAGTGAGGCCAAAGCGAATGTCCGGCCCCTTGATGGGTTGAAAATCGCCCTGTTCCGGCGGCGGCGGGAATTCTTCCGGCGAGGCGGGAGCGGGCAATACGAGATATTCCAAAAGCGGCGAGACGTGTAAAACCGGCCTATCCGGATCAATCGTGACTTCGCCGGCTAGGGCGCCCAAGGGCCAGAAAGCCAGAACCGAGACAACAACCGCCGAAAAGACGAAAAACGACGCCGGATGAACACTAGGCGAAAAGAAAACGCCGTTTATCTTGTCTGTCCTGTCCATACCATCCGTTTTGTTGCTTGGCGGATGCCGTTTGCGCGCCATCAGGCCAGATAGGCCGGCACGCGGTCCAAAATCAGATTCGTGTTGTCAATCATGGGCAGCATGCCTTCCAGGATGACGCTGCCTTGCGCCACGGCCAGAAAGGCGTCGAGTTGATTCGTCAGCAGGGCGTTGGCCACGCCGATGTCGCGAAACGTCATGCGCGCGGCGGGGGAGGCACAAACCCCCTTGGCCGCGCGAATGCCCTGCGGGCTGAATTCAAGGAATGCGCAGGGGCCATCGGGCCGGACCTCAACCTGCAGGATGCCGTGCGGGATATGCGCGGCAATAGTCTTGGATGCCGGATCGTGCGCGGCCAGTTCCTTGACGGCAAACAGGGCGGTGTTCAGCGTAAGATGCGTGTTGATGCGCAGATAGGCCGGATCCGCCAACCGTTGGGCGTCGGGCCGTAAAAAATACTGGAGGCGATCCGTCAATCGAGTAAAGTCTTTCTGCAGAAATCCCAAGCGCGAAAAGCCCTTGAGCGGTATCGGAACGCCTTTTCCATCGAACAGCGCATTGAGATGCCCATGGGTCAGAAAATACAAACTGATGTCCGGACTTGGCATGGTTCCGATGGCGTGCGTGCAGCGTCCGTTACGAAAGACAAGATGCGCGGCCGGGCCGCCCCTGACCGCGAATTGCAGGGAGAGATCCCAATCTTTGGCCCAGGAAGCCGCCTCGGCATCGAGAAGCAACAGATCCTCGATATTCTGAAGCACGGCGTACAAATTCAGATGCGCACGAACAACCGATTCCGACATGACGCTACACCTTGGTTATAAACCATTGATAACGAAGAACATGGGACTCTGCATCCCCGAAAACACGATCAGCGTCGTTCTATTTCTTTGTCTTTATTACATCCAATACCAATCTATGCACGTTTAAGGAGTTGTTCGACGGCGTCCAGCAGTTCCGCGTTCGATACGGGCTTGGATAAAATCCGGGAAGCGCCGTAAGAGGCGGCAAGATCCAGAAAGTCCATCACGCCGGTTTTTCCTCCTCCCGACATGGCGATGATTTTTGCATCCGGTTTTTCCCCACGCAACTTCATGATAAGTTCCAATCCGTCGTGCTCCGGCATCAAAATATCGGTTAAAACCACATCCACGTCATTGTCGCGGAACGCTTTAAGACCGGTGCGTCCGTTTTCGGCCACAATCACCCTGTACCCAGCGCGCTCAAGCAGCCTCCTCATCACAATGCGGACCGGCTCTTCGTCGTCAATGACCAGAATAGTCGCCATGCCGCCAACGCTCCAATCCGCCTCAAGTGTGCCACGCAAACCGTTTGGATGCAAATTCACATGAAAAAATGAAGGGCGCTTCTTATTCGCTTGTCAGCATTCCAGCCACACAGGCCGTCATGAAACTGGTCAGGGTGCCGGCGACAAGCGACAACAGGCCAAGCCTCGCAAATTCGGAACGGCGATCCGGCACGAGGTTGTTCAACGCGCCGAGCAGGATGCCGAGGCTGCCCGGATTGGCGAATCCGCAGAGGGCGTAAGTGACGATGGTCACGGAACGGGGACTCAACGCGCCCTGCTCAATCAGCGGCTTCAGATCCGCGTAGGCGAGAAACTCGTTCAGGACGGTCTTCTTGCCGAGCAGTTCCGCGACGGCGCCCGCATCGTGCCACGGAACGCCCATCAGCAGCGCGAATGGGTGGAAAAGCCACGACATCGCCTGTTCTAACGAAATGCCCGTAATACCCTTGAGCGCAAGGTTAGCGAGGTATACGAGACCAATGAATGCAATCAACGCCGCGCCGACGTTCAGCGCCAGTTGAAGTCCGTCGGAGGCGCCGCGGGCCGCCGCATCCACCATGTTGCGGCTTTCGACGGGAATCTCGATGCGTTCCGAACCGTCCGTAAGCGGGTTCCCGGTTTCGGGTACGAGCATCTTGGATATGAGCAGCGCCGCAGGCGCGCACATGAGCGACGCCGCAAGCAAATGGCCGGGCTGTGCGCCGAACGACGCATACGCCACCATCACGCTGCTCGCAATCGTGCCCATGAACGTCGTCATGATGACGAAGAGTTCGGAACGTGTCATCCGTTCCAAGTAGCCGCGCGAGGCCGGCAGCGACTCGATGCCCATGAATACCTGCAACGCCGCCGCGAACGTCTCGGCGCCAGACGTTTTCATCGTGCGCCGCAGGACATACGCCATGCCGTTGACCACCGCCTGAATCACGCGAAAATGCAACAGGACCATGGACAACGAAGAGACGAAAACGATGACCGGAAGCACCTGAAACGCCACGATAGCCCCGATACTCATATCGTCAACCAGGTTGCCGAAAAGGAAGCGAGAACCCTCTTTCGTGCAGTCGTTCAGGACGTTGAACGCCCGGTCCACCATGCTGAAAAAAGTATGTCCAAACCGCGTGTCGAGCACCAATACCCCCAGCGCCAACTGCAAGCCCACGCCCCACGCCACCAGCCGCCACGGAATCTTCCGCCGATCCGACGAAAGTAAGTAGCAGATGAGAATGATAACTGCAAGCCCGAGCAGACTCATTCCGCGCAGAAGAATTGTCGATCCCATCGCCAGTCTTGCTCCCTCCGAATTGTTCGGCAAAATGCCGATGCGTATTCTAATCTACGCGCGTCGTGGTTCACAAAAGAGGAGTGGAAGAGTGGCGTGGAAAGAGGTGTTTGTGCCAGTGTATGATGATGCAGAAGGAGCGGAACCATGGAACCCAAAATCGGCATACTGACTATCAAGGGATTTCGGGCGCTCAGAGACCTCAAAATCGAGGGCTTTGGGCGAGTCACTTTAATTACTGGCCGCAACAACACCGGCAAGTCATCGGTACTGGAGGCCCTTCGCGTTCTGGCATCTGACGCATCGCCAACCGTTGTCACCAATATTCTTCGCTTTAGAGAGGAGGACTCTGGCGACATTGATGAACCTGCGCGCCCATTGGATTCAGAGGGATTGTTTCCCTTGTCGAGTCTATTCAATGGTTTCCCTGAGTTCTCCACGAAGCTTGATCCCGTAGTAATCACTTCGAATGGCAGACAACGCTCGATGGCATTGACCTTGGAAGCAGGCTGGTTTTCTGAAGAACGACAGGCAGACGGATCGAGGCGATGGATTCCTCAGCAACAGGATCTTTTTGGCGAGGCTGATGCAGTGCCCGCACTACTCATCAAGATCGGCGATACTGCGCGTATATTGACATTGGACGTCTATCGTCGTTACTCTCGCGGCCGACTGATTCGTTCTGAATTCGCCCTAGATGAATCTCGCCTCTCATGCGTGTTCGTGAGTCCTTACGGTGGGGAGGGAACAGCCAAGTTGGGCCCGCTGTGGGATAAGATCGCGCTCTCGGATCGCGAAAACGATGTTGTCGAAGCCTTGCGCATCATTGATCCTGATATATCGGCCGTTTCAATGGTCGGAGGTGAGGGACCACGCCAATCGCGCACAGCGATAGTCCGTTCGACGCGCCTGCCACGTCCTGTGCCACTTCGTTCGTTTGGCGACGGCCTGAACCGTCTTTTTGGAATCATCCTTTCTTTGGTCAATGCCAGAGAAGGCTTGCTCCTGATAGACGAATTCGAGAATGGGATGCACCACACGGTTCAAACTGACGCATGGCGGGCGATATTCAAACTGGCGAGCCGTCTTGATATACAGGTCGTGGCCACCTCGCACAGTTGGGATGCGATTGAGGCGTTTCAGAAAGCGGCCAGCGAAACCGAGGAGGAAGGGGTTCTCATTCGCTTGACGCGCAAGGGCGACGACATCATTCCGACTGTTTTTCGCGAAGACGAATTGGCCATCGCCACTCGCGACCGTATCGAGGTGCGATAACAAGATGGGCAAGAAGATACTCCTTGTTGAAGGAAACGACGATGAACACGTTCTCAAACACATTTGTGGAAATCGCGGAATCCCGCAAATCGATGAGATCAAGCAACAGGGAAGTGTCAGCCGGTTGCTGGACAGCTTCCCTGTACGTCTGAAGGAAAGCGATCTGGAAGCGTTGGGCGTCGTCGTTGACGCAGATACCGACATGCCCGCGCGCTGGCAATCTCTTCGCGACCGTTTGGTGAAAGCGGGATACAACGACGTTCCTGCCGAACCGGACCGTGCAGGCACCGTGATTTCCTCTCCGCCGGGATCTCTGATGCCACGCATGGGAATCTGGATCATGCCGGACAACCAAGAGAAAGGCATTCTGGAGAGCTTCCTGTCATTTCTTGTGCCGAAAGATTCCTGCCTGTTCGAGCATGTCAAATCAAGCATTGCCGGCATTCCTGAAACCGAAAGGGAGTTCGCGAAAAAGGATGAACCCAAGGCCACTATCCACACATGGCTGGCGTGGCAAAAGGAACCAGGAAAGCCTTTGGGACAGGCTATCACTGCCAAGTACTTAGACCCTTCCGTTCCTCAAGTGGACGTTCTCGTGTCTTGGTTGAAGCGGCTTTTCTTTCCAGAAGCCGAGGGCGGCGTTTCTACCGCGCGATAGGCCACGAGGCGCGGTCGGCGTCCGGGTAGGGGCCGATCTTTTCGACGGGAATCGGTTTGAATCCGAGTTTGAAGGCCGGGGAATCTTCCTTGAGGCGGAAATCCTTGTTGGCGGCATCCACGAAGCGCGGATCGGCATCGAGCAGGTTGTCCTCGAACTTGAGATAGCCGCGCGCCTTGTCTTCGATGTCGTCCCATTTTCCGCCGACGCAGATGTTGCGCGCGATGAGGTTGCCTTTCGGGGCCTTGGGTTCGTCTTCCATCATGCCGGCGAGTTGGGGATAGCGATCGCTGTACGGCGGCTTGTTGTACGCCATGTTGCAGACGGTTCCTTTTTCCCGGTGCTCCTTGATCCAGCCATCGGCATGATAGCCGGCCCATCCGAGCGCGCGCGCGTCTATGTGCAGCGCGGGCGAACAGTCCACGAACACGTTGTTCTCGATGGTATTGTCGCGTCCGCCGCCGATAAAGGCCGCCATGGTCACCTCGTGGAAGATATTGCCGAAAATCGCCGCCGAGGCGAACATGTCGTCGAGATAAACTCCCACGCAGCCCCGGCCCTCGAAGCCCCTGATCTGGTGCAGATAATTGAACCGGATGATGTGCCCACGCATGGTCCAGTCGCGCCCGGCATACATCGCGCCCGCGTCGTTCGATTCCTCGCAGACGTTGTAAATCTCGTTGTACTCGATGACGTGATCGTTGCCTCCAAACGAGATGGCCATGTGCGGCGCGTCGTGGATGAGATTGTGCGCGGCGCGGTTGCCGACGCCATGGAGTGAAATGGCCGCGTTGTACATCCGCGCCCAGCGGCTGTAATGATGGATATGGTTGTTTTCCGCGACCATGTTCGCGGGGGTAAGCGTCGCGCGGTCGCCGCCGCTCAGGCTGATTCCGCCCTTGCCCATCTGGCATAGATCGCAACCGTACACGCCGCTGTCCGGCGAATCGCCCATCGAAACCGCCGAACCGCCCACGTTGCGGATGACGCATCCGGCCACGCGATTGTGCGAACCGCCGGAAACGGCGATGGCCGTCCCGCGTGTCGCTTCGATCCGCAACTTGCGAATCGTTAGATACGACACGTCTTTCGCGACAATCGCATGGTCGAGAACGGAGACAACGGCCTCGCCGTCCGCAATCGGCGCGGGCGGCCAGAAATAGAGGATGCCCGTCTCGCGGTCGAGATGCCATTCGCCGGGGGAATCGAGTTCGGAAAGCAGGTTGAAGGCATAGTACCACTGGCCCTTGCGATAACCGTAATTGTGATACGGCGGCGTGATCGCCAGAATGGACTTTTCCGTGTCTATGGACTCGATCTTTTGCCGCTGATCCGACCAGTCCCAAAACCAGTAGCCGTGCAGCCAGCCGTCCTTCTCGCCGACCCACCGCTTCGGGCGATCGCCGTCATAGACAAACTTGCCGACCGTGCTGCCGGGGATGCCGTGGATCTTGTGGCCGTCGTCCACGACCAACTCCTTGATGCGCACAAAACCGTCGTTGGGCCAGCGCGACAGCGTCATCGGCTTGTCGTTGAAGAACAATTCGAGGCCGTCGCCGGATGGTGCGCCGAAATCCGTGATGCCGATCGCCTTGAGATCAGCTTGCACGACGTGTCCGCGCGCCGAGGGATCGAGGCGATTCAACACACCGGCATCGGTAACAGGTGAGAAATCCTCGACACGAATCCCCCCGACGATCCTCGCCTCCTCGCTGCCGAAACCCGAATAGACTAGGGGAGAATCGGCCGTGCCCGAATCATCGGCGGCAAACGTCAGCGTCTTTTCCAGAAAATACACGCCCCCGCGAATTTCGACGCGTACGCCGCCCTTTGGCAATCCCTTTTCCGCCTTCATCGCGCGAATGGCGTCGCGCGCGCGTTCAATGCTCTTAAGGGGGCCGTCGGCGCCGTTGGGTTCGCTCAACGTGCCCGACCAGCCGTCGTTGCCGTTCCCCGCCACATACAGGACAACAGGGGCTTCCTGCGCGACCGACAAGCATGGAACAAGCGCCAACGCCACAACGATTGAGGCACGGCAAAGCATACCCGGCATTTCAAGATCCTCCATTCCGCGCAGGGGCGCGGTTTGTCCCGCATCCAAAGGCCGACACGCCGCGATGTCGCTGTCGGCGGCCCGATTTTCAGGTTCGCAACATCGGCGCGTAAGGCGGGGACCTTGCGAACAAAAGCCATTATGTCACGTTCGGGATACGTTTTCCGAGTCGGTCTTGAAGGCAGGGTGGATGTTGTTTATTACGCCAAATGGCGGTATAATACAGGCAAGATGGCGTAAAAGGACTCGAATCGCATGTCCAGGCATCCAGTAAAGAAAAAAATGCGCGGCACACCGGCGCGTCCGCGCACGGACACAATAAAACACACGGCGGGAAAATCGCTGGGTCTTTCCCTACGAGGACCGGCGGACGCGGTAAAATCTGTAAAGCGGGGGCTTCCCATTGCGTGCGCCGAAGACTTGCGGAAAAGTCTTGGCGTGTCGCAACAGGTGTTCGGGCGGGTTACCAACATGTCCGAGCGGACGATTGTCCGGCGGAAAACCGCTGGTGAAGGCCGTCTGAAGACCGACGAGTCCGAGCGGGTGCTTCGCATTGGCTTGTTGTTTGACCGGGCGGTTGAGACGCTCGGCGGTGTCGAGCAGGCTCGCGCGTGGCTGAAGGCGCCAAGCCATGCGTTGGGCGGGAAAACCCCGCTCGAATTCGCCGACACGGAACCCGGTGCGCGCGAAGTCGAGAATCTGCTGGGCCGCATCGAACAGGGGGTCTTCTCGTGATTGTCCGCGCGTGGCGCATTGTCCAAGCGCGTCACGCGAAAAACGCCTTCGACGGGGAAGGCGCGCGTCTGTACGGCGGACGGTGGAACCCGCCCGGCGTGGCCATGGTCTACACGGCGGGTTCGAAATCGCTGGCCATGCTCGAATTGATGGTGCATGGGCCGCTGGAACGGCTGTTGAATGTCTATGTCTGCATCCCTGTCGAATTCGACGGGAAGTGGATGAAAAGCATTGCCCGGCAGGAACTTCCGCGCGATTGGCGGCTTTATCCGGCGGCGAACGCGACCCGAAATATCGGCGAACGCTGGGTGCGCGGCGGCATTTCCGCCATTCTTGAAGTGCCCTCCGCCGTGGTGCCCGACGAATCCAACTACCTGATCAACCCAAGTCATCCCGATTTTGCCCGGCTGCGCATCGGCAAACCCGAACCGTTGGATATTGACGCGCGGCTGTTGAAAAACGCGCGATAACAAACCTCTTCGCAAAATCGCCATGGGCGAACCTTGTGCCGATATGCTTGGTTTCTGGATAAAGAAATCCGCCGGAAAAGGGAACATTTTCGCCGGTTCGGGGTATATACAGTGAAATTGAATGCGATGATCAGCATCGCACAGAGAACGGTGACAACGATGACACAGGACAAACGGAAGGGAACGCGGACCACGCGGCCGGTATGCGCGTGGCTGTCGTTCGGCGCGGATGAACCCCCATACGGCGCGCTCAGCATCGATTTGGGCGCGGACGGCGCACGTTTCGGCGCCTTGCGTCCCGTTTCCACGGGCGATCGCGTTCTCGTGTCCATCCAGTTGCCGTTTGCCGGTATAGAATGCAAGGGGCAGGTGCGCTGGTCCCGGCGCGCGGAAAACGGCCTGCAATGTTTCGGTGTTCAATTCGTGGACCTGCAGGACAACGAGCGCGCGCAATTGCGGCGGTTTGTGCGGCAGAACGCACAGCCGGCACAGCTGGCGTTGGGCTGTTGAGACACGTCCGCGGTGTATCCCCAATCGCTGGGAAGGCCGGCGTGTTGTATGCGATGTCGTGTGGGCTGAACTTGCGAGCCTGTTTCCATCCCGGGAAGCGTTGCTGGTGCGCATGGTTCGCCTCGATATCGGCTTTTCACCCATCGAACGCGAAGCGGCTGCGTTGAAGGGAGCAAGCGGGCGGAAATATTGCACGCGCGATGGAAAACGGACGCGCGTCATTGCCGATTTCCTGATTGGGGCCCATGCCAAAGTGCAGTGTGATCGCCTGCTCGCCAACGACCGGGGATTCTATCGCGATTTCAAGAAGGTTCCCGTTCTCGAGCCTTCGCTATCGTGCAATGGTTAGCGTTTGCCCCGTTTTCAGGTGGATGGTTCTTGGGAATGTGACGGAGCCGACGGCATCGGCTTCGACACGCAAGGCGCGTTTGCCTATTTCAACGAGGACCGGCCCCGGTTTCGCGAAAGCGGGGAGATCGATGCGGCTCAAGGCGATCGAACCATGCAGCACGCGAAGCGCGGCCTGCTTGCGCGTTTGTTCGTAGGTTCCCCAGACTCCGTCGAGGGCCCAGAACGTCCTGAAGCGTTCCGCACGAATTCGCGGTTCGAAGCCGACAGTGCCGTTGCCCTTGTTGAACGTGAAGCCGGACAGTGCAAGCAGCAGACCGTAGGATGACATCGCGCGGGCATAGTGATGACCGCATTCGAATTCGTCCCACGGGTTGCGCTTGATGCCGTCGTGGCGGTCGCGCGCGGCTTTGACGATGGTCAATCCTTCTTCGACGAGCCCCTCCATGATGCAATGACTCGCGACCTGGTATTCGAAGCCCGTCCAGACTTCGTCGCAGTAGGGAAAGGGCACGGCGGGGCGTTCGCCCCTTGGCCACGTGCACAGAACAAGTCCCGCGTCGTCGTTGATGGCGTAGACGCGCTGCATGTTCGCATGAGCCCGCATGTCGGAACGCCAATTGAAGCGGAAAATGGATTTCAGCGTTTTGCGAATCTGTTTCGGATCGATTGCGTACCCAAGCCCCGAAAGGGACGTCAACCATTGCCCAAGAACCTGATCGGACAGGCAGCCCTTTCCGAACTGGAATTGCGGCGCCATTTCCGGATTATGACGTTGTTCGAAATAGGCGCCGTTGAACAGATTTTTCTCGACCCATGCGCGACCGCGCTGCGCGATGGCGCGGTATTCGGCGGCTTTTTCAGTTTCACCGAAAAACTCGGCCATTTCCGCGCCAGCCGTCAATGCGCCGAGATAGAAACACGCCGTTAGGGGATTCGGACCCACAAATTCGATGTCGTAGGTGTTGTGCTGGATTCCATCCATGACGCCGTCCTTGTCGGCATCCCATTGCACCCATGCGAATTCAAGCGCGCGCCGGACCTGCGGCCACAGCCGCTTGAGCCACACGTCATCGCCGGAAATCATCCAGTCGCGGTAGGTTTTGATAATGCCGCCCATTTGGCCGTCGGCACAGGCATGGAAGGTGTTTGGCGCCGCGCCGATCGGCAGTTGGAGCCGGAAACACATGCCGCCGTCGTCGCGCATGTTGTATGTGTAATCGGCGGTGCGCATCGATCGTTCGAGCGCGGGGAAGAGGAAGGCCAGCGCCTGCTGGTAATTCCACACGTGCGTGCAGGATCCTTCACAACATCCACCGACCGGCGCGCAACCCTCGAAACCGTAAAAGGTCCCATCCGTCAACCTCAGGCAGGTGGCCGTCTTGAGAATCGCCATCTGGCTCGATACCGCGTCGAGGACATAAGGCGGGGCCGTGCTGGAAAACAGGGCATCGTGGAAACGCTTAGTCGTCGCGTGGAGTTCGCGTTCGCGGGCGTGTAGTTTCAGCGCGACGTCGAGTGCGTCGTCGAACTGCGACGCATAGTAATTTTTCCAGACCGGTTTCGCGGCGCCGCAGCCGCCGGACGGGCAGGCGCAACTGCCGCCGCTTCCCAGCCAGTAGGCTTCAAAATTTGGGAAAAACCATGAAAGGTAAAAGGTAACGACCTGCGACTGGCCCGGTTTGAGCCTTACCCGGACGCCCAAGGCGCCCGCATCGCTCTGACCTTCCGGCGAGGGACCATACTCGTGCGACGGCAACATGCCTGTCGGCGCAAACGTGTCCCAAAAATCGTGTCTCGGCGTAAACCAGCCTTCACGCAGCCAATGCGTGGTATAGGTAATGTTCTTCGAGGGAGTCATTAGCGCCATAGAACCGAAACGCGGGTGATCCGCCCGCCACTTGTTCGATGTGAACATTAGACCACGGAGAGGTCCTTTCTCCACGAACAGGTTGACGTTTTGTCCGAGGCCGAATTCGACCTGTCCGAGGACACGGTCCCGTTCCGCCTCGCCGATGCTTCCGATCGGATTGTAAAGGCTCCATGCGACGGTTGCGTCAACGGGATGCCGCGATGTGTTTCTGATGGTGTAATGAAAGATGGCCGCCGGAAACCCGCTGTCGTCCGCGCTGCTTGGGATGAAGGGATTGTATGCCTCGAGGGAAATGGCAACCGGCAGTTTTCGGCTATTGAACTCGATGTGAGCAAAGGGATACTCGCCGCGGAACGTGCACCCGTCCATGTGGGGAAAACCTTCGCCGCTGGCATGCGGGTCTCCACCGCCGCCGCCGACATGCGGTGGGGGAACAGGGCCTTCAAGCACACGGCAGACCGGTTCCCTGCCTTTCTCGCGCGCCCAGACGACGGGAAACGTGCAGGGCAGCACGCTGCCGAAATTGGGGCGGTTGAAAATTTCCCAATCCTTCAATCCGCCCCGCCCCGTCAAGCCGACGGAGCCTGTTCCGATCCCGCCGATCGGAAAGACGATTTGGCTCAGGCTTGCGCCTGAAAACACCCGTTGAGGCCCAAGGTTGAATAATTCATCACGCGAATAACGCTTTTTCATGCTTATCCCTTTGTTAGAAGACGTCCCAACGGACATTCCGCGCATTTCGGTGTCCGGCGGCAGAAGTGTTTGCCGGTCCAGACGATTAGGCCGTGGTATTCCTTGAAAAGATGAATGTCTTTCGGAAGATGCCGCTCGAACAACGCGCGCAGTGCCTCGTATTCGATGTGTTCCGGGATCAGATGGTGACGGCTAAAGATGCGCCGGGTATAGGCGTCCACGACGAATACCGGCTTTTCGCATGCGTACAGAAGAATGTCGTCCGCCGTTTCGGGACCGATCCCGTTGACTTTCAGCAATTCCGGGCGCAGCGTCTCCAAGGGCTGCCGCGCCATCCTGGCCATGTCGCCGCCATACCGATCGACAAGATACTGGCAGAAATTTACAACACGGGAGGCCTTGACCCGAAAATAGCCGGAAGGAACGAGGGCTTCTTCCAGTTGTTTGCGCGGACAGCCAAGTATGGCTTGCGGATCGAGCCGTTTGGCGCTTTTCAGATTGGCGATGGCTTTTTCCACGTTTGTCCATGCGGTGTTTTGCGTCAGAATGGCGCCGATCGCGATTTCAAACGGGGTGTCGCCCGGCCACCAGTGCGTAGGGCCGAAGTGGCCGCTCATGCGGGCGTAATAGCGAAGAAGCGTCCGTTTCACAAAATGCCGATGGTCGTTGCCCCTCATCCCGCGCCTTTCACGCCCGTCCTTTGGCGGCCCATTTTTTTCGTGCCACGCGGATGGCGAGATGTCGCATTTCAAAAAGGACAAACAAAGCTGCGGCGATGCCGGTGCAGAATCCCAAGCGCAACGACAAGGGATTGTAACGGAAATAAACGCGGTGGTTGCCTTCCGCGATGGGCACGGCGCGGAACATCCCGTCGCAAGGAAGGATTTTGGTCGCCTGGCCATCCACGCGGACGCTCCAACCGGGATAGTAGGTGTCGGCGAGGACGAGCATGCCGGGACGAGAAGTTTCAACGTCAACCGCGATACGGTTATGGAATTCGACGGCAATGGTCACTTTTGCTTCCGGTCCTTCGCTGGTGGAAGGGGGGGGCGGCGGACCGGCGCCTTCGATAATCGGCGGCAGATCCGAAGCAATGGCCGCCGGATCCAGCGTGTCCGCTGTTCGCCAATCGTAGGCGACCCATGCGCGGGGTTTGGCGCCCATATCCTGAAAGAGGATCGCGCCGCTCGAAAACACGTGCTTGATGGCCAGCATCGGCCGGACCGACGCGAATGCGCCTTGAATGTCTTCCTTCGTGAGCAGCAACGCGGAAGCGCCCGCCCTCCGAAGCAATAGCGGGTCGGCCTTGGCGCGTTCCCAGAAAACGGCTTGCCGTTTCAGGACGGCGCCGCCGGGAGAATAGATCTGCGGTACGAGATTGCCCGCCAGCGGCCAGTTTCGCAGGGCCTCGCTTCCGCCGATACGAGAACCGGCCTCGCGCAGTGTGGAGGTAAATTCCGTTTCAGGGAAGACAAGCCGCCATGGCGTGCCGACGAGGTCGGGCTTGTAGGCCCACATCAACGAGCAGAAAGCCACGGCGGACAGCCCATAGCCGATAACCGGCAGCGAGGGTTTGAACAGGGTAAAGGCGAGCAAGCCGACCGTCGCGGCGAAAAAGAAAAAGGCGACACCCAGTTGCATCCACAAAGGCCACACGCCGAACGACCATGCGTGCCGCCACGCATAAAGGAAGTAGAACCCCGCCACAAACAGCAACGGCAGAAAGACCGCCATGCGCTTGAGCGTCGTCATGCATTGGCGCGGATCGAGCGAAACCCATTCATCCGCCGCGGCGGCGGCCATGAGCGCCAGCGCCAATGCGTTCCCGATAATCAAATGCTGCGGACCCATCCATGCTCGCGAAGCGCGAAGCGCAGGCACATGGGTCTGAGCGAGGGCAAGCGCGGTCAGCAGGCCGCAGGCAAGCAACATCGCTTCGACGCGCTTTCGCTGGGCTTCCGAAACGAACCGGCGCAGAGCGAACCAGAGCGGAAACAGCCAGAGCGAGACGGCGCCGACATGCAATATCTTCAGGAAATGGATATCGGATGCCCAGCCGGTCGTTTGGATGCGCGCAGGATCCCAGTTCAGGAAGTGGGGAAGGAAGAACAGAAGAAAGTGGGGTAATCCGAAAAACGGTTCCTGCATCTGAGTGGATGTTGGAACCACTTCCCTTATAAGTTCCACGTAAGGAACGATTTGCAATGCCGCCACGAAGAGGCCCGCCAGCAGAAAGGCCAGGATCGTCCCCATGGATCGAAGCGTGTTCCGCCAAGGGGGGCGATATAATGCCGTGCGCGCCAAGAAATAGACCAGAATGAAGAGGATCGAACCGGCCACGGCTTCGGGTTCGCCGCCATAGGCCATCGCCGCCAGCACTACCGCCCCAACGGGCCAATGATCCCATTGGCCGAGAGCCAAGCGCTCAACGGTCAGGAAGAGCAGCGGCAGCAGGGGCGCGACATCGCTGATCGGTTCGGCGCACTGCAGAAAGACATGCCCACTGAACTGGTAGGCCACGGCGGCCAGCATGGCCACGGGCGGCCCAAACCCCAGTTTGCGCGCCGTGTAAAAGGTTGTCCAACCCGCCACCATCAGTTTGAGGAAGACCGACACATACAGGGCGAGTCCAAACGGCAGGATATAGAAGGGCACGGAAAAGGGGGAGAGGCACGCGGGACGCCATTGTCCGAAAAAGGGCATTCCGCACCCTTCCAACGGACTCCAAATCAGCGATGGCCGGATAAATCCCATCAGATTCAGGAACATGCGCCAAGGCACGAATTGACGGGCTTCGGCCAGACCGTCCGTTTCAGCGGGCAGTTGCAATCCCTCTGGCCGCGCCGACTCCCACGGCGGCTGGAAAAAGAGCGCGCGGGTGTCGCACGGCGCTTTTTGCTGGGCCAGCAAGGGGGCAAACGCCAGCAGCGCCAGCAGTGCCAGCGCCGCCAAGCATCCGGCGTCCGCAAATGCTTTGCGATATCGTCGCGGAATATGAAAATCCCACGATGGCCAGCGAATGTTCACTATGGCATTTCCCGTCTGTTGAATCAGTCCGTTCCGGCGCGGCCATGGTGCAGCCCGGTCGCGCCTTTTACGTCATCTTGGCAAAATAACCCCGGCTGCGTCAACGTTTCCGGGCGGGCGTATGGATGCCCATGCCGAAATAGTCTTCGGCGGCTTCCGGCAAGGTTTCCGACAGGGTCGGATGCGTGAAAATAGTATGGACGATTTCCTCGACGGTGGCTTCCATGGACATCGCCACGGCGGCCGTGGCGATCAATTCGCCTGCTTCCGGGCCCATGATATGCACACCAACGATTTCGTCCGTCGTGGCGTCGCCTACAATCTTGACCATGCCGTCGGTCTCGCCGATGGCCTGTGCGCGGCCGCTGGCCACGAACGCGAAACGGCCGGTCTTCACGTCAAGGCCCGCCGCCCGCGCTTCTTTCTCGGTCATTCCAACCGAGGCCACTTCGGGTGATGTGAAATTGCAGGCCGGCACGACGCGATAATCCATTTTCCGGTTGCCGCCCGTGGCGTTTTCCGCCGCCACGATGCCCTCGGCGGAGGCGCCATGCGCCAGCCATGTCTTGTCTATGACGTCGCCGATTGCGTACAGGCCCGGCACGGAGGTTTCCATGCGATCGTTCACGGGGATTCCGCCGCGCTTGTTTACCTGGATACCGAGTCCCGGCGTTTCGGTCACGGCCTCGGAATTACATTGCAACCCTATGCCAACAAAGACTTTGTCAACCTCGACAACTCCCGGTTTTTCGCCTTGCAATTCGAGACGGACGGTGTTTTTCCCAATGTCGGTCTTGGCGACTTGGGTGCCGGTGCGCACATCAATGCCGCGTTTCTTGAACGAGGCCGCCAGTTTCGTGGTCAGTTCCTCGTCGGCGCGGGGCAGCACGTTCGGCATCAACTCGACCAGCGTCACTTCGGCGCCAAAGGCGTTCCAAATGCAGGCGAATTCCGCGCCCATCGCGCCCGCGCCGATGACCGCGACACGTTTGGGCACGAAATCGTAGTCGAGCGCTTCCGTGCTGCCAATCAGCATGTTCCCGTCAATTTCAAGTCCCGGAAGGCGAGCGGGACGTCCCCCGGAGGCCACAATAATCTTTCGGGCATGGATATCCTCGTCACCCGCTTTCACAATGCCCGGCGCAATCACGCGCGCATCGGCCTTGAGGACTTGGATGCCGTGGGATTTGAAAAGGGCTTCGATGCCGGCGCGATTCCGCCTGATTACCCCCTCCTTGTGCTTGAGCAGGGCCTTCATGTTCAGGGAAACGCCCTGGCATTCGACGCCGAAGTCCGCGCCGCGCCGCGCCTTGTGAAGGAGGTTCGCGGTATGGATGAACGTCTTGGTTGGAATGCAACCGGCGTTCAGGCACACGCCGCCCAATTGCCACCGCTCGACGACAATGACCTTCGCGCCGCGCTGGGCCGCGCGGATCGCCGCCACGTACCCGCCCGGACCGCCGCCTATAACCACTACATCGCAGGAAAGCATTTCAATCTCCTTCTCCAACCCGCCATCACTAAAAAAGAGGGAAACACGAATGATTATTGGCCAAACGCTTGCCGATATCCTGAAGCCTTTGGCCTTTAGCCCTAGAAATCCGCCGTTTCCAGGATTTCCTTCAACCGTTTCATGAATTGGGCCGCCACGGCGCCGTCCACGACGCGGTGATCGCTGGACATCGTGATTTTCATGATGGGCCGTATATGAATGCCGCCGTCAATGGCGACCACGCGGTCCTTCATCGCGCCCACCGCCAGGATTGCGCTGTCCGGCTGATTGATAATCGCCGTGAAATCGTCCACGCCGAATGGACCCAAGTTCGAGACTGTAAACGTGTTGCCGATATAGTCGTCCGGCAGGAGTTTGCCGTTCCGGGCTTTTTCGATCAGCGCCTTGCAAGCGGATGCCAAGCCTTCGAGCGAGAGATTCTGTGCTTGTTTCAATACCGGCACGATAAGACCGGTCGGCACCGCGACCGCCACGCCCAGATTGATATCCGCCACTTCCTCGATGGCGTCGCCGAGCCACTTGGCGTTCACGTTCGGGAATTCGCGCAGCGTCTTGACGGTCGCGAAGAGCACTAAATCGTTGAATGAGGCGCTGAAAGCCTTGAGCGATGCCCGGAACGCCTTGGCGGCGGCCATGTCAATCTCGACGGTAACATAATAATGCGGGGCGGCGAACTTGCTCTCGCACATCCGCTTCGCGATGATGCGCCGCATGTTCGACAGCGGCACGCGGCGTCCACCCGGCGATGGCGTGGGGGCGATGGGCGTTGCTTTCGGTTGCGATGCCGCCGCCGTCACGTCGGCTTTCATGATTTTCCCGGCAATCCCCGTGCCCTCGACGGATGCGAGATTGACGCCCATGTTGGCCGCCAGGCGGCGCGCGGTGGGTGACGCCTTGACATCAACAGCCGCAGCAAGGACATCGTCCGCCATGATACGGCCGCCCGCGCCCGTGCCGGTCACCCCGCCAAGGTCAACGCCACGCTCGGCCGCAAGAGCCTTGGCGCGCGGGGACGCCGCTTTGGGGTTGGGGGATGGGGGATGGGGTTGGGGGACGACAGGTTGCAAACTGGTTACGCCCGATGTGGGGAGAGACACCGAAGGTCCGGGTGTTCCTTTGCCCTCCGCCCTCCGCCCTCCGCCCTCGTCCGGCAGCGGTTCGTCGGCTTCGCCGATCAACGCGACGACCGTCAACACCGGAACCATGACATCCGGTTCGAGGAGGATTTTCCGCAATATGCCGCTTGCGGGGGATTCGCATTCGACCTCGGCCTTGTCCGTTTGTATCGAAAACAAGGGTTCGCCCGCATTGACGGGGTCGCCTTCTTTTTTGAACCACATCACGATGGATGCTTCTTCAACGCTTTGACCCATTTGGGGCATTTTTACTTCATACATGACTATTCCTCGTAAAATGACAGACCTTGGGCTGTGGGACGAAACCTGACACCTATTTGATCCAACCTTCCTGCCGGAGCCGTTCAGTACCCGCCCGGATCAACCCGGCCAGACGCGATTCCCCGGGGATTTGGCAGACTTGGTTCAGGACCGCATCGAGACCGCCCTGAGCACGAATATCCTGCAAACGGCACGCGGCGGCATCGTGAGGAGGATCGTACAGTATCGCGGCCGCCGCTGCAAATGCCACATGGCTCGGTTCGACGCCTTGTTCCAAACACATCAACGCCGCACCAATCAAGCGGTCCTTTGGACCCAATTTCCGGATCGGATCGGCGGCCACGCGCAGAATTTGATCACCCAATGCCTTGTTTTGAAACCGTTCGATCAGATCCGCCCAATGCGCCTGCAATTCCCCCAGCGGCATGCCGTGTTTTGCGGACAGGGCCGCGCACGTTTCCGCCATCGCGGCGTCCGCTTCCGCGCGAATGACCGGATCGCCAATCGCCTGCCAGATGTACTCGTGGCCGCGCAGGTAGCCGAGATAAGCCGTCGTTGCGTGTCCGGCATTATGCACAAAGAGTTTTCGTTCGACATAAGCCTTGAAATTGGGTCGCGGCATCATGTGCGCCAGCGGGGGGATCGGTCCGCGAAACCCATTGGCGTCCACCGGCAGGTCGCAATAGGCCTCCACGCATACCCTCAACGGGTCTTCGGCTCGTTGTTCCGGCGTCATAATGGGAACCATCCGCCCGATGGATGCCTCGACGAATCCCACCTTTTCATCGAGCGCGTCGTGAAACCGCGCATCGAGCTGCGCCCGCACGTGTTCACGCAGGAAAGGTCCGGCATCTATGAGGTTTTCACACACGATGATATTGAGCGGCGGGGCGTCCGTTCGGGCGAAACGTCGCGCAATCCCCGCCGCCAACACAGGCGCGATCCGCGGCAGCACGTTCACCCCGACGGCCGTCGCCGCGATATCCGCCTCGGACAGCGCCTTGGCCACCGCATTCATATCCAGCGACGAAACCGCCGTCACGTTCGATATCGTCAGTTCGCGCGGATCGTCCCCAACGATTCGCAACGGATACGCCCCGCGCGCCCGAAGCCCTTCCACGACTTCGGGAACCACGTCAACAAACGTCGTCCGATACCCGGACTCAAAGAAAAGTTGCCCCAGAAATCCGCGCCCGATGTTCCCTGCGCCAAACTGCACCGCTTGTTTCACCGCATTCTCCTTGATTGGTCTCCGCATCAGGCATTATAGCGAAAAGACTTCCCTTGACCGAATGGCATTGGCCCCGATCGGTATGCGATAACAAAACATGAGAGTACCGAATGCCCGAACTTTGTTGCAGGTTGCAATTATCCGAAAAAGGTTGTTTTCCCAGTTGATCTGATTACAGAATGGTACTGAAGCATTAAATACGAAGTTCCAACAGGAGCAGAAAAAAGGGTGAGTGCGTGGGACAGGCTGTCCAGCCTGTCCGTATACGGACAGGGCGTGGCTTCGGAAAAGACAGGCTGTCCAGCCTGTCCGTCGTGGGAGACGTTGTGTCTTCGGAATAGACAGACTGGACAGTTTGTCCTACGTTTCGCACCCGAAAGATTTCCCCTGCGCGTTCAGGGCAGGTGAATACTAGCAAGAACTCGGCGCTCTCAAGAACAAAAGGGCGTCGGGAAATACTGCGAGGTCATGTCGGACACAGTGAATGCCGAACTTTTTATCCGATCTTCCGGAAGCGACGCATCGCCGCCGGGACGCGACGCCGTCGCCGTGATGATGAGCGGCGGTGTGGACAGCAGCGTTGCGGCGTTGGCATTGCGCGAAGCCGGACGCGAGGTGTTCGGCATCACCATGCGCATACCCCGGCTGGCGGAGGGCGGCGGGAGACGCCCGTGCTGCGGCGTGGATGCGGCCTTTGTGTGCCGCGACCTCGGCATTGCGCACTATTTCATGGAGGTGGAAGAAGCCTTCGAGCGCTGGATCATCGGCCCGTTCCGGCAGGCGTATCTCAGGGGCGAGACGCCCAGCCCGTGTGTGGATTGCAACGCGCGTGTCAAGTTCGAGTGGGCATGGGACGCCATCCGCGACGCCTTCGGCGTCCGGGATCTCGCCACGGGCCACTATGCGCAAATCGTCGAACGGGACGGCGCGCATTGCCTGGTCCGGGGCGTGGACCGGTCCCGCGATCAGAGTTATTTCCTGTACGGCGTCCATCGCGAGATGATCCCGTTCCTGCACCTGCCGATCGGCGGAATGACGAAATCGGAGGTTCGCAAAATCGCCGTTGCGCACGGATTGAGCACCTCGCGCAAGCCGGACAGCATGGAATTATGCTTTGCCAACGAGGGCGATTACCGGACCCTGTTCGCTGAAACGACCGCCCGCTCCGGCCCGATTGTTGATTTGGAAGGGCATGTGCTGGGCGAGCACACCGGCCTGCACCATTACACCGTTGGCCAGCGACGCGGCCTCGGCATCGCCCATTCCGAGCCGTTGTATGTTCTTCAAATTCGGACGGATACGAACACCGTTGTCGTCGGGCCGCGCGCGGCGGCTTTCGTGTGCGAGGTGTCCGCTGAATCGCTTAATTGTTTGCAACCCTGCCGCCTCGATGCCGGCAACCGCCTTTTCGGCAAAATACGATCTGTCGGCGAACCGGAACCCTGCACAATCGTCCGTTGCGGGGGGGGCCGTCTCGATGTGCGATTCGAATCGCCCGTTTTCGCTCCCGCCGCCGGCCAGCACCTGGTTCTCTACGACGAACACTCCGCCGTGGTCGCCGGCGGGGTGATTCGCCTGTTCCCGTAACTCGGATGTTTCGCAAGAGATGTCCTGAATGCCTGAAACAGGCTTCCGTACGGGGGGCGCGATGATTTTCCGCATTTTCATCCGGCTGTGCTATGCTTGCGGTGGTTAGTTATGTCCAAGGAAGGTTGATCATGCGTCGGTTGACGATTTTATTGTTTGCAACGGTGGGAATGGTTTGGTGCGCGGCCCATGCGCAAGAGGTATCGGGGACGGCGATTGAGGAGGGCAACCATGCGGCGCTGTACGCGGCGATGGACCGGGTGCGGCCGGCACTGGTGCGGATTCAGGTCGTGTGGACGGATTACGCGGAAGGGCGCGAACTGAAATACGATACGTCGGGCAGCGGGGTGATTGTCACGCCCCAGGGGCATGTGGTGACGAATCATCATGTGGCGGGCCATGCGGCGCGCCTGTTTTGCACGTTGCTCGACAAGGAGGAAATCGAAGCGGACTTGGTGGGCACGGATCCGTTGTCGGACATTTCGGTGATCAAACTGCGCGGGGACGCTTCCCGGACGTTTCCGATGGCGGCGTTCGGGGATTCGTCGAGGGTGGCGGTGGGGGACACGGTGTTTGCGATGGGCAGTCCGCTTGCGTTATCGCAATCGGTGACACGGGGCATCGTAAGCAATGTCGAGATGATCATGCCGGAATGGCTTCGTGCCTGGGGCGAATTCAAGGAGGACGGCGAGGATGTCGGCGCGCTGGTGAAATGGATCGGCCACGACGCGAGCATTGCGCCCGGCAATTCGGGCGGCCCGCTGGTCAATGCGGCCGGTGAAGTAATCGGCATCAACGAGATTTCGATGGGCCTGAGCGGCGCTATTCCGTCCAACCTTGTGAAGGATGTTTCGGAACAGATTATCGCCAGTGGAAAAGTGGTTCGCGCGTGGCTGGGCGTGACGGTGCAGCCCCGTCTGAAACATGCCGCAGCGGATCGCGGCGTGTTGATTTCAGGGGTTATCGAGGAATCGCCCGCAGCGCGGGCCGGCATCCGGAGCGGCGATTTGGTTGTGCGTGTAAATGGCGCGGAAACCAACGCGCGGTTTGCGGAACAGATACCGGACTTCAACCGGCTGGTGGCCGCGTTGCCGATAGGCGCCCCCGCCGAACTCGTCGTCCTGCGGGAAGGGCGGGAACTTGCATTGACGGTCACGCCGGAAGAACGCGAGCCGGCAAAACTGAAAGATCACGAAATCAAGGCATGGGGATTTGTCGCGAGCGATCTGTCCTTGGTTCAGGCGAAAGAGATGAAGCGCAAGAACCGGGACGGCGTGTTGATTCGGTCGGTGCGTCCCGGCGGGGGCGCGGGCGATGCCAAACCGGCGATTCGGGATAAGGATGTGCTGGTGGAAGTGGACGGCCAACCGGTCCGGAATGTGGCCGAATTGATCGCCATGACGGAACAAATTACGGCCGGCAAGACGGAACCAACGCCGGTATTGGCCGCGTTTGATCGAAAAACGGAACGCAATGTGACGGTGGTGCGGGTGGGCATCAAGAATCTCGAGGATCCGGGTTTGGAGGTCAAGAAGGCGTGGCTGCCGTGCGAAACGCAGGTTCTGACCCGCGACATTGCCGAACGAATTGGGCGTGGGGAATTGACGGGATTCCGTGTGACGCAGGTTTATGCGGGCGCCGAAGCGGCGGCGGCGGGATTGCAGGTGGGCGATATCATTACGTCCGTGGACGACACGCCGCTGACCGCCAGCGCGCCGGAGCACTATGAGGAATTGCCGGCGCTGATTCGCCAGTACCGCGTCGGCGACACGGCGACGCTGCGCGTGTTGCGCGGATCGGAGGAAAAGGCGATTCCAGTTGTGTTGCCGAGAGCGCCGAAACTGGTCCGCGAAATGAAGGAATGGCGCGACGAACAGTTCGAGTTATCGGTGCGGGACATCAGTTTCTTCGACAAGGCGCGCGAACAATGGAAGGACGACCAGCAGGGCGTCCTGGTGAGCGAAGTCAAGCCGGGCGGCTGGGCGGCGCTAGGGCGATTGAACGTGGGCGATCTGATCGTGGAGATGAACGGGGCCGCCGTGGCCGATGTTGAAACCTTCCGGTCGCAAATGAGGGCGATTACCGAAGAAAAACCCAAGTCGGTGGTGTTGCGCGTCGTGCGCGGTATTTACACCCTTTATATTGAAATTGAACCCAAGTGGGATGGCAACTAAACAAAGGAATGGCGCATGAAACGGCGGATTGCACGAATGGGCGGATGGATGGCGGCAGGGGCGTTTGTGGCGTTTTCAGCGGTCGCGATCGCGGGCGAATTCGAGGACAAGGGCCGTGCGATTCTGGAAAAGAACCAGAAAGCCGTGGTCACGGTGCAGATGGTCATCAAACAAAAAATTTCCGCGATGGGCATGGGATCGCAGGAAAACGAGAACAAGGAAGAAGCGACGGGATTCGTTATCGCACCGGACGGACTGGCCGTGTTGGCGCTGTCGTCCACGGACCCCGGCGGATTTCTGGACAACATGATGTCATCCATGGGCGACATGGGCGACCAATTCAAGATGGAAAGCAACCTCGGCGACGTCAAGATGCTGCTTGACGACGGCACGGAACTTCCCGCGCAGGTTGTCTTGCGTGACAATGACCTGGATCTGGCGTTTGTGCGTCCAACGCCGCCGCCGGCGCAACCGATGACCTTCGTTGACCTGTCGGCCGCCGGCGAAGCGCAGACGCTTGATCCGCTAATCGCCCTGAACCGGCTCGGCAAGGTCGCCAACCGGGCCTGTTCGGCCAGTATCGAACGCATTCAGGCCGTGGTGCGCAAGCCGCGGACCTTCTACATTCCGGGCAACGATCCGACGCATTCCGGTTTGGGTTCGCCCGTTTTTACCATGGACGGCAACCTGCTGGGCATCCTCGTCATGCGATCCATCAAGGGCGAGCGGCAGGGCGCAATGGCGATGTTGGGCGGAATGGGCGGCAACATGATGGCTATCGTCGTTCCGGTGGCCGACATCAAGGAGGCCGCGGCGCAAGCCCCGCTATCGCCTGAAACGGCTGCGGAGGAAAAGCAATAAGGTTGAAGGCTAAGGCAAGGAGATTCTGATCTGGAAAAACTCGCCGGAAAAACGGCCCTGATAACCGGGGCGGGAAAACGGATTGGACGCGCGGTGGCGCTGACGTTGGCGCGCGAGGGGGTGCATGTCGTTGTGCATTATCGCTCAAGCGAGACGGAGGCGCGGGAAACCGCGGCGGACGCGCGCGATCAGGGCGTCCGTGCATGGACCTTGCCGGGCGATCTGGGCAATCCGCGTACCGCATCGGATCTCTTCGGGCAGGCCGTCGCGCTGGCCGGGCCGATTGATTATCTCATCAACAGCGCATCCTCGTTTCTATCCGATCGGCTGGCCGTGGTCACTCCGGAAGCATTCTACGATGCCGTCAACCTGAACGCGCTTGCGCCTTTCCTGCTGGGCCGATGTCTGGCCGCGCAGAAACGACCGGGCGGCATTGTGAATCTGCTGGATGCGCGCATCGCGGATTATGATCGGGAGCATGCGTCGTATCATCTGAGCAAGCGTCTGTTGTTCACGCTGACCCGGATGATGGCGGTCGAATTTGCGCCGTGCGTGCGCGTAAACGGCATTGCGCCGGGGCTTATTCTTCCCCCTGAAGGCAAGGACGAATCATATCTGGCCCAACTTGCGGCGACCAATCCGCTGAATCGGTATGGATCGCCGGACGATGTGGCCGAGGCCGTTTTGTATCTTTTGCGCAGCGATTTTGTGACGGGGCAGGTGATCTTCGTTGACGGCGGACGGCATATGCGGGGAGGAATGTATGGCTGCTGATGAGTCGTTGGATCGCATTTATATCCGCGATCTATCCGTTCGTTGCATCATCGGCATTTATCCCGAGGAGCGCCGAAACAAGCAGGACGTCATCATCAATATCGTCCTGGAATCGGACTTGCGGGCCGCGTGCCGGTCGGACCGCATCGAAGACACGGTTGACTACAAGGGAATCAAGAATCGCATCATCGAAAAGGTCGAGTCGTCGTCGCGATTCCTAATCGAGCGCCTCGCGGAAGACATCGCCGAATTGTGCCTTGCAGATCCCAAAGTCGTGCGCGCGACCGTTTCGGTGGACAAACCCGGGGCGTTGCGCTTTGCGCGGAGCGTCGCCGTCGAAATTACCCGCGCGCGTCATGGCTGATCGCACGGCCTATATCGGCGTGGGCGCCAACATCAATCCCGAAACAAACATTCTATCCGCGATCAAACGATTGAGGGACCATGTCCGAATCACCGGTGTGTCAACATTCCTCCAAACGCCCCCCCTGAAACATCCTGAACAACCGCCCTATCTGAACGGCGTAATTCGCGCGCAAACCGATCTGGAAGCGCGTCCGCTCAAGTTCGACGTCTTTCGACGCATCGAATCGGAATTGGGGCGCGTGCGTTCCGGCGATCCCTACGCGGCGCGAACGATGGATCTTGACCTTTTGTTGTTCGGCGATTGGGTTGTCGCCGAAAAGGACCTTTGCCTACCGGATCCCGACATTCGTGCGCGATCGTTTCTTGCTGCGGGGCTGTATGAACTGGACCCCGAACTCGTGTTGCCCGGATCCCGCGAACGCGTGGCCGATTTGCCGTGCCTCGCCGTGGTGGAAAAAGGGGTTCGGGCCGATGCTTTCACGAAGGAAGTGCGACAGGCGCTTGGATTGTGACGCGGGAGAACCGGGTTTATGCCGACACATCCAAATGGCGGCCGATATCGGGATCAAGGGATGCGCTTTGAATGAGTTGGATTGCCGCCTGTCCAATGAGTTGTTGGACATCCATGCTTTTTCGGGCGGCGGCCACTTGGAAAGCGCTTTGCACGCGGGTCGTCTGAATGGCGGTATTGACGGCTCCCATGGCGATTTCCGCGAACATGCCCTCAAGCCCTCACATCCAGGCGGCGGCCCACGTCGCGGTCGGCCGGAGGCGCGGACTCGCGCGGCTTGCGGGTCTGCGTGCTGCGCGTATCCTGTACGTTACGCGCATCCTGCGTGTTGCGCACAACGGGACGCGGCTTGCGCGTTGCGCGCTGGGCCTGTTGCGCCTTCTGTGCCTGAACGGCGCCGTTGCTGGGACCCACACCATTGACACCCATGGCTTTACCCTCAACTCTCATCTGATTATACCACAATTACGACGCGGAAAGGCGTATAATGGATTGTGGATGAAAACGCGGGCCGGACCCCGGAAAGGATCTGCAACCATGATGACGAAAGAACAAATCGGCACGTTGCGCGTGATGGCGGCGGTGCTTTGGCGTTGCCTGGTTATGGCTGCGGGGCTGTTGTTGTTCTGGTTCCTCCTGCTGGTCGCAGCGGGAGATTTTACATACGGCCAGCATTCACGCTGGTTTTCCATGACCCGTCACGAGTTCGATCTGCTCGTCTACGGCTTCATGGGACTCTTCAAAATCGGAGCCATCACCTTTTTCCTCTTTCCGTGGCTGGCCATCCAATGGATTATCAGGAGCGCCGGGAAGAATGATGGGATGTAGAAACAAAGGAAAGATCGTCCGGTGAAACACGCCAAGCGCATGTATGGGATGAAAGGCCAAATTCTGCGTGTAATGACCGTGGCAAGGATGCCGCGCCTATGGTAGAAACGGCATCTTGCCGCTGATCCGTCGCCTCGCTCGATCAAGAGCGACATGCCCAAACGTGCAGACGGTCGCTTCCCCACACGCGGCGCCCATGCCGCCTTTCAGGCATGTTGGCGAGTCTGAATCTGATATGAGGCTCCGAAGGGCAGAGTCGAGAGCCGCAAGCCGGTGTTTGGAATTCCCCCCTCTTTTTCGGCTTCCCTGCAATGTCCAGAACAGGGTCTTTGACTTGGAGGCATGATCGCCGGCGTTGGTATCGTCCCGTCAAATATGCTGTAATGCGGACTTGCGGCAAGGAAGGCCTTGGATCATGGGCAAGAAAAAGGATAAATTGCGAGTGGCGTCTTCGTCCAAGGAGGCGTCATACCCACGGACGTCTGAATCGCGATCGGCGCCTGTGCGTTGGATTCTCGCGGCAATCCTGCTTGTGGGAGTTGTCCTGCGCGCATGGTATCTTGCCGAAATTCTGAACGCGCCGGATTTCGCCGCGCCACAGCAGGATCCCGACGTGATGGATTGGTATGCCCGCGCGTTGGTTACGGGTGACTGGACAGTCCGGGAGGGCGAGAACGATCCGGAAATGCTGACGACGCCGTATTTCCGTCCTCCGGGGCACGCCTATTACCTCGCGGCCATCTATTACTTCACGAAGTGCAGTTACCTCGCGCCACGCATTGTCAACATGTTCCTTGGTCTTTTGAGCATCCTTCTGATGTTTCGCTTGGCCAAGCGGCTCCACGGGGAGACGGCCGGGCTGATTGTCGCATTCTTCATGGCGACGTATTGGGTATTCGTTTTCTGGGAAGGCGAACTGAACGATCCCTGTCTGTTTGTTTTCCTCGGCGCGGCGCTGATGAACGTGCTGTGGGAATGGGGGAGGGGGCTGGGCGCGCGTTGGGCCGCCTTGGCGGGGCTGATTTGCGGTTGCTATGCGCTGATGCGTCCGAACATTCTGCTTTTCGGGCCGTTCATCGCTTTTTGGATGGCATGGGTTGCATATCGTCGCGGCCAATGGCGGCGCATTCCGGCCTCATGGGCCGCGCTGTTATGTGTGACAATCGCGTGTATTGCGCCCGTGACCGTCCGCAACTATCGGGTGTCGGGCGAATTTGTGCCCATCTCCACCTATTTCGGTGAAAACTTCTTGATCGGGAATGGCGAGGACTCCGACGGCGTCACGCCATGGACACCGTACTTACAGGACCTCGAAGGCACGGGCAACTGGTCGGTGTGGGTGTATAACAATGTGGTGAAGGGCTTGGGCAAGGAACTCGGCATCAAAAATATGACCCATTCCGGCGCCTCGTCCTATTTCGTCCGGAAGACCTTGAAATTCATCAAGGAGCATCCATGGCGCACCATCAAGCTGGCGGCCGTCAAAGCCGTTCTTTTCTGGACGCCCATCGAGATCACC
>Ga0116193_1000017_pt1 | contig 178889 bp, 150 predicted proteins | sample AD_UKC115_MetaG_FD_89892 | JGI IMG/M metagenome (GOLD analysis project Ga0116193, IMG submission 89892) | Active sludge microbial communities of municipal wastewater-treating anaerobic digesters from Hong Kong - AD_UKC115_MetaG | ecosystem: Engineered > Bioreactor > Anaerobic > Digestate...
CAGGTAGATGTCAAGCCTGGGTAAGGTTCTTCGCGTTGCCTCGAATTAAACCACATGCTCCACCGCTTGTGCGGGCCCCCGTCAATTCCTTTGAGTTTCAGCCTTGCGACCGTACTCCCCAGGCGGTGCACTTAATGCGTTAGCTTCGGCACGGAAGGGGTCGATTCCTCCCACACCTAGTGCACAATGTTTAAGGCGTGGACTACCAGGGTATCTAATCCTGTTTGATCCCCACGCTTTCGAGCATGAGCGTCAGTAATGTCCCAGAAAGCCGCTTTCGCCACCGGTGTTCCTCAGGATATCTAAGCATTTCACCGCTACACCCTGAATTCCGCTTTCCTATGGCATACTCAAGCTTAGCAGTATCTAAAGCACTTCTGGAGTTAAGCCCCAGGCTTCCACTTTAGACTTACTAGACCGCCTGCGCTCCCTTTACGCCCAGTCAATCCGAACAACGCTTGGAACCTCCGTCTTACCGCGGCTGCTGGCACGGAGTTAGCCGTTCCTTATTCCTGGGGTACTGTCAAAAGCAAGTCATTTCCTACTCACTTCTTTCATCCCCCAGAAAAGAGGTTTACACCCCGAAGGGCTTCATCCCTCACGCGGCATGGCTGGATCAGGCTTTCGCCCATTGTCCAATATTCCCTACTGCTGCCACCCGTAGGTGTCTGGACCGTGTCTCAGTTCCAGTGTGGCCGACCAACCTCTCAGCTCGGCTACCCATCGTTGCCTTGGTAAGCCATTACCTTACCAACTAGCTAATGGGAGGCGGACCCGTCCTTTGGCGACGCTTTTAAGGGCGTCTTTTTTTACCTCTTATTAGAAAAAGGCAATGACATGCGGTATTAGCACCACTTTCGCGGTGTTATCCCCCACCAAGGGGTAGGTTATCCACCCATTACTCACCCGTTCGCCGCTCTAGGGTCTCCGAAGAGACCTTACCGCTCGACTTGCATGTATGAAGCCTGCCGCCAGCGTTCGTTCTGAGCCAGGATCAAACTCTCCATTTAAACTTATTTTTAAGACCCAGGTTTATGCCTCACGGCTCCCAGGTCATAGTTATCGAAAAGTTGTATTCTTGGCTTCTTTTGTCCTTTCGGACGATTGACAAGAGTACTTAATTTTAATTCACAAGACCGTATTTAATCAACGGTGCATCGTATTCAATTTTCATAGAGCGTATCTTTATTTGTCGGTATAGACACGAGTAGAGAGTAATTTATAATTTTAACCTCTCGTCCCGTATCATCTTAATAGTATAATAAAATTATATTTACTTTGTCAAAAGACCGGGATTACTTTGAATACATTCAACTTACCCGAGTCACCTTTTAGACAAAGCCAATTATTATTATAGCATTTTTATAACGACTTTTTCAAATTTTAGATGACATTCTCTGATTATCTTTATTTTTTTCAGAGACATGTCGCTTTATTAAACATGTATATATATTTAATAAAAGCGGAGAGATATAATAACATAAACAAATATAAAAGTCAAATTGAATTACAAAATTTAAAAACTAAACCTTAAAAGAAATCAAAATGACTTATCTATTAATAGGATATTTTTTGTGTTTTATTTATGTTTTGCAATATATAATTACCAAATATCACAAATACAATATACATAACGGGAGTATATAGAGAATTTTTGATATTGAATATTATTCTATGATATTTAATGAAATTGAATGTTTCTCATAGAGGAGTCTGCATCGCCGGGATAGGTTAAAATACGAATAGAGGAGTAGCTTTTCCAGCGTGCAAGTAATGGGACTGAAATATCATATTTTGTAAATGGTTCTGTTGTATTTCGTGTTGGTTCAACCCAACTTCTTGCTATCCAATCAGTGCCATTGAAGAATAGAATAATGAAGGTATCATAACTGTCCAACTCGATAGAAAATGTTTTGTTTTTTTTGTTCTCATTAAATTGTATCTCGATACCATATCTTGGAACTTTGATTTTTTCCGACTCGTTTGTTGAAATCTTGCTTTGTAAATCTTGAAAGGACATTTTTACTAATTTGGGGAATTGGTAGTGGTCTCTATCAATTAAATGGCTATACATTCCCAGATTCATTTTCATTATTTCCTTCCATCGCTCAAAAGACCAGATAGGACCTCTTGTAATAATCTTTAAGTGTTCATAGAATTCGGCTATTCCCTTATCTTTTATTTTGTTAGGCTTGTTGCCATCACCACCAGCAGAATCGAGATAACCTTCTGGGGTATATCGCCAGAAGTGTCCAATACGCCAATCAGGACGATATACTGCGGGTATTCGTGCTAATAGTGGGTCAGCCAAAGCATTGTAATCAATTATATGTGCAATAGGACCGGCAAAAAATCCACGATAACCAACACTACCATGTTCTTTGGTTATCGGTTTGTTCATTTTTCGGTATTGCCTACCCTGTTCTGCAAAGCCATTACAGGGCATAGGTTTTCCTGGTTCCCAATGAGCCAGACTTGCTACTTGAAAGTAGAACATGCGTTCATCACCAATACCATGTGAATCTTTAAACTCGGACAAATCTTTCCCAAAAGACGCATTTGTCAGAACTGGGGCATTGGGTTGCAACAAACATGAAAATAGAAAGATACATACCGCAGGTATTCCCATTTTTACTTTATCCAAACCAGAATAGCGAATCACAATTATCGTAGCGAGCAATAAAGGCACAGTGAAAAATCTACCGCCCATAAAATCGCCACCTATCCATATCACATAAAGACAATATAGGAATATACCTAATGCACATGCCCATACCTCTTTCTGCTTCTGATAGAACGGAATGGTAAAACTTAAAAATAAAATTAAAAGGGTTATAAAATCTCTCTTCCAAGAAAACGCATAATACCATAAGCCCTGCTTGATTAAGTCAATTTTCCATAGTCCTGTGCCCAACTTTGCATAAGCCGTATTCGGGAATGGAAAACCATAGTAAATAACAGAAAATATCTCCCATAAAACTAAAGGCAGAAAACCTAAACATAAATAGATAAAGCCTATTTTTCTATTGTCCACTTTCCACCATACATAGAGCAGTGCAGGAATATAAAGCAACACACAATCCTGACGATTCAATGTAGCAAGCGAGGCTATAAATGAAAGTAATAACAATCTCTTTACCGTAAATTTCTGCTGTAAAAATACTATCATAAATATAACAAGTAGCAAATGGCTCATCGGATTCTCTAATCCTGATGAAGAGAAGTCTATATATGCTCGGGAAAATCCTAATATACTTGTAGCAATTAAGACCTGTGGAATATTCTGGGCTATACCTGTGAGTAAGAGAATAATTGTTAATAGAGAAACACCAAAGGAAATAAATATACCTGTGAGGAACATTTCCTTTGTCATGGCATAGAACGGAATATGCAAAAACATCCACAAAGGGTGAGTATATGCCTGAACTCGTTCGTTCACATTCCAGCGTAAGCCATAGCCATTCACAGAATTATCCACTGTTCGAAAGGTTATATACGCATCATCACACAGCCACGCTGTCCGTAGGAAAAGAATTGAAAAGAAAAGAAAGACAAGTAGAAATATCAAATATTTACTAAATTTTGACAAAGCTGAAAGTTGCATTTATTCTCCTTATGGAATAAAATTTCACTTTATAATTATGTGCTATAAAAATAAATTCTTTCTTCAAAAGGATTTCAAATTTATTAAATAATACAAAAATAGTTAATGAATTTTCTCTTGAGTATAGTTAAATATTGTTTGATTTCAAATTCTTAATCAATTATTTAGATATTTGTAAAGTGAATAGTTCTTATTTCAGATTCAACATCACGAGGATAAACAAAAATACGAATCTTATTAAATCCTTTCTGTATCATCTTTTGGGGTATTTTAACTTTATATGCCTGAAATGGGCTTTCTATCTTATCTGTTTTAACAATTACACGGTATAAAAATTCAGTATTGTTAAAAAATAACAGATAAAATGTTTTGGGAGTCTTCAAATCTATATCTAACTCAACATTTTGTCGCGTTTCTGGAAATTGAATTTCCAATCCTCTTTTCGGGACTTTTATCCCTTGATTTATTTTTAATCTTGTTAACATATTATTTATATCATTAATATTCATGACTTTTATGCCTGCGAATTGGTATCGGTCTTTATCAATAAGATGGTTATATATTCCCAGATTCATTTTTATAATTTCTTTCCATCGTCCAAAGGACCAGATAGGACCCCTTGTAATTGTTTTAAGATGTTCATAAAATTCAGCAAGATTAGGGTCTTTTATTTTATTACTATCTGATACAAAGGATTCGACATATCCTTCTGGTACATGACGCCAGAAATGGCCTATCATCCATTTGGGCTTATATAATGGGGGTATGCGTGCAAGTAGTGGGTCTGCTAAAGCCCAATAGTCAATGAGGTAAACTTTTGGTCCAGCAAAAAAACCACGGAAACCAATACAACCATATACTTTTGTTATTTGTTTATTCTGTTCTCGAAGGTTTAGTCCCTCTTTTACAGATGCAAAACTTTTTTTTGGCATTATTTCTCCGGGTTCCCAATGGGCTAAACTTGAGATTTGAAAATAATACATACGGTCATCACCAATCCCACTTTCATCTCTTAACCAAGACTGGTCCTTACCAAAATTTTCATCTGTTAATATTGGCACATTAGGCTTAATCAAACTTAAAATTAGAAGGATTAAAGTGGCAAGAATTCTTTTCCAACTTTCTTTTAGCAGTAGAAATCTTATTATCAATATTGTAGACAGAAGAATAAGCACAGAAAAAAAGCGTCCTCCCATAAAATCACCACCAATCCAAAGAATATAAATACAATAAAGAAGAATTCCCAGAGAACAAGTTAAAAGTTTTGCATTTTTTCTAAAAAAGGGTAATAATAAGGCTATAACTATCACTATAAAAGATGACAAATCTCTATCAAAGAGCCATTTAAAGTAATAAAATCCCTGTAATAAAAGTTCACGACGGTCTATATAATTTTGCAATTTTGCAACAGCAGTATTAGGGACAGGAAAACCATAATATATAACAGAAAAGATTTCCCATAGGATTAAGGGCATAAAACCTATAAACATAATAATAGAGGACTCTAATCTCTTTTCCTGTTTCCACCAGGAGTAAATTAATGATGGAAGGTATATACATATAGTATCTAAGCGATTAAATGCAGAAAGAGAAGGAATAAAAGCAAGAGAAAATAATTTTAATTTATTAGGTGTATCAGAAAAAAATATTATACAGAATATAACTAATAGTAAGTGTGTCAAAGGATTTTCGAGGCCTGATGATGAGTAATCAACAAATGCTCGAGAAAAGCCAAGAATAACTACGGATAATATAACTTGAAAAACATTTTTTGTATGGAAATAAAAGAGTAAAGTTACAGTTGTTAATGATAAGGCGATTGAGATAAATATAGGAGTTAGGAACATTTCCCGTGTAAAAAAATATGCAGCGGAAATTACAAACATCCATAATGGGTTTGTATATGCCTGGACACGCTCTATTACATTCCAGCGTAGACCATATCCGTTTACAAAATTGTCAACAGTTCGAAAGGTAATGTAAGAGTCATCATTAAGCCACGCTGTGCGTAGAAAAAGTATTACAAAGAATAATGTTGCTAAAGCAATAACTATGTATCTAAGATATCTAAATTTCATGTATTATTTTCCAAATTCAGTCTTATAGTTGCTTCAATTGTTTTGTCATGCCACAAAACGGTAAAATGAACATTATTTTACAATGAGTGTTATTTTACTTTATTAAAAAAGGAGAAAGAAAATGATATTTAATGAAAAACCAGAAGAGGAACAGGAAGGACTTACTCCTCCTTTATCTGATAATGTTCAAACAAAGTTGTTGAAAAAAAGGATAGTTATAATATCAGGTGAGATTACGCAAGAATTGGCAGAGAAGACAATTTCGCAATTGTTGCTACTTGATTATGAAGGGAATGAGCCAATTACTGTTTATGTCTGTTCGCCGGGAGGGCATGTGGATTCTGGATTCGCTATCTACGATATTATAAAATTTATTCAGTCCCCTGTTACAGCCATTGGTGTAGGCTGGGTAGCAAGTATTGCTGTGCCGATTATGATGGGTGCACCTAAGGAAAGGCGGCTGGCTTTACCTAATACGCGATTCCTGATTCACCAGCCATCAGGGGGTGCAGGTGGTCAGGCAGCAGATATACGAATTGAGGCACAGGAAATTTTGAAGATTCGTGAGCAAATTAATCGTTTGCTAGCAGAAGAGACAGGACATCCGATAGAAAAAATAGCCAAAGATAGTGACCGCAATTTCTGGATGTCAGCAGAAGAAGCATTAGAATATGGGTTGATAAAGAGAATAATTACAAAGAGAGAATTTTAAAATAGGCATATATATTTGTTTACATTGGTATTATTGTTTTTTATTTAGCCATTGTTTTACTTCTTGTAGCGTTTTTACATAGAACTGATGAACTTTGTTTTTGGTATTGTTCAAAAATTCTATTGGACTTGGGGATAGGTTTACTTCAGGTAATAATTGTGGAAGGAATTGAAGGGTCTGTTCGGACAAGGTCGAACTTCGTATTCCTGTAAAAAGACGGTGGCGATTTAATATTTTTATGTAAATGTCAAATGTTTCTTTCAAAAATGTCCATTGTTGAGATTGTTCTGAGTAAAGTTTATTTAAGATATTGAGTGCTCTTATTACAGATGGAGTTGCTAATTGTGGGCATTGTTCTACCTTCATGCGTTGCCACCATCGGACGGCATATTCTAACTCTGCTATACCTCCTTCGGATTTTTTTAAATTATTAGGATTAGTTTGTTGAACCATTTTCAGACGAATTTCTTCACTTCTCTTAATATCCTCAACAGATATGGAACAATAGAATGACAGGTTCTTTATTGTCTCTTGAAGATTTACTGCAAATGTCCCCTTTTCAGCCACGACTCGTGCTTTCATTAAAGCCATTTTCTCCCAGATGTCCGCAGTATACTCGTAATATTCCTTTAATTGTGTAAGGGTAATCACAAGAACACCTTTAGAACCATAAGGTCTTAGTCGCGTATCTATGTCGTATAAAATTCCAAAATTTGTAGGTTCTTTTAATCGTTTTATGATTCGAGATGAGACATCTGAAAAATATTCCACAGGACTTATTTTGTCATCATACTTTTCAGTAGAGTCATTAGGATAGGTATCATCCATCACAAAAATCAAATCAAGGTCACTGCCAAAGGTCATTTCTCCACCACCAATTTTTCCTAAACCTAATATGGCAAAAGGAAGGGGAGGATTTCCATTTTTCTTTTCTACTTCTATCAAGGATTCATCCATAATATCTTGTAGAATAACTTCTGCCAGTAGGGTCAATTGTTCACAAACCTCTTCAATAGTGAACTTGTCAAGCAAATCACCCAGAGCAATTCGTAACCATTCAGAATCTTTCAAACGATAATGTGCGGATTCTGGAAATACAGATTTTTTTAATTGCTGCAATAAAGAAGAAAGGTAATCGGCAGTGCTTTTTTCATCAATGAGTTCTTCTTGTAAAAATATTTCAATAATGCTGGGTTCCTTAATCCATATTTCTGCGAGTGCTGGTGCACGACTTGTAAGTGTAACAAAGAAAGAACAGAGGTTGTGATTTTCTTTTAGCAATGAATAGACTACGCCAGGGACAAGCAATCTTGATACCTGACTATAAAATTGCTCTAATGCTGTATCTAATGAACCTGTTTTTTTGAATTCTTCGCAGAGGAAAGGGATTATTTCAATAAAATTTTCACGGACATGAAGAGAATGAGGGGATTGTTCAGGTCCATTGGCGAGTTCACGAAACATATCCCTTGCTTTTTCAACATTCTCAAAACCCAAACTTTTTAATTTATTCAAACCCTCTTTACCTTCAGATTGGGCACTTACTAAATCATAGACCCATAAGTTGCCTGATGATTTAACAGCAACAAATTGCTCTAATATGGTTCGGACTTCTTGTGTTTTCTCTTTATAAATTCGCCAGAACGACTCTCCTGATGTATAACCCAGACGGCGTGCAAATTCATCTAATTCATTAGTTTTTTGTGGTAAGGTATGCTTTTGTGTTCCATATTCGATTTGTAACCTATGTTCAACCTCACGCAGGAAACAATAATTATTCATAAGAGTTTCAGCGTCAAAAGGTTTTAAGTATCCCTTTTCCATCAGTTGATAGATTGCTTCAATCGTATTGGTCATTCTTAGTTCAGGGTGTCTTCCTCCATTCAATAATTGAAGCAATTGAACTGTAAATTCAATATCACGGATTCCACCTCGACCTAACTTTACCTCATAATTGGTTTGACCTTGTTCTGCGACCTGTTTTTCTACCATAAGTTTTGTTTGATGTATATCTTCTAATGTTTTGTCATCAAAAAATTTGGGGAATACAAAGGGTCGCATCATTTCTAAAAACTCATTTCCTAAATTTATATCGCCTGCACAGGGTCTACATTTGACCAGAGCTTGCCGTTCCCATGCTCTCCCATATTGGTAATAGTATTCGACAGAGTTTGATAAACTTTCTGCAAGTGCTCCTACTTTGCCATAAGGTCTTAACCGCATATCTACCCGATATATCATTCCTTCTTCTGTATGCTCTGAAAGGAATTTAATTATATATTCACCTAATTTAGAATAGAACTCACGGTTGGTAATCTGTCCATTAATTCCTCCTTGCGTTTCACCATCACCATCATAAACAAAAATCAAATCAATATCAGAATTAAAATTAAGTTCTCTACCTCCTAACTTTCCTAAACCCATAATCACAAAACGAGATGGTATATTCTTCTGTTCTATTTCGCTATAATTTATCGGAATGCCATATTTTTGTTCTAAAAATACATAATTTAAATTGAGACAGATTTCAAGATGAGCGTCGGCAAGAGAAGAAAGGTCTTCTGCAATGGACTTAACCTCTTGATGTTCTACAATATCACGAGTAGTAATTCGCAATAGTGCTTTTTTATGTAATTTGCGAAGATGATTCATTATCTTTTTTAAGTCCCAATCCTTTTTGGGGGTAATGAACTGATTAGAAATTAGATATTCCATAAGTTCGGCTGAAGATAGGTTTTTGTTCCAACCTAATTTAGACAGCCATTCATGTTTGGTTAAAGCACGAGAGAGCGTAGTATCTGCTAAAAGTTCATCTAAATATTCAGGATTATTTATAACGGTCTCAGATAAAAATGGACTTTGTGAAAAAATTCGTTCAAAGAGGCGAAGACTTTTTTGATTTTGCAGATATTTGTGGATAGAAAGGTTTTGTTCCGATAGTTTTTTAATGAACTGTGTTAAGTAAACAATAACCCTTTCTGGATTGGATGTTTCACAAATAAGGGAATCTAATTTATTCTGCCAATCTTGAAGTGAAATAGAGTATAGAAAATTCAAATCTTCATGGACACTGTTTGTTAGTTTGTTTAATATTTTTTGTATGCTTTCTTTGTTTTCCATAGATTAAATTTAGTACTTATTTCCTTTCCCTTGCTGTAAATTATAATAAAGCAATTTTGCAATTTGTTCTGTGGTTCGGGTGAGGTTAACAGCAGTATTTTTCATAAGTTCTTCCTTTGAAAATTCACCTGCGGAGATTGGGAAAACAGAGACCTTCTCCAGGGAGGAACATACTTCCCAACCTTTGCCTAATTTGCCAACAAGCACTATAATAGTTTTATCCTTTGCATAAGCAAGTTGAATCATTTCACCTACCACTTTGCCAGAAAAACTCTGATTATCTAATTGTCCTTCACCTGTAATTACAAAATCGGCAGAAGCCAATTTTTCTTCCAGATGGCTTACCTGTGCTATCCACTGAAAGCCGGGTACAAATTTGCCGTTTGCAAATGCAAACAACGCACCACCCATTCCACCAGCAGCACCGCTACCGGGTTGTTTTTGTATATCTATGTTTAGTTCTTTTTTTATTGTCTGTGCAAATTTTTTCAAAGCATTATCTATAACGGGGCATAATTCGGGTGTTACCCCTTTTTGTGGACCATAGACAAATGTAGCACCCTGCGGACCGTAATATGGATTTGTCACATCGCTTGCAATAATAATTGAGGTGCCCTTAATTTTATCATAGTATTTAGATTTTCTTATATATGAAATATTTTGTAATTCTAGCGGACCTTTTCCTATTGGCTTTTGAGAAGAATCTATAAGTAGGTATCCTAATGCCTGAGCAATACCTGCACCCCCATCATTTATTCCTGAACCGCCCAAACCCAGCACAACTTTTTTTGCACCTCGTTGAATGGCATGTAAAATTGCTTCACCCACACCATAACTCGTAAAGTGTTCAGGTTCCCTATCTTTTTGTGGAACAAGGTGGAGACCAACAATACTTGCAGTTTCAATTACTGCTGTCTTCTGCTTTGGAATCCAGCCATATTTTATTTTCCGTTTCTTACCGGTAAGGTCAGTAACGATAGTATAGCGATAATTCAGACTTAAATTTAATGAAAGTGCTTCTAAAAAACCTTCCCCACCATCGGAAAGGGGACAAATTATTATTTTACTTTTATGGAAAACATTTTTCCAACCTTTTACAATAGACTTTGCAACTTTGATAGCGTCTAATGACTCCTTGAACGAATCTGGGGCAATCAGCACTTTATAAGATGACATAACGACTCTTTCCCTTTCTTAAATTATGGAATATGTATATTATTATAGTTATATTTAGAAAGCGAAACCATAATCTCTGTAAAAATATACAATATTTCATGCAAGTATGGGAATATGATATAATCTTTTTCAATTTAAATAGATATAAATTCTATTTTGGGCATGATGATTTTAATTTAAGATAAGGATGACATGCGTTCATGGAATCACTTTATATTACAGAAGAAGGGTTGCAAAAGTTAAGAGAAGAACTGGCAGAACTTAATAGACAGAAGATAAAGTTGTCAGGAGTAATTGAATATGCTCGCTCGTTAGGTGACCTTAGCGAGAATGCAGAATATCATACGGCTAAACACGAACAGGGCTTGTTGATGGCGAAGATAAACGACCTTGAAGAAAAAATTGCACGGGCTGTTGTGATTGATGCTAAGCAATTGGATACTTCAGAAGTGCGATTAGGTGTTACCGTGCGTGTGCTGGACGAAAAACAAGGCAAAGAAATACTCTATACGATGGTCAGCGATGTTGAATCGGATTTATCTACTGGTAAACTTTCAACCAAATCCCCTGTAGGTCAAGCCCTGTTAGGAAAGAAAGTTGAAGAGGTTGCAGAGATAAAGGTGCCCGCAGGAATATTGAGGTTAAAAATTTTAGAAATCTTACCACCACAGTAAGATACGATAGTAAATAAAAAATGTTGGGATAAGCAAAAAATGCCAAAGAGAACGGACATAAAAAAGATACTGATTATTGGTTCAGGACCTATTATTATTGGTCAGGCTTGTGAATTTGATTATTCTGGAACGCAAGCGTGTAAAGCCCTGCGTGAAGAAGGGTATGAGGTAGTTTTAGTCAATAGTAATCCTGCCACGATTATGACAGACCCAGAAATGGCAGACCGCACCTATATTGAACCCCTTACAGTTCCTTTTTTGGAAAAAATTATTGAGCGAGAACGACCTGATGCTGTTTTGCCGACAGTAGGAGGTCAAACGGGTCTTAATCTATCTGTGGCACTCGCTGACGCAGGTATTCTTGCAAAATATGGGGTTAAACTTATAGGGGCTAATGTGGATACGATAAAGAAAGCAGAAGACCGCGGGCTTTTTAAAGAAGCCATGATTCGATGCGGATTGGAAGTGCCACGCAGCCTGGTTGTCCATCAAGTAGAGGAGGCGATGGAGTTTGGGGCTACTATTAACTATTCCGCAGTAATTCGTCCTGCATTTACGCTGGGGGGAACAGGTGCGGGACTTTCTTTTAATAGAGATGAATATTTTAGTGCTATTCAAAACGGTTTGGAGGCAAGTCCCATTCACGAGGTTCTGGTAGAAGAATCTGTTATCGGCTGGAAAGAGTATGAATTGGAAGTTATGCGGGATTTGAAGGACAATGTCGTAATTGTTTGCCCAATTGAAAATGTGGACCCTATGGGTGTTCATACAGGCGATAGTGTAACAGTTGCACCAGCACAAACCCTGACAGACAAAGAATATCAAATCATGAGGAACGCCGCCATTACTATTATGCGCGAAATTGGCGTGGATACAGGGGGCTCAAATGTGCAATTTGCCATTCACCCGCAAACAGGACGCATGGTGGTAATTGAAATGAATCCACGCGTATCGCGTAGTTCTGCTCTTGCCTCAAAGGCTACGGGATTCCCCATTGCAAAGATTGCGGCAAAACTTGCGGTGGGCTATACTTTAGATGAAATACCCAATGATATTACCAAAGAGACCCCTGCATGTTTTGAGCCTACCATTGATTATGTTGTAACCAAAATTCCACGCTGGGCATTTGAAAAATTTTCTGGTGCAGAACCAATACTTACGGTTCAGATGAAAAGTGTTGGTGAAACGATGAGTATTGGGCGAACATTCAAAGAATCACTACAAAAAGCCATTCGTGGGCTTGAAATTGGCCGTTATGGCTTTGGTGGCGATGGAAAAGCAAAACCTCTTACGAAAGAGCCCAATTCACAAAAAGAGAAAGAAGCCCTTTTGAGGGCATTGCGGACTCCTTCACCACAACGGTATCTTCATCTCGCAGAGGCTATTCGATTGGGAGCCTCTGTCGAAGAATTGCACACAGTTTCACAAATTGACCCGTGGTTTATTCGGCAGATGGAAGAAATTGTAAAGGAAGAGAATGAACTTATAGCACTGTCTTCTGATGTTGTAAATTGTATAAAAGTAGAGAAGAAGAATCCTTCCCAATCAAAGAAGTTAGCAAGAAAAATAAAAGAAGCAAAACAATATGGTTTTTCCGATTACCAATTAGCAAAGATATGGGGAATAGACGAACTGGATGTCCGCAATTTGAGAAAAAAATTAGGGATTGTTCCTACCTATCTATTGGTAGACACCTGTGCTGCGGAGTTTGAAGCATATACACCCTACTATTATTCGACTTATGAAGAGGAAGACGAAATTATACTTTCAGATAAGCCTCGAATAATTGTTTTAGGCGGTGGACCAAACCGAATTGGACAGGGAATTGAATTCGACTATTGCTGTGTTCATGCGGTTTTTGCACTTCACGATGCTGGTTATGAAACAGTTATGGTCAATTGTAATCCGGAAACGGTTTCCACGGACTATGATACTTCAGATAGATTGTTTTTTGAACCAATAACCTTTGAAGATGTGATGAACATCATTGAGAGAGTGCAACCGCAAGGCGTCATTGTCCAATTTGGTGGACAAACACCGCTAAATATAGCACAGCAATTGGAAAAGGCAGGTGCACCTATCATTGGCACTTCTGCATGGAACATTGCACGGGCGGAAGACAGAAAACTGTTTCGTGAAGTTGTTGATAAATTAAACCTTTTACAACCGGAGAATGATACTGCTCGTTCCTTTGAGGAAGCATTAAGTATAGCGGAGAGGATAGGCTATCCTGTGGTAGTAAGACCTTCGTTTGTTTTAGGAGGGCGTGCTATGGAGATTGTGTATGACGCCGACTCATTAAAAAAATATATGGAGTATGCAGTAGAAGCCTCACCTGAGCATCCCATTCTGATAGACAAATTTTTAGAGGATGCAATTGAGATGGATGTAGATGCTATTGCTGATGGTGAACAAGTGATTATCGGTGGGGTAATGCAACACATTGAGGAGGCAGGGGTTCATTCAGGGGATAGTGCCTGCATTTTACCTCCTTATGATTTACCTTCCGATATTATCGAAGAAATAAAGGAACAAACGCGTGCCCTTGCAAAGGAGTTGAAAGTGCGCGGACTAATGAATGTGCAATATGCCGTCAAGGATAAGAAAGTATATCTACTTGAAGTAAATCCGCGTGCCTCTCGGACAATACCCTTTGTGAGTAAAGCCGTAGGTGTTCCATTAGCCAAGCTCGCAGCACTTGTAATGGTGGGCAAAAAATTATCTGACATGGGACTGGTGAAAGACCCCGAACCCAAATATATTTCCGCAAAGGAAGTGGTTTTACCATTTATTAAGTTTCCAGGAGTAGATATTGTTTTAGGTCCAGAAATGCGTAGCACAGGCGAAGTCATGGGCATAGACAAAAATATGGGGCTTGCTTACGCCAAAAGTCAGATTGGAGGTGGAAATAGTATTCCTCTACAAGGAACTATCTTCATTAGTTTAAGTGACCATGATAAAAAGTATTTGGGGTCACTGGCTCGTGACCTTCAAGAACTTGGATTTAAATTCATTGCTACAAAAGGAACAGCAAATATTCTTCGTGAGCAAGGGATTGATGTTGCAGAGGTGTTTAAGGTTGGAGAAGGTAGACCTAATGTGTTGGACTGTCTTATCAATGGGTATATTGACTGGATTATCAACACACCACGAGGAAAACTTTCCAAAGATGATGAAGTTATTATTCGCAGAAAGGCAATCGAAAACAATATTCCTACCATGACAACCCTAGCAGCGGCAAAGGCAGCAGTTCAGGCTCTTCGTGAGATGAAAAAGGGAACAATGGGAGTCCTTTCATTACAAGAACATCATTCAACAACCTGCATTAAAATTGAAATCAAATAATTCCCTCTCTCAAAAAAACAATTATCCAATTAGATACTCCTGAAAAATATGTTTTAGTTATTAAAACAATTTAACATCCTTTATGGGAATGGTGTCTTTCTTTGCGGTAAAGAAAAAACCTAATGTTATATAATTAGTCAAAAGGTAAAAGGCTCTATCAAGAGTCGGGGGTTACTTAAAGAATTTACCGCCAAGTTGCCAAGCAAAACACAAAGTTTGCAAAGAGAAAACGCAATATTCTTATGTAGCGCAGACATTATTGTCTGTTCTTTTTGGGGTTTTAATCCCGAATATATTACTGCATGTTGTTTAATTTGTTATCATTGCAAGTGATATATTCAACATGATTGCATTCTGTAGGGGGGTGTCCAAAAAGTCCATTTTTGTTAAATTTGTGCGAAAACGAGTGTTTATTTATTGTTAATTTATGATTACTTATTGCCGTATATATTTGTTTTCGTAATGGCTAAATTTCCTCAAATTGACTTTTTAGACAGCCTTAAGTTTATTAATACCCATTTCTTATAAAAAATAAATAAATTTTTTACGACTCTTCTACATTAAATTGTTGTAATAACTAAAGCACTTTTCCAGGGCTCTCTACATATTACTTCATTCGTGGGAAGTTAGGAATTAATTTATTAATACAAAAAAGGGATAGTAAAGTTCTATATACTGTTCGCTAAAAGTTCTGGTAAATATTATTGGTTTTTGTGATAGATAAATACACAATCTTTACAATGTATGAATGTATGTGTGTATAGCGATATACCTCAAATAAACAATGGTTTCAGTATGACTTTATGAATGCATAAGACAATACAGACTACCCAAATGATATGGATACAACAATTTAGCAATGTCATGGCAGGGGAAGTGGTATATGGACTGCCTACCCAAATGATATGGACATACTAATTTAACAATATAGTCAGTGTAACAATATGAAACTATTAATCTATAAAAGGTTATACACGACTTAAAAGAAATGAAAATGTTGTTTGCAAATTAGATACATATACGATATTGCGTTTTTCAGATGTTTTTATGTAAAATATATACAGGCGCCGGGGTAGCTCAGTTGGTTAGAGCACTGGATTGTGGTTCCAGGTGTCCTGGGTTCGACTCCCAGCCCCGGTACCAGGATACTGTTTTTTGTTTTATCTTATTGTCCTGTTCTATGAGCCATGCGAGTCCTTCATCTAATATTCGAATAATTTCAAGTCCATCCTTTTCGCGTAGTCCTGGATGGTCAATTGGATACCAGCGTATTTCCTTAGGTTCTCCTGTTACCTCGAACAATGCCTTTGCTGCTGGTGGTGGCACTACTGTATCCTGGTCTCCATTCATAAATAATACTGGCGTCGGCGATGTATTTTTAGCATAATGTATTGGGTCTCCAACACTCAGTAGTGGAGGAAGAACTATTTTTGCTAATGCATGCAGCCAGGTTGGAGCATTAGCCTTTACAATCGGTGCGTCTAACATTAGTCTAAGATTTCCCCCACCCACAACAAAAATGGATGCTTTTATCCGTTTCTCAAATGATGTAAGTATACATCCTGTAACTGCGCCATAACTTGCCCCTACGATATAAATTCGATTTGAGTCAATATCAGGGTGTGTTTCTAGATAATCAATTAGTCTTCGTGCATCATTAACCGTTTCTCTGGGACGCTGATAGAAAGCGATTGCCTCCTTTAGCCCTCTGAATCGTGTTCCTTTAGGAATTTTTCGTTCTCCCTGCATAAGTTGGTCAAAACTTGCCATTGCAAATCCCTTCTCTGTAAAAGGTCCGCCTATCTCATGAATAAAGCCTTTATTTTGACCAATTCCATGAAGAAAGATTACACATGGGACTTTCTCTTTCAATTCTAATGGTAATAAAAGCAATGCAGGGACGCGTGTTTTGGGTTTGCTTTCATAATAGAACTTTATACTTTGAAATTGTCTTGGTCGTTTAATACCAAAAGCCTCTACTTCGTCATTAAATTCTTTTACTTCTTCTACTTTAACATTTAATGGAAGAGTTGGGTTATATATGTCAAAGTAGGTGCGGTCTGAATAAAATTTCCATATAACCAAAACGAGGATTAAAACAAGAATAACAATACCTGTCCACTTTAATACTTTTTTAAATATCTTCATAATGCGCTCCTTAATTTAATCATTAAAAATTATATATTTATATAAGTTTTATTTGTCAGTTTCTGAAATAAATATATGTTAGTAGAGAGAAACTTCTAACTTATTTTTACGGATTTTTCCCAAAAACAAAGGATAAATCACGAGAAACATTATTTGCAATTATTAAATCAAGAATTCCATCTTTATCAATATCACACGGAACACTTGAAATAGGGTTATAACCTGCATAATAGAAATATTCGTATGAAAAGTTCAATTCACCTTGATTGAGCATAACAGAGATAGAACTATCTCCATTTACTGTTATTAAATCGGGCATATTATCGCCGTTTATATCCCATGAGAATATAGACCTGGGATTTTTCCCGAGTTTGACAGAACTTACTCTAACAAAATCGCCGTTTCCTTTAGAACCGAAGACCACTAATGTCTGTGCTGATGGATGAACTGTAATTGCATCCATGTCTCCATCGTTATCCAAATCTTTTAGTAATAGCCCCCTTGGACTTCCATCTGTCTCATATCTTTTTTGAGTGTTTTTATCAAAAGTGCCGTCTCCATTTCCCAACCAACGCACAAAACGAGGTGATGCCTGGTCATCGGAGTCATCAGGGTCCTTGCTACTAACAAATAATAAATCCAGATTTCCATCTCTATTCACATCTGCAAGTTTGGCTGCCATTGGATAATTACCAACTACGGTTTCCCTCGCTACTCCAAAAGCACCTGTCCCATCACCCAGAAGCACAGAAACCGTATCTGCATGAGAATTTGATGTTACGATGTCCCTTTTACCATCATTGTTTACATCTCCAATTGCTATGGAAAATGGATACACATTATGAGATATAGAGGGGTCTTTGACAGAAAAGGTTCCCTTTTTCTGAAATATACCTTCTCCATTATTTAGATATACTGAAACGCCCATTATCCCTCTTTCGCATAATATAAGGTCGGGAGAGTTATTATTGTTATCAATTGGAGTGCGTGCCATAGATTGAATTATTCCCGAAACATCCCATTTCCATTTTTCAATAAGCGTAAGGTCTGAGTATATCTTAAAAACACGGAAATAAGCATTTTGACTTGATGTTATAATAAGTTCATTAAGCGAATCAGCATCTAAATTTTCACAACTTAGAGTTCCTATATCTCCATCAAACATGGGCTTCATTTCCATTTTTTCAAAAAACTTTCCATCATTATAAATAACCCCTACCCGTTTTAATCCAGATAAAGTTGAAACCAAATCCTTTTGAGTATTTGCATCCAGATCTACTAAATCCATATCAATAGCCCCGATTCCCAGATTTATTGTTTTTTGATATGTAAAATTGCCTCCCTGAGAACCACTGAAAATCTCTGCTGTGCCAATGGCTCCCGTGCTCTTTTCACCTGTGCTCGAAGTGAGTTCTCCATAAAGTAAACCTATCAAATCCACGAAACCATCTCCATTCAGGTCTTGTAATAAAAATTCCATAGGCAGACCGTGAGAAGTGAGCACATTTGTTTCGACCAGACCGCCATAAGTATCATTAGTAAATATTGTATAATTCCCACTACCAGGATTTGCGACAATTACATCAAGATAAGTATCACCATTTATATCCATAACATCAACGCAACGAGGATATGTCCCAACGGCGTAATCAATCTTTGTGGAAAAGGGACTTTGAGGCTGACTCAGTAATACAGAGATATTATTAGAATCACGATTTGCAACGACTAAATCTATTTCTCCATTTTTGTCTAAATCCACGGGTATAATCCAGCGAGGTGCTTTTCCACATTCTACATAATTAAATTCTCCCCAGGTCCGATTTCCGGCGTTCAGAATATATGATATTTCCCCTAACTGGCTTTCAGTGGTAGCAATATCTATAAGTCCATCATGATTAATATCTAACAAGGTCAGAGCCATAGGTAGAGCCCCTTCTTGCACAGAAATCTCTTCGGCATCCTCAAAAGTCCCATCTCCTTTTCCATAAAGAATAGAGATTGAATTTCCACTTTGATTTACCATAACAAGGTCATCAGAGCCATCATTATCTAAATCTCCACAAACTATCATACCGGGATTTTTACCTACTGAATAATCTACATGGAGTTTAAAGTTTCCTTTTTCAGAATCGCGTAATAAAATGGACACATTGTTAGTATTATAATTAGTAATAGCAAGGTCTGGTGCGCCATCACGATTGAAATCACCGTGAGTAACGAAATAACTAAGTCCCGCTGAGGGATATTGGTAAGGCAAATGGAAGAAACGAACGGAAACATTTGGGTCGGGATTTTCACCACCATCACATCCCACAAATAAAACGACAATTAATAAAAAAGGGAATAATAAACAATATAGAAGCAATTTTTTATGAAAACAACATTCAAAATATGTTATACTTATATCCACAATTATCTTTCTAAAAATTTAATTTAGAATATATTATACAAAAGCGGACAATATGAAAAAAATTTCCGTAGTTTCGGATTTACATATCTTTTGTTCTCGTTCTAATTGGAAACATAAGTTTCGTGCTGTTGAAGAAGCGATTCAAACATCGGATATTTTTGTTTTTAATGGTGACACTTTTGATTTTCACTGGATGACTGATAATACGAAGGAACAGACCTTTAACAAAGCCATTGGTTTATTACGATTTCTTGCAGTTAAATATCCACAGTGCCATATTCACATAAATTTAGGCAATCATGACCACGATAGGGAATTCTGTCAGTTGTTAATACAACTGGAAAAGGAATTACCTAATTTCTCTTGGCATCCATATTATCTAAGAGTGGGAAAAGTTGTCTTTTTACATGGAGACGCTGCTATTCGTAAGATGAATCATAGTCAATTAATAAAATACCGCAATCAATGGGAACACAAACCTACACACAAAAACATCATTGTCAATCAAATCTATGATGTTGCAGTGAGTATGCGGACACATGTTGCCTTGTCCCACATCTATTTTAGAAATCGTCGGACTGTGAAAAATCTGCTCTGGTATCTTGATGACCTTGAACTGGGACTGGATTCAGGTGTTTCTGAAGTTTATTTTGGACATACCCATATTCCTCTTAGAAATTTCCGATACAAAGGTGTGACATTTCACAACACAGGCACTGCATATAAGGGTATGAAACTTAAAATTCTCCGCACACTCGTTTTGTAAGTAAAATCCTTTCCTATAAGCCCAAATCATCCATTATTTTGTTTTGTTTGTTGGAATAATCGTTCTGTATGCCTTGAAGGTTTTCTCTTGAATGTGAGCCCACAGCACCTGAAGAATTAGGCATACCATTCAATTGCTGTTGTATCCCCATTCCCCCAGTAGTATACGGCATGGGAGAAGCTCCTGATGGTGTGGAATTTCCCGGGTTGGTATGAACATTTGTTCCTGTTGACTGTAATGGATGTAAAACTGCACCTGTCTGGGGATTGTAAATAAAAGGTCCTCCATCATTTGTCCGTGGAACAAATGTTAGATATGAAGGGTAAAGGCTATCAAGATTCGCAGGATAATAACCAGTCGTGCGTGCAAATTGGACTACTGCGTACTTAATTTGCTCCATTTTACGAATATCCTCTGTTGGAATTGCTGCGGGAACAGTTATTATCTGTCCTGTAGCGGGGTCGAAACTGTAGGCTTTATCATTTGAAGGCTGGGGCAGAGAAGGAAGAAATTGGGGCACTAGCTCAGCCAAAGATGTAGGGTATCTACCATTTTCAGCCTGAAAAGTCTGGATAGCCCGTTCAATGTTTATTTTACCTGTCTGATTTGAGATACTTTGAACTTGCCTTTGCATGCTTTTCAATTGTTTTGCCTGTAATTCACCCTGAATAGCCGTAGTAGTTAGCAATTCTACGCCACAACCAGAAACAATAAAAAAAAGTAAAAATATAACTATTAATTGTATTGAACTTTTTAATAAATACCTCATAAGCAAAACCTTTAAATATATTTTTATTAATATTTTACTACTATATAAAACGATTTATAAACATCTATTGTTTATTTTTGATTTCTTATTCTATAAATTATTATTTCTATATTATCGTAGGAATAGATTTTCTACTTGTTCTAAATAACAAAAAGGAATTGATGTCGAAATAGCAATTTTCAATGCGATTATTGGAAGGGTATGATTTCTTAACTCTCTTTAATTAAAACTACTTAAAATAGACAATGATAATTACTTATTTTTAGTTGGCATGAGTAATTTTTTAACAAATAAAGTCACTATTGTAGCCTGTTTTCAGTATAGTTTAATACTGAATAAAATGAAATTTGACTTTTGTTAAATCATTAACTTATTTTATCTATATAAGTTTTGTATGTTTATAAAAAAATATAAACTTATCGGATTTGAAATTTGAATAGAATAAGGATTATAAAGATTTAAGATAATATTGTGAAAAACAAAATTTTTAGAGAAAGGTTATTACTTCATGACAGGCATTAAAAAGGTTTCAAAATCTAAACAGAAGAAGAGTGTAGATGTAAGTAAAGGAAAAGGCGCAGAAGAAAAGAGAAAGAGAGGGAGGCCAAAAAAAGATGAGGTAGAAGCATTCCAAAAGCCTCAACCGATGAAAAGGAAGAGAGGTAGACCACCTATAACAGAAGGAAAAGAAACATCGTCTATCAGCATGGACGAGGAGAAACAGGAAGGCAGACATCCTCGTAGCGAAAAAGCATTATCGCGTGAATTTTTATTTGATTTAGTAATGTATATCAAAGAAGCGGTTGAACCCATTGCTCGCTCTTTGAAGGGTAAGGATATTGTGCATGTAGCACCTACTGGGGACCCAACCTTCGTTATTGACCAGGCTGCTGAGAAGGCACTTTTATCATTTCTGCGAGCCTCTAAACAGCCTATTGCATATTATTCTGAGGATTCAGGATATTCGACTTATGCCCGTGTGCCAAAGTATCTTTTGATTGTAGACCCAATTGACGGCACACGTGCTGCAAAAAATGGATTTGAGTGGTGCACAATTTCCGTTGCAAGCACACGCGTAATTGAGCGTCCTACATTTAAACATTTAGATAACGCATGTATCGCTGAATTAATGACAGATAGAATATTCTATGCAGAAAAAGGCGGAGGCACAACCATTTATAGTGAAGATGGGAAAAAGCGTTCTAAACTCTCAAATAATACGGATATTGAGACACTGAATTGGTCTATGACCACTCCCGGTAGACCATCCTATCTAATCTTCAATGCTGCTGGAAAACTCATTGATCTTAGCAGTTTACGCGGAGGCTTCTTTACATGCAATAGTAGTTCATATAGCCTGACACGATTGGTAACGGGACAATTAGATGCCTGTGTAGATATTGCCACTCGTTTCTATAAAGAGTTTCCAGAAGGAACACGCGACATGTTTCTAAAATCAGGGAAAGGCTCTATTATAGGTCCTGCTCCTTATGATTTATGTCCTGCCTTACTAGTTGCACAGGAAGCAGGCTGTATATTTACCAATAGTGAAGGGGACAATTTTGATAATGTCCTTCTTTTAGACACGCATCCTGAAAACTACCAGACACTTATTGCCGCTTCAAACTCTGAATTGCACGACTATCTATTAGAATTTTTCAATGAACGAATTGAACAGGTAATAAATGTTTTGAAAAAGAAAAAAGCAACAAGCCAACAATAATTTTTTATATAAAAACAGGCATGATTTAGTATTTAGTTTTGAAATATTATGGAGACAATGACGATAAACTTGGTATAATAGTAGCGGGCATTTTGGGGAAATATAAATAAGAAAAAAAAAGAAAATGAAAGGTTTTTATGTTTACAGCCAGAAGATTAGAAAAAATACCTCCTTATCTTTTTATGACACTGCGAAACAAGATTAATGAAGCAAAGGCACACGGAGTGAAAGTTATCAGCTTAGCCATTGGCGACCCTGTTGACCCAACCCCGAAACCTGTTATTGATGAACTTTGCACGACTGCTTATGACCCGGAAAATCATCGCTATCCAACGGATGAAGAATGGGGTATGAAATCCTTTAGAGAAGCAGTTGCTAATTGGTATAGACGGAGATATGGAGTCTCATTAGACCCTGCCAAAGAAATTGTAGCACTTATTGGTTCTAAAGAAGGATGTCATCATTTTGCACTTGCAGTAGTAAATCCTGGTGATACAGTTCTTGTTACCGACCCTGGTTATCCAGGCTACAAACCGAGTATCTGGTTTACTGGTGGGGAACCTGTTGTTGTGCCCGTAACCATTGAGAATGATTTTTTACCTGTTCTGGCAGATATACCTACAGAAACAGCAAAGCAGGCAAAAGCCTTCTATCTAAATTACCCTAATAATCCCACAGGTGCAACTGCTACAAAAGAATTCCTTACAGAACTGGTAGAATTCTGTAAACATTGGGATATTGCGGTCTGTTATGACAATCCATATAGTGAAATTGTTTTTGAAGGAGAAAGATTAAGTTTTCTTTCAATCCCGGGTGCTAAAGAAGTTGGCGTTGAATTAAATTCATTGTCAAAATCTTTTAATATGACGGGTTGGCGAATTGGAATGGCATGTGGAAATCCAGAAATTGTAAAGGGAATAGCAACTGTCAAAGCCAACACCGATTCAGGCATTTTTAATCCTATCCAATATGCAGGAATTGTAGCACTTAACAATTGTGATGGATTTACTCAAAAAATGCTACAAATTTATAGCCAGCGGCGTAATAAATTGTTGTCAGCCTTAGAACAATTAAATTGGAAAATACCTGTAAGTAAAGGGACTTTTTACCTCTGGGCACCTGTTCCCTCTGGGTTTACTTCGGCTGAATTCTGTGAATACATTTTTGAAAGATGTGCAATAGTATTAGCAGCAGGAAGTTCTTACGGGAAGTATGGTGAAGGATATGTTCGCTTTTCACTTACAATAGAAGAAAAACAACTGGATGAAGCGATTGAACGGATGTCGAATAACTTAAAAAATTTGTCTTTCAAATAAATTAAGCACAATATCAAAGCGATATTTTATTGCTTTGATTTTTTATATAGATAATTTTGAAATTATAAACTTTTATATATTATTAAAAGAAGGTAGTAGTAGTTATGCCTATTTTTGGTAAGGAGATACCTGAATCCCAGATATGTATCATTCGTGGTAAAACCACAAAATATGATGTTCTCAATGCGATTATTGATGCTGTTAAGAAAAATCCAGCCATAACCAATCCTGAATCATTTAGAAAAGCCGTATTCGACAGAGAAGAGATTACCACTACTGGTATCGGGGGTGGTATTGCTATTCCCCATGTTCGTATGGAAGAAGTAAAAGACATAACATTGGGAGTAGCGATTGTCTCTGATGGAGTTGATTTTGATTCTATTGATAACCAGCCTGTTTATCTGGTAGTTCTGTTTGCAACACCAAAGAACAAAGATAAAGAATATCTTCAATTGGTAGCTAAAGTTATGCAATCTTTAAGAGACGAAACCCTATATCAACGGCTTATTAAATGTCAATCTACGCAACAGGTAGCCTTGTGCTTGAATACAGATTGATAGCAACGATGATTAGAAACATATCCAATAGTGAAATACTTTTATCTTTATAACCTTACAATAAAGGAATTTTTTACTAATGGCAAAAATTGTTGCGGAAGGGAAAGAACAAGAACTGCCTGATGGCTCACCCATAATTTCTGTGTGTGAGAGGTTAGGAGTGCCTTTTAGTTGCCATGCGGGACTTTGTGGAACCTGTGTCATCACAATAGAAGAGGGCATAGAAAATGTAGAGCCAAAAAACGAAGCAGAAATAGATATGGGATTAGAAGACAATCAGCGGCTCGCATGCCAGACTCGAATTCGTTCAGGTATTGTAAAAATCAGTTGGTAACAAACTACCTTTTTTGTTCTGCATCTTCTGACATGATTCCTCGCCAAAAACGCCTTTTATCATAAAAATCGGTAAACAAATCAGGCAGCCATTTAAATACAGAGGTTCCATCCAGATAATAAAACACTACTACGGTAAGTAAAAAGAGCCAGAAGAAAACCTTCATTGATAACAAAACATAGATAATATTCTGGTATTCTTGTTGCGGTATATTTCTGTATAAATTAAAATCGGGTTTTAAGGGTAAAAAAGCGACAAAAGCCATCAACCCGCTTTGGAAAGATTTCATAAAACTCTCGAATCCCGACATTGGTATTTCTTTACAACGGTGATGGATAAAATACATGTAATACATCGTTAATAAAATAGTAATCATCCATGGCGAATTGACCATTGCCTTCCATACTGTAACACCACTAACTATTCGTAAAAAGTTAAAAGTATCCTCAGGCGATGCCCCTAATGCAAAAAAAACATACCATAATAAGATATTCAGTATTCTAAATAGAATTTCTATCACAGACTTATTTTCCTTTTCTTCTATATTTATAAAACAGAAATGATTTTTTTGTAAATGAATTATAATATAATACAACTTAGTTTTTGTATTTTATATAAAGGAAATAGGTATGCCCAACCGCATGCGGGATAAAGTCAGAAGTAATTTTAATATTCTAGTCAAAATAAGAATTTTTCTTGTAATATCTATACTTGTCTTATGCCTTAGTTTTAGTGCTACATCAGATAAAGAGAAGGAATCATATATTGTGATTTGCCCTGCCAAAGAAATGGTAGATGATGGTATGAAAGTAATTATTCAACGGGCAATATCCGAAGCAAACAAGGGAGCTAAGGGATTTATATTAGAAGTAGATACGCCCGGCGGTTTAGTAGATGCGGCTATTGACATTTCAAATACCTTACTCGAAGCCAAATGCCCAACGGTTGCCTATATTCACGGAATGGGTGCTATCTCAGCAGGAGCACTAATTTCTTACTCATGCAAACATATTATTATGGCACCAGGCTCAAACATTGGCGCATCTGCACCTATTGCTTTAGGGGAGGCACAACCCTCCGAAGAAATCAATGAAAAAACAAAATCCTACTTGCGTTCAAGATACCGAACTGTCGCTGAAGTCAATGGATATGACCCTCTATTAGCAGAAGCCATGGTTGACGCAAAGATTGAGGTCTGGGGCGTGCGTAATCCAGATGGAAAATATATTTTCTATCGTTCACTGGAAGAAGCAGAAGAGGCTCTTAAACAAAGCCATTTTGATAAAAAAATAGAAGACAAACCAAAAGAAAATTTAAAGGATATTGTAAAACTCCATAATTCTTTTACACCTTTACATCCTTATATATATAATTGCAGTTTAATTCAGACAAATAACTTTGACCCAACAGTTGCAGATAATAATTCAAAAGAACCCGATTTCTCATCAAAACCAATTCCTCCCAATATAAAACAGATTTGTCATGAAGGGGAATTACTTACCTTAACTTCAAATGAAGCACTTGAACTTGGCCTTAGCGAAATGACAGCAGAGAATATTGAGCAGGTAATCAAACATTTTAATTGGGAGAATTGTAAACGCATTCAAATAGAACCGACCTGGGCAGAACGATTATTCAAATTTCTGGTAAATCCTATGGTCTCTGGAATTCTTCTTTTATTAGGGATAGGTGGCTTATATATTGAAATGAAAACGCCGGGATTTGGCTTGCCAGGCACTGTTGGATTAGTATGTTTAACCCTATTCTTTGGTTCGCACCTTATCATAGGACTTGCAAACTGGATTGACCTATTGTTGTTAATTATTGGTTTAATATTTTTGGGAATAGAGATATTTATCATACCTGGTTTCGGTCTAACAGGAGTTGCTGGATTAATCTGTATCATACTCGGAATATACTTCGCCTTAACACGCGTTGCCATTCCTGAATACCCATGGGATTTTGAACGACTTGAAAGTGCAGGAAAATCCTTGACCTTTACCTTTACCGCATTTCTAGTGTTTGTTTGGGCAACCTGGAAATATCTACCTAAAACACCTTTCCTCCAAAGAGTTGTTCTATCACATACAGAAAACGCAGAGACTGGATACACAGTTCAGGAGACAAAAGAACAGCAAAACTGGATTGGTTCTGTTGGTGTAGCCGAAACAGTTTTACGACCAGCAGGCAAAGGACGATTTAAGGGACAATCCTTAGATGTAGTATCATTAGGAGAATATATCGAAGCCGGCGATAAAATCCGTATCATTGAGGTTCAGGGAAATAGATATGTGGTTGAGCCTGAAAAAAACAATAAGGAAACAAATTCATGAATGAACTTAAAATCATTGTCCAGATGTTGAAACAATTATTGAAAGAAATGGAAATTGTATCATCGCAGGGCTCAGGCTATTACACCTGTGCACCTTTCTTAAAAAGATACAACAAATTATTACAGGAAGCACAGCGTATTTTCTCTCAAAAGTATCCTGTCTCTGTAATCAATACCTTTGAACCTTTAGCAGAAGCAGACCCAAAAGACCCCAGTGAAAAAGGTAAAGTTCTGTTAAGCATACGAGTAGAAACTTCGGAATTAATAACCTTGCTCGAAACAGTTCTACAACAAGAGGAGAATAAACAATGATATGGTGGGCACTTTTATTATTTTTAGGCGGTGTTATATTAATTATGGCAGAATTTATTGTGCCAGGCGGTATCTGTGGAACTTTTGGAGTTATTATGCTATTGGGAAGCACTGTACTTGGGGGTTATTACTACCCCGACTATCTTATATTTATTATCATTTTTGAATTTTTAGGCTTTGTTGGTGCACTTGTTGCAGGTTTCTATTTACTTACAAGGACATCAACCGCACAAAAACTTGTTATGGGTGAAAGTCAAACTGTAGACAAAGGGTATGTAGGTATCCAATTTGACCCTTCTTTGGTAGGGAAAAAGGGAAAAGTTATATCTGCATTAAGACCTGCTGGCATTATTGAAGTTGATGGCAAAAGAGTAGATGCTGTTTCTTCGGGAATGTTTATTGATGCAGGAATAATGGTAAAAATTATTGATATACATGGTCCAAGAATTGTTGTTGAAGAGGATAAGGATGTAGAAGATACAAATATATAGTATAATAAGTTGCAAGAACAATAACAGTTAACCGAACACAAAAGGAGATTTTTACGATGAATCCTATCATAGCGATACTTTTACTGATTTTGGTAGTGATTGCTCTTGTATTTATAGCGGTAGTGGTATCATTCTTCCGCTTATGGATACGAGCCACTTTATCCAAGGCACATGTATCTATATGGAGTCTAATTGGTATGACCCTGAGAAAGGTCAATCCACAGGTCATTGTGGATAGCCGAATCATGGCTGTCAAAGCAGGATTAAACATCACCACAGATGAACTTGAAACACATTATCTTGCAGGTGGAAATGTTCTGCGGGTAGTGCAGGCACTCATTGCTGCAAATAAAGCCAATATTCCTCTGACCTTTCAGAAAGCTACTGCGATAGACCTTGCAGGGCGTGATGTTTTGGAAGCAGTAAAGACTTCCGTCAGACCCAAAGTTATTGATTGTCCTGACCCAACCAAAGGACCTCCTACGGTAGCCGCCGTAGCAATGGATGGGATTCAATTAAAAGCCAAAGCACGCGTTACAGTTCGCACGAATATTGAACGATTGGTCGGCGGTGCTTCAGAAGAGACCATCATAGCCCGCGTAGGTGAAGGGATTGTTACCACCATAGGTTCAGCCCCTACTCACAAAAAGGTGCTTGAAAATCCAGATTCTATATCTAAAACGGTGCTTGCCCGTGGACTTGACGCGGGAACGGCTTTTGAAATTCTGTCTATTGACATTGCAGATGTAGATGTAGGCGAAAACATTGGTGCTCAGCTTCAAATTGCTCAGGCAGAGGCAGACAAGCAAATTGCTCAGGCACGTGCAGAGGAGCGTCGTGCTATGGCTTTAGCACGTGAAGCAGAAATGCAAGCCCTGGTCGTGGAAATGCGTTCCAAAGTTGTGGAAGCCGAATCGGAAATTCCGAGAGCCATATCGGAAGCCTTTCGTAAAGGTAATCTTGGCATAATGGACTATTATAGAATGAAAAATGTTCTTGCAGATACTGATATGAGAGATGCCATTTCAAAGTTATCGCCGTCATCTCAATCTCAACCTAAAGAACCAGAAAAACCTGCACCATCTCAATAATTTTGAAGGGTTATCGCCATGAGTTTTGACGACATAGTTGGACTGCTCGTCTTTTTGGGGATTATTGCTGTCTCTGCTGTTTTTCAGAAATTAAAAGAGAAGGGGGAAGATAAGGATACAAAGAAACAGTCATCCCCCTCGAATAAACAACCTGCGAATAGGAAAATACTTCAGGGACCAGAAACAAACATCCCAAAACGGAAAATAGTGGTGATACGGAAAGAAACAGAACCTACTCCTCTTGCCCCTCCTTTTCTTTCTTCATATCAGCAAAGGCAAAAGGATAAAGAACCACTACCAGAAGGAAAATCAGTAGTCACAAAAAATGAAAAACAGATTATAGAAAAATCATGGGAAGGGCCGCCACCAGAAAAAAAGGGTACTTTCCATGTTCCAAAATCGAAAAAAACTGTGGAAACAGAAGTTGAAGCAAAGTTTAATAAAGAAACTGAAGGGGTATCTTCTCTTGTAAAAAAAAGTAAAGTAGAAATTTCAGCGCCAATGAAGCGAGCATCTTATTTGCCGTCACGATGCCAACCGCAGATTTCATTAAAAGGGAATATTGGGAACATCCCACAACTTCAATGGGCAGTAATAATGATGGAAGTTTTAAGTCCCCCCAAGGCATTACGAGACGAATAAAAAAACAACATGTTTTATAAAGTTCATTTGAAAAATATCAGGGAGATAATGGCTTTTTCTGTAATTCCATTCTTATAAGTGTTACACAATTGGGTTTCCCATCAAGAATGGTGATACGAAAAGGTCCCGCAACAAGGACTTCCCCTTTCTGGGGTATTCTTTGAATTGTTTTCACAAGCCAACCGCCTACGGTCTCTACCTCATCATCAAATAAATTTATCTCTGTAATTTCTCGGAACTCTTCCATAGAGACACGAGCATGAACAATATAATCTCCGGGTCCCATTTGTCGGATAGGCAGTTCTTCCTGGTCATGTTCATCGCGAATTTCACCAAAAATTTCTTCTAGAATATCTTCAAGTGTTATCAAACCTGCTGTCCCTCCATATTCATCTACCACAATAGCCATAGTCTGGTGTTGGCGTCTCATTTGTTTAAGAATCTCATCTAACGGTGTGGCATCGGTAATAAACATAACAGGTCGAATGAATCGCCTTATGTCTTGATTATTTCTATCCTTATCCTTAATCAAATCAAATGCCTTAACTATCCCAATAATATGGTCTATTGTTTCTCCATAGACAGGGACACGAGTATAGCGATTTTCACGAAATATCTGAACTACTTCATCACGAGTTGATTCACTTGACACAGCACAAATATCAATTCGTGGAACCATAATCTCCTTTGCTAATTTCTGCTGCAGGTCAAAAACAGAGTGGATAAGTTCGCTTTCCTCTTTGTGTATACCACCATGTTCAGCGCCCTGCTCTACCAATCGTTTCATATCCTCTGTTGAACGCATAAGTGATTGAAGCGATGAAAACCAATGATTTGAACCTAAAGCGTTAGAAAAAAACCATACAAGCGGAATTGAAATTGGTTTAAAAATAAAATCAAATATGACAATAGCAGGGGCAAAAAAATAACATAAGGCATTCGGATGAACCCGAAAAATGGTTTTTGGTAAAATCTCACCAAAATATAATACCACTACCGTAACAATTAATAAAGATAAGAACGGCTCTCCCAACAATTCTGACATAGCAATAGACGCAATAACTATGGAGAAATTTGTTCCTAATAGAAGGACAATAAGCAGTTCATCAGGTTTATCTAAATACTTAAGAAGTATACGGGCTCTACGAGAATGTGTCTTCTCAAAAAGAGTTTTTACTCGTATTGGATTTAATGAGATAAAACCTGTTTCATAGCCAGCAAAAAGAGCAGATGAAAACACCCCACATATAAAAATGCTTAACAATTTCCATTGTGTTTCAATCATAATTATTCTTTCTCACTATTTTCTTCAGCAGTAGAAATATCTTTCTGTTCTTCTTCTATTTTCAACCTTACTTGAGCAATTCGTTTTTCATCCATTTTTTCGACAGTAAACCTCAAAGGTCCAACGGAAACTACATCTCCTTGATTTGTCAAATTTTCATGTTGTTTTAACAAATATCCTGCAATTGTTATATGTTCAGGGTCATCCAGCGAAAAATTAATTAGTGCCTCTAATTCAGAGATAGGCATTTTTCCATCAAGGACATATTCGTTCTCTCCGATTTTTATACAGAACGGTTCTTCCTCAGCGCTATCATCATCAGAAATCTCTCCGATAATAGCACTCAAAGCATCATGTAAAGTTACCAAGCCTGCCGTTCCTCCATATTCATCCACTACGATTACGAGGTGCGTATTTAATCTTTGAACTGTTTTAATCAACTCGGATATTGCCATTGTCTCAGGGATAAAATGAGCCCTTCTCCCAATCGGTTTAATTGGCTGTTTCCATAAACCTCTTTCCGTGTAATCAAGCAAATCCTTCGCATGCAGTATACCAACAATATGGTCTAAATTTTCATGGAATATGGGCATACGCGAATATTCATGCTCACAAAAAGTCTCCCATGCATCCATAACGGTTGTGGTATCTTCAATTGCAATAATTTCTGTGCGTGGAACCAAAATTTTTTTTACAGGTTCATCACGAAATTCTAGAATGCCACGAATCATTTTTCGTTCTTCTTCCGCAATTACATTAGAAAGTTCCTCTTCTTGGACAAGAAGTTTCAGTTCATCACCCGTAACCCAGGGTGAAGGTGGGATAGAACTAAATCGTGTTATTCGGAAAGTAATGCCTATTGTGTATAGAAGGAGTCTGCGTATTGGTGTTAAAAAAGCATGAATTAGATAAATCAAAAGAGCCACAGAACGGGCATAACTTTCCACATATCTTGAAGCCAGTAATTTTGGAGTAACCTCACCTCCAAAAATAAGTATAAATGTAGAAATAAGGCATGCAAGAGTATAAGAAATCACAGGGGAAGCAATGGGATTAGGGAGTATTTCGTTTATAATATATTTTTCCAATCTACTCCCAAAGACAATACTTAAACTAATATTTACAATAGCATTGCCCATTAGAATTGAAGTCAGAAAATCCGGAGGAGAAGTCATTAACCTTGCAACAAGCCGTTCACGGAAAGATGAACTCTTCTGCATAGACTTCAATTGTGGTCCACGAATTGAAAAAAAAGCCATCTCGGTTGCAGAGAAGAAGGCTGAAGCACACAGAAGACACAGTGACAGTCCTAATATTCGTAAAGGAAAGTATTCAGGTAAACTCCCTTGACTTGTTTCCCATGTAAAACTATATGCATGAAAAACAATTAGGAAAATCAATACAAAAATAAAAACAACCAGATAAAATAAACGCTGTAATTTTAGAATGTCTTTTTTATAAATTATCTTTTTACTAATTTCTTGTGTCCTTTTTTTATAATTACTCATTAAAAAAACAAAATAGAGTCCTATTCTCTTTTTTTGTTTGTTTGTCTTGGATACTTAATCCACGCAAGTTTTTTATCTATTCCTAAATAATTTGCTTGTTTTTCAATCATCTGTTTGCGTTGTTGTGTAGTATCATGAACATATCCCAATAAATGTAGTAAGCCATGACAAAAAAGTAATGAGATTTCGTCTTTCATCGCATCAGGATTGTGGGGATATTTATTAAACACCGTTTCCAATGAAATAATTATTTCGCCCAATGGTTGTATCTCACCTCCAGGAAAATCAGATGGAATTGGAAAAGACAAAACATCTGTAGGGTTGCCCTTTTTACGATATTTTTTATTCATTTCTCGAATAAAATCATCATCACAAAAGACAAGGCTTAATTCATAATTTTTACCTTTAAGCCCTTCTTCTTCTAGAATTCGCCCGGCTATTTTTTTCAGTATCAGAGGACTATAAACTTTTTTATAAACAGACAAATTCCTTGTATTAATTTGTATCATCTTCACCTTTCTATTTGCCTGAAAGTTCCTGAGACTGAGTCAAAATTTCCGTTTGTCCATTGCTATTTTTAGAAAAAGAATTAGAATTATGTTCTTCCTCAATATCCGCTGTATTGGGATAAGAAGGTCTCAAATGGAGTAATGAAGTAAGAGTTCGGGAAACATCTTCAATTATTATATTTAACTGCTTAAATGTTAAATCGCATTCATCAAACTGTCCATCATTTGCCCGCTCTGTTACAATACGGTCAACCATCTGTCGAATCCGTTCTGGATTGGAATTTTTAATGGAACGCACAGCGGATTCTGAAGCATCACAAATCATAAGCACGGCATATTCCGGTTTTCGAGGTTTTGGTCCCGGATAACGATAATCTTGTTCATCAACATCTCCAAATTTTTGTTGTGCCAATGCTAATTGGTAAAAATAGCCGACACGAAAAGTGCCGTGATGTTGGGCAATGGCATCAATAACTGGTTTTGGCAGTTTATATTCCTGCGCCAATTTAATTCCTTCCAGAACATGCGAAAGAATGATACGAACACTATTTCTAGGTGAAAGATTATCATGTATATTATTTCCGTTCTGGTTTTCATAAAAATATTCAGAATGATTTATTTTTCCAATATCATGGTAATAGGCACAAACTCGTGCAAGAAGCCCATTGGCTTCAATAGCATCCGCAGCAGATTCTGCTAATTGTCCGAGAATAAGACTATGCGAATAGGTTGCAGGTGCGTTAACAGCCAGTTTTCTAAGTATCTCATTATTCAAATCTGAATATTCCAGAAGTTGAAAATCAGTTACAATTCCAAACAACCGTTCAAGAAAAGGAAGTATTCCGGGAACCACTAAAATACACAAACTCCCATTAACAGCCAGTAGAAAGATTCTGCGAACTACCGTCTCGCCAACAAAAGTATCCATAGTCAGGGTAAGAGCCAAAAGCACTAGAAAACCAATGACAATTCCACTGAATGAAGCAGATGTAATATCCCTCCTTTTTCGGACACGATATATTGTAAACACAGCCCCCATCGTCATTGCAATATCAAAAACAAGTAAACGCCAGTCGTAGTGAAATAAAATTGATAACAATATACATGTAATACATGAAAGAAACGCTGCCAATTTCATTTGCACTAAAATTGCAAACAATATACCTACAATTGCTATCGGCACTGAAAATCCTGTGCTATCAAAATATTGCATTCCTCTTCCGAGAAGTAGAATCCCCAAAATAAGGAGTAAGGCAAGATACCATATTGTTTCTATGGAGGGCTCCCCCTTATGTTCCCAGATATAGATGGCTCGATAAAGACCTGCAAAAGCAAGAAGCGCGATAATCAAATGGGCAACAAATGAAAAAATCCATCTGTTTATTTTCCCCTGACTTTGTTCAAGAAGTTGTAGATAAGTTTTTGCATCAGAACGAGATTCTAATGTCCACCGTTTACCTCGCTCCTGAATAATCTCTCCTGCTGTAATTTCTTTCATAACAGGATTAACTAATTCTGCGGCTCGTTCACGAACAATTTCTGTGGTAACAGGGTCGTAATGTAAAGTATCTATTACCAAGTCACTTGTTATCTCAAATATAGCATCATATATCTTAATCCAATCAAAAGAAGTATCATATTGTTTTGCTATTTTTTTTGATTCTTCCTGAATGCGAGGTTTCAATTTCTCCTCTATGGCTTTCTTTACATCAGGGACCTCACTCAGATTCAACTCTTGTGTTGTTTTCTGATCAGAGCCAGATGTGCCTTTTATCACCACTATCTTTACACCTGAAGGCTCTTGTTCTTTATTCGACAAAATTCCCTCATTCAACACATAAGATAAACTCTCCTCAGTAACTTTTTCCATCTCTTGATAAAAGGAAGATGTAGTGTTCATCAATGGAGATAAAATACCTTCATTAGTTGGAACAGGATTGGCTTCATATTGGAGAGGATTTATCACATTCTGATTCGGCAAATTCACATCTGCCAAAACCCAAAGAACTAACTTTGCTGCATCAACCTTTTCGTTCCATTGGATTGATGAATAAGATTTATTAAATTCTCTTTGAACATAGGACAGGACTTGTGCACTGTCAGATAATCCTTTATCTTTTGTTTCTTGAATATAATTATTTAAAATTTTTGTTCTAATTTCTTGGAATTTTGATAATCTATTTCGAAGAATCTGTATCTGTCTCTGCACCTTTTCTTGGTCTACCCGATAATGTGGAGGAATTTTTGCTCTCGCTTGATTTTTGGCTTCCTGCGTAGATTTTATATCTTCGGTTTGAAAACTAAAATTTGCACGAAGTTCCTGTTTTGCAACAATCTCTCGGTTAACCTCTTCCGGAGTTAATGTTTCCTTAGGTATATTCAAGGTAACCAGAAAAGCAGACAGAACAGCAGCAACAATACCTGAAATAACAACTCGTGCTATGAGGAGTTGCTTACTTGTCTGCATCTTATCTGCGGCAGTTTTAGAAGATTGGAACCCAGATTTCTGCTGGGCTCCTGAGTGTTCACTCATGTCTATGCTTCACTCCGTTTTTTCATCGGACTGTGGATTTTCTGAATTTTGAGTATGTCGCCGATGTGATTCATAAGCGTCTATGATTCTTTGAACTAAGGGATGACGAACAACATCACGCTTGGTCAAATGGACAATTCCAATCCCAGGAATCCCTTCAAGAATCCGCCGACTTTCCACTAGTCCCGATATTTTCCCTTTGGGCAAATCAATCTGTGTTATATCACCAGTAATAATAGCCCGCGAGCCTTCACCTAAACGCGTCAAAAACATAAGCATCTGGTCACTGGTTGTATTTTGCGCTTCATCTAATATTACAAAAGCATGGTCAAGCGAACGACCTCTCATAAAAGCCAGAGGTGCAACTTCTATCCGTTCCTGTTCTATCCACCTCTGAATCCTTTCATAATCTACCATTGAATATAGCGCGTCATAGAGCGGTCGTAAATAAGGATGAACTTTCTCTTCAATAGCGCCGGGTAAATAGCCTAAATTTTCACCTGCTTCTACGGCCGGGCGGGTTAATACCAATCTACGGACCTGCTTATTTAGTAATGCTGATACTGCTGCTGCCATTGCAAGGTAAGTTTTACCCGTTCCTGCAGGTCCTATAACGAAAGTCATTTCACAATGTCGAATAGTTTCTATATATTCCATCTGTCCCTCAGAACGCGGCTGGACTTTAATCTCAGGACGTAACATAGTAGTAGTAGTTACAGATGGAATATATAATTCTGAGGTTTCTTCATCAATTGGCGGAGTCCCTATTTCAGGGGATTCTTCCAATGCAAGGTCAAAATCGGCAGGGGTAGGTGTATAACCTTTGCGAACTGCAAAAAGTAAATGGTTAAGAATATCACTCACTTTGCGTGTTTCTTCATTCTCTCCTATAAGCAGAACCTTTTCACCACGGTCAATAATTTGAACGCGAGTCTGGTCGCATACCCGCTTGCGTATCTCACCATTTACCCCTAATAATTTTATCAATTCATCATGATTTTGAACGACTATCTCATAAGTTGATGCTGTTTCCTTCTTCAATCTTATCTTACTCATACTTATTTAGTTGACTTGAACCTCCTATATCAGTGTTCTTTTATTTCAAATCATTTTCATTGGGAAACACAAACAAAAATGTCTGTGCCACCTATTTTTGTTCTTCTAATCTTAATACTTTTTCACCAGGGTAAACCCAGCCTTTATTTCTACGGACTGCTTCTTCTTGCTTTAACTGGTCTGCTTTTAATTGCTCTATCTCTTGTTCTAACTGCTTCTTTTGTGCAATCATATCACGAATCTGTTGAATAAATTGTTGAAATTCAATCTCTACTTTTTTAACTTCTTTATACCGGTTAGAAATATCCCTATGCACAAAATATCCATAAGCAAAGCCACATGCTACTATTAAAACGAGCAGGAACTTTAATATTTGCTTAACATGTCGCATTAATCTTTACATATACTCCTATAATATTATATCACTCTATTATACACTATTAGCATATAAATCGTATATAAAGTTGAATCTATTTCTAACGACTTAAATGAGCAAATGCCTTTATTCCTAAAAATTCTGCTTCATTTTCCAGTTCTTCTTCTATACGAAGCAATTGATTGTATTTAGCAATTCGGTCGCTTCGTGAAGCAGAACCTGTTTTAATTTGACCTGCATTTATTGCTACCGCCACATCAGCAATAGTTGCGTCTTCTGTCTCACCGCTCCTATGAGAAATAACGGTCGTATAACCAGCACGATGTGCCATCTGACAGGTATCAAGCGTCTCTGTTAATGTTCCTATCTGATTTAATTTAATCAGAATAGAATTGCCAACACCCTCTTTAATTCCACGAGATAAAAATTTCGGATTTGTTACAAAAATATCGTCTCCAACAAGTTGGATTTTCTTGCCTAGTTTATTTGTAAGTTCTTTCCAACCTGCCCAATCGTTTTCATCTAAACCGTCTTCTATGCTGATAATCGGGTAACGATTTGCCCAATCAACCCAGAAATTAATCATATCATCAGTAGACTTTTCTTTAATCTCTTCAGACTGCAAAATATACTTGCCTTTGCTATAGAAGGAACTTGCTGCTGGGTCTAAAGCAATCCATACATCCTTCTCCGCCTTATAACCTGCTTCTTTGATAGCCTTCAAAATAACTTCAATTGCTTCTTTGTTGGATTTAAGGTCAGGAGCAAAACCGCCTTCATCACCAACGGCTGTATTTAATCCTTGGCTATGTAATACCTTTCTAAGAGCATGGAATACCTCTGCACCCATGCGTAAAGCCTCACGAAAACAGCAAGCACCGGCAGGAACAATCATAAATTCTTGTAGGTCAACATTATTATCAGCATGTTTTCCACCGTTCAAAATATTCATCATAGGGACAGGTAGCACATGCGCATTTACACCACCTACATAACGATAAAGTGGCAGTTCAAGTGTTTCAGCCGCCGCTTTTGCTACTGCAAGAGACACACCCAGTATAGCATTCGCTCCCAATTTGCCTTTATTTGAAGTGCCATCTAATTCACAAAGTTTCCTGTCTATTTCTCGTTGTTCCAACGCATCCATCCCAAAGATTTCTTCAGCAATCACTTCATTAATATTTGTAACAGCCTTCATTACGCCTTTCCCCAAATACCGTTTCTTATCGCCATCACGAAGTTCAACGGCTTCATTTTCACCAGTAGAGGCTCCAGACGGAACAGCGGCTCTACCCACTGCACCCGACGCTAAATAAACATCTACCTCAACTGTCGGATTTCCGCGTGAATCTAATATTTCGCGTGCTTGAATTGCTGTAATCCTTGTCATAATTTCTCCCTTTCCTGTTTGGTTATAGTATTTTATTTGGTTAGATTATATAGTTAAATTACAACTTCCATGGTTTGAAAAACTGCTTCCAACCTCGATTAAGATACTCATCCTCGTAATCCCTAAAAATTTGATAATCAGGCAAATCAATTTGTTGTTTCTGAATCGCTTCATATTTTCGGGATAAAATCTCGTAAGCACAGGTTACAAATATAGGTGGTATAACCATGCCTACAAAGAAAAGATATATTGGAAAAGCATTGAATACATAGAAGATAGTATACCAGAAAAAGGCAAGAAAACTAAAATATGGATTTGCGAAAAAAAGCATATATCCCCACGGAATATATCTTAAAACCTTCATCTTTTTGTAAATTAATGAGGGAATAGTCCACATCAAAGAAATGAATGTAAAAAGAATAAGCCAAACAAATAGACCTATTAAAAAATAATTTATCCAGGTCAAATTAAAAAAATTATACCTGCTATAAAAATATATATTTACAAAAAATACTCCAAATATAAGGAAATATATAAACCCCATTGGTAATGATTTGCTGAGTGCTATTCTAATTGCTTGAAGTATTGTGTTTTTTAACTCATATCTGTGTTCCAGAATACTTGCAGTTATTGATGAAATAAAAACATTTGTAAAAAAGATATAGAAACAAAATATAGATAGAAAAAGTAATTTTAAAATAAATGTTAAATTGGAATTATATATAAAAGGCACAGACAAAAGAATTGGCGTAAATGCACACAGGTTCAAAATGAACCAAATACCCATATAGTCATACCAAACCCAAAAAGTCATCTTTAATGCTCGTCTCAACATAAAAACTTCTGTATAAATCCCTTGTTATTTTGAGTAGAAATCAAAAAAAGGAAAAAACTGGTTTTAATATAAACATTCATTAATATTAAATTAAAGTTTGGTAATAGTTTTGAACCTCTGCTGATTATAATGAGACATAAAAAATATTTTCAGATGTATAAAAGAACTATTTTGGATTCAATCTAAATGGTATTAAATACTCCTAAAAATATAATGAATAAAAACATAAACTTTTAATAACACTAAACATTCAATCTGATAACGATTATAACTACATAGATAATTTTTCTATCAAGGCATTCACTCGCTCCTGAAATTCTTTTACTCGTTGAAGGTATTCATTTTTATTTTTCTCGTCATATTCCTTATGTGTCTCCCGCACAGGATAGTCTAATGGTATATTCTCTGCCAACTTCTTTATGTTCTCTATATCCTCCTTCTCTCCTATTTGTTCGTAAATTTCTAAGATATCATTCCGAGTATATATCTCGTATGTATATGTGCTCGATATAGACATCCATTGGTCTTTTATTTTCTCATCTCCTTCTGTAGGCATCTCCTTTAACATCTTCTCTCTCTGAACAGAGCAATTATTTATCGTGCTCATTGATAATGTGTTAAATATCTTCTTTATCCTTACTTTTTCCTCCTCAAAAAACTCCGGGTTCATATCTTTCATTACACTAACAATATTACACACATCGGTCAATCTAATACCTCTCCATTCATTTACAAAAATTACTGCTCCCTCATATCGCCCTTTTTCAAAGTCTTCTAACAATTGCTCAGCATAAACCGTAGCAAAAAGAATATCAAACATCTTACTTTGCCATAAATAATTTATATCACCGACTAAATATATTCCAGCCATTCCTGCCCAAAGATATTCATATATATCTTTTGGCAATGTTGACAATGCTACCGAATAAAATGCTGCTATATCCCAACTATAACCGCCAGGTAACATTTCATCGTCATAACTCATACTAAGGGCTTTTTTTGCTTCCTCATCCTGAACATAACACTTGGGACACTTATCTCCATCCTTTTCTATTAATTCCGCTAATTGTTTCTCCAGTCTCCATATCTTTGATTCTTCTCTTAAATATGCTTTCCTTTCTTTCCTATCTCCCTCTTTACATTTTTTTAACACATTTTCTATATATTTATTTTTTTCTGTTATCAAATCTTTCAAATCACATTGAATTCGCATCTTCATTAACTCTACTAACTTCTCCTTTATTCGCTGATTCCCATATACAATATATCCCCCTTCATAACTGCCTACCCTTTTTACTAAATAAAGACCCGCCAAATAAATTGATTTCTTCTCATTCAATATCTTATCTACTTCCTGGATAACCTTTTCCTCTTCTTCCTTTGAAAGTAGAGGCAATCTGTTTTCTGAAACTAATTGATATATCTTTTTCCAATCCCCTTTTTCAATCATATACTTTCTGGCAATAGCACTTATCGGAAATAACAGAATCGCTATAAACACAATGGCAAACATTATCATTAAGCCCTTCACTTTATATTCACATCTCCTCATATCTCTATCTCCTTTTCTACTATATAACAGTATTGGTCATCTCTTATTTATTTGTTAGTTTGGGAAGGACTTTTTGATAATAGTCTTTCTAATTCTATTAATTTATTTCTAATTCCCACTTCAAAACAACTACCCTGATATTTGTTTAACTGGACATTTAAAACATTTTTTGCTGTTTCATAATAGCCTTGTCTGGTGAAGAAACTTATACCTATGTTTATCAATATTTTTTGTTGAGTATATACACTATTAATTCCGGGCATGGGCGGCAATATCTCTAATTGAGAAATATCCATGAGGCTTTCTTCCGCTTCTTTTATCCAATAACACTTCATTGCAAGGTCTAATAGCGTAAACTTTGCATATAACACATCTCTGGTTAGACCTTCTTTTCTGCTTGCAGATAGGAGTGCTGTTTTTACAATTTCCTTACATTCCTTGTTCATAGCATTACTGCATTTTAAGAATGTGATAAGGGTATAGCGTGCATTTATATCCTGCTCGTCTTGTAGTATTTCTGCCCATTTGCGAATAACCTGCTCGTTAACATCAAATAAATTTAAGGAAGGCAAGACATCCTTCGCTTTTGTGAAGCCAGGAAGCATATCAAGTTTCTCCGTAGACACACCGATTTCGTTAAAAGTTGAAAGTAAGTATAGCCTTTCTGGACTTTCCAGATATGTTTGCACAAAATTTGCTGCATCATCATCTGTATTAAAATTTGATGCTACCTTTTCAATGCTTCTGCTTAGCAAATCTTGCAGAATAAACTGTGTGGCTAATGAATTAGGATATTTTTCAAAAAATGAATCAACAGATTGTTCTTTTATTGTGAGTAAAAATGTTTTACCACTTCTTAATGTATATCTATAAGTTGGAAGTCCTCCTGAAGTCAAAACACATACTCTCATAAACTCTGCTAAAAATTTTATAGACAAGTTGTTATTTCTATTTATCAATCCATCTAACAATATCAAAGTAGGTAGTATCTTATCTCTCATTGTTTTTGGATTACTTAAATTTGCGACTGCCATTAATAATTTGTCAGAAGGACACTGGTCTTGCTGTATTAACTTCTCTTTATAGATATATTCGGGGCTATAAAATTCATTAATAATAAAACTGTATAAGTGAATGGGTTCTAATAGTGCATCGGCACTTTCTATATCATTCTCAGGAACAGTTCGGAATAGTTCTATTATTTTTTGAAGGGCATCTGTCATCCTATTGTTATTCACATCTGTATATGCAGACATTTCTGTCTCTTTGACTTTCTGAATGAAATCTCTGTCTATTGGATAGGCAGGAAATAGAAGAGATATTGAGAATATACTTATCAAAATAGAGATGATTAATTGGGTAGAAATTTTATTCACAATTATTCTCTCCAATAATATTTTTTGTTTCTATAATGATTGCAAAAAAACTAGTATTTGTCAAGTTATTAAACAATTATTTTAGAATTATTAGAGAAAAAAAATAAGGGGATAATCCAGTGATTGGAATAATAATGCTATGAACTCTGGGGCATGAATTGTTTATAGGCTGGATATTATAGGAATATGCGGATACGGGCACCTTTTTTAAGTTCGTCTATCCATTTTTGGTAACGCTCGTTTACATACTGTTCCTTCAATTTTGGCTCTATCATAACACGGGCTGATTCATACGGGATATTACCACTCTCTTGTTTCTCCTCTATTTTTAATATATGAAAACCCCATTCTGTTTCGATAGGTTGACTGATATCACCCACATTCATTTTTTCAATCATTTGTTCCAATTCTGGAACAAGGTCTCCCTTAGATACCCAGCCGATAAGACCACTCTTGTCTGCTTCTGGTCCCTGTGATTCATTTTCAGCAATGGAATTAAAATCTGCACCTTGCTTAAGTCTGTCGTAGATTTCCATAATTCGTTCTCTTACTTTTGCCCGTTCATTTGAATCTTTTGAGGCAGACAGAAAAATTCTACGGACTTTGACTCGTTGTGGATTCTGGAATTCTTCAATATGCTCATTATAATATTTTGCGATGTCCGGTTCGGATATTGTAATTTCTGATTCAAATTCTTTTCGCTTCTTCATTGCATAAGATAATGCTATTATTTGTTGTTTGACACGTTCCCGAAATTCACTCATTGCTTCCCCACTCTCTTCTAATATTCTATTAAATTCTTCGAGAGAACCATACCGTTTTTTTATTTTATTAATTCGGTCATCAATTTCCTTTTCATCTACATTTAAGCCTTCATTTATCGCTTTACGGTATAGTAACAATCTCTCGATGTAACGGTCTAATGATTTCTGAAAGGCTTGTTCCATTTCTTGCTGGATTTGTTCGGGAGATGCCCCTTGTGATTTTAAATCAGCCAGGAATGGTGCTATTTCTTCGCGAAGGTCACTCATCAGGATTACTTCATCATCAACCGTAGCCACCACACCATCAAAAAGGACACCGGATAGAATAGTTAATATTATTGAAATAACAGGAAAACCTAACATAAAAATTCCTCGTTCATTAGTAAGTTTAGTTAAATATCAATTTACTCTGTTGTCTCGTTTGTTGTATCACCAGTATTATTTGTAGATTCGGTTGTGCCTTTTAGCAAACCAATAGCATTAAGCAAACTAACGACTGCCTGAATAAGAATTATAATTCCACTCGTACCAGAATCCAGTCCCCAATCCAAATCTTTTACAGTGCCTGAAATAGGTTTAACATGCTTCATATTAATACCCTTTTATTTATAGTCATAAATTATAAAAATAGAGAAGATAAATATTCAATTTATCTTCTCCATAGTATTATACAATTTATATTATTTTAATCCTAATTTTTAATAAGTAATTTTCTTATTTAAAGTATCTATTTTTCACCAGAAGCAATATCTTCTTTTTCTTCCATCTTAATATCTAAATGTTCTTCTAATTCTTTTTCGGAAATGTCGAATAGTTTAGGTTCAGATTTCTGGTAGAATCTACTTCCGGTCCCAGCAGGGATAAGACGACCAATAATCACATTTTCTTTAAGCCCACGCAGATAATCCCGTTTTCCACGAATGGCGGCGTCGGTTAATACACGTGTAGTATGCTGGAAGGAAGCAGCGGCAATGAAACTTTCTGTGCTTAATGCTGCTTTACTAATTCCCTGAAGCACAGGTTCGGCTTCTGCGGGCTTATTACCGCTACTTAGAACCTTTTCATTAACCTCTGCAAATTTAGAACGGTCAACAATCTCATGTGCAACAAATGGTGTATCCCCTGTATTTTCTTTGATACGAATTTTACGAAGCATTTGACGAATAATAATTTCTACATGTTTATCGTTTGTTCTTACACCCTGAGCCCGATACACTCTCTGAATTTCATCAAGGATATATTTTCGAACTGCTTCTTCGCCCTTGATTTCTAGAATGTCTTCAAGAATTATAGGTCCATCAGTAAGTTGTTGTCCCGCATATACGCGGTCGCCCTGCTGAACAAAAAGATGTTTGCCCGGTGGAATTGTATATTCACGCTCTTTACCAATTTTTGGAATGACCTTTACTTTACGCATTCCTTTAATTGTTCCACCAATTTCAACGATACCGTCAATATGACTGATGATTGATGGATTTTTAGGGACACGTGCTTCAAATAATTCTGCAACTCGTGGTAGACCGCCTACAATATCTCGTGTTTTCCCGAGTTTGCGTGGTGTTTTTGCAAGAATATCACCTGCCTCGACTTTATCACCTTCGCGGACAAGTAGATGTGTCTCAGGGGGTAAAGGTGCAAATGCTAATACTTCATTATGTTCACCGTAGATAAGAATCTGGGGATGCATATCTTGTTTATGTTCTGTGATAATTCTTTCTTCCAATCGAGTTTCAGGATTAATTTCGACTTGCATGGTAACACCTTCCACAACACCTTCCAATTTCACTTTACCTGAACGCTCTGCAACAATTGTTTGGTTATATGGGTCCCATTTATAAAGTAAATTCCCCTTTCTCAATTTTTGCCCATCTTTACAAAAGAGAACAGAACCAGTTGCTGGTGCGAATCGAATAACTTCTTTTCCTTCATCATTAAGGATACGAATTTCTCCTCCGCGATTGACGATAACTGTCTCACCGTTCCTATTTACATCCGTTCGGATATTATTAAAAACTATTGTTCCATTTTCAGGCATGCGAACCTCTGGATTTTCCAATTGTAAACTTGCTGCCCCACCTATATGGAAAGTGCGCATGGTCAATTGTGTTCCTGGTTCTCCAATGGCTTGAGCGGCAATAATACCCACGGCTTCTCCTAATTCTACCAATCGTCCTGTTGCAAGGTTACGGCCATAGCATAAAGCACATACACCTCTTTTTGCCTGACATGTAAGAACTGAGCGGACTCGAACACCTGGCAAGCCGGATTCTGAAACAATCTTTGCTTTTTCTTCGGTAATTTCCCCATTTGCAAGGACAATGGGTTCATGCTGACCGGGTATTACAATATCGTCTAATGCATATCTACCTACGATTCGTTCTTCTAATGGGGCAATTATATCTGGACCGGACATCAATGGTTCTACATATACGCCATTTAGTGTTCCACAATCATATTCCTCAATAGTTACATCTTGGGATACATCTACAAGACGGCGTGTAAGATAGCCAGCATCGGCTGTCTTTAATGCAGTATCTGCCAGTCCTTTGCGGGCTCCATGTGCAGAAATGAAATATTCCAATACACTAAGCCCTTCTCTGAAATTTGAGGTTATTGGTGTTTCAATAACATCGCCAGAAGGTTTTGCCATTACACCTCGCATACCTGCTAATTGCCGAATCTGGTCTTTACTTCCACGGGCTTTTGAAGTATACATCAAATACAAGCCTGTAAAACCCTGCTCTTTCTGTTCCAGAGAATTTAACATTGCTAATGAAACTTCATCTGTTACCCGTTTCCATTCTTCAATAATCTTATTGGTCCTCTCCCTTTGTGTTAATAAACCATGTTGATATTGCTCCTCAATATGCTCAACTTGTTTCCGGGCACGGACTAAAATCTTTTCTTTTTCTGGAGGCACAGTCATATCATCAACTGCAATGGAAAGACCCGCTTTTGTAGCATATTTGAAACCAATATTTTTCAAGCAGTCTAACAACTCTACTGTTTTCCTATGCCCAAATTTTTTGTAGCAATTTGCAATAACTTGTCCTATAGAGGATTGGTCATGGTCTCTATTGACTTCTTCTAATTGAATCTCGGGCAGTAATCCATCCCATAGAATAACTCGACCCACAGTAGTATCTATGATTTTACCATTTGTATAAATCTTAATTCTTGCATGTATATCCACATGTCCAAAATGATAAGCCATAAGAACAGATTCTTTATCTGGAAAAACCTTGCCTGGCTCAAGGACACCCTTTCCATCTTTGGTTTGCCACTCTTCTTTCCATTCTCCTTTGGCACCGGGTCTGCATCGTGAAAGCCAGGCAATACCTAGAACGATGTCCTGACTGGGTGTCACGATAGGAGAACCATCAGAAGGTGAAAAGATATTAGACGAGCCCATCATTAGAAGATGTGCTTCTAATTGTGCTGGCGGAGTTAATGGCACATGAACCGCCATCTGGTCTCCATCAAAATCTGCGTTGTAGGCTCTACACACTAACGGGTGAACACGAATAGCATTTCCCTCTATCAATATAGGCTGGAAAGATTGAATTCCCAAACGGTGAAGTGTCGGTGCACGATTTAGAAGAACAGGATGGTCTTTTATCACTTCCTCAATGGCATCCCAAACTTCTGGTCTCCCCTGCTGAATCATTTTTTTTGCATTTTTAATTGTAGCAGATATCCCTTTTTCTTTTAACCGATTGATAACAAAAGGTTCAAACAGGGTCAAAGCCATCCGTTTAGGCAAACCGCATTGATATAATTTTAATTCAGGACCTACAACGATTACAGAACGACCCGAATAATCTACGCGTTTCCCTAACAAATTCTGGCGAAATCTACCCTGTTTGCCCTTAATAAAATCACTTAATGATTTAAGTGGTCGTTGATTTGTGCTCATTACAGGTCTACCATGCCTACCGTTATCAAACAGGGCATCTACTGCTTCCTGAAGCATCCGTTTCTCATTGCGAACAATAATTTCAGGAGTACGTATCTCCATAATTTTCTTTAGACGATTATTACGATTTAATACACGGCGATATAGGTCATTTAAATCGCTGGTTGCGTATCTGCCTCCGTCCAGTGGAACGAGGGGTCGCAAATCTGGAGAAAGCACAGGAATAACATCTAAAATCATCCATGATGGCTGATTCCCGGATTTGCGAAATGCTTCTACAATCTGCAATCGTTTAATTGCCTTTGCTCGTGCTTGTGCCGAGGTGGAAGTAGAAAATTTATTACGGAGTTCTGCAGACAACGCATCAAGGTCTATTTCTTCCAATAAAATTTTTATAGCCTCTGCACCCATCTTTACTTTGAAAGAACCATGTCCAAACTCTTCTATGGCTTCTGCATATTCATCTTCTGTTAATAATTGTAATTTCTCTAATTTGGTTGTGGTGGGGTCAATTACGATATAGCTCTCATAATAAATAACCCGTTCTAAACTCCGAATAGGTAAATCCAGAAGATTTCCGATGCAAGAGGGATTATTCTTAAAGAACCAGATATGTGCGACTGGTGCAGCCAGACGGATACATCCCATCCGTTCACGGCGAACTTTTGCTTCGGTAATTTCTACACCGCATTTATCACAAACAATTCCTCTATGTTTCACCTTTTTATATTTACCGCAACCACACTCCCAGTCTTTGGTTGGACCAAATATTTTTTCACAAAACAAGCCATCTCTTTCGGGCTTAAAAGTGCGGTAATTTAAGGTTTCGGGTTTTTTCACCTCTCCTTTTGACCATTTCAAAATCTCTTCAGGAGAAGCGATGCGGATTTGAAGGGCATCAAATTTGTCAGATGTGGTGGAAACATATTTAGCCAAGGTATAAATCCTCCTCTTCTTCTTTTTCGTCTATATCTATTGCCGTTTCTACTTTTGCAAGTTTTACTATATCCAGGCAGAGACTTTGCATCTCTCTGACTATTACATTAAACGATTCTGGAACAGAAGGGTCAACATCATAATCGCCTTTTACAATAGCATCATAAATCTTGGTTCGACCTTGAATATCATCTGATTTTATTGTAAGCATTTCTTGAAGTGTATATGAAGAGCCATAAGCCTCTAATGCCCAGACTTCCATTTCTCCAAATCGCTGTCCACCGGAATTGGCTTTCCCCCCTAATGGCTGTTGAGTAACCAAAGAATAAGGACCAATTGCACGTGCATGGATTTTGTCATCTACCATGTGATTTAATTTCATCATATAGATATAGCCCACACAAGTTTCGTGATGAAAATCATCGCCTGTTTTGCCATCGCGAAGTTTAATTTTCCCATTCGTGGGCAAACCGGCTTTTTTCAAATAATCAACAATGGTTTCCTCTCTTGGCCCATTGAAAACGGGAGAAGATACTTTCATCCCTAGCACTTGTAGAGCCCAACCCAAATGAGTTTCTAATATTTGTCCTACATTCATTCGAGAAGGAACACCTAATGGATTTAAAATTATCTGGATAGGTGTTCCATCTAGAAGAAACGGCATATCTTCTATAGGAACAATTCTCGCCACAACCCCTTTATTTCCATGACGACCTGCCATCTTATCGCCAACTGACATCTTTCGTTTTGTAGCAATATAAACCTTAACAATTTTATTTACTCCTGGGGGTAATTCATCGCCTTCTCTTAACCGTTCTAATTCTTTATCTCGAAAGGCATAAAGTTTTGCTTCTTCCAGTGCTGCCTGATTAACCAATCTTGTAAATTTCGCTTGAATTTTCTTATCCTCAATTTTAAGTCGAGCAAGAATAGAATAATCTAATTCTTTTAAGTGGGAAGGTTTTATCGCTTTGCCCTTTTCCAGCACAAACTTATTTTTCGTGTAATCGAACACATTTTCCACAACTCTTTTCCCAAATATATCATCACGGACTAAATTAACGAAGGTCTCCCGTATCTTTTCTATGCGTCCAGCATACTCTTGTTTAATCTTTTCTGCTTCACGGGTAATCCTCGATTTGGTTTGCTTATCTATAGCCTTATCACGACGGCTGGAAACTTTTACATCTACGACGACACCCTCTGTCCCTGGTGGTGCGTATAGTGAAGCATTTCGAACATCTTCTGCCTTCTCACCGAAAATAGCAATCAATAACTTCTCTTCTGGAGCCAATTCCTGTTCACCTTTTGGAGTTACTTTGCCTACAAGAATATCTCCTGGTCTTACCTTAGAGCCAATATGAATAACCCCATTTTCATCTAGATTTTTTAAAGATTCTTCACCCTCGTTAGGAATATCAGGGGTAATTTCTTCAGGTCCTAATTTGGTATCCCTTGCCTCTATATCAAAAACTTCTACTTGTATTGAGGTAAACACATCATCTTTAATCAATTCTTCACTCAGGATAATAGCATCTTCAAAGTTATATCCTTCCCACGGAAGAAACGCAACCAGCACATTTCTGCCCAGAGCCATTTCACCATCACTCATACCCGGACCATCTGCAATAATATCTCCTGCATTTACTTTGTCACCTGCACTTACAATAGGCTTTTGATTAATACAGGTGCTTTGATTGGAACGAGTAAATTTTTTTAAGCGATATACATCTTCTTCTAACCTGAAAGGATTATCTGTTTTAGCACTGTCCACACGAATCCGAACTTGTTCGCTATCTGCATATTCTACAATACCACTTCGTTCAGTTCGAACTGCTGTTCCAGAATATCGGGCACAAATTTTTTCTAATCCAGTTCCTACCAGAGGTTGTTCTGATTTTAACAGTGGAACTGCTTGCCGTTGCATGTTAGAGCCCATCAGAGCACGGTTAGCATCGTCATGCTCTAAAAATGGAACCAAAGCAGCCGCTGCACTAACAATCTGCTTCGGTGAGATATCCATAAAATCAACTTCTTCCGATGAAACTAACGGGAAATCGCCTTTATGTCTGCATAGTACTAGATGATTTTTGAATTTCCCTCTATTATCCAGAGGCTCACTTGCTTGTGCTATTTTATAGTTATCTTCATCATAAGCGGTAAGGTATTTTATTTCATTTGTTACTTTTCCATTTTCAACCTTACGATACGGAGTTTCAAGAAAACCATACTCGTTCACTCTCGCATAGGTAGCCATTGAAGCCATTAAACCAATATTTGGACCTTCAGGTGTTTCAATAGGGCAAATCCGACCATAATGCGTTGGATGGACATCACGGACTTCAAATCCAGCACGGTCTCTATTCAGACCACCCGGACCCAGGGCACTCAAACGCCTTTTATGGGTTAGTTCTGACAATGGGTTAATCTGGTCCATAAAGTGAGACAATTGACTACGACCAAAGAAATCCTTCAATACCATACCCACAGGTTTCGGATTTACAAGCACTTGAGGAGTAAGTTCCTGTTCTTCTGAACGATAGTTCATCCGTTCTCGTACTGTCTTTTCCATTCGAGATAAGCCAATACGAAATTGGTTCATTAATTGTTCGCCCACAGTTCTTACACGCCGATTTCCCAGATGGTCAATGTCATCCAGTACCCCTTCTCCACGATGTAATCTTACTAAATATTTTAAGGTTTCAATAATATCTTCTTTTGTCAATGTTCTTTGCTTCTGTGAAATCTGCAATCCCAATTTCCGATTAATCTTATATCTTCCCACCGATGCGAAATCATAACGAGCCGGGTCGAAAAACAAACCTTCAAAATGCTTGCGACATTGAGCATCATTGGCAGGGTCTCCAGGTCTCATACGTAAATAAATTTCTCGAAGTGCATCCTCCTGAGTTTGAGCCTGGTCCATATTTAGTGTTTGTGCAATACTTATATCACTTAAAACATCCTGTCTATTTAAAACATGAAATTCACGGATAGGAGAACGAAGGAGAGAATTTAGTACTGCCGTTGTTATTTGCGAAGAGGCGTCGGCTATTACTTCACCTGTTTCCGGGTCAATAATATCATTAGCAAGCCAATAACCTACTAAATCCCGAACCTCAATTTTCGATTCAATTTCCTTTTCAATTTCCTTCTCTCCACGCTTTATCTTTTGCTTTTGATAAATAAAGGCTTTCGTTCGTTTTATCTGAACTCGGTCAATACGATAGAACATCTTTAATATTTCTTCTGAATCAACATGACCTAAAGCCTTTAACAGTGTCGTAGCCAGCATCCGTATCCGACGGTCAACAGTAACCCATAAAACATCATTAGTATCATATTCAAACTCTATCCATGCACCTCGATACGGAATTATGCGAGAAGAAAGCAAATATTTTCCGCCTGGATGTTGTTTCCTTTCAAAAGATACACCTGGAGATTTGTGCAACTGACTGACAATTACGCGTTCTGCACCATTAATTATAAATGTTCCTGTGGGTGTCATTAGAGGAACTTCCGCTATAAAAACCTCTTGTTCAAGCACTTGCTTTTCTACTCGTTCTTCTTTGAGAGATTCTTCATAAAGCGTAAGTCTAAGCAGTGCCTTTAATGTTCCGCTATAAGTTAAACCTAAATTCTGGCATTCCTCTATTGTGTATCTTGGTGGAACTATATTATAAGAAACATATTCTAACTTTATTAATCCATTAGGAGACTCAAGAGGAAAATATTCATTAAAAACGGCTTGCAAGCCTTTGGCTTGCCGTTCATGAGGTGGGACCTCCCACTGCAAAAAATCTGTATATGATTTTGTTTGAATCTCAATTAAGTTAGGCAGATGAGATAGGTCTTCGGGAGCACGAGATAATGAAACACGTTCTACTCGGGGAGCCACAGCCATTGAATAACTCCTTATATATAGGTTCGTAAAAATTTATAGAAAGTGACACTTATACCTATTTATTCTATTTTTGATAATATGAGGATAATTTATTATTGATATTCCCTTTTAAAATCATAAGGTCTAGATATTAGGAAAATATTATAGCATTTTTTAAGCCAAAATGCAAATCCCCCTTTTTCCCCCAGATTCAAAGTCCAATTCAGTTTTACATAATTTATTCTTCTTATACTCCTTATTAATTTCAAAGTGTTAAAAAATAATTAAAAAACATGCACACACTAATATTTCAAATAATATTATATCATGAAAAAAACTATATTTCAAGTCCTTTTCCTTTTAAAAATTTGGGATTATTTCCAGCAATAATAATGGAAACTTCTCCCTTTATCGGATTATTCGCTAATTTTTCTAACACTTCTGATATATAACCACGATGAACTCGTTCAAATTTCTTTGTCATTTCAATACACACAGCACAGCGTCGGTCACCCAAAACATCATAAGCCGATTGTAAAAATTTGCTGACTCGATAAGGAGATTCATAAAAGATTAAAGTATGAGGGAGTTCCTTTTCCTGTTCAAGGAATCGCTGGCAAGGTCCACCTTTTCTTGGTGGAAAGCCCTTGAATGTATATGATGAAGTAGGCAATCCTGATAAGACAAGTGCAGTTTCTACAGCAGTTGCTCCCGGAATAACTTCAACCTTATGTCCTGCTTCTATTACAGATTGAACTAATTTAAATCCCGGGTCGCTAATACACGGCATACCACCATCAGAGCATAATCCCACTCTGGTTTCCTTTTGAAGTTCTTCCAGAACGGCAGAAATAATTTTTGGTTCGCGTGCCTCAAAACACGCCCAGAGTCGTGGTGGTATAGGTATTTGATAATGATTATATATATGTCGAGTTACCCGTGTATCCTCACAAAGAAGTAGTTCAACCTCTTGTAGCATTCGTAAAGCACGATAAGTTATATCCTCCATATTACCAATGGGTGTTGCTATGATGTATAAAGTGCCCATTAAAAAATTCCTAATAGTTCTTGCTTATTTATTTTTACACACAATTTCATTTATTCGGTCTGGAATTATGTATCAAGTTTCTTCTTCAACAATTTTGGGCTTAAACACAACCGCGTTTTCAGTCTGAAAGGCTTTAACTAATTGCTCATACATCTTTTCATCTTCATAAGTGCCAACAATAGCACCGCCTGAGCCTGTAAACTGTGCATGAGCACCAACTGAACGAGCAATATCTACCAGACGGACCTGACGCGGGTCAAGATTGTATATTGATTTGCGACGGTCAAAATTTTTATCCATCCAGACACCTATCTCTTCACCTTTACCTGCCCAGAGCAGGTCTCTCGCCTTTTGAGCATACTCCGCAAAATCTTTCATAGCCTGATGAACTGTTGGGTCGCCTGAAAGCCATCGTTCCCGAACATTATTGTGAAATATTTCAGAGCCTTCTGATAATTCTTTCCGATAAGCAATAAACAATTTGGGTAAAAGTGAGATAGGAATCTCTTCATAATAACCGTAACCCTGCTTTTCCATTAGTTCTTTATTAAAATCCATGAAAACACAACCTTCATAAACCTGAATTACGCGGTCCTGTAAACCAGCAAAAATCCCAAGTTCTTCTGTTTCCACACTTAATATAAGGTTAGGTAATATAGGTTTAGGAATCTCCACCTCGTAAAATTCCATCAGACATTTCATTGTCGCTGTTACCAGTGCACTTGACCCTGCCAATCCGAGACGACGCGGTATAGTAGAACGATAACGAATTGAAAAATTCCGCTGGGGCAAAGTTATTTTATTTGTCTGGCAATATTGATAGAACTTATAAATACTCGCTTTCATCAAACGGATACCGCCATAATAACCATTCAGCCGAACATCCTCAGTAAGATGGTCTATAGACTCATATCTTGACTCGTCTTGATGACTCGGAATAATCTCTAATCGCGGACTTTCATAAAGACTTACCTTTGCATAAAAATCGCGGACAATTACACTTATCGTTTTGCCGAAATATCCATCTGACGGATTACCAACAAGTCCTGCTCGTGAATATGCTACGGCTTCAATAGCCATATTTTCTTTCCCTTATTTTTAACTATAAAATCAGATTATATCGTATTTGTCCATTCACATTCTCTTTCTGTAAATTTACATGATTTTACTTGCAATTTTTTGAAAGAGGTTGTATATTGTGTATATGAATCTGAAATTAAAATTATTACGATATCTTTTAATAGAGATAAAAATTTTTCATGATAAGAAAAAGCATAAACAAAAAACATGTATACATGGGAAAAAATAGAATTGCTTTATCTTTGATACTTTGTTTTCTTCTGCCCACAAGTATATTTGCCGCAGTCGTTCAAATAAGCAGCATAGAAGAACTACAAAAGATAGGCAATGACCCAGCATATCCCCCGAATGGTGAATATGAATTAACCGCAGACATAGAGGCATTTGCAACAAAGGATTGGAATAATGGTGCAGGTTTTGAACCAATAAGGACATTTATGGGCAAGTTTAATGGTAATGGACATAAAATAGTAAATTTGCATATCCAATGTTATAATGAAAAGTGGTTAGGATTGTTCGGTTATATTGGTTCAGAAGGGGAAGTGAAAAATTTAGTTATAGAAGGTTGCATAATTGTTAGTGAAGGATACATTAATGTAGGAGAAAATTATGCAGGTGGTTTGATTGGAGAAAATCATGGGAGAGTAAGTAATTGTTCTTGTGTAGGTTTGATATCAGATGCCTACATTGCAGGCGGTTTGATTGGGTTGAATGGAGGCATACTATCTAATAGTTCAAGCAGATGTTCAGTGCAGGGTATTACTGCTGGCGGTTTGATAGGGCAAAATGATAATGGTATCGTAAAAAATTGTCATAGTTCTGGTTTAGTAAGTGGAGGTACTACTGTAGGCGGTTTAATAGGCTCAAATGAATATGGCACGATAAGTAAATGTTCCAGTTCAAGTATAGTGAAGGGATATAGCAATTTAGGCGGTTTGGTAGGGTTTAATAACAATGGGACAATAAACAGTTCTTACAGTTCTGGCTCGATATTGGGCAATGAACGAAATATTGACGAGTTCATAAAAGAGGATTTATTAAGAGATGATGACCGCTACAATATGAGCATAATCGAATGGGTTTCTCGGGTTGGTGGGTTGGTCGGAAATAATAATAAAGGCACGGTTAGCAATTGTTATAGCACAAGTTCTGTAAATGGGATGAATCTTGTTGGAGGTTTAGTAGGATTTAATAACGGAAATGTATATAGTTGCTACTGCACAGGTTTAGTAAAAGGATTTTTTGGAACAGGTGGATTAATCGGATGGAATGTTTATGGTTTAGTATGGAGATGTTATAGCACGAGTAAAGTTGAGGGAGCAGAGAATATTGGTGGGCTGGTAGGGAAAAATAAATATTGTGATAAGGAGGGAAAATGTTTTGAAGGCACAGTATCAAATAGTTATTGGGACATAGAAGCATCGGGGCTGAAGTCATCTCTGCAGGAGGCGGCAATGGCAAAACAACCGCAGAAATGAAAAGACAGGCAACTTATGTTGGCTGGGACTTTACAAAAATCTGGAAGATAAAAGAAGGTGAGACATATCCATACTTTTCCTGGCAAACCTCACCTCCAAAGATAGAGAATAATACAGAGAGTAGGTAAATTGGATATTTTATTTTGTAATTTTGGTAGTGAAAATATTTGCACTATGATAATTTTTGTGATACAATTATTTGATTATATTAAGGATGTAATTGTTGCAAGATGTTTATTAAACAGTCGCCAGATACGATACAGAAGTTAGCCATATTGACCAGAGGCGCCAGATATGATGTTTCGTGTGCGTCCAGTGGTGTTGAACGGAAACCAGAGGCAGGAAAGTTGGGCTACACCCTGCCTGGTGGGATATGTCATAGTTGGTCTTCGGATGGTAGATGTGTCTCTCTGTTGAAGACGCTTCAAACGAACTGTTGCACTAATAACTGTGCCTATTGCATCAATCGTTGTAAAAATAATGTTGAACGGACTGTCGTTAAGCCTGAGGAATTGGCAAATATAACTTATCAGTTTTATCGAAGAAATTATATTGAAGGTTTGTTTCTTACTTCTGGTATTATGGGCAATCCGAATCGGACTATGGAACTTATGCTGGATACGATAAAGACTTTGAGGACACGCTACCGATTCAATGGTTATATCCATGCAAAAATCTTGCCTGGAGCGGAAGAAAATGCTATTGAGGAAGCCATATTTTGGGCAGACAGAGTGAGTATTAATATCGAGTTGCCTACTACACCATCTTTGCAATTACTCGCACCACAGAAAAACTTTAAGCAGATTATCTATACAATGAAGAGAATAAATGCCATTCGTGAAAAACTTCTTTCACAAAGGCAGAAGCAAGGATATTATGCGATGAGTGGTCAGAGTACCCAGATTATTATTGGTGCTACCCCTGAAACAGATTGGCAAATATTAAAACTCACGGAATATTTGTATAAGAATATCGGATTGAAGCGTGTATATTATTCTGCGTATGTGCCGATAAATCAGGAGCCTTATCTGCCAATGTTTTCAAACCCACCTTTGCTAAGGGAACATCGTTTATATCAGGCAGATTGGCTTTTACGCTTTTATGGATTTTCTTTGAACGAACTTTTATCGGAAATAAATCCAAAACTGGATGAACATTTTGACCCCAAAGTATCCTGGGCGTTAAGAAATCTGAACTTCTTTCCGGTAGAGATTTGCACAGCAGATTTACATCAATTACTTCGTGTGCCAGGTATAGGTCCCATCTCTGCACAAAGGATTCTACATAGCAGAAAATCAAACATTATGGATTTAGAGGCATTGAAAAGATTGGGTGTAGTCGTCAAAAGGGCACGCTATTTTATAACAATTAAGGGCAGATATTATGGCAAGGTGAATTTAGACGACCCTTATATGTTGTCTGAAAGACTTTCTGGACTTAATAAAAAGAAGGTTGCAGAAGAGAGAGATTTATTTTCTCATGAACTTCAATCTGCCTGATAAAACATTTGCTACGGATACGGAGTTATCGCTTTTTCCACAAAAATTGAGTAAAGAGAAAGTTGTAGAAGAACTGCAAAAAGCCACAGAACCTATTCAGAAAATATTGTATTATTTTTCCCTTGCAGAGCACCAAGATAAATATGAACTTGCCTCGTATCTTTTAGACGAGGTTTCTCAAAACAGCGGAATTTCTATTGATAAGATAAATGACCCTGTTATTTATCAAATATTAAAGGTGGCTTGTAGTGTTCAGAGGCAAATCCATAGGTTGGAAGGTCTAATCCGTTTTCGTGAGATTAAAGGTGGTTATCTATATGCTGCTTTTGCACCAGATTTTGATGTGATTATGCCAATTGCCACTCATTTTGCTAGTCGTTTTCCACAGGAACGATTTATTCTTCATGATACTACCCACAAGAAAATCATTTATGTTGAAAATGGGCATTTATATACAGTGGTATTCCAAAATGAACTGCCACCAGATACAGATTGTGAAATTTTCTTTCAACAATTATGGAAACAGTATCATCAAAATATCGCCATAGAGCAGCGAAGGAATGAGAAACTTCAAAGGCAGAATGTCCCTCTGAAATTTCAGCGTTGGATTTATGAATTTGTAAGTATAAATTCAGAAATATCTTTACCTACGAGCAAGAAATTATTACCTACAAATGAAGCAGTAAGCGGATAAACACCTAGCAAAGAGACAGGCTCTATTTCATATCATTATTTTTTGATTGGTTGTATATAAGTGCATTAAGAAAAGCACTGCGGGTTTGGGGACCTATCTTTTCTCCTGAATACCCATCAAGTAGACGGACATCTAAAGAATGAAGTGTCCGTGCAAAGTAGCATGCCCATATAGGAGAGTAAACCAATTGGATAACTTCTGGGATAACTGTTTCAGGAGTAGGATGTGCACCTCGCTGTCTCAATAGTTGTTGCACGAGTCCATATTTTGCAATGGATTTTACTTCGTCTAATGGCAAGGTCGGTTCAAGCACAAGTTGGTAATTTATGGATATATTTTCCTTTACTTCCTTCATTCGTTCAAAGCGTGCAATAACCTTTGACCAGGCGTCCACCGCAATAAATATCTCTTGTGTTTTATTTATCCCTCCCTGTAAAAAGAATTTAACTATATAAAGGGGCCAGGCTACTAATTCGTATTTTGGCAGGTCTTTAAGTTGGAGAGGTTGTTTATGCCTTCTAAATATTGAGGGAATTAATTTGGCTATATTAACATTTATACGATATAGCCATGGGGCATGTAGTCGTAATCGCACCTCTTGTTCGCTATATCGAAGAGGCAGATATCCAACGGGAACAGGTTCATCCACGAGCAAGTCTTTTCTTGATAAGCCAGCCGTAGACAATTGAAGCCACACCAATAGCAGTCATAACAACGCCACAAATCAGGTTTACAACGGCAGGGCGATAATCACCTGTTTGATAGGTAAAATAAGTCCCAAAAATTACAGGTAATCCTAAAGCAACAATAAAAATTCCTATTGCAATATACAGTTCTGCGTCTCTATGTTCTAATTGAACACCTGCATTTCGCTCTTTATCAATGTGGTGCATTTCTCCGCGTTCAGTAGTGGCTACTGTTTTATTTTCTTCTGACATTGTTTATGCTCCTAAATCAAGTTAAAAGTAAAAATAAACAAAGATATGTGGAAGCATGGCTATAATAGTCCAGAATCTCAAATCTGTCCAGATACTTTTCTTGCTTCTACCTCGATTAACATATTCTTCACTCATTCCAAACCATACCCAGAGCATTGTGCCGATAAATAGTCCTAATGCACATATTTTTGCCCAGGGTTGGTATATCTTTGCTAAGAAGGAATTAATAGGACTAAAAACAGGTCTTATTACGGGGTCGCAGGTCCTACCTAACCAGTTTAAAAAAGCAAGCCAAGCACTTACTAATTTATCTCCAAGATGGAAAAAGACGGAGACCTCAGGTTTTGGAATCTCTAATACCTCAGGAGCAGTACTTTCAGTTGTCTGTGCTAAGACTTTGATTTGAAGTGTAGAACAGAAAATAAGTAATGCAAGTAAGAGTAAAATTGAATTGGTAGAATATGTAAATCTTCTTTTATTCATTATTGAACCCTTTCTGCTAAGGCATCTTGTGCTTTTGTATCATGGACGACAGAGCCCCAGACTAAACCACGAATTTTTTCTTCGGATTCAGGTGGGGTAAGAAGACTGACTATAATTGTAACGATAATTGAGAATACAAACGACCACATTGAAACGAATAAGAATGGGTCTTCGGCAGGGAACAGGTTTGGCACACACCAGAGGACAAAACAGAAAACAACCCCTAAAACCAAACCTACTAAACCTCCCCAGCCTGTGGCTCGTTTCCAAATAATCCCAAGTAGTAAGATTGCTAATGAAGGTCCCTGAAATAGTGATAATATTGTTTGAATAAAATTGTAAATTCCTCCAATACGCGAAATCTGTTCTGCAAATATGGCACTTGATATGATAAGAAACAGAGTAAAACCTCTACCTATATATAGTGCTTGTCTTTCATCCAGAGATTTACGTCCTCCTATCATCCAGAGTTTATTAAATATGTCTGTGACAAATATTGTAGAAGCAGAACTTAATGTTCCTGAGATACTTGACATCAGTGCTGCGAATAAGGCTGCAAACATAAGCCCTCGTAATCCCGTAGGCAGCATCATTCGTATCATGGTAGGTATAACTTTGTCCTGCTCATGTAGAATAATATTCCTTTCATGTAGATAGACAATAGCACAAAGTCCCGGTAATGCGACCATTAATGGAATGAACGATTTTAGAAAACCACCTGTAAGCATGCCTGCTTTAGCGTCCCATTCTGAACGGGCTCCTAATGTCCTATGCACAATAACTTGATTTCCACTCATATAGGCGATGGCAAGGACAATTCCCAGACCAAATACAATCCCTGTCCATGGGAAAGGATTATCAACGCTATTTGGAAGGAGAATATTGAAATGATTGGCAAATTCTGGTCCCATGGCTTCTATCTTGGCACGCATAGCACTCCAACCGCCGACTTCCCATAAACTTAATGATAACAGTCCCAATCCCCCAACATACATAACTACTAGTTGCACTACATCTGTCATTACTACGGCTGACAATCCACCTGCAAAGGTATAAAAACCAGTGACCCCTGCCATAATCCAGACCGTATAAATAGGTTTGTATCCTAAAATAGTATAGACTAAGTCATCAGCAGTGGTCCAGAGCATTATCATCAGGGTTAGCAACATAAATGAAACCCAGATAACGGCATTAATTATTTGCACAGCAGAGTTATACCTTCGTCCCAAAAATTCAGGTATGGTGAATACCCCGGAACGCCAGAAGTATGGGACAAAGATAAAGGCTGCAAATACCATTGCAGGCATAGACCCTAACCAATCAAAGTTCGCTGCGGAAACGCCATATCGGTAGGCATTACCCGCAACACCTACAAAATCTAACGCTCCAATATCACTGACTACAATTGAAAATCCAATTGCCCAGAAAGGTAATGCCTTCCCTGCAATAAAAAAATCTCCTGCATTTTCAATGTATCTACTTGTAAAAGTCCCGAGGAGAAAACAGCCAACCATATAAACGCCGATAATTGTCAAATCAATCCAATGTAATGATACATATTCTGTCAAGATAGGACTCCTTTATAGGTTAAGTTGTTTTTATTAATACAAAAAAATATTCTTAAATATTATTGTGTTGTTTGACTTTTATCTCTAATCCTAAGTGTTTAATAATACTACACATGAACATCAAATTTCGAAAAGATTGAGGAGATAATATTTATTGGATTATAACCAATTAAAAGCATAAAACAAAAATTTAGTAGATATTAGAGGAAATATGCGTAAAGTTAATCCTTCAGAATATATTATAACCCCTTCAAAGCCCTATCCATTTGGGTCGATTGTTTCTAATGATGGCGTCCGTTTTACAATTTTTTCGCGACATGCAAAACGAGTATGGCTTGCTTTTTTTGAAAATATAGATGACACTGCGCCAGCATGGGAATTTGAATTTGACCCAAAACGACATCGGATAGGCGATGTGTGGTCTATTTTTATTCGAGGGGTTTCAGAAGGGATTTATTATATGTATCGGATGGATGGTCCTTATGACCCACGACGTGGACATAGGTTTAATCCATCTATATATCTGCTTGACCCGTATGGTAAAGCCTTTGTAGGCGATGTGGACAAAGGAACGATGAAAACAGTTGTAATGCCTGAGGAAATGGGCTGGGAAGTAGAACAACCTTCCCATATTACAATGAACGAATTGGTTATATATGAAACACATGTCCGTGGATTTACAGTTCATTCTTCATCTGGAGTCCAACATCCGGGAACATATCAAGGACTTATTGAAAAAATTCCTTATCTTAAAGATCTGGGAATAAATGCTGTCGAATTATTACCTGTTCAGGAATTTGGGGAACGAAGAATTGGAAGGAGCAGTCTGCTAACAGGTGAAGAGTTAATTAACTATTGGGGATATAGCAATATTGGTTTCTTTGCACCTACACATTGTTATGCAGTTACAGCACATCGTTTTGAACATTTATTAGAGTTCCGTCGAATGGTGGAGGCACTACATCGCTCAGGAATGGAAATTATTCTTGATGTAGTTTTTAACCATACATCAGAAGGGAACGAGTTAGGCCCGACTCTTTGTTTCAGAGGGATTGACAATTGTATTTATTATTTTCTGGACAAAGATGGCAGATATCTGAATTATTCAGGTTGTGGTAATACCTTAAACTGTGACCATCCTATTGTCAGGGATTTTATTTTAGATTGCCTTCGTTATTGGGTAGCCATTATGCATATAGACGGATTTCGTTTTGACCTTGCCTCAATATTAGGCAGAGATGAAGATGGAAATGTTTATCCTGATGCACCTCTTATTGAACGCATTGCAGAAGACCCTGTAATAAGACATGTAAAATTAATTGCAGAGGCATGGGACGCTAGTGGTGCTTATCAAGTCGGCTCGTTTGGTGGTTTACGCTGGGCAGAATGGAACGGTAGATATCGCGATGATGTTCGCCGTTACTGGCGAAATGACCCGGTTATGCATCCTGTCTTTGCCACACGCATTGCTGGCAGTTCAGACCTATATCAAGTAGGAGGACGAACACCACTGCATAGTATAAATTTTGTTACTTGCCATGATGGATTCACACTCCATGACCTTGTCTCTTATTCACAAAAGCATAATGAGGCTAATGGCAATAATAATAGAGACGGAATAGATGAAAATTTTAGTTGCAATTATGGCATAGAGGGAGAGACTGACGACCCTGAAATTAATAAGATTCGGATACAGATGAAGAAAAATTTTATAACAACTTTATTTATTTCTCTGGGCGTGCCCATGCTGCTTGGCGGCGATGAATTTGGCAGAACGCAAAAAGGAAACAATAATGCTTACTGTCAGGATAATGAAATCTCCTGGTATAACTGGGAATTATTTCAAAAGAATTACGAACTATATCGTTTTTGTAAAGGGATAATTCAGTTTCGTAAGGAAAATCCTGCTATTAGACAATCTACATTTTTTGATGGTATCCCTAAATATGGCGTCCAAAAATGGGCAGATATTACCTGGTTCAATGCTGAAGGTGCTTCGGTTGACTGGGATGGAGATGACTCTGTTTTCGGTTGTAGAATTGATTCTGAAATTAACGATGGCTATACACTGTTTATTATTTTTAACAATACTTTATATCAGCGCGAATTTCTAATTACGGCTGAACCCTGGCGGCTGCGTGTCAACACAGCAGAACCTTCTCCCCGTGACTATTACGAACGACACCAAACTCGAATTGTCACCGAACGCTCTGTCACTATACAACCCCGTTCCACAATAATCCTTGAAGCAAAAAACACATAATTCCATTAAAAAAAAATCCGAAGCGATATATAACAAAAAAATAGTGAAGAAACAAAATAAAGCACTCATTCTTTAAGGTGGTAACCACATGTCTTTCTTCTGTTTTATTTTAAACTTAATCTTATCTATTTACCTCACAAATTTATAATAAAACTCACAAGTGTTTGTTAAAAGATTAAGGGAAAGTTTCTTACTTTGCTCTAAATAACAAAACTTTTGCTATTTTGAGGAACATTTTTCCATTAATTTAAGGTTACTTCCTTCCTATTATTTAATTCGTGCATTCTGTTATTCCGAGCGAAATGAGAAATATCTTTTTATTGTAATTAATACTGAATGGATAGTGTGTTCTTTTATTATTAGAAATAAGTTATAAGATTTCCTTTTCTAAATGCTAAACTTTATTTATATTAAACTATTATAATGAATGGAAAATTATATTTTTTGGAGATTTTAATTAAGAAAATCTTACATTTAGTCGGTATGTTCTTTTGCCCATGTTAAATAATCATTTACTGTATAGAAGGTTTCTGATTTGTATAAGCAGCCATTATCCTCTATAGGATAGGTCCAGTTGTAATTCCATGAATCGCCCGTTTGGGACATCCAGTCATCAATTTTTCTGTCCATTTTCGCAATTAATTTGCGTGCCGCAGATTCGTTTACCAGATTATTCATTTCATAAGGGTCTTCTTGTAAATCATACAGGAGCCATGGTTTTCCTTTGAATCGAGCATACTTATAGCGATTTGTCCGCACACCACGCCAACCTTCTGGTGTATTGCATACACGACTGGGACCAAATATTTGAAAGAACACAGAATCAGGTGATTTTTTATTTTTGCCCAGCACTAATTGGGATAAATCTGTCCCTTGAACTTTTACATCAGGAGCAATCTCACATAAACCAAGTAAAGTAGGTAAGAAATCTATATGGCTGAGTAGTGCTTTTTCATCTCGACCTTCCTTTACTTTACGCGGATAATGCAAGATACCTGGCACAAGGACAGATTCTTCCCATGGCTTTCGTTTATACACTTCACCATGTGAACCAAGCATATCTCCATGGTCGGAGGAAAATAGAAAAATAGTGTCCTCTGCCATACCTAATTCGTCAAGTGCCTTCATCAGTCGCCCTACCTGGTCATCAATGGAGGTAATCATTGCATAATATTCGGAGAGTTCATTGCGTCCTGGAAGGTTCGGTCGCTGTATGTAATTGGGTGGCAAATGTATTGTCTCCGGATTATATATTGCTCCATATTCTGGTGGTGCCTTGTAGGGGTCATGCGGTGGTCCCATCTGTATTGTTAGATAGAACGGTCTTTCCTCTTTGTGACTCTGTTCAAGAAATTCGAGCCCCAAATCTGTCCATATCTCCGTCTCAAATCGCTTAATCGGTATAGGGTCAGGTGTATCCCGAAAATATTGAGAATCAAAGTAATTATGGTGGCACTCATTTGCAGCCCAAAATTCATAACCCTGTCGTCGAGGTCCTGGTGGAATATAGCCGGGTAATCTTTTACCACCGTCCAGATGCCATTTACCAATAAAACCTGTGCGGTAACCATTAGAACGAAGTATTTCTGCAATAGTAGTATGTTCCTCACGCAGCCGCAGGTCATTCGTTACCATTCCATTTCGGTGACAGTATAGACCTGTTTGTAAAATACCTCTTGCAGGACAACACACAGGACTGTTTGCAAATGTATTTCGGAATAGAATTCCTTCTGATGCGAGATGGTCCAGATTTGGTGTCTTAACATCTAGATTCCCCATACAACCAAGAGCCTGACCTCGCATCTGGTCAGGCATAACAAACAGGATATTTGGCTGACGATTGCTTGCCTGTGCTTTATATGCACAAGACGATAATGTTATTACTGCGGTTGTAGCAAGAAATTCTCGACGACTAAATTTAACACTTGTAACAGATTTTTTTAAACCATCACTATCTATAACATCTGCTCCAAATAATATTGGTAATTTGAATAATTTAATTAGAAGAAAATTCCAATAGTCTGTGCAACACCAGCATTAACAGGTGCTTTACTTGCCCCGGTAGGATTGTTCAGGTCTTCAGGGATATAACGGATAAATTCTACATGACCATCCATATATAGGACATTGGAACCGCCAGGCACATGATTAAAACCGGCTGTATTGGTAGCAACATGGTCGAACATAATCCAAACACTACTCTGTGCTTGTGCTGATGCGCCAGGATTGTTAATATCTGTAATCAAGAACCGTTCAATCCCTTCACGCAAACGATAGACTGTTTTACTTCCACCATTTCCATTACCGAGACTAACTTCCACATCTTTGTCTACATAATTAGTCCACAAGGAAGGGTTCTGATATACCGGGACTAACGCATTAATTGCTAACTCTACCAATTGAGCCGGACCTGTAATTTGATTAGGGATTAACGGAGGAAGTGCTGGAAATGTAATCAGGTTATCAATAGTCTCTCCACGGTCTATTACCCAACCAATATAAGCATAACTTTCATCTACCGCCGCTGCACCATAATTGGCATCTGTGCATAACCAACTAAAAGTAATTTCTCCTGTCTCATCGTTAGTTACATCATTAATAGTGCTTTGTGCGTCAGATGGACAAAAAATAATAGCAGGGTCAGTTAAATATTCAGGATAAATTGTCGTGGGGTCCGGTCCCATTGCGATAAAAAGACTTCCACCCGGGTAAGTTGTTAGTGTTGTGTCAGCAGAGTCGCAATCGCGGAAAAGAGGTTGAGTCCCATCCCTTGTTAATATCCTTGGGTATCGTTCTCCTTTTGATTCACCTGAATACATCTTGAATACCAGTCCCCATTGCTTTAAGTTATTCTGGCAACTGGAACGACGAGCTGCTTCACGGGCACGAGCCAAGGCAGGCAATAAAATCGCTGCTAATATCCCTATAATGGCAATCACAACAAGTAATTCAATAAGTGTAAAGCCTTTTTTCATAATATTATTCCTTACATTTAATAATTGTTAGTTTTTTTGGAAAATAAACATTTTCAACACTATAAAAATAGCAAAATATTTTAATAAATGTCAAATAAAATTCTATTCAATAAAAATAATTTCTTTATCTAATACTATAATTATTAATTTTACTTGTGAAGATATTTTTGTTTAATAATAATTATTATTGAATTTTATTTTAATACTATATAATTTTTAAATTAAAGTTAAAATATAGTTTTAATTATTAGTAGAAATAAGTAACATTGAATAAGATTATACGAAACTTTCGTGAAATTAATTTTGGAAATACATAACTCCGAATAAGCATTGTGAAAAGTAACTCTTTTATAAATCATTAAAAAATGATGAAATAACCAATTTTTAGACTTTCTATACATAGTTGTTTTATAGAAATTTTCATTGAAGAAATTAAAATGGTGCAAATAAAACATAATATACCACTCTTTGTCTATAAAAGGTATATGTCAAGGTGGTGGTATTTTTTATGAAGGAAAAAGGAATCTCTAGCTGTGCCTGCTTTATGAAAGTTTAGTGCTTCAACAAATTGGATGAGAGATTTATCTTCTGGAATTACTGGGATTAGCCAGTGTTTTTTTGGAAATCTGTTTTTGACCTGATTGAGTATGTTCTGGAAACTTTCCTGAATGTCTCTGTTATCATAATCTTCTGAATTGTGAAAATAGATTGAGATTATAGCAAGGTTTGGAATCCTGTGTGGTTGAATTTTCAAAAGTCCACGAGGATTGGATTTTTTATCAATAATAGCCCATTCTTCATAAGTTTTATTTGGATTCAGGATTTCTTGTTCTTTTTCATGCTGGGTTGTGGTCAGAATATTTCCTTCGTTAAGTGTAAAGTAGACATTCTCGTTCCATGTTTCCCATTGGCATAGCCATTCCTCATCTTGAGGTCGTAATGGACGAATAACAATTTGTTCTTTAAAAAGCCCCTGAAAGATATGTTTTAGAACTGTTAATCTGCCTGGATGTTGTTTTTCTGTATTTACTTGCACATCAGGAGATAGTGATACACCTGCATTGTTGAGTTCTTGATACTGGACAATTATTTCCTCTATCCATTCTCGTTGTAGGTTGCACCAATCTATACAGGGCTCGGTTACTTTTCCACTAAGTTGATGATGAACAGCACCACATCCACCACCACAAATGTTTTTAGCCCAGCAATGTGTGCATAGTGGGGTTGTATTTATTCCCAAACTGTATACGGATTCGGAACCTGTGATGGGAATATCGCTACTTTGTATATTACCCAATCTGCAAAGGTTGTTTTTATAATACAAATATCCACCATAGACATCTCCGTCAGGGGTAATGAACCATTCTTCTGCACCCGCGGGGTCTCTACGCTTAACAGAATTTCCATGTTGAATGTTCAAGAAATACTCCATAACAGGCGCTAATAGGTATTGGTTTCCTTTCTTTAATTGCTGTGTATATAGGATTGTCAAATCAGTAAGTTCATGAAAAAAATCGGCAATATTAATTTCTGGATTTAATATAAATGGTGCAAAAGGGTCAAGCACAATCCTTTTAATACCACTGTTCAGGAACTTTTCTATTGTAGGTATAAATGGAAGGAAGGTCGGGAGGAATAAGACTTTCCCTCTTTGTTCGTTAAGTAGTTTGCTAAATTCATTTTCACCATAAGTATCAAGTCGTTGGAGAAGTTCTAATGTCGTATTTTCAAATATAAAAAAGATTTTTTCATCTCTACTGATTTTCAGGGTCTCGCGAATATGATTGGTAATAGGCAGGCACAGATTTATGTTTATGTTTTTTTCGTTTAACGGAAAGATATGTGATAACAGTTCTGAAATAACTTCATAGCAACTTTTAAATGTATTAATTTTTTCAGCAAATATCAGGTTAATTCTGAATTTCTGTTGGGTCTTGACTTGCGGCAGAGCCCGGAGTAAAGCCGATGGCATTATTTTTTGAAATTGTTCTAATTGGTCTTTTTTTATAAGGAAGGAAAGGGTATCCAAACCTATATTTTGCGTAAGGGCATTTGCCCAGGTTTCTATTTTTTGATGTTTTAGAATAGAGCCAATACTGCGTAGCCATTCGAGTTCACCCCAAACTTCGAGAAGTTCTGTCTTTGAATACTTGGAGGAAAGGATATGGAGAATTTTATTTTGTGCATTTTCAGGATAGTATTGCAAGATATCGTGAGTGATTTCATCGCATTCAAAACAGAATGTATTTTGAACATCAATTGCAAAGTATTTTCCATTCCGTTCAAATGTGTGTATAGGTTTAAGGGTATTCATTAATAAATTCCCAATGTTCCTTTATATCTGCTGTAATTTTCCATAACTTTAAATAAAGATATGCCGATGAAAGTCCAGAGGACGCAACTTACACATAGCCAATAAAAGCATGGATGCATGAAGACGGAAACAAATTGACCTACCTCAGGTTGTTGTCCTTTTACAAGCACATATTTCAAGCATATAGCGGCATCAGTGATGGGTAAAGCGTGCATAAAAGCAGAGATAATCCAACCTTGTTGTAGAAATTCTTCACGCGCAAAAATGGCAAGGGCAAATAGAGCCATACGCACGATAATAGTCAATTGTCCGATTTGTTTGAACACGAGCACCAGACCACCGACCATGAACCCAAATCCTAAAAGGTTTACAAACGAAAGGGTTAATAGCACAACCACAGGAATAGGGTCGAAATAGAGTTTCCCTCCAACGCTAACAACGACCATGTAGACCATCAAGGCAGAATAGATAATTGTTGAGATAGACGCCACAACGGCACGGGCTAAAAAGTTTGTAACCAGCCCATAAGGGCTCATACATAATTGTTCCAATACGCCTGTCTGAGCCATCCCTTGAATGCCCTGTGTAAACATGCCAATTACACCGAAGGCAAACATACCAATAATAAACCCCAGGATATAATTTGTGGCACGTGTTGGGTCATCGAGTTGGTTAATACTCTTCTCAATTGCTGGTTGGCTGTAGAAGAAACCTGCGATAAGTATCATAAGCATACCGTAACCGATAATAAGGCTTGTCAATGTGCGAAACCAGTATCTGCGAGTAACAATCCAACCGCGTATGATTTCTGCTTTCATTACGAGAAGAAAACCGAGCATAGGCATCATTCCTGTTCAGGTAATTTAGTTTCATCAAATACAGGTTTCTCACCTGTGAGTTGTAAAAAGACATATTCAAGGTTCACTTGTTTTTGCTGTATTGAACGGATTTGGTATTTCTTTTTATGCAATGTATCGAAGAGAATATACAGTGCCTCAGAGCGTTCAGGATAGGGTTCAGGCACTTGAATGGTCAGGGTAGGTCCCTCTGCTGTGAAATCTGTGTTCAGAACTTTAATCAGTGGGGCAAGGGCATTTAGGTCTCCATCTACTAGATTCCGGTCTAATCGGACAGAAAAAATTTGTTTCGAGAATATTTCAAGCAGTTCAGAGGTAGGCTTGCAAGTGATGAGTTTTCCCTTATTGATTATACCTATTCGGTCGCATAGTTCCTGTGCAACATGCATATCATGAGTGGTTACTAGAGCAGACCTCCCATGTTCCCGAGTTAATTCAAGAATTTTGTCTTTTATAGAACGACTACTCTGCACATCTAGTCCTGTGGTAGGTTCATCAAGGAGAATGATTTTAGGGTCTGCAATGAGTGCAATACATATTGCCAATTTTTGTTTTTGACCGCGTGAGAGTCTTCGCACTTCTATATCTTTTTTATCACTTAAACCTATAAAGTCGAGCAACTGTTTTGCTCTTTCTTTGAGGACTTTACCGCGAATATTTCGTAGGTTCCCATAGTAATATAAATTTTCGAGCGGAGTAAGTGGCCACATACTTGTTCGTGTGCCTTCGAGGACAACACCGATTTGGGATAGAACCTGCTTGCGTTTTTTTTCTACATCCATACCATCTACATATACGACGCCGCTATCCGGTTTGACCAGACTGGAAACCATTTTTACGATAGTTGTTTTTCCAGCACCATTAGGTCCGAGTAGTCCCATTATTTCGCCATGCATAATACCAAAGGTAACTCTATCGGCGGCACATGCTTCTTTTTTCCTTAGTAAAAACCGCTTTCCTTTTTCTTCATCCTTATAAAAAAAATGGTAAGTTCTAAATGTTTTCGATACTTCATCGAGATAGACCGTATATTTATTTTCATCATGATTTAATTCTTTGAAGTGCATTCCTTTGCTCCGCCTGAATTGAATAGCGTTTTTTCTATCTCGTCAAGGCATTGGTCTAAATTATTTACCTCTTGCATTTTTTCTAAGAATTCTAGGTAATTGCTTTCCATATTACGAATAAAGTGAATTGCTGTCACAAGTGCCAAATCGTTTGTAAAATGATAAAGCAAACCTAACATAATAGAGAAAAACAAAAATTCAAAGTTTTGTCGAAGTTCATTCTGGAATATATGTTCGTGGACCAGAGTAAAAGTAATAGCGATAATCAAGATAGAGAGGAACGCATTTTGTAAGGTATGGGTAAGAACAGTCTGGACAGCACATCTATAAACAATTTCTTCTGTGATAGCCACACCAAGTGTTCTGCCCAGAATTATAGGAGATAAGAATGCAAAACCGAGCAATTTACGGAATGACAGGAACTGCTTTTTTACAATTCCATCGGAGCCGACAGTTATAAAAAATCCTACTGTATATAAAATATGTCCGAGAACTAAGCCAAGAATCCAACTGGGGATAGAGAATAGATTTCTTGGTAGAATTTGCTGAATTACGAGGTATGTTATTGCATATATTAATAAAATGAATTGGGAGATTTTTGTAATGGGAACGATACTCTTGTTCTGAAACAAATTTTGAAATAGTGAAAACAAAAAATAAATAGAAAATATGACAAGTATTGCATAGGTGTTCATGAAGATTTATCCAGATGATTTTTAATTGCGTCTGTCATTTTTTGGAGGGTTAATTCTTTGGTTTGTTCTGTGTATTTTTTTCGCCAGGTATTGAATTCCTCCTTTAATAATCCATAGACATAGACATCATGCCAGACTCCGTTTCGGTTAATATGGTCTTTCAAACTTATTTCACGAACAGCACCAAGAAATTCTAAAAGTCTCCATGAAGGTTGATTAAACGCATAGATAATTGCACTAACACGGTGTAGATTAAGTTCATCAAAGGCATATTCTAAAGCGCGTAGAATATTAATTCCTGTGGTCAAGTGTTTGCGATGTTCTGGTGCCATATAAACATCAATATTGCATGAGCGATTTCGCCAGCTGATGTTTTGCAATGAAATCATACCCAGAGGTCCTTCAGGTGAATCAACAATGAAATATACGCATGAAGGAATAGGATTGTTTGCTGTTTTACTCAGGTAGCCAACAATTTGTTCGCGAATAAGGCGAGGGGAACGGGCAGGGTCACCATAAAGGAAATAATGAAAGTCTTCATCTTCCATCCAGCGGACTAATATATCTAAATCATCTCGGTCTGCTCTGCGAATAAATGATTTCGTGGTAATACTCACAAATAAAATTCCTTAATAGTTTAAATAAATTATATAAGGGAATTCATTAAAAATTAAATTTCGCCCATGTTTCAAGATTATGCCATTTCCCGGTGGTAAATAGCACCTCACGCATAACGCCTTCACATTGATAGGAATGTTGGGAAAGAAAAGTATGTAGATTTTTTTCATCATCAAGGCAGGTAGTTATTATCTTTCTCAAATGCAATTGCTGGAATGCTTTTGTTTCAATAAATTCTAATGCCTCTTCGACTAAGAGTTTATTTTCTTCATAAATATCATTGTTAAAGAGAAGTATAATCTCAGCAAACATCACTTCTGGATTTACGCCTTTTAATATGACAAATCCTTGAATATCGCCCTGTTTGTTTTCTACTGTGTAGAAAGATTGTGCAGCATCTTTGCTAAGTAATAGTTCTTCCAATTCACTTATATTTGGCATAAGCGGTTCGCGCTTTGCATCGAGGAGTGAAGCATGAATTGGTTCTTGCATATAAAAATGAAATAATTGCTTTACATCAAATCGGTCTGCAGTGCGAATAATGGCATGAAGTTTTTCAATCATAATAGATTATTTCTATCTTAAAATCCTATCATTCCATGCCTGACTTAGACATGGATATGCTTTTAGTCCTTGCACAATAAACCTGACGATTAAAAACCAACCTCGTTTTTCTTTTCGTAGCGAAAATCTTGCCATGCACGCCATACTGCGTTCATAAAGTTGTTAAAAGCGTCTGCTCTCTTTAAGGTCATTTTACGAATGTGTTTCATATTTCCTATTCCCATATTAAATAACTTTATAATTTATCCTTATTTTTTGTTGAGTTCAACTGGTTGATGAAGATGAAGAAGTGGTAGTAGTTGTTGTAGTTCCACCCGCTGGTGGTGGTGTTTCAGGTTCTTTATTCTGAAACACAGGAATAAATATTTTGATAATATCCTGAACAAACTTCAAAATACTACTAACTGTAAAGGGACAGTCGCTCGCGTAATTTAGTCGTGATATTTTAGTAATATGTTTTTTCTTTTTATTTATCATCTTCTTTTGTCTATTCTTTATTCCGATGGTTGCCCCTCAGTTTGTGGATTCTTCGTAGCAAGTAGACTTTGAACTGCATCTAGTATCTGAACGATAAGAGTAAGTATTACATCTACTGTAACTGCTTGACTTGGTTTTATGTATGTTTGTCTTTTTATATGTTTCATAGTTTATATCGTTAAAAAGTAAAATTATTATACCAAATAATTAGGATTTCGCAAACTTTTGTCTCAAACTTAACAGGTATCTCACTATTCTGTTGTGGTTTCTGGGGTTGTGGTTTCTTGTGGTTTTTTTATTTCTGCTAATGGTAGAAAGAAGGTGGTTAATACGGATAGCAAGAAACAAAGAAAAGCCTGGTAATCACTTTCAATGTTTGAGCAAAAATCGCCTCCTTGTTGTGCCTTTTGTGGCACCAATGTAATAGGACGAATTCTTTTCATGATAATGCAAATCTCCTTTGTTGTTTTTTATGAAATCGTGGTACTCCCAGTTTCTTTTGTGACTAAAGCCTGAGCAACTACTGAAAGGACATTAGCCACAATAGTTAAAATCTGTCCTATACTTAATTCCGTTTCAACTTCTGCCTTCGACAAGGAACTTAACATCTTTATATGCTTCATATTCAGTCTCCTAATGTTTTATTAACTGTAAATATGTTTTAATCTATTTAATATAAAATATTGCTTCCATATTATTACAAATTTACTATAGAAATATATATTGTCTTAATACCAAATTTGGTAGAAAAGTTTTCAAAATCTTCTATTTTTTTAATTAATTATTTATTAATGACCAAAAATGGTTGAGTCCATGCTTGTTCTTCACCATCACCCCAAAATTCAAAACGGAAGTAGGTATATGGAAAATCATCATCAATTTTGAAATGGATAGAGTTTTCTTTTGTTTCATAAACTCTCCTTCCATAATTTACAATCACACTAATTTTTTTTGCATTTGTTGTAGTAATGGAAACAGAATTTTGAGTTATAGATACTTTTTGGATTTCAACACCTGTGCTGGCATAAAAGTTCCCTCTTTTCAAAGCATCAAGGACATTTTCTTTTGTTAATGTTTCAATTTGGACGACATTCCATGCTACGCCGTAGGTCTCTTCCCAGTGTGCATCGTCATCAGCATAGCCCCATATAAGTTTTCCTTGAGAGAGAAGACGGTCCCAACGGTCTGTTGCACAAGGATTACCCGGAAGAAGCCGAACTACGCCATTGTATATCTCAATACCAGTATAATATTTCCATTTGTCTAAAAATTCCTGAGAACAATGATTGAAATTTTCTTCCCAGTTCGGATGAGAAATAATGGCAAAACCTCCATTTTCAGCAATTTTATTCAAAACTTGTTGTCTGTCTGGATATGGCTCAATTTTCTTTTTTGCGTTGACATGAAGGATATGAGGTCCGTCCATTGTTATCTCATTGCCAGAGATTAATATCATACCATAAGGTTCAAGGTCTTCAATCTGTCCAATTATGTCATGGTCACTAAACATTAGAAACTTGTAGCCCATAGAAGCATATTTCTGAATGGTTTTCTGTGGGTCGTAAACACCATCACTAATGGTTGTATGTGTATGCAAATTACCTTTAGCCCATAAGTAAGTAGAAGAATTTATGTAAGGACTTTTAATTTCCAATTTTAACAACTCCATAAGTTAAAATGTTATAAACTTAATATTTAAACAATTATCAACTTTTTTCCCAGAGGGATAAAAACTCTTGTATGTCAGATGTTTCTAAAAGTTCAGGACGATACAACTTTTTCATGATTGGGTCGGGCACTTTTGAAATTTCATCTGTTGTCGGAATATAAGTTAATTGCCGTTGTATGGTTTCATTATCATCACACTCATAGTAGGTCCATGCGTTGCCTTTTCCGGGGACAAATTGGACAACTTTAAAATACTTCATTGCTTTGTCCTTGTAATTTTATTATAATGGAACAAGAAAAATTGGAATAATATTTAGATTATGAACTTATTTTACCTTAAAAAGAGTCTAATATAAAAATGAAATGAAAAAAATGAAGGGAATAAAAGAAAGTAAAAATACAAAATTTATATTAAAGCAAGGCTTTTTTATTGGCTTCTGCTTTGCTTGTTTCATTCTGTTTTCGTTCCCTGCTTATGTGCTTGACATTGATGCAGAAGGTATTCTTGTAAAGATAACAGAAGCACTTGACCCGGAAACGAATCCAGATACAATGGATGTAGATAACAACGGCATTCCTGACCGGGCACATACAAGGTTATTAGACCGTGTTTTAAGTGATGAAACTGTTCCGAACCATGAACTTTTAGTATCAATTTATTATTTTAACTGGACACGAATTAAAGTGGACAATACATTAGGAAATAAATGTATTGCAATTCAGCAGTTATATGGGATTACCTGTGATGAGGTAGAACGGTTTGCAGCAGCCATCATCACAATAGGCGAACCTATGGCTATACAATATTTCGTTCAAGGTGCTATAAGTGCAGTTGGAATTAAGATTGACCTGAAAAACTATAATCTAGGTGGAGGTCTATTTTTACGGGCATCTGCAGACCTTGATGGAGATGGAATTTCAAATAGAAGGGAATTTCTGTTGGCAGATGGCGATTTTAATTTGTTCGTAGAGAAAGCCATTACTCCAGAAGAACTACCCGAAGAGGGAGAAAATGAAATCCCTATTCTGGATGAAGATGTGCCTCTGATTATTACACCGGCAATAGATAGCCCAGTAGATTTTGGAAGCATATCGTTAAAAACCTCAAAAGAGATAGAATTCAAGGCTCAAAATATCGGAATGGAAACCATCCCATTCCAAATTTGGATTATGGGTGAGCCAGAATTTCAGATTATTGGAGAACGAGTTTTAGTGGTTGACCCACAAGAAACAGTGAGTTTTAAAGTGCGATTTACACCAAAAAGTTACATTAAATCCTCAGGGATACTTGTTATAGAAACTTATGGTAGAAAATATTATGTTTATCTCGGTGGTCAGGGTTCTTGGATAAAAAATCTCTTCTCTTGTTCTGGGAAGTCAAACAATATAGAAAACAATAATTACAAGGGAGATTTACTTGTTCTCCTCATAACAGTGTTTGCACTTGGAATTGCCTATAACAGAAAAGAAGATATGGCAGATTAATCCTGATTAATTAAATTGATTTTTTTCGTTACTACCTTTTAATACCAATGGATTTACACATATTACAACAGACACTATTAAATTATCCTGTGCATATTTCTATTATGTTTTTGATAATGTGTATGGGTTTTTTGAGTTGTTTTTTTGGTTATAGTTTGGTCTATATCATTATTGGACTATGTGGTTTCTTCACGGTTGCTTTCTCTTCTCTGTTATCTTTTGGATTTTTTTTAATAGACCTTACTCCTGTTGTAATTGTTGTATCCTTTGTTTTAGGTTTATTAGGGGTAGCCATTGCGGTTTTCTTTTTTAAGTTGGGCATTTTTATATTAGGTGTATTGGGGGGATATGCTCTCGGCTTAATTCTACTCCCTGTAATTAATAATCCTTTATTGTTGTTCCTAATAGGGCTCGCAGGGGGTTTTTTATCATTTATAGTTGAAAAGATTGTTATAATCACCGCTACTGCAGTAATAGGTTCACTAGTTATTGTGTGGTCTATTGTAAGATTAATAGAACTTTGGGGAGTTATCGCAATTACACCTGAATTTGAACCATCTTATATCCAAATGCTCTGTATGCTTGCATGGTTTGGGTTTACAGCCCTTGGTAGTGCCTTTCAATATAAAAATCTACAAATAAAAATCCAAAGGGGCAAAAAAAGATAATTCTAAAACGAAAGTAAACTATTAAAAGTTATGAAAGTTTAGCCATGAACATATCAAAGAATGGTAGGCCGTGCAGGAGTCGAACCTGCGACCTTGGGATTAAGAGTCCCCTGCTCTACCAACTAAGCTAACGGCCCCTATAAAGAATGGAGCGGGAGACGGGACTCGAACCCGCGACGTCAACCTTGGCAAGGTTGCACTCTACCAACTGAGTTACTCCCGCTTATTTTTTCTGTAATCAATTTTATCAAAAAAAACATTCTGTTGCAAATTTAAACCTCAAAAATGAATGTAAGTGTTCGATAAGACTATTAGTTTTATTTAATATAAAATCTCTAACTTCACAATTACTTTAATCTTTACAGAATAGGGGATTACATTATATTTTTCTTTTCTGGGTGTTCTCTACTATAATATATTGTTTATTATTCTCTAATTGAAACTATCATGCCTTTTTGAAAGTCTATGGGTATTGGTTTTTTGATTGGTTTCAGCAATCAGTAAAGGTTTTTTTGATGTATAAAGAGTTGCCGACATTTTTAAAATTGTTTTTTTCATTGGTTATTGTGGTTATTGGTTATTTAGTTCTCTATGAAATTACTCTGTTGGGTGCAAAATTAATTAATGACCCGTTAGATGAGGTGATTTTATTAGCACTCCAACCTGACCATTATGTTCCTGTTCTGGATGAATTTATAGTATTTGTAACTCATTTTTCAGTCTACTTATTTTCAATTACAGCATTAACCTGGCAGATAACGAACCTGATTGTTCGCAAGAACAAAACTGCTGCTAAGGTGGCAAGTTATGTCTGGAAGGTGTTTGCCGTTGTTCTTGCAATATATCATTTGTGCGGATTATGGATTGCATCAAAGGGGATTTTTTGGTGGCGTCCACATGAATATCGCAGTGTATTTATCATTTTGAGTATAGCGTCTTTTCTAGCATTCTGGTTTGGTTCTAAAACCTGGGAACAATGGGATTATCTGGAACGGAGACGATGGGGGCGTATTTTTTGGATAGTTCTTATAAGTGTGTTTTTTTCAAATTATTTAGGCGAGAACAATATAAAAAGAATTGTAGGTAGACCAAGACCTTTAAATGAGAAGCATGAATCATGGAATAAGCAGGTTCGTGTAATTCAAGATGAAATCGTAAAAAGTTCTCCTTCTTATATTTCCGGGCATGCTTCTTCGCTATTCGCTTTACTTACGCCTATTATATGGGGGGCACGAAAGAAATGGGTAAAAGGAACACTCGTTTCCTGGGCAATTTTACATGGCTATACACGGATATATACTGCAGCGCACTTTCCTTACTGTGTGCTAATGGGCTCATTATTTGGCTTCCTCATAGGAACGCTGTCTTACTGGGCTTTTTGGTGGTATCTGAAGCCGCAGGAGAATCCTTCTCCTCCCAAGAATTTGAAGTCGGAACATGCATAGAAGTATTCCATTCAAATCGTTTATGTGAACCTTCAGGCATTTCTCCAGGATGTGTAGTAATGCTGGTTACTGCAAAAAACAGTGCAAGGAGTGGGATTATAAGAAAACTTGATAGAACCCATTTATATCCCTGGACAGGTTTACTACTCAGTGGTATGACAGGTGCACTGAATCTTCCTTGAATACTCCAAAGACTTAACAATATCATCAGAAACAAGAAAAAACCGTGGATAATAATAGATATATGATGTGCTTTTGGTATCATCATTAACATTTGGGTTATCCAACCATTGCTCCATATAGTCCATAACCATAAAAATTGGATTTGCCATTCAGGGTCGGTTTTTGTATCTCTCTGCTTAAACCATTTCCAATAAGCAAAAAAGGCGATTAAAGAAATAGCAATACCACGCAACATTGTATTAAAATATGGGTCTACCCAAATCGTTTCACCCCTGATTAAAATCCCCTGTTTCTCAAATTGTTCTAATAAATTGTTCATTATAATCATTGGGATAAAGGCTAAAATTATAAAAATAGTAAGGACATAGAAGAAGGGAGACACATTCATAATAGGCTTATCTTCGGGGTATTCTCGAAATACGGCATAAGCAATTCCAATTCCCAGAACAAATCCGAAGGATACTTCCATCACCTTCCACCAATCGAAATGCGGGCCTAAAAAACTGCCATATATCTGTAAAGACTCACCAAGCATGAAGCCAATAGCACCTACAAGAAATCCTCGAAGCACCAATCTACAGGTTTTATGTTCCTTCTGAACAAAATTAATAACAAACAAGGCTACTACGGCACCTAAAACATACGCCCAATTTTCTACTCGTGGGGGTGTCATTAAGAGTTTGAAAACTTTTATCAGGAGGAAATAAGAAATGATGGAACTGATATATAAAGCAATAAGGAAGAAAATCCAGAAGGGTATACCTTTCCTTTTATCTGACAGTGTCATTCCTATTATTCCTGCACAAAAGGCACCCCATAAGCCGCCAACTACCGCCAACATAAGATACCCATAAGAAACATTTAATATATCAATTCCCCGGGTGTAACCGATAAGAATACCATAACTCTGGATACCACCAAGAGACATGCCTAATGCTCCTGCAGCCGCAATTACAGGTGCAGCATTTCGCCAGTGCTTTTTACCACTGGCAATGACAAGGGCTAACCCTAAAAGAGCACCAGGAATTAATGCTCCCTGTTCTCCTCCAATTTCACCACGCAAACCCCAACCCAAAGCAACTGCTAATCCGACAAAAAGTAAGTTCATAGACAAAACTCCTAATTAAGATAAGACAAAAATATGTCCTATATGTCCTATATGACTTATTTCTGGGGAAGAATATTTGTTATAACTCGTTCGGATTGCATCTGTGGACCTGAAGTGCGATATACAGCCTGTCCTATTATATTTTTTTCGCCTGAAGCATTGTTCTGGACACTTACCTCATAAATCAACTTGAACGGAAACGGTGGAATAGAGAGCCAGACAAACTGTAAAATGCTTGTGTCCCCTTTTTTAGGAGCAATTGCAGGGACAGGACCATCAATAATTCGCTCAAATTGAAACTGTGGTGGCAAATTTTCTACAAGCGCAAGTGCAGTTACAGGAGAAGAACCAGAATGGTTGATAGTAATTGTAACCTGCAAAGTCGCATTGGGATTATATTTTTCTGGTGTGACTTCTCTTGTCAAAGTCATCATTTCAGGGATGTCTTTCTTTACTGGTGTTGGACTAGAAACCTGAGACGGCAGTGGTACAGTATTTCCATCTGGTTGCATTTCCTCAGACTTTCCAGATGGTGACTGGTCTGGGGAGGTAGGTGTTGTCACTCTACTTGTCGTAGGCACAACTGGTGATTTTACGACTTCTGTCCTTAATTCTCCGCCATCAGCACGATACAGGGTCTGTCCTCTTATTTCTGCTGGCTCTTTAAATTCTTTAGGAACAGTAACTCTATAAGTAAAAATAGCGGGGAAAGTCGGTATATTAAACCAGGCAAACTCTAACAATGGGGTTCTACCCTTTGGTGGTGATAGGTCAGGTTTTGCACCTTCAGTTACTGAGTCAAAAGCCCAACCGTCAGGCAAAACTTCCTGCAGTCCTAATGCTCGAATATTTTTTGACCCTTCTTTTTCAAGAATAATTGTAATATCCGCAGTGCCTCCGGGTTGTGCAGTCCCACCATTTCCTACTTCTCTTGCCATTCTCATTTTTGCTTCAGGCTCGCTAAGTGCAGGTCGAAACTCTGGTATTGTAACCTTGAGAGGTGCAGATTGCCGTGAAGTTGTCTGAGGTCGAGTGGTAGGGCTTTTCGAAGTAGTTGCAGACCTCGTTTGTGTGGTAGATGGTCGTGCAGGTGTCGGATTCTTTGATGCTTTAAAAACGATATAGCCTGCAGACAGTAATAACGCAATAGTAAGTGTTATTACAAACCCAATAATTGTGGAGCGTTCCATAAAATATATACCTTATAGAAGGATTTTTTAATATCTATTATTTATCAGAGTTTTTACAAGTATATAATTTTCCTATGGCTCTATGCGAATTTTATTAACGGATAGAAGAAGGAATAAGTGATTGATAGCCATTGTGCATCATTAGATGGTCTAATAATATACACGCTAAAAATGCTTCTGCTACGGGCCAGACACGGGCAACAATAGTGGGGTCTCTACGCGTCACTGCTTTAAGTGTTGCATTTTCCAGAGTAACTTTATCAATGGTCTCCTCATCCTTTGCAATGGTAGGTGTAGGCTTTATTGCCAATCGTGCCACAATTGGTTGTCCTGTTGTCAGTCCACCTGTAACACCACCTGCATTGTTAGATTTGAACACAACTCTACCGTTTTCAACACGCATTTGGTCATTGCACTCCGAACCTCTCATACCTTTTACAGCATAACCCGCACCAATTTCTACTGCTTTCACTGCTCCAATGCTGAGCATACGACCAATCTCACCATCTAATTTGCGAAATACCGGCTCACCCATCCCTGCTGGAACACCTGTTGCCACAACTTCAACCAATCCACCACTGGAATCACCTTCATCACGAATTTTTAAGATTTGTTTCTCCATTTCAAAAGCAGCGTCTGTATCAGGACAATTCATTGTAAAGTGGATTCCATATTTATCACGAATTTTCTGAACATCTACCACTGGCGACTGTTCACGAATTTCTATAAGTTTTTGTTCTAATTCTGCGATAACAGACATTTTATGAAGGAATCGCATCTCCGGTGTGATTCTGCCTTCTTTGAATACCCACTGATATATCGGGTCATATTCTCTCCGAACAGTGCGAAAGGCATCTACTTTCTTTTTGGCTTCCTCTAATGACACATTGCCCGCACGAACCCCTGCCGCTTCTTTTACATACGCAAAAACCTCAATCCCCTGCTGTTTCAATACTTTCTTTGCCACTGCACCCGCTGCGACAATTGTAGAAGTGTATCTACCGCTAAAAAAGCCTGCACCAATTGCATCGTCCCATATCCCATATTTGACAAACGAGGCATACGACGCATGACCCGGGCGTGGTGTGCGATTGGTCACCTGATACTGCTCAATATGTTCTAAATGACGGTCAACATTAGGAATTAGAATAACCACAGGTGTTCCATTAGTAAACCCAGCATTCTTGAACCCCGGCATTGTATCTGCCGCATTTATACCACTGTAAATAATAGGTACATCTGCTTCACGACGGGGTGAGGATAGTTCGCTCTGTCCCGGCTTGCGAACCAGCAATGATTCGTAAATCTCACTTTCCGTCAGGAAATAACCTGGTGGAACTCCCTGAATAAGTGTAGTCAAACCCTCTTGATAACTACCTCCGGCAACGGATACTTGAAACATACTACCCAATGTGCAACCTAACATACTTTTCTCCTTATTCCAATTTGACTGTATTTTTTTTATTGTTCTATTAAAATTTACTTTCCAAAAATTTCCAGAAGTTTCCGTCAAAATAATTTGAAATATCTCTTTTTATATCGTTTACAGTTATTTGCCAACCAGTTGTAAGGATTTTATTATATTGTTCTGTGAATACCTTTATCAAAACTTCGCGTGTATGCTCCCATTTATAGATTACCTGTTCCAGAACGCGTGCGTCAGAATGTTGAGGGATAAAAGTAGTGCCAAGAAGTTCTATACGCATTGTAGTTATTTCCTCAATTAGACTGGGATTATTTAAAAACCACCAACAACCAAAGGGCATCAAATTGCGAAACTTTCTGGCAGCAACACATGCCGAATGAATATTTTCCCTTGAAAGCATAGTGAACATGAACTTATTCTGCGGATATTTTTCACATAGATTTTCCACTGGCTTTAGCGAAGCAGTTCCGACACTATCCCCTGCCAATTTTAATTCTGGATTTACACTACGATTCACACCAATCATCAACGCAAGGGGTATATTAAAAAAGCGGGTTACAGGTAAAATGGCTTGTTCCAGAATAATTCCACGAGGGCTATGTTCGGGAAAATCAAATTGTGGTGGAAGCGATACAGCTATGTATACAGGCTTTATTTTCTGCACCCAATCGCTCACAAATCGTCGAATTTCAGACAGGGTCTCTTCGCTAAGGTCTTTATCCACTGTATATCCCCAGGTTTGCAGCATAGGATATATCTCCACCCATCGCAAGACCAGTGTATCAAGTCGCAAAGATGTCAAAAATCTCGTGTCTGCTTCTATTGGTGATAGCCAGACATCCCTCTCCTGCGCATCGAATGGGTCATTGGTCATCACGACTGTTTTTATATTAGCAATCTTAAACACTCGATTTATCTGGTCAGATAAGGATTGTTGAGAGAACCATTCCCTATATTCGTTCAAATCGCGATGGGTCATATCAAATCCTAATCGGTTTAACACAGTCAATATGCCGCGGGTTGCTTCACTTATGGGTGTCCGTTCAATAAACAGGGCTTGCCATATCGCATTGGCTTGTTCCTTTTTAGATAAATTCCAGAAGTTTGAATATGGCATTTCCGTTGTGCGGAAAAATTCTGCGACTAGGTAATGATATGTCAGTAATTCATCTATTCCCCATAAAAGAAGATTTTCGAAGGCTGGAGAAAACAGATGCGTATGAATATCTGTTACAGGTATCTCTCTGATTAAGGTTTCGATAATATGTGAAAGTTCTTCCTTACGCACAGGGACTTCATTTGGTATATTTTCAGGCATTAATACAACTCCTTACAGTAATAAATATTTACACTCCATATTTTACACAAAGATAATAGTGATAAGAAATTTTGTAAATTTTATATTCTATTTACCAAACAATCCAAATTTAAAATAGTTGATATTAATATTTCTTACACACTATCCATTTTTTATGTCTCATTCTTACTCTTTGAAGTGTTTGATATATTTTTGTTAAAATACATTATTAGAAGATAATCTAAACTTAATTAAAAAAGGAGTTTTGTTTTTACCGATGGCAAATATTAAATCTCAGAAAAAACGCATTAAAACAAATGAAAAAAGGAGATTAAGAAATTCTTCTATCTATTCGCGTATGAAGTCAATGACCAAAAAGGCATTTCAAGGATTAAGTGTAACAGATGAGAAACATCGAGAAACAGCAGTGAAACAAGCCATCTCTTCTATTGACCGAGCCTGCTCAAAAGGGGTCATTCATCCAGGCGCAGCTGCCCGTAGAAAATCTCGTTTAATGAAACATGTTAACAAAACCATCTAGTAAAAAATTTCTTTTTTAATTAAAAAGTTGTTCTTCTCAACACTTTAATTAACTCAACGGTGCGGTTCTCTAAATCTGTATAGCGTAATACACCTCTTTTATCAATTAAAACAAACTGTGGAATCAAGTCTATAGAATAATCGTTAAAGGTATTGGCTTGCTCTGTATCAATTCCGACGGGGAAGGTTATACTAAATTCTTTGATATAATTTTCTACTTCATCCTCATTAGAGGCTCCATCATGGATTGAAAGAAATGCCACATCTGAAATCCCTTTATACAGGTCAAACAAAGCCCTCATCTCTTCAACATACATTTTTCCTCTGAGGGTAGTATCAAAACCACCCCAGAATAAAATCAATACTACCTTACCCTCCATTTCTTGTAAAGCATCTTTACCACCCTTATAATTGAACCAGGAACGGCACTGAATTTTTGGCGCTGCAATGTCTAATAGATGTGATAATTTAGTATTTGCGTCCTCATTTACAAACTTTTCCTGATTAGGCTCATAGGAATTTAAGACAATATTCAAAGGCTCATTATTTTTATTATATACATCAACAGAAAATTCATTTTTTACAAAACGCAGGGCATGTTCAGCAACAAATTCCACAGGATTAACATCAGGAACCATATTAAATAATACTTGAAATTTTCCTTCATTATCAGTAAGGGTATAAAATGGGAACTGGAGATTTTTAGTACGAATAAAGACTTTATCGCATTCTTTCTCATCTGAGAACACAACTTTGCCAAAAATTTCAGGTAATTTCTTTACGCGAATAGGTGGCACTGAAATTTTATCTTCATTTTGAAAATCAATTGGGATTTCAGGAAGGTTTTCTGTTATATATCCCGGTGGAGGAATTATCTTTATCTTTACCTTTTTTGAACTGGACTTTAAGAAATATTCACCCTTCTCATTAGTAAATACAAAATCTTCAACCCCATTCTCCTCTTTGATTGCCACCTTTGCAAGTTTACAGGGCTCTCCATCTATCAATTGAACAAGCCCCTGGATATGCAATGGATTTTCAAAAACAAAGTCTAATACTATTTCCTCTTGTTCTTCTGCCAAGATAGAAATATCCTTTGGAAGTGTGTTTGGAAAATCTGGATGTGTAGCAAAAACTCGATATTCCCCTTTATCTAATCGAAGCCTATACAGACCTTCTGTATCTGTCTTTGCAGGTAAAATTAATCTCTCCCGATTTGCTCCTTTTTGTAGTGCGACTATAAAAGCATCCTTAATGCTTTTCCCTTCCTTTACAACCCTACCTCTAACTAAAGTCCCTTTCTTCAAAATAATGTCCATGCTCTTTTTCTCACTTACAGGTATAAAAGGCATATAGGTATCTGTAAATTCAACATGACTAATTAAAACTCTGATAAATCCTCCTGGAGGCATACCTGCTAAAACAATCTCTCCATTGTCATCACTACGAAGCCAGCCATAACCTAATTCTGCTACATCTTCTGAGGGAATCCAGAACTTATCACCTATCCACAAACGCCGAATATATGCACCAGATATAGGAATTAAATTTGGGTTTAACACTCTTAACTTTTGCTGAACACCATTATAAAGATTTATAACAACCTGGCTCTCATCTTGCATAAGGATAAAGGAGCAGCCTCCCAAATTTTTATTGTTATCTCTTGCAATTATAGTCACTTCTCCTAATGGATAATTTGAGAATACAAATTGTCCATCCTTATTTACTTCTGTTTTTGCAACCCCTTGAATTGAGTGCACAAGCCACACTAAAGTATTGGAACAGGGCTTATTATCAGGCTGACATACAATCCCCTTAATCTCATACGCATCCAACACACTACAAAAAAAATAATGAAACAGAATTATAATTAATAATATTTTGCTTTTTATAAATATTTGACGGAATTGAAAAATTTTAATCATGTTTTTCTGTTGTTACACTATTTTTTAATACAGGCAAACCAAAAGTTTCACAGATAAGCCTGCCATTATCATCAAGTAAATAAGTAGTGGCTAAGGAAGGACATTTACCAATTAAAACAGGTATATCTATCCCTTCACAATTTATCTCTTTATCTGTAATAATCCCAACTTGCATGTTATCACTCCAAAATCGCTTTATATTAACAAGCACATCTTGAACAAAAGGAATCTCTGCCTCATTGGCAAAGATAAGAATCGCAGGACCCTTACATAATTTCTCTATATCTATCTTTTGAGCACAGGAATATTTGAACTTTTCACATACAAAAGTTTCCCTTGCTTGTCCGCCACTTATTTTTGGGCTATTTATCACTATGTTTCCAAATATTTTCTCTTCACTCTCCAAAAATTGCATTTCCTGGGATTGCCAGATTACAGAGCCATCTTCGCTATACAACCTGAATATCAAATTTTCTAACGGGACTATAGAATTCCAGGAAAAACTGCCATCATTCGCTAAAAGCACCTGCCATAATGTAGATTCTTGTCGTGTATCCTTTTCCAACAAAACACAGGAAAGGATTACATTTGTTATCGGTTTCCCTGCTTTATCTGTTACTTTTCCAAGAACTTTTCCTAATTGATGCAAATTTACCTCACATACCTTCCCCAAATCTTTGCTGTCCACGATAAAAATATTCCCTGCATTTTCATCTGGGACTTCTGCATACCCTACAATTTTTCCTGAAGAAGGAGAAGTTGTTATATTCACCGAGATTGGGTTTCTAATATCCCCTATATACCATCCCAATTGTGGTGGATTTAACAAGCATACAACACCATTTTTTGCAGTTAATTTCTGCTGGTTAGGTAGAACAAGTCGCACCTGTAAGGAATTGAGTTTCTTTACCCAGACACCGGGCAATACAATTTCATCTTTGCCGCTAACCAAAACTCTCAGTTGCGAGGGTTGTGGCATGGAATAGCCGGGAATTGCTTCAAATTTTACAAGAGCCTGACCATGAACAACCTTTCCACGGAACTTACCTTTAGAACCCGTAGTGAGAACAAATGATTTTCTGCCTCCCTGTTCAATAGAGATTTTACAACCCGGCACCGGATTTCCTGAAACTGCATCTAATATTGTTCCTGAGATGTAAACAGCAGGTAATACTTCTATTTGTAAATGTTCGCCAGATGGATTCACAATTTGTTTTACTTCCCATCCTGCACTTAATAATTGTTCAGTTTCGGCTTTACACAAATAAACTCCGGGATTTAACCTAATGGTGAACTCTCCATTACTGTTTGTCTTAATACAAACACTTTCATAAGGAGGTTGAGTATTTTTTATAGTAAGCTCGGCATTTGCGACTTTGGCGTTATTTCCGTTTTGCATGGTATACACCGAGCCTAATACAACACATCCCTTGCTTAATTTAACCTTTACCTCTGTATCTGCGGCTGCATATTCTACTGTTGTAATTGCAAATTCTGGATGAACAAATTTTATCGAGATAGACTGGCCCTGAGGCACTTTATTCAGCAAAAAACGACCTTCATTATTAGACACTACCCTCGCATATCCAAACGACACTAACTTTGAACAAGGAATGGCAATCTTTTCTGCCCCCAGAATTGCAAAGCGGTCAACTTCTGCACCAGAAACAGGTTTTTCCTTACCCTTTTCATCTAAGGACACTACTAAACCTGTAATTCTCGTTGAGGAAGTAAGAACTATATCAAAATTTTCAACATGCTCTCCTGATGGTAGATTCAGGTGAATTCCTGACCATGCCTTTCCTTCTGTCGTTGCAAAAATGCCAGTGGGACCCTCCTTCAAATTAAGAAATTCAAACTCACCATTTGTGTTAGCGTGTGTTTGTATTAGAGGCTCTAAAAGACCCTGTTCACAATAAACCTCAGCATTTACAACAGGAGTGCTATTAGAATCTACTATCCTGCCTTTTACTGAGCAATTATCACTAAATACATAGAAAGAACTTGTAGCAATGAAAAGGAATGTTATAAATCGGAATAGATTATAAAATGAGGTTTTATCTTTGTATAAACTGTACAACACTTTTTGACAATCCGTTGTAATCAATGTGATACACATTTCGCAAAGCATCTTCGAAAGATTCTGCCTGCTTGAGTGCTTTAATAAAATTGAGGAATCGCCCTTGTCCATATCTACTCCATAACATATTTATTGTTGCATGAGATTGAGTATAAGCCACAGTCATTTTCGGGTCGGAAGCAAACATATCATTCATGGATACCTTTTCAAGTTTCTTGTAGGGGATTAATCCATTATTATTAAGTGCTTGCTCTAATATAGCCTTTTCACGACTGGAAAAATCTTTGGACAGGGTTTCTGCCAGTCCTTCATTTACCCACCACGGAACTTTATCTTTCAATGATTCATAAACCGTAACATGAACATATTCGTGATAGATTCTACGCTTAATCTCATCCTCAGGTAAAGCCTCTCCTTGCTCATTTATTACAGGAATACGAATTTTGCCGTCATACACTCCACCTACCGTTTGTCCCATCTGAACAACTGCCCCAAACTGCTGCACATCGTATAAAATGACCTGGATAGGTCCCTGTGGAAAAACGCCACCTAATTTTCTACCTATTTCAAGATAGGCTCGTTCCAATACCGAAAGGACAAGAGAACGAATCTGATAAGAAATCTCTTTCGAATATGAGAGGTTAAAATGCCGTGATGAGGAAACACTTCTGTTAAAGGATTTTTCTACAACCTCTTCACGACACGCTTTTTCATATCGTTTTTTTAACTCCTTTCGATTGGGGTCTACCTGCAAAACATATTCCCATTGGGTTTTTGCTGACAGTATATCATTATCACGATAATATGCTTCTCCTAATAATTCATGAGCATCTAAATAACCAGGTTTAAGCCTTATTGCTGTTTCTAAATGTGGAATTGCCTCTACGAGTTGTCCATTGTTTAACAAAAAAGCACCCATTTGCAGTTGTGCAAAAAAGTTGTTCGGATTAATTCTTAACGCTTTATCCACCAGGTCAATGGCTGTTCTATAATCGTTATTTTTGGCTCTTTCATCGGCTAATGCCTGTAAAGCATTGGTTAAATTATTTTGCACCACCTCATTATTTGGCTCCATTGTCAATGCCTGTGATAGCAAAACTATTGCCTTTTCATAATTCCTAATATTGTATGCCTCAATACCTAGATTGTTCAGTTCCATAGTATCGGAACCAAATACAGAGAAAGAGACAAGAACAATAAAAAAGGAGATACATAGTATTAACTTTAATGGTTGTGCTGTCATACGATAATTAACCCTTACATACTGCAATAGCATCAATCTCAACAGAGATACTTGATGGTAATTGGGACACCTGGACACAAGTCCGTGCAGGATAATTTGTTTGAAAATATTTCCCATAAACTTGATTAAACTCTGAGAACAAGGACATGTCTGTTAAAAATACAGTCATTTTAACTATATCTGAAAAATCACAGCCACATTCATTGAGTATAATTTTCAAGTTTTCCATTGTATATTCTACCTGTTCAGAGAAACTTCCTTTTATAGGACCTGAGCCATCTCGACTAAAAGGTCCCTGACCTGAAATAAATATAAATTGCCCCGCTCTAACTGCATGAGAATAGGGTCCCACAGCAGGAGGTCCATTCTTTGCTTTTATATATTCAATGTCCATTTTATAACTCCTGTTTTTAAGTAGCAACAGTATATTCTTATTTATTTGTTTCTTTTACAATATCAATTATATTATACATACATCACATTATATCTTCTCATATATCCTATTTTAACGCAAAACGACTCGAATAGGGAATTGTTTTACAATGCGATGGAAATTTATTGACCAATTTAGAGGTTTTGCCATTGTTAGTATGATATTTGTAAATATTTGTAATGAGTTTACAGTTTCTCCTTACTGGCTAAAACACCATAAATACGGATTTACATTTGCAGATTTCGTAGCACCTTCATTTATATTTATTGTAGGTTTTTCATACAGATTATCATTAAAAAAGTCATTAGATAATTTGCCCATAAACGAGGTTAGGAAAAAATTTATAAGAAGATATTTAATAATTACCTTTCTTGGTTTTATATATGGTCATTTTGATTTTTATGTATCTGTCTGGGATGCTCTTACAGATATAGGGATTGCTGGTTTACTACTATATCCTTTTGTGGGGAAACCCGGTTGGCTTATACTTTTATCAGGGACAGTCTACTTGGTTGTATACCAGGTTTTGTTCTCATTCACAAGTTATGGCAATTGGCTTATGGAAAATTCCATTGATGGTGGGCCATTAGGTCCTTTGAGTTGGGCATTTATTTTGGCGTATGGCGCCTTTTGTGCAGTTTACTTTGAAAGAGATAAAGCCACTTTGTCCTTATCAACATTCTCTATATGGCTATTCAGTGGCATTTTTTTGACTGTATTAGGATGGCTTCTTGCAAATCCAATTTCCAGTTTATTGCCTATATCTTTACCATTCACACAAAAGGGAATGACCGTTTCTTATGCTATCTTCTCTTCGGGTTTATGTAGTATTGCTCTCTGCCTGTTCTATGCAATAAATGAAAAACTAAAATTTGTTATAAATCCTTTAACAACTATGGGCAGGAACCCTCTGGTATTATATTTCCTTCAGGCAGTTCTCGTATTAATTACAATTTTGCTGCTTCCTGAGAATATTAAAAACCATATTATTACACCATACCTTTCCTCTCTTGGTATACTACTAGTATGTTACGCTGTTGCTAAAACACTTGAAATAAAGTCTATGTATATAAAAGTATAATTTAACTCAAAAAGTAGGAATATAACTATGCTACATCTAATTATTGCAATAAGTTTTGTAATCTCTGAACCTATTTTTGAAAAGGAAAATATTTTTGTTCCGAATGAAAAACATAATCACGGGTCAAGCATTGTTGAAACTCCGGAAGGCAATTTGTTGGCTGTATGGTTTCATGGCTCTGGCGAGAGAAATAGTGATGATGTAATGCTGCAGGGCGCACGCAAAAAAATAGGAACAAATCAATGGTGTGAGCCTTTTCTAATGGCAGACACTCCTGACCTGCCTGATTGCAATCCTGTCCTTTTCATAGACCCGCGAAATGTCTTATGGCTATTCTGGATTACCGTTCAAGATAACCAATGGGGAGGTTCACTTTTAAAATACCGACTCTCTACGGATTATGAAAATAATGTGCCTCCGGTATGGAAGTGGCAAGATGTAATCCATGCCCGACCGCTAAACCTTGAACAAAAATTTTTAGAAGTGATTGAAAAAGGACAACCTGCTATAGATTTATTGGCTACTATCGAACCTAAATTAAAAGAAGAAATTGAGTTTGCTAAAAAGGCGGCTCAAACGAAACTTTCTCAAAGATTGGGATGGATGACCCGTATTCATCCAATAATGGTTACAGAAAAAAGAATGATGTTAGGATTGTATTCCGATGTATTTAATTGTTCATTAGCAGCATTTACAGAGGATTGGGGAGAACATTGGTTTTTTAGCAATCCGATATTAGATATGGAAATAAAAAACATCTCAAACATTCAACCGAGTTTTGTAAAAATGAAGGATGGGACTATTACAGCGTTTATGAGAGATAACGGTATTCCGAAACGGGTTAGAACAGCCTTTTCAAAAGATTTGGGGATGACCTGGTCAGAAGTGAGCATGTTAGATATTCCGAACCCCGGTTCAAGTGTCGAGTGTATTGCTCTCAAAGATGGAAACTGGGCGTTAGTGTGTAATGATACTATGGATGGTCGTCATAGATTATCTGTTTACTTGTCAAATGATGAAGGCAAAACCTGGCAATGGAAAAAAGCCATTGAAGAGACAGAACCTAATAAAGGCTCTTATTCATATCCTTCTGTAATCCAGAGTCGCGATGGGCTTATACATTGTTCCTACTCTTGTAAAGATGAAACGACTAATGGGTCAACTATCCGCCATGCCTGGTTTAATGAAGAATGGATTACTACCGCTAATTAGCCAACAGGAACAAATCTTTCAAGTAAATTTTTAATATCTGTCGGCGTAGATACAACGACTTCGACCCTCTTTCCTGACGCATGTTCTAAGTCTTCTATTGCTACAAGGTCAAACGGATTTGTAAAAGCCACAGTAATGGTATTTTCCATTACCTTCAAAGGAATGCAATTATGCTGTCTTAAAACCCGTATTGGGATAAGATTAACAGCATCGGTAGAAACATTCTTCTCTGAAAGTAAAACAAAAGGAACATTACATTGACAGGCTAATGCTTGAGCCACTGCATACTCAGAGGCGAAACCTAACTCCGATAAAATATTGCCTAAATGTTTCATAGGCGTTTGCTTTTGAATCTTCAAAGCCTCTTCCAATTGCTCCTCATCAATAATTTCCGCTGCTAAAAGAATCTCGCCAAGATTGGTCTTCTTCTTTCTTTTTAGTATAGTTGTAGAAGCGTTAATAACTTTTTCCTGTTCTGAAATCCCGGTTCTGAAAGATTGCTCAATCTTGTCTATAAAATCAAAAGTATCTTTAATTACATCCTTGATTTGACTTTCTTTAACTGAAGGAGCAATCTCTCTTAATTTCGTTAATACCTCTAACTTTTGATTTAATTTTTTATTTTCCACCGTTGCTATTGATAACTGTCTTTCAAGTGATTTTAAGGTTTCAATTTTGGGAGCATTTTCAAGTTCCATTTTAAGATTATCTAATTCCGTTTCTAAACCTTGTCTAATTTTGTCAATCTCCTCTTTCTGTGAAGATAGACCCTTTAATTCTGACTCTTTTGCCTCTATCTCCTTATACAATTGATTATTTTTTTGTTTTACAGATTCAAGCGTATTTTTCAATTCTTCATAGGATTCTTTTGAAGGCATTTCACTTAACGATTGCTGTAAATCTACTACTTCGCTTTCTAAAGATAATAATTTTTCTTCTAATGATGAAATTCCTGCTTCCAATTCCCCTTTTTCTTTTAAGAGGGACTCTACTTTCTTTCTTTCTTCCTGCAAGGTTTCTGTCAATTTATCTATTTCTTCTTCTTTCTTAATAAGTTCTCGCTGAACTTTATCCCATTCATCCTTAGACGGAAGTGAGTTCATATTTGCTTCGAGTGCTTGCTTGTTACTTCTTAATTCTCTATTCTCATTTTCCAGCCTTGAAACATCTGAAATAAGTTTATCATTCTTTACTTTTATCTCATTGTTCTCTTCTTTGAGTTTCATCAATTTACTTATTTCCCTGTCCTTTTCTACTACTGTTTTTTTCAAACTTTCGATTTCTTCTTTTTTAGGAACGCTCTTTAAGGTTTCTTTTAAGGCTAAAATTTGTTTTTCTTTTTCTTCTAATGTTTTCTTTTGTATGTCTAGTTCTCTTTGTAAACTTGTACTCTGTTTCCCTATTTTTTCAAGATTAATTTTTAACTCTTCATTTTCCCTTTTGAGCCGATTATATTTCTCTCCCTCAACTGAATGCTCCAATCTTTTCTCTAATTCTGAAATTTTATCTCTACTATTTTCTAATTCCTTGTTGAGAGAATTCACCTGTTCTTCAGGATTGGACTGTTCTAAAAGAGATTTTAATTGTTGAATCTCTTTTTGTTTCTCTTCTAAATCAAAGCGAAGTTGTTCAACTTCTTTATTTTTCTGCTCCGAGACAATTACTAATTCTCTTTGTATCTTTTCTAATTCTTCCTGTAAAGAGAGATTACTATTTAAAGTCTCGTTATATTTCTCGTTAGCCTCTTCAAATTGTTGTTTCAATTTTTCATATTCATCTTTAGTGCGATTTATCTCTTTTTCTAAAAGAGTTACTTCCTCATTTCTCTCCACAGCAATTCTATCTTCAATAACTTCTACTTCACCTTCTATTGATTTTTCTTTTATTTTGTCTACTTGGTCACTTAATCTTTCAATGCTTTCCTTTAACTTCTCAATTTCTTCTTCTTTGGCTTTATTTTCATTTATAACCGATTCCAATTCATTTTCTTTTGTTGTAAGTGCATATATTTTTTCATCTAGTAAATTTCTTAGGTTTTCTATTTGTTCTGTTGATTCATTTTTTTCCAGTAATATTCTTTCAAAACTTTTTGTCCAGGAATCTAATTGTTCCTGAAGTAACCTCCAGTTTTCCTCATGTTCCTTCTTTATATTTGAACAAGTAACATATTGATACTTTATTGCACTGTGAAGTTTTAATAAAAATTCTTGATAAGATTTCACAGTTTTTAAGTTCTCCTCAGAAATTTCTGCAAATATCTTTCTCGCTTTCTCCAAATTTCTACTATATTCCTCTGACATATCTAATTTCTCCATGAATATGATATTTAAATTAAACTATCTTTATTCTTAAACAAGATACAATTATATTATAAAATTTTATTATATTAATTATATATCTATTTAACTTATATATGTCAATAATTATTTGTAAAGTTTTATTAATATCTTATTTGTGAGTTTGAATATACAAATGTATCTTTATATAATGATTAATGACGCGAGTTAAAATACTGAGGATATGTAATATGCCTAAAGAAAAGATATTGACAATAGAAGATATATCTGAATTTCTTAAATTGAAGCCCTTAACCGTTAGACAGATGTTCAGAAGTGGGAAATTAAGAGGTTTTAAAATTGGTAAGTCATGGAGAACAACAGAATCTCTTTTTGTTGAAGACTTGAACAAAATCGCAAAAAATTTTGGAGTTCTTATTCAAAAAGAACAAAAGGCAAAATCGGTAGGTAAAAAGAGTGTGCAAAATTTATTTCATGATATAGATATAGAAGATGTCAAAATATCTCCAAAATTATCTCGCAAAAAGAAAAAATATGAAGATAATATAGGTTCTCTCTTTGATATAAGTGAAGACGATGACGAAGATTAATTAAATTAAGTTTTACATATAAAGAAATACCCCAGTATTTATTTTACAAGATACTGGGGTATAATGTTTAATTTTTACTTATTTAGCATGTTTAGATAGATATTCTGCAACACCCTTAAAATCGGGTTTCATTGCATCTTCTCCTTTTTTCCAGTTCGCTGGGCAAACTTCACCATGTTTTTCATAATATTGAATTGCATCAAGGATTCGGATTGCCTCATCAACACTTCTTCCTATCGGTGCATCATTAATTAATAAATGTCGAACAATTAAACCTTTGTCCATAATAAACAGACCTCGCAATGCCACTGCCTCATCAATTAACACACCATAATCTCTTGAAATCTTTTTTGTTAAATCTGAAACTAATGGATACTGGATATTCCCAATTCCTCCTTTCTCTATTGGTGTATTTCTCCATGCCCAGTGAGAATAAGGAGAATCAACTGAAACACCGATAACTTCACAATTTCTGGACTTAAATTCACCTAACTTTTTATTAAATGCCAGAATCTCTGATGGACAAACAAATGTAAAGTCATTAGGATAGAAAAACAACAATACATATTTGCCTTCATATTTTGAAAGTTGAAATTTTTCATCAAAACTACCATCAGACATAACTGCAGTAGCAGTAAAATCCGGGGCTTTCTGTTGGACTTGGACTGAACTCATATTAAATTCCTCCTTGATAAATTTTATGGTTATTTTTTTATTTTGTTGATTGGACAAAACTTTAATTATATATACTTCACAAACAAAAACAGCGTTAATTGATATAACTATTATTGAGTAGTTGGTGTACTTGTTATATCTGCTATAACTAGTGGATTTAATGTTCTCTGTGCTAATTCTTTATCAATCCAATAGATTCCGCCTGGTGCATTTTTTATCATATTAAGTTTTTTCAAAATATCATCTGCATTTGCTTCTTCTTCTACCTGTTCAGTGATGAACCATTCTAAAAATGAACGAGTAGAGCGGTCTCCTTCTTTTTCAGCTAGTTCTTGTAAATTGTTTATACACTCTGTAATATGGCATTCATGTTTATAAACTGCTTCAAAAGCATCTACTGGGTCTTTCCAACTATGTGTTGGCTCTTTAATTTCATACAGTTCTACCTCACCTCCTCGTTCATATATGTAGTTCTCAAACTTCCTTGCATGGAATAATTCTTCTTGCACCTGTATCCGCATCCAATTGGCAAAACCTTTTAGGTTCAACTTCTCAAAGTATGCTCTCATTGAAGTATACAAATAAGCCGAATACAGTTCTTCGTTTATCTGTTTGTTTATTGCCTTTAATACACTGTCTTTAATCATGATAGTCCCCTTTCTTAATTTTTAAGGTTTATAGTTAACTTATACGGACTAAATTGCCAATTATTATAAACTGATTATACACCCAAATTATTCCTATCAAATAGCAAAGTAGAGTTATTTGTTAAAAAAATCTTAAAATATCCTATAAAATTCAAATTGTTCCATCTTATTTAAACAATATGAAAAGGAAAAAATATTGAAATTTCATTTTTCTAAATATCATATCCTAATTCTGGCGTTATTAATCATTATGATAATATTTGACCAGGTTACAAAAATTGCGGCGATCAAATATCTTAGAGGCAGACCAAGTATACATTTCCCTGAATCATGGGCACCTCACGATTTATTTCGGTTCACTTATGCTGAGAACACTGGTGCCTTTCTCAGTCTTGGGAGTCAACTACCAGATTCTCTCCGATTTTGGTTGTTTATTGTGTTGAACTCTGTTGTGCTTTTAATTTTACTTATACTCATATTTTATAAAGAAAATTTACCTCTTATAACAATGATTAGTTTTACTTTAATAATTTCAGGAGGTGTAGGAAATATAATTGACCGTGTTTTTAGAGATGGAAAAGTCATAGATTTTATGAATATGGGTATTGGATTTGGTTCATTTAGTTTAAGAACAGGCATTTTTAATGTTGCTGATTTGGCAATAGTATTTGGGCTTGTATTGCTTATCCTCGGTGAATTTATAGTTTTTGGAACTGCCAATCCCGGGTAAAATTAGTAAAAAATTTTTATTATTATTATCCAAATTTGTGGTATACTTATTGTATAAGTAGAGAGTTACATATAATAGTAGTAATATATGGAGGAAATGACATGATAAGTAAGAAACTTATAAAAATTGTGTTGTTATGTTTGATTTTGATGATTTTTGTTTCGCTTGTAGTAACGCCATCTTACGCTCAGAAAAAAGATGATGATATTATTGGTGCAGATAAAGACCTTGCCACCAAAAAAGGAATTAGTGGCTCATTAGCCACGAAGGAATTTGATAAAAACAAATTACCCGGAAAATGGAAAATTGGATTTGCTTTTGGCTCTGTAATAGCCGCTGTGGCTGTTGTAAAATGGTTATAAACACATTTAGGTAAGCCAGGACCTAATGAAAGCGACCCCGAAAAAGAAAAAAGAGAAGGGGATTTTGGACACACTAGGAAAGAAGGAGGACATATTAAAGAGGAGGATATTTGTTATTGATGATGATGAATATATGATTGAGTATTTTAAAAATTTCCTACCCGAATTGGGTTATAATTTTTACAGCACAACATCCCCAAAAGAAGCGTTATCTATATTAACAAGAGAGCCTTTTGATTTAGCAATTGTAGATTATCTCATGCCTGAAATTGATGGATTAGAGTTATTAAAGAAAGCGAAAGCGAAAAATCCAGATATTGAAATAATAATTATGACAGGATTACAAGATGTAAAAACGGCAATTGAGGCTTTAAGACTCGGTGCCTACGATTATATTACGAAACCATTCTCAATAGAAGAGATAAAAATTGCTATAAAAAGGGCATTAGAACATCATACCTTAATTCTTGAAAATAAAAATTACGAGCAAAAACTTGAGCAAAAAATAAAAGAAGCTACAAAACAACTTGAGAATATAAATAGAGAATTGAGAGAGACAAAAGAGTATCTTGAACAATTACTAAATACTTCTGTTGATGGCATTTTTATTTTAACTCCTAATTTTAAGGTCAGTTATGCGAATCAAGGAGCCTTAAATATATTAAACATTACTGAAAAAGAGATACTAGAAAAAAATCTATCTACATTTTTATCGGGTTCAAAAAAAGAATCAAGATATATCAATCAATTGCTATTTGAAAATGGAATAATTCAAAACTATGAGACAGAACTAATTCGGAAAGATAAAACACAGGTGCCTGTAAATATTTCTTTTTCTCCATTTAAAAAAGATTCCAAACAAATTCATTCTATATTGGCTATTTTTAAGGATATAACGACTCAGAAAAAACTTGAAAGCCAACTTACAGAGATGTCTATTAAAGATGGCTTGACAAATTTATATAACCAGCGATATTTCTATGAGCAATTAGAGTCCGAAATAGAACGGGCGAAACGCCAAAGATACTCTCTTTCTTTGCTACTTTTTGATATTGACCAATTCAAAACATATAATGACCGCTATGGGCACTTAGAAGGGGATAAAGTTTTGAAAGCCGTTGGACAAATTGTTCGTCAATGCACACGAGAACATGTAGATATGGGTTTCCGATATGGTGGAGACGAGTTTACAGTTATTCTACCGGAAACGGATGAGGCTCAGGCAATACGCGTAGCGGACCGTATCCGTGTTTCCTTTGCATCTAAAAAATTTGATAATCTTACTTTATCAATCGGAGTGATTAGTTACAAAGAAATTTTTTCTACAAACACATTTATTAAATTCGCTGATAACTGCATGTATAGTGCTAAATTCTCTGGTGGAAATTGTGTAAAGGTATTTAAAAATAAATAAAGGAATGAAGAATGAATAAAAAAATTAAGATTGGCATTTGTAATGAAATTTTCAAAGAATGGAACGATATGGAACGAACAATGAAATTTGTGAAAGGTCTGGGATACGACGGATTAGAAATAGCCCCATTTACCATATCCAAATATGTAACCGACATTACTCCCGAAACTCGAAAAAAGATTAAAGAGATAGCAGAAAAAACAGATTTGGAAATTATTGGTATCCATTGGGTCTTTGTGGGACCTGAAAATGTATATTTAACTCATCCCGACCCAGAGATAAGAAACTACACAGCACATTATTTGAAAGAGTTAGTAAATTTCTGTGCCGATATTGGTGGAAAGGTTCTTATATTTGGTTCACCACAGCAGAGAAATGTTAGACGCGATGTTACCTACAATCAAGCATTTGAATATGCCCGTGAAGTATTTTCTCAAGCAATGCCCATTTGCGAAATGAGAGATGTTACAATTTGTATGGAACAACTTACCCACTGGGAAACAAATTTTTGCCATACAGTTGAAGAAACAGTTGAACTAATAGAAGCAATAGACCATCCAAAATTCCAGTTATTGCTAGATACAAAAGCCATGGCATTCCTGAAGGAGCCAAGAGAAACAATTATTCGGAAATATGCAAAATATTTAAAGCATTACCATGCAAATGATGAAAATTTATTGGGTCCAGGCATGGGAAAAGTTGATTTTACCCCAATAGTGCAGGCACTGAAAGATATAAACTATACAGGATACATGTCAGTAGAAGTATTTAAATTTGACTTGGGACCTGAAAAAATCGCTACTGAAAGCATTCAATATCTAAAAAAAATATTAACGAATAACTAGTTATCTAAGCCTTAATCATGGAAGATAAAGAGAACAATCCTTTTATTATATTCAAAGATTGGTATGAAGAAGCAAAACAAAAATTAGAATATGAATCTGCTGTCTCTGCTGCGCTGGCAACAGCAGATTATAATAGTTTCCCAGATGTCAGAATGGTCCTCGTTAAACAATGGGATGAAAATGGGTTCATCTTTTATACTAACTATTCAAGCCAAAAAAGTCAACAAATTCAAACAAATCCAAGAGCAGGGTTATGTTTCTATTGGCATGAACTTCACAAACAAATCAGAATCCGTGGCAAGGTAGAAAAGGTAGAGGAAATAATCTCCGACAGATATTTTGAGACGAGAGACAGATTGTCTCAAATTGGTGCATGGGCGTCAAAACAATCTAAAGCACTTGATAGTAGAATAGAATTAGAAAAAAGGGTCGCATATTACCTCACAAAATTTGGATTATCGAAAGTTCCAAGGCCAACTTTCTGGGGTGGTTATAGGCTTATTCCTCTGGAAATAGAATTTTGGATTAAAAGACCTTACCGTCTACACGAAAGAACCCTTTTCATACGAGAAGACATAGGAACATTTAACTGGAAAAAAGAACTATTATTTCCATAATATTATTCTTGATTTCATGAAACTTTTTATAAAAAAATCTGATGGAAATGGTATAATACATGCAAGAATTTAATTACCGTTAATTAAGAAGGATTGAAAATGGCTATTGAAAAAATAAATGAACAAATCCCTTCGACAGAAGAACGATTATTAAAAAGTGCACTACGATTGTTCTCAGAAAAGGGTTATGATGGAACAAGCATACGAGAAATTATTGAAGATGCAGGGGTAACTCGTCCAGTATTATATTACTATTTCCAGAACAAAGAAGATTTATTTAAAAAGTTGGTAGAATCACTTTTCAAGCAACTAACCGAAAAAATGATTCAGATAACGCAAAATTATTCTGACACGATTGGAAGACTTAAAGCCATTATTCGCACTACTTTTGAAATGACAGAAAAAGAGCCACAATCTGTCCGCTTAATTTTACATGTTTATTTTTCTCCAATTCGTTCTGCTCCACCAGTGCGTGGTAGTGAAATGGGTAAGCAAAGATTTAAAATTATAGAATCCATTATGAAAGAAGGATTGGAAAAGGCAGAACTTTCGGGAGGAGATGCTCGTGCTCTAACATTAGTATTTCTCGGCATAATGGATATGCATGTAATGGCGAAATCAGACCGTCCAGAACTTCATCTTACACCTGAATTAGCAGAAGGTCTGGTTGATTTGTTCTTTTATGGAGCCTGCTATAAACTCAATCCACCATTCTCACTCGTCAGTCCCTTTGTTTATGTATAATAAATAATTAATTTTTCCAACTAAAATAATACATACAGGAAATTAAAATGCCAAAGTTGAACATTGCTTTTTTCCGCTCAAATAAAGTAAAAGAATACGATAGCCAACAGGAGAGGGACCATTCTACTAAAATCCTAAAAGGAGCTGAACCATTAGAATTAGGGAATAAGTCAGCAGATGCCGCTTTATTAATGATTCACGGCTTTGCAGGTTGCCCAAATAACTTTGAGGAATTACCGTACCATCTTGCAAAGTTAAATATTTTTATCAACGCTATGTTATTACCTGGACATGGAACAACTCCGTTAGACTTTGAAAAGGTGTCCGCAGATATTCTTCTGGAAGCCGTTGTTGATAAAATAACTGACTTAAAAAAACAATATAAGACAGTCCTTGTTATGGGTCATTCTATGGGCGGGGCATTAGCCACCCTTGCTTATGTTAAAGCCCCGTATGAAGGATTAATCCTTGCAAGTCCCTACTATGGTATCACGCATAATCCTAAACTTATCTTACCATTAGAAAAATGGGCTCGAATCTTCTCACCGTTTGTTCGCTGGGTATATACCCCACCGGAAGAACAACCTATTTCCAACAAGGAAGTAGCCTCAGAAATTATCTCTTATCATTGGATTCCCTCAAAAGCAGGACTTGTGGCTATAGAAATTGCTGAACGTGCAAGAAGAGATTCTATACTGGAACAAATTGCTTGTCCTGTGCTTATAATTCATTCATCCAGAGATAGCGTCGCATGTCCAAAAGCCGTCAAAGAGGTATTTGATAAAATTAAATCAGATAAGAAAGAAATATTATGGCTTGAATCTTCTGACCATGTAATTTTTTGGGATTATGAGAGAGACAAAGTTGAACTAAAAATTACTGAATTTATTCGCCAATTTATAAGATAAAAGGGTATATAACAAAACACACATCAATATTCATTTCTATCTAATCCTTATGTAAAAAGGAAATCATAATGGATAACACTGAAAAACCATTATATGAAAGGACTCTTTTATTATTAGGAAAAGAAAAATTAAAAGAACTAAGAAGTGCACATGTAGCAGTTTTTGGATTAGGAGGAGTAGGTTCCTATGCGTTAGAAGCCCTCGTAAGAGCAGGGGTTGGGACAATTACTATTGTTGATAGCGACTGCGTGGAAGAATCAAATATTAATAGACAACTCCTTGCCAATTATTTAACAGTTGGCAAATACAAAATTGATATAGCAGAAGAACGGATACACAGTATAAATCCGAGTATTGTCATTCATAAATTTGGATTGTTCGTCAACAAAGAAAATCTGCCAGAAATACTTAAAATAGGGTTTCATTTCGCAATTGATGCCATTGACTCAGTTGAATCTAAAATTGATTTATTAACAGAACTCTATCACAATAAAATTGATACAGTTTCCTGCATGGGTGCTGGCATGAAACTCGACCCTTCATGTATTAAGGTCTCAGACATCTCAAAGACACATACCTGCCCATTAGCAAAGATTATTAGGGCAGAATTAAGAGAACGAGGCATTAAAAATGGGATTACATGCGTATTTTCGACAGAACCACCACTGCAAAAACAAATCATTAGCATAACTAATCAATATATGCCATCTAACATCTATTTAAACAAACGGTCTATTGGAAGCATTTCTTATATACCAGGTATTATTGGTCTCACTGCCGCAGGCATTTTAATCCAATATATTATAAATTCATAAAACTAAACCTTATAAAATCATTGTCCTTCTGGAATACCATCATTATTTTCATCATGATAGGTAAGCAAAAATATTTGTGAGAAATCTTTCCCTTCGGAACTGAATAATCTAATTCCATTTTCATCATAAGTTGGAACTGAACGATTGAAAGCAATCATTTTACCATTTCTTGAAGGCACAAGAGCATACGGTTTATTTATTTTATATTGAGGCGTTATATATACTGACTTTCCGAAATATTTTCCTGCTTCTACGCAGGTAGAAACGATAGCACCTTCACTTATTGAAAAGATTGATTTTCCAGATGGGTGCCATCTTAAATTATCTTCAACACCTTCGGGTAGAAATGTTACTTGAATAGGAGCAGGTTCTATTTCGAGAGTATTATCCTCATTCTCTTTCAATTTTATTATAAAAATTTGAGTTTTTCCTGATGGGTCTTTATCAAGATAGGCAATATTTTTGCCATCATTAGAGGCTCGAACAATACTTGAACACTGAACCTTTGTAATTTTATGTATTTTCAATCCCTGAGGGGGTTCTGGATATGTATCACAATCTCCCGAATTTGAGGATTGAATATCTACTTTGTCAGGAATCTCAACTACACATAAATAGTCCACAAATTCATTCCCTTCTTTGATAGTGCCTATAAATGCTCTCTGCTTGCCCTCTGGACCGATCCATGAATCTCCTAATGCTTTTACAAAATCACCTTCGTTTGCTTTATCCATAGGCACGACTTTGACGAGAACTGCAAAGTGATAATTTGCCTCAGGGATAAATTTATCTGTTTGTTCAAAGTATGCAATTGTCCTTCCGTATTGAGGTAGTAACCAATCATCATAAGTGCATCCTATCCTCTTACCGTTGGCAGAATATTCGTGTCTGTGTGTTCCTCCCCTATGTGCTCCGTTTATAATCGGCATATTACAATCTACCATCCTTTTATCTACCCATTCTGTTAAACATTCCTCTCCTTTTAACACCTTTTCCAAATCAATAATTGCACCTCTTCTGTTTGTCTTTGCATATACTTCCTGGTCAACAATAGTTCCATCTAAGTTCTCTATATTAGGTCCATGAATAAACACCAGTTTATACTTCTCTGGATGAAAAGACACTGCACCCACACCGGGAGCCGGTTTTATTCCTAATCTTATCCTTTGTGGCTGATAAGCGATGTATTCCTTGCCTGTATTAATGTCTACGACCTCTATGCTTACACAGTTCTCTATTCCATATCCTAATGTCCCCCTTGTGTCATAGCACAAATATTTATCATCAAAAGAAAAATTATCGTTATTGTCTAACTCGTGATTTTTTGACGAATGAGTTAATTGTCGAATGGGCAGATTTATACTCTCTATCATTTGCATAGCCTCCGATTGTTGAATAAAGAACAAAAATATCACAAAAAAGCAATCAATTACTATCATGTGCATATCCTTATATTAAGATAAAAAACCTTTTACATTATCCTATAAAAGTCCATTTTATCAAAAGAAAGGCTGCTAAACATTATTTGTTCAGCAGCCTTCAATTTAACTAAAAATGTTCAGTTTAGCAAACTTAAATTTTTTGTTTGCCTAATCTTCTATCAAATTTCCATGCAATATACGCACCTATTAAGGTTATTAGTGCAATAAGTAGCATATACCCGAATATATTCCCGATGGGAATTTCAGGTGATACATTTAGTTTCACACGATTTGACACTCTGGATTCAGGTTCATATTGTTGTGTCTCTTCATTCCAGGTCTGACCACTATCCGTCACTATGACAAAATACTCACCAGAATTATCTACTTGTAAGTCTTCTAATGTTAAGGTAGCAGAATCAGTTCCTACTGTATAAACTGCTTTTGTCCGCAAATCATCATGCTGCCACAAATAATGAACTGGTGGGACACCACCACTGACAATTACTTCAAAGGTATAGGATTCTCCAACCTTTCTCTCTACTTCTGGGTCACCTGCAAGCACAGGGGTTGACAGATGTTCATAAATATTAAGTGGCATTGCCTCAGTCCAGAGTGTTCCACGAGTATCTGTAATACTGCAATAATAAACACCGGCATCTGCAAGTGTAACATCATACAGGGTCAGATACGCTGTATATGGGTCAGCATTACTTTGTATTGGACTACCAATAGCATTTTCTGCATTTGTCCCATTTTTATACCATTGATAGGTTCTTGTTCCTTTTCCGCCCTGTGTAGTCACGCTTAATCTTACTTCTGCAGTGTTAACATACACAGTGCCCGGATTGTCCACTTCAACTATTTCTAATGGGTCTCCTACAATTAGATATGCCCTGTTTGAAATAGTAGTTCCTGCGGAGTTTGTAATTACGACATCATAGTAGCCTTCATCTTCTATGCGGGCACCTAATATCTGCAATGTGCTTGTAGTTGTGCCCGGTAATGCATTTAGTGTTGCACCGAATATATGCATTCCATCGCTCGTAAGATTACTATTATTCAAACGCCACTGATAGGTTACATTTGCTCCACTATGAGCAGTAACAGATAATGTTATAGCACCACCTTCGTCTACCTGTGCATTAGAAGGCTGAGTAATTATAGTTGGTGGGTCATTAACCCTCAGATATACGACTAAGGATTCCACATGCCCCATAGAATTATCTACACGGACATAGTAATACCCTTCATTCTCTTCCTGAGCACCAGGACCCATAGGCGGTCCAAAAATATTATATATGGCATAAGCAGAGCCTTGTCCCTGACGAATTATATTATCAGGACAAATTTGTTCGGTGCTACACACCTCTGGTTCAGGAGGTAATGTTTCTCCATCCATATCAGCGGGGAAGAAATACCATGTATAAGTTAGAACACCAGAGCCGCCAGCAGATATTACAAAGTTCACTGCCTGCCCTGGATTGACACTCTTTGATGTGGGCTGAACCATTATAGCCGGGTCTCGTATTTCAAGAAATGCAGCATTTGTATCCACACCGGATAAACTACCACCATTAAATATTTTGCATCTATAATACGCATTTTCTGTTACATCCAAAATATTTGCAGTAATTGTAAATCCTGGTGGGCTACCACTTGGAGTTGTGCCTGCTGGATATGAACCTGATTGACCAGAAATATTTAACCATGGTCCACCGGCACTGGCTGCTTTTTGCCATTGCCACCATATAGGCAGTGCACCAGCAACTCGTGTCTGGAAGGAAACATTAGCGTGAGGTGGAGCAGATATATTTGTCGGATGCTCTAATATTCTAACACCATCACGCACATTTAGTTTCGCAGGTTGGGACATTGCATCACCTGCATCGTTCATTACCTTAACGCGATACCATCCTTGATTAGCCTCACTAATTGAAGGGATTGTATATGTTTGTTCCCGTGCTCCTGAGCCCGGTAAATCCGAGAAGTTTGCATCAGGAGGAATAATTTCTGGCGCTAATTCTGGTGATTCCAATTGGGGAGCAAATTGCCACTGATACCCCCGACTTACTATAGTATAGTCAATACTTGGGTTAATACCCGGTGCCGGTGGTAAGTCAGTAGGCTTTAATGTTTCCACAGTAAATGACACCAACATATTTGGATAATCTTCAACATCCACAGGATGCTGGGTTATTATAGGTGCTTCTAAAACATTCAAGAAAGCGTCCCTTGATAATACATCACCAGCATTATTTCTTAATCGAACACGATAATATCCTTGTAATGCTTCTGTAACGACTGGAATTTCGTATGATGGACTTGTTGCCCCTATAATTTCACGGAAAGTCCCATCTGTATTTCTGAACCACAGATACTCAATAGCAGAAGAGCTCTGCCCTGCTACTGTAAATTTAGCATAACCATTAGGCCAGACAGCAACATCTGTTGGCTGTTGAGTTATTTGTGCTAACTGTAACAATGTTACTTGAGCATCAGAAGGAACGGTTGTTGTCCAGATTTGACCTGGGGCAAGTTCTCCTGTCCCATTGTTAATATTCTTTGGTGTTGCAGGGGGGACTCCTGTCGCATTATCTACCTTTAAGTATAAGCCAGAAAAAGTATCAGTAGAAGACTCGTTTATTACGACAATCTGGTCAAACTCTTTGTAAGGACTATAATTGTTCCCGTAATTATAATTAAGTCTCTTTAATACAACCCTTGATGTCATTGGAGGTGCATCTTGCGGAATTACCTGAACTGGAGTAATAGCATTTACAAAACTTTCATTCCAATAAGGAGGCTGTAAAGTTCCTTCAATTGCCGGTCCACCTAATAGTTGTGGAATATATGGATGTTTATAATAATGATTGGGAAATCGGTTTTCATCTGTAAATATGGATAAACCCTGAATGGCTGGATTGGTTGTAGTTCCTCTTACTAATGTAGGTGTAGAAAGTGAGGTATTTGGTTGATATGCGTTTATTAATGTATCATTCATATTCGAAATCATTGTTACTTTACCATTATTATTGATGTCAGCATCCCTTGCCCCACCAGCGGTAACAACAAGGTTATTTGCGATAATAATAGAACCCTGTAATTTAACCATACCTGGCGTTGCATATCCACCATTACCACCTGAAGCACCATTACCACCTTGTCCACCATTGCCGCCCGAGCCCCCGAGATTCCCGTCACCGCCTCTACCACCATCACCACCTTCAAGTGTTGTAACTAATAAATCTAATGTATCTCCTTTCTGTCCCGCCTGTCCAAAGCCTCTGCCTGTTGATGGAGCACCTATTGTAGGACCACCAGTCTGTCCTTGTGAAGGAGCAGTAGACCCAGCAGAGCCTGAAGTCGGTGATGTACAGGATACATCTACAGTCATTAATGAAGAAACTTTTAATAATCCACGCGAAGATAATATGATTGCACCACCGCCATTTCCACCCTGTCCCCCTGAACCACCTGCACCACCTGTTCCACCACTACCTCCAGAGCCACCATTGCCACCTTTGCCACTGGCTCCACCATCTCCACCATCAGCACGGTCGAAAAGATATTCGGCAGCACCACCGCCGCCACCACTACCACCGCTGGCTCCACCGCCGCCGCCACCACCTTGACCACCACCTTGACCGCCACCGCCACCGCCACCACCAGCACCACCAGAACCACCAAACAAGTCTAATGTATTAACAGGAACACTAAAAATTCCATTTTGACCATCAAAACCATTTTTACCACTCTCCCCTGGTTGAGCACTTGTTCCACTTGTTCCCGGTTGGCTGCCACTTGCACTTGTGCCATTTCCACCATTACTTCCGTCTGGGAAGCCTGTGCTTCCACCACTTCCCCCCGACCCTATTGCTGTTGAACCTGTGCCCAGGTTCCCTCCTGCTCCACCAATTGTTCCGCCCTGCCCTAATGCTCCACCGGCAGGTCCACCTTGTGTTCCAAACCCATAAGTTCCTGACCCTCCAGAACCACCATTTTGACCGGAAAAACCACTTTGGCCGGCAGAACCACTTCCACCAGACACACCATTTTGTCCCGGCTGTCCTTGTTGCCAAAAACTATCTGCTCCAGGACCACCAGGTCTTCCTTCCCCACCAGGACCGCCTTGTCCTGCATTTGAGCCGCCGGGTCTTCCTGCACCACCGCCACCACCAGAACCACCAACACCACCACCAGAACGACCCGGTAGAGAACCATTTACATTAAACGATGACGCAACTGTCATGTCTCGATGTGCTGCTATTGCTAATGGACGAGAACCCAATACATTAATCGTCACACCTGCTGCTATATTCACATTTTTAAATCTGTATACGGCTACTCCTCCTTCATTACTCGCTGTGTGACTGAATGGAGTTGCACCGTTTGCCCCTGTCATTGTCAGCGAATCTGTATTAAATGTTAAAGAGGACCCTCCTGGTGCAATCAAGTCCGGACCATTGGGGTCTCCTACATAATACGCCGCTGCTGTTTGAGCATGAGTGTTCATTGAAAACAGCAACAAACACACAGCCCACAAAACCCATAAAAAAGCACTTTGTTTAAATACATTAAACTTCATTTTCCTTCCTCCTTACCAAACCTATTACAGTCTGATTTAGAAATAAATTGTTACTCTTAATATTATCTTGTTACTTATTAAACCAATTTTCACTTGTTTTAATTATACCTTATTTTTTAAATAATTTCAATAAAATTTAATAAATATTTTTTATTAAAGTAAAAATAAAAATACTTCATTTTATTCACCTGGATTATATCCATCCTCACCATTTGGGTCGCAATGGTATCTACTACCTGAATAATTGAAGAACTGTATTAATCTTAGCAATTCATTTAACTCTATTCTCCATGATACGGGATAATAATCGCTACTGTGTGGTTCACAATCTTGTGGACCTGGTCCAGGGGCATATCCGTCCTCACCATTTGAGTCGCAATGATATTGATTGAAATTAAAAAATTGTATAACACGGAGCAATTCATTAAGATATATTGCCCAATCTTTATTTGTATCGGCAGAATGATAAGTGCAAGTTTCACCTTCTGAACTTCCTTCTGTTGTTCCCTCTCCTTCAACGACGCCTTCTACGACTCCTTCTGTTGTTCCCTCTCCTTCAACGACGCCTTCTACGACTCCTTCTGTTGTTCCCTCTCCTTCAACGACGCCTTCTACGACTCCTTCTGTTGTTCCCTCTCCTTCAACGACGCCTTCTCCTTCACCAGAGATATTATCAAGAACAATTATTTCCACATCTGTTAATGGGTCAGTTGATGATATTAGTGTTGTCCATCGCTCATCAATTGCAAGGTCTCCTGTTCCAAAACCGATAGGAACAGGGCTATTATTATCTACTTTCAAGTATACCCTCGATAAATCCATCGTTCCTCTATTTACCAATATTATATGGTCAAAACCTTCAAAATATGAGTCATAACCTGTGATTCTTATTAGTTCTACTCCTTCAACAACAGATTCAGGTTCTGCGATTGCAATCATACTCTCGTAAATTACATTATCATTTAAATATCCTTCGACATCGAGTCCCGAACTTAATTCAGGTATGAGTGGTGTATCTTCAGTTGGATTAAAAACATTAAAATCTCTCAATACTGAATTATTTGTAGTCCAGCCTAATAATGTTCCAGGATTTGTGAAATTTGGTACTCTATAACCAAGCAAATATTGAGACATATTAGTAACTATAGTCAATCTCCCATTTGACTCGGCATAATAATCTCCTGAGTAATTTGCCTTAATAGTTGGTCTTTGAGAACCAGTAGGTAAGTTAATAATAGACCCTTGTAGTTTTAACATACCGGGTGTTCCATAGCCGCCCCTGCCTCCTGTCCCGCCTCCAGTTCCTACTGTTCCGTTTTGAGGCGGTGCAGCAGAAATATCAATAGTGATGTTGTTTGCTAATGTTAGCATTCCCCTTGCCGCTAAGATTAACGCTCCACCTCCTGTTCCGCCTTTTCCACCATCACCACCATTCTCACCTAAATCTTTATCAGGGATATCAATTACAGATTTTGCATCTGAGGGAAAATTATTTCCACCATTGCCACCTAAAGCACCTGTGCCGCCATTACCACCTTTACCTCCATCGCCACCTGCTCCACCCATTGAATCCCCAATGCCGCCGCCCTCTCCTGATTTTTCTGTTGGAACGATAAGAATAAACGCTCCACCTCCACCGCCTCCTGAGCCACCACCACCGCCGCCACCACCATCACCAGAACCACCTTTACCGCCGCCGCCACCACCACCTCCTCCTCCACTTCCACCTGCTATTATCAATGAATTAGATTGGACGAAGCATTGTCCATTTTTACCTACCTTACCATTTTCTCCTATCCCACCTTGTGGTACGAATTCTCCCTCCCACATACCGGGCTCTGAATCGCTTCCTTTAACGCCTACTATTCCGGGATGTCCATTTTTTGATTCATCATATCCAATTCCGCCAGCACCGGCATTTCCGCCAAGACCGCCTTCTGCACCCATGCCGCTACCTGCTTGACCTCCCTGTCCTGCTTGACCGCCTTCACCTCCAAAAGCACCACCTAATGTCCCCGGTATAACATTCAAATTTGCACTTATAACCATGTCCGTAGCAGACAAAATTGCTAATGGTCTTTTACCCTGGATGACAACATTTACATTAGGACCTATATTTACATAATTGAAACGGAAAACACATACACCATAAACATCTTCTCCATAGCGAGTAGGAGTAATAGGTCCGTAAATCAACATTGAATCGGTATCAATGGTTATAGTTCCTACCCTGTTCGCAAGATTTAAGGGTCGGTCTTGATGTCCTGAACCTTCATTCGCATTATAGAGCAAATCAAATACATCTTGCGTCCATACTGAACAGATAGGGATTAAAATAAAAAACAAAAGAAAAGAAAAAACATATTTGTTTCTGTAATCTACATCCATTGTTCTTATCATCATTTACTTCACCTCATTTTTAATTATATATATATTTATTTTACTATTCAATTCAATTGAAAAATAAAACATAATTTATTTAGTATAAATCAAAAAAATAAATAAATCAAATCAATTTCAAAAAAATTAAATTATTTTAACAAAATATAATAATTAATGAAATAAACACGATTTCTATCTGCTAAAGAGATTCTAAAATTATTATTAATTAGGATTTCGAAACAATAAAAAATATTTTTTTAGAATTACAAGATATTTAAATATTTTTTCTATGCAGAATAATAATAGAGGTCATAACGACAAGAAGATAAATGAGAATAAGGTTATTCTAAAATAATAGAGTGGACACGAAATGACAAAACAGTAGGCACGAGAGTAAAAGGTTAAAGAAGAAGAGATTAGAATAAAATAGGGCACTCTCTGAAGAAAATTTTTTTTCATAAATTTCGTCACTCTTGTTTTTATAATCGAAACAATCTTTTCTTACATTTGTAAACAATTAAAACAAAAAAATTTGTTATCTACTTTTATTTTTGATTATTATTTTATATAATTTTATGTATAATTAGTATATAATTGTTTTATAGAGTAAAAAATGAAAAAATAATAATAAATTTTAATTTAGGAGGTAGACACATGAGGTTGAAAGTTTTTTTAATTGCAGTAATAATTAGTTTTTTATTTTTTTATTCGGAACCTGGGTATACAGACCGTATAGATGTGGACTATGATTATATTATGTGGGCAGTGGACTATATATTAGATGATATGGCACCGGGTAGATTTGCGCATTTATATGGTGCTGACCGTGATGGTAATGGATTAAAAGAAGAGGACCATCTTGGACTATTATCCGCGGTACTACTTAACGACTCACCTCTAATTGACCCAGTAAGAATTATTGCTATTCAAGAAGGTTTTCGGCAAAATATGAACCAGGTAGAAATAGATTTAGATATAACTCTGAATGTAGTTGGACAATCCTTCCATTTTGATGTTATAGAAGAACTTCGTAATGAGGACCCACTTCTTGCTTATGCAGTTCAATATTTTATTGCAGGTTATATGACTTGTGGTGATTCTGTGACTTTCAGTTTTCTCAACAATTTTTTGAAAGACCTTGTTGTATATTTTGTGGAACAGGAAGGATATGGATGGGCTCTGGATTATGTTAATTTAAATGACTATATTAATTTTGGACCCAGTCGTTATGTTACATTTGGTAACACTGGCTCAAATTATTTAGGTTCTGGTGGCGATATAGATAAAGATGGACAAACTAATATTCAGGAATATTATGGTTCTGGAACACGAGAAGTATGGTTTACAAGATGCAGCCTTGTTTCTCCACCAAGAATTGTGGGTATCTGGGCAAATCCGGGCGTGGTTGATACAGGGGACCAGGCAACATTAACAGTGCAAGTGGTAGGAGGAGATGGTCCTTTAACCTTTCAGTGGTTGAGAACAGATTCAAATGGATATTCTTTCCCCTCATCCTTTGAACGAGTAGGTCCAAATTCATCTACATATATTATTTCTTATGCTACTTCATTAGACAATGCTCGGTTTTCTGTTGCGGTATCTGATTCTGTTTCCATTTATAATCCTTCTACTCGATTAGGAGGTAGACAATCCTGGGGAGTTTATCTCGGAGTAAGGAAAGTTCCACTTCAAATATTATCTCAACCCATAGGTGGCTTATATAATGTTGGTGAACAGGCTGTTCTGGAATTTAAGGTAAAAGGTGGAACAACTGTGCCAACCTATTATTGGAGTCATAATGGTATTGTCTCGGGACCCAATTCGAGCCAATGGATTATTAGCCCTATTTCCGGTTCAAGTCAGGGTGTGTATCAATGCAGGGCTGTATCAGGAAGTGAGCAGGTTGTTTCACAAGAAGTTTATATTGATGTTTTCGGTGCAGGTGAAGTAGTTCATTTTGATGACCCTAATTTAGAAGCAGCAGTAAAAGACGCATTAGAATTTGAACAAACAAAAGATATTTATGAGGGCGACCTCATTGTTCTAAAAACACTCGATGCAAATTCTCGCAACATTCACAATATAGCAGGTATCTATAAGATAAGAAATTTAGAAACGCTTATTTTATGGAATAATAGCATTAGCGACTTATCACCGCTGGGTTCTTTATTTGGGCTTAAACTTTTAAACTTAGGAAGAAACGCTATATCTGATATCGGGGCACTTCAGAATTTAGAAAATCTGGAACAATTATTTCTCTGGGATAATCAGATTACAGATATAAATCCGCTAATACAAAATACTGGTTTAGGTTCAGGAGATGAGATAGGTTTAGAAGGAAACCCTCTACCTCAATCTGTAATTTGTGAGCAAATACCTCGACTTGAAGAAAAAGGCTGCTATGTAGGATATGATGGAGCATGTCCTTCTTTGGAACCAGAAGGCACATTAGAAGGTGAAGGTTCAACCGAAGGTGAAGGCACACCGACCGAAGGTGAAGGTTCAATAGAAGGTGAAGGAGAAATTCAGTATCCTGATTGTGATATTGAATTCAAAACAACTTCATTTTCTGCTCTGTTAGATGGGGGTAATAGTTTTCTTCCATTAGATGTTCCTCTTTCACGAACAATTGAAAATGTAAAAGTATTTATGACTGTAACACATCCTGATGTAAGTCAATTGCGAATGAAACTAAAATCTCCTCTGGGTTCTGAAATTATTCTTTTTACTGCTATACCTGGTGGTACTGATATGATTGATACTGTTTTTTCTGATACTTCCTCTGTACCTATAACATCAGGCTCAAGCCCCTATACAGGTGTTTTTGCTCCTGCTATGCCATTATCAACACTTATAGGCGAAAATATGTCAGGGAGATGGATACTCCAAGTAGCAGATGCTGTTTTAGGGGATAATGGCAAAGTAGAAGAATGGGGGCTAATATTTAACTCCTGCTCTACTGAGGGCACCATAGAAGGTATATCAGAAGGAACAGTGGAAGGACAGACTGAAGGAATCATTGAGGGAGAAGGAACAACTGAAGAAGGTGAAGTTCCTTCCTATCATAGTGGCGATAGCAATCACAACTGGCGAATTGAATTAGTTGAACTTCTACGCGTTATTCAATTCTACAACTCAGGTGGCTATTCATGTGCATCAGGAACAGAAGATGGATATGCTCCTATTCCTAATGGTCCTCATAACTGTTCCAATCATTCTTCGGATTATAGTCCCGCAGACTTTAAGATTAATATTTATGAAATATTGCGTTTAATCCAACTTTTCAATAGTTATAATGGCTATTATCACGCTGACTCAACGACTGAAGATGGCTTTGCACCTGGACTTGCATAGTAAAATTACAAAAGATGTAAGGTTTATCAATAAATATAAAGAAACCTTCTTGTGAACACAAATGTTAATGCATAAACTTGTGAAAAATACAAGTAGTGTGTTTCAAATCATTTGTCCTCATTGTTTTGGGTAGTTATGAGTTGTTTGGTGTATTTCTTGTCTGATGTTGAAAAAATCCAGCATGCGGAACGATGGGCTTCTGATATATCCTGCAATAACGGTTCTTCTGTGCAACATTGTTCTGTTGCATACGGACAGCGTGGATGGAATGAGCAACCTGTTGGTGGATTAATAGGACTGGGCGGTTCACCTTGTGCCAACAGTTTTGGCAGGGTTGCACCTGGGTCGGGTTTAGGAATGGCACTTAGCAAAGCCTGTGTATAAGGATGATTCGGCGAATTAAATAATTGTTCCGTTGGTGCTTCTTCTACGATTTTTCCTAAATACATTACCAGCACACGGTCAGAAACATGACGGACTACACCTAAATCGTGAGATATGATGAGGTATGTAAGGTGTAATTTTTCTTGAAGTTCCATGAGCAGGTTTAGAATTTGTGCCTGAACAGATACATCTAACGCAGACACAGGTTCATCAGCGACAAGGAATGATGGGTTTACAGCGAGGGCTCGTGCAATTCCGATACGCTGTCTCTGTCCGCCACTAAATTCGTGAGGATAACGATACATTGCATCGGCAGCGAGTCCAACCAGATTAAGCAAATGTTCAATGTGTTCTGTTATCCCATTTCTGGGGACAATGTGGTGAACATGCAATACCTCTGCTAACATGGAGTAGACGGTCATACGCGGATTCAAGGAACTGTATGGGTCTTGAAAAATAATCTGAATTTTCTTCCGAAAGTTTCGCAAGGCTTTTGAGTTTAATTTTGTAAGGTCAACTTCATCAAAATATATAGAGCCTTCGGTTTCACCTATAAGACGAAGAATAAGTCTTGCTACTGTGGTTTTGCCACTTCCACTTTCCCCTACCAGACTGACGGTCTCGCCGGGATATACATTGAAACTAATGTGGTCTACCGCTCGAACAAAACCCCGTGCCTTTGAAAATATTCCTCCACCGACGGGATAATATTTTGTTAGATTTTCAACTTGAAGGTAAGGTTTCTCTTTATCCATTTTTTGTTAATTCTCCTTGTCCTCTTTCTTCTGAATTATAGTATAGCCAGCAAGCGGTCCCTTGTTGTGGAGTTACCCACTGCCACGGAGGTTCTTCTTTTGAGCATATCTCCATTGCCTTTGGACAGCGTGGATGGAAGCGACAACCTGTGGGTGGAGAAGTTGCTGATGGCACAGAACCAGGAATGGTGTTTAATCGCTTTTTGCCACGGGAACGAATAGGTAAGGATTCAAACAGTGCTTTTGTGTATGGATGTAGTGGCGATGAATACAATATTTTTGCAGTTGCTTCTTCTACCTTTTTGCCCGCATAAAGGACTACAATCCTATGCGCAATTTGAGCTACTACACTTAAATCATGGGAAATCAGTAAAAGTCCCATTTCCTTTTCTTGTTGGACGCGTCGAAGTAATGCCAATATTTCCGCCTGAATGGTTACATCCAAAGCCGTTGTAGGTTCATCTGCAATCAGCAATTTGGGTTCACATGCTAAAGCCATGGCTATCATAGAACGCTGGATGAGTCCGCCAGAAAACTCATAAGGATATTGTCGAATCCTTACCTTTGGTTCAGGAATTCCTACCCACTCAAACAATTTTTCAATGCGTGTGTATGCCTCCTCACGAGAAATCCCATAATGGTATTGGAGCACATCTGCAATCTGGTCGCCTACACGGAACACAGGGTTCATTGAGGTAGTCGGTTCTTGAAACACCATAGAGATATATCTGCCACGAATTTTCATCAACTCTGTGTCTGGAAGTGTTAATAAATTTTTCCCTTGAAATAACACTTCCCCTTCCTGTTTTTCAACCGGTGGTGAAGTAAGTAGTTTTAAGATAGACATTGCTGTAACGGATTTGCCACAGCCACTTTCACCGACCAATGCGATACTCTCTGCTGGCTGAATATTAAACGAGAGCCCATCTACCGCATAAGCAGTTCCGATGGGTGTAGAGAAGTGCACCTTCAAATTTTTAATCTTCAATAAGGTGTTATCTGTTTTACTTAAATCTGTCATCATTTATTACCTCAATCGAGGGTCCATAGCGTCGCGTAGTGCTTCGCCAACAAGATTAAACGCCGTTACTGTGATGAAAATAGCCAGACCGGGGAACAGCACGAGCCACCATGCAAAATCTACATAGCCCTGAGATTGTTTCAATAATTCGCCCCAACTTGGAGTAGGTGGTGGGACACCAAAGCCTAAAAAACTTAATCCACTTTCCATCAGGATAGCCCCTGCCAGGCCAAAGGTCGCACTAACGAATACGGGTCCCATTGCGTTTGGTAGAATGTGTCGGAACATTGTCCGATTGTCGCTTAGACCTAAGGCATGTGCCGCCAACACATATTCCATTTGCCTTTGTTTCATAAATTCGCCACGAACCAATCGTGCTACTCCGGGCCAGGAGGTAAGGCCTATTACAATCATGATAGTCCATATACTCGGTGGTAGAAAAGCCATCACGGTAATAATGAGGAAGAAACTGGGTATGACCAGCATCAGTTCTATGAATCGCAAGACAATTGAATCTACCCAATTGCCAAAATAGCCTGCAAGTGAACCCAATATAACGCCGATTAGCACAGCAATACCTACCGCAACGAAGCCAACACTTAACGATAGTCTTGAACCCCAAATCATTCGGCTTAACACATCCCTGCCTCGGTCATCTGTGCCTGCCCAATGTTCTGGGTTTGGTGGCTGTAAGGCATGGTCTAAATTCTGGCGTAAGGGTCCATAGGGAATAATCGGTTTAATAAACCATTCACCAGAAGTAGGAATCCATCGGTCAAAATTTGCATACAGATTTTCAGCCTGCAAATTGGAATATGTAATTACATTGGGGAACAGATATAATTTTCCACCTTTATATAGTAGTATAGGAATATCATTTGCAAGGAAGGGCGACATGATGGCAATAAGCCCTAATAAAATAATTATTCCTAATGCAAGCATTGATACACGGTGCTTACAGAACTCTCGCCAGACTGTATGCCAATAACTATATGTATTCTTTCTTCTAAACACTGTAATCTCTACTCCAATCGTATTCGTGGGTCAACAATTGCATATAGAACATCTGTCAGAACAAGTCCTATCAGGGTAAGGAAAGTCGAGATTGTGAATACGCCCATAATAAGAGGATAATCCCGTGATAGCACAGCCTCAAAACCCAATCGCCCCATGCCGGGAATGGAGAAGATTGTTTCAATAATTACACTGCCACCGATAAGCCCTGGTAAAAGTCCTGCGAACAGGGTAATGATAGGTATCAATGAGTTTCGCATGGCATATTTGAAAATGACAATCTTTTCAGAAAAGCCATAAGCCCTTGCGGTGCGTATGTAATCCTGCCGTATCACATCCAGCATACCCGTCCGCATGTATCGTGATAAGCCTGCAAGTCCAGCGTAAGTCATACAAAATAGCGGCAGTGTCATGTGCCATAAACGGTCAAGTAGCCAGCCGCCAAGTGAATAGTTTTGAGCGTCAATGCTATTAATACCGTTCACAGGAAATAAATTCCACCAATCGCCACCGCCAAAGAAGAGGATTAATAACATGGCTACCCAGAAACTTGGCAAACTATATAACAGGAATAAAATGATGGTTATAATCTGGTCGGATATTGAGCGTTGATGAGTTGCGGAATAAGTGCCCAGAGGAATAGCGATAAGATAAATGAGCAAAGTTTCCAATATAGTAAATTGAAGCGTAATGGGAAGGGTTTCTGCTATTTTTGCCATTACGGGTCGCTGGTCTTTATAACTCTTGCCAAAATCGAACCGAATCATGCGACCTAACCATAATCCGTATTGCACAATAATAGGTTTGTCCAACCCGTAAAGGGCTTTTGTTTGTTCAACAATTTTCTCTGTCTCAATATTGGAACGCATAGCACCGCCTTCACCGCGTAATTTGAATGCGACAGGACTACCGGGTGCTAATTGGATGAGTGCAAAACTTATTAGACTGATTCCAATGAAGGTTGGGATAATCAAAAGGAGTCTTTTTAGTATATACGGATACATGGATTTCTACTACTCCTTTCTGTAAGCATATCGTTGCAAATCTTTTGGCACAAACCATTCACGCTCATACATACCAAAGGGATAAACACGAATTCCATGAACCCGTTTATCAACTGCAACAATTGCCTTGGGTGCCATTAAAAAGGTATATGGTTGTTCCTCATTGACTATCTCCTGAAAACGACGGTATAACTGAATTCGTTCCTGATGGTCAAAAGACACCCGAGCCTGTTCAATAAGACGGTCTGCTTCTGCATTAATAAATCCAACAAAATTAGAGCCTTTTTCTGCCTGACTGGAGTGCCATACCTGATAGGGGTCTGGGTCCGGTGGCATTTGCCAGCCCATCAACACGGCATCAAAGTTTCGACTATCTACCCGTTCCAATAACGACGCCCACTCCATCTGCCGTATCTGCATATTAATCCCTGCACGCTTCAAATCTTCTTGATACACCGTTAATATTTTCTCTGCAATGGGATTGCTGTTGGTCGTCATAATTTCAAAGGCGAGGTCTTTCCCATCTTTATCACGAATTCCATCGCTATTGTGGTCTATCCAACCTGCTTCGTCCAATAACTGCTTTGCCTGCTCAGGGTTATATGTCCAATGTTTCAATTCTGAATGATATTCAAGGGTCCCGGGCATGAATGGTGAATCTATCGGTTCTGCCATTCCATAATATAATCGTTTAATCACTTGCTCTCGATTAAGTAATAGGGTAAGGGCATGGCGAACTGTTTTCTCTTTCAGCACAGGATTACGCATATTCCAGCCGATATAATTATACGCAGGTCGTGGATAGATAAAAATGTTAAATTGGTTTTGAAAGGTTTCTGCCTGACCACGCCGAGCCCAATCTTCAGAACGAATCTCCATGTAATCCAAATCGCCACGACGCAATTTTAAGAACGCAGCGTTGTCATCGAGAATGATTTGGTAAACAATGTGGTCAAAGTATGGCAGTCCTTCATTTTTACGCCAATAATTTGGATTACGCTTCAGCACAACTTGCAGTCCTGTTTGCCATTCAGACAATATGTATGGACCTGAGCCTATTGGTTTGCGATTATTTGGGTGATTATTAAAATCGCCCTGACCGTAGATATGCTCTGGAAGTATTTCCAGCAATCCCAGCATAACTGAATGCTGGTAATAAGGTTTTTTACAGTGATAACGAACTGTGTAATCGTCAATAATCTCACAGGATTCAACATCCATATAATAATTTTTTAAGTGCGGTGCATCTGTTGTGGGGTCCATCAATTTATCAAATGTAAATTTGACATCACTAGCAGTTAAAGGATGACCGTCTGAAAAACAAACATCCTTACGGAGATAGAAGGTATAACTTAAATGGTCATCTGACACTTCCCAGCGATATGCGACACGAGGTTTCAGTTCCAATGTTTGTTGGTCGCGGTCCAGAAGTCCATCAAATATCCATGAAACTACCAAGGTGGAGTAAGCATCTGTGCTAGTTATCGGATTTAGATGAGGCATCTCTGCTGATAATCTCGTGATGAGCCAATCTCCCTGACATGGCGACTCATTCATGCCAAATTCTGTCAGACCTTTAGTAGACAGGTCTGATGGAATAGCCTTTTCCATAGATGAAAAACAGCCTGAAAAAATAGCCGTCCCAAATAAGATATATATAATAATAAAGCGGTTCGTCATCCTCGATAATATTTCTTTATTTGATTCATGGTAAATGATATATAATTAAGGTGTTTATATGCCAATTTGTTTATTTCGATAGCAAATCACGAAAGAGAACTTTAATATAGATAGGGAGTAGTTATGTCTCAAGAAAAGAGTATTGATATACCAGCAGAATTGATAACGACCTTAATGGACCTTCCGACAAAAGTTATAGACCCGACCTTTCAAAATATACCTGAAACATCTGATTTCTCAACTCCGATATGGATAAGGACATTGGACAATCAGTTTTGTGGTGCAATTGCGGATAGCAATGATTATCATCTTGTCCATCTCATGACACAAAAAAGAATCAAGGAAGGGAAACCTATTTTATTTCAACAGGGTGCAAAAGGTAAGACTTATTACTTAATCGGTTTTCGAATGGCATACCATTTCCTTCCCGTGGAGATTTTTGATGTTGAGTTTACCTCAGGAAACTATCGTATACCCAGATTGATATGGTTGCCTACGGACTGTTCAGGGCTGGAATTGAAAAAGATAGTTGAGAAAGCCAAAACAATTGCTCCAAATTTACCCACGGGATATTATGGAGTGTTATTAGAATTTGTTGTAGATACGCAGAAAATACACCTCTCTTTTATACATACATTTTCACAGCCAGATGAGGTAATGACACAGGTCTGCAAGTTAGCAAGTGGTATGGACCTTCAAGAAATAAGCGATACGGTTGAGAAACAAGGTATTCCTACGGCTGCACCCACACATGAATTGGGCTGTGCTGCTGCATGGATAATCCCTAATAGCGGAATTGTGCAAGACATTCACGGCATAGAAAAGGTTCAAGCACTGGAAGGTATAAAACAGGTAAATATAGAAATAAAAATAGATGATAAACTTAATCATATTGTAGATATTCCTTCCCGCAATAAAGTAGGTTATGTGATAGCCGTTGGACCTGATAGTTTTATAGCCAAAAATCGAGCCCTGTCTGCAATTTCACAAATCCAGATTAAAACTCAGAACATCATTTTATAATAAAGCACCTTACAAGTCTGGAAAAGCATAAGAATAAACAATGAACAATTGATATATAATTTTCACTTTGTTTTTTGTAGTTTGGTTTCTAGGTTGGGCAATTTTTCCAGATGAGTAGTGAAATGAAGAGGAATAATATATTAGCAGACCAGGCACTAATGAATGGTGGCAATATTTCAAGGTAGCCTAATCCTGTAAACAATACGAAGCAGAGCATATAACATAAAGCCGATATAGCAGTAATTCCAAAACTTAATATAAATCCACCTTTTTTCCACAATACCGACAGTGGCAAGGCAAGCAATAGCATGATAAAGGCACTGGTGGGTCGTGCTATTCGTGCATTCCAATCTACCTCATATTTATAGGTGGGAATACCAAACTGACGGGCTTGTTGCAACTCCTCGTGGAACTGTCGCCATGTCTTAAGTTCTTGGGGTAAATCAAGAGCAAACAGAGTCTTCGGCGTCTCATTAAAGGGGGCAGGAATTTGTGTAATACGCACAACCTCTTGTTCCATTTCCTTTTTGGGGAACAGGATGAAATGTCGTCCTTCTTCAATAAACCACTTTTTTTGTGTTTCATCCCACCATATATATTTTGCACGAATCTCATCTATGCGGTCTTCCTGTATGCGGTGAATTACTACATCTCTGCCTGTCATTGCCTCGCGGTTGAATCGTAAAATATGGCAAGTCCAGCCACCACTCAGGTTCGTCCAACTGACACCTGATTTTGTGTCGCCTATATGGTATGAGAAATACATTTTTTCAAGGTTTTGGAACTGCTCTGCACACCAGACCCCAGCAGTATCCTCTATGAAAAAACTACCTATCGCAATAAGAATACCTGCGGTAAGAACACTCAAAGAGATACGAAGGAAACGAATCCCACCAGAAAGTAGTGCTGAAATCTCTCCTTCCTGAGCACTTCGACCCCAGACTAAAAAGGTAGTGAGCATTACACTTGCAGATAAAAAATGATATTGAAAAAAAATCTTTGGCAACGAAAAGAGGTAATACTGGGCTATGACAAACAGAGGCACATCATATTTGCGAACAGATTCTTGTCGTGTTGAAAATAAGTCCACAATGATATATAAGGAGGCAAGGGCAATAAGCACACGCAAGAAGGTCTTTAACCAGGAGGATAGGTAGTATTTGTCTATTGTTTTCATAATCGGTCTGCCTTTATCAGTAAGAACAGCCCCATACCTCCTACAAGTAGATTGGGAACTTGCTGGACGATACATTTCAGCGGTAAAGGCATCAGTCCACCCCCACCTACGGATTTGTATAGAAGGAAGTAAACACCAATAATTAAAAATCCGAGTGAAAACACATAAGCCGTTCCAGCACCACGCAAACGAACTCCTATCGGTGATGCAATAAGTCCAATTGCTAAACACATTAGCGGAAAAGATAGTCTTTCGGCAATTTCACTACGATATTTTTTTAAATCCGATAGTAGAGGCAAACCTTGGGTTCTTTCATATTCTTGTGAAATTTTTTGATGTTCCTCTAACAATTCACCAAGGGACATGCCTGTGCGGAGTTTAATCGTTTCTAACGGTTGTAAGGGTGGTATCACCTTTTCAAGGCGTTGGAAACTGCCACGAATAACTTGATTGTCCCATTCCTGAGATTCTATCCAGAAGCCATTCAACATTTCTAACACATTTTCTTTATCACCTTTTTTCCATTGTGCCTTTTCTGCATAAAAGGCAACCATCTTTCCTTCATCTCCCGGCTGAAGTAGGACAATATCCTGTAACTCGCCATTTGCACCGCGTTGGCGGATATATATACGCAATTTACCATATTCATACATCTTTCCTGTTGGTATTAAATCTAACGATATGCGAAGAGGCAGGTCTATCCGTGCTAATTTTATAAGTTGGTGAAATGCCCAGGGCTGGGCTACATCTTGGACCGCAAAGCAAAGTATGCTCAACACAAAAGATAAAATTACTGTAGGCATGGCTATTCTCCTTAGAGAAATACCACCCGCGTTCATCGCTATAATTTCACGATAACGGTTCATTCGCTCATACATCAACATCAAACCGAATAGAAAGGTTACTGGGACAATCATGCCTACCATCATGGGAAGTGCATAGAGAGACATCCACAAGAAATCAGTTATTCTGAGTGGAGCGATAGGAAATTCATCTAATAATTCCTTGACCTGCTGTTGGAGAATTCCACTAATCATAAGCACTGCTACCGCCGAAAACGCAATGAACATCGGTGGAATTACCTGTCGTAAAATGTATCTGTCTATTTGTTTTACAATCATACCTTAATTTTTTCAAAATTGTTTTTTATAAAGAAGATTATATTCTAATAAATACAGTTTAGGAAATTATATTTGCCGATACTTTTAATTTCTATATTAAATTGCTTTTAAGTCAAGGGAACGATATTGAACTGCTTCAGCAATGTGTGTTTCGAGGATAGATTCAGAATTTTCAAGGTCAGCGATAGTTCGTGCCATACGCAGGATTTTGTCATACGCGCGAGCACTCAATCCGAGGTGTTCAATCGCGTGAAGAAGTAATTGCTGGGCTGTATCAGAAATTTTACAATATCGTCTGAGTTGTTTTGTATCCAGATATGCATTCAAGATGGTTGTATTGCCATATCTGCCTTTTTGCCGATTTCTCGCTTCTTGCACTTGACTGCGAATGGTAGCACTACTGGGGCCGGAAGGTTGCTTCTGAGCCAACTCGTGAAATGGCAGTGCTGGGACTTCAATGTGCATGTCAATTCTATCCAGTAATGGTCCTGAGAGCCGATTGATATACCGTTGAACATCGCCAATAGAACAACGGCAGACACGCTTTGGGTCAGTTCGGCAGCCACATGGACAAGGATTCATTGCTGCAATCAACATGAACCGACTGGGCAGGGTTACGGCATAGTGAGCACGGCGTATATGAACAAAACCTTCCTCCAACGGCTGGCGTAGGACCTCCAAGGTAGCACGATTAAATTCGGGCAATTCATCCAAGAACAAAACACCGTTATGTGCCATGCTAATCTCACCGGGCTGAAAATTTGCTCCACCACCGACCATTGCAACCGTGGATATGGTATGATGTGGAGAACGGAAAGGTCTTTTAACTATGAGAGATTGGTTCTGACCTTTCCATGAAACGACGCTATATACTTGGGTAGTTTCAAGGGACTCCTCGAATGTTAGTTCAGGCAGGATACCGGGTATGCGCGAAGCTAGCATTGTCTTTCCTGTGCCCGGTGGACCTATCATTAGAACATTATGTCCTCCTGCTGATGCAATGGTCAGAGCACGCTTCACATGTGACTGCCCTTTTACATCTTCAAAATCCAAATCAGTATGCCCATCATTCTGAAACAATTCCTGAAAATTGGTTCGATATGGTTTATAAGCGTTCGGGTTATGGAGATAATTAAACGCATCATTCAAATTCTTTATAGGTATAACAGCAATATCATGGACTACCCCCGCCTCCTCTGCATTTACTTCTGGCACGAGTATAGAATTGAACCCTTTTTTGTGTGCAAGAATTGACATTGCCAGTGTTCCAGGAACATGCCGCAGTGAACCGTCCAGAGCCAATTCACCAACAATTAATACCTTATCCAAATCAACAATCGGATTACCCTGTTCCCCTGCTAAAATAAATCCCAATGCAATAGGTAAATCTAAATAACTACCCTCTTTGCGAATATCTGCTGGTGCCAGATTAACCACAACATGACCGCGTGGAAAACGAAACCCAGAATTGCGTATTGCCGACGCTACACGCTCACGACTTTCCTTTACCGCTGTATCTGCCAGACCTACCACCTCAGTCTTAGTCTCTCCTATGGTAGTAATATCTACCTCAACTGCCAATGGGAAAGCCTCTATCCCTAAAATATGTGCAGACTGAACCTGTGCTAACATTATGGCTCTATCCCTTTTTTCAAAGTAGAATAAAATTTACAACTTCAAATAATACATTGCCGAAACTCTAATATCGTTTCACATTTGTATCTATCAAATCAAGAGAGCATTATCATTCTATTCATTTAGAAGTTTAAAATATATAATAGCCGTTTGTAATCTTGTGTATTAAATTGAAATGACTACGCTTGAGAAAATATATAGGTAATATACAGATATAAATTTTAAAAGTAAAAAATTACTTGCTATCTGTAAAAGTTGTAATACCCAACAGTTTTAAGAAATGGTAATGGTATACAATTGCAACGGAAATTATGAAAAGGAAGAGATAATAAAGAGAAAATGAGAACTCAATCCAGTTTGACCAGGGTCCCGTTATTATTTGTGCAATGAAGTTTTGAATTAATAATACTGTCCAGATAATAACTGCATATTTCGGGATAGGATTGCTCGCAAAATGCGATTCATCTGAATTACGGTTCACATACGAGACAATAAGGTAGATTCCAACAATGATAATTGGAATAAAAATAAACCACAGCACCCTGCTCCAATATTCTTCATTTCCTAGATAGATGTTCGCCCAACCCTTTATGCCATTTCTTAATGATAGTGCAATGCCTAAAAATACGGTTAGGAATAGAGTCATTCGTTCTGTTTTAGGTTTATGTATCACTATTGATTCTTTGGTTTTCAATGGTTGATTGGTAAGGAAGTATGCAATTCCATAAGCCAGACCGAGGCTCACTCCACCGGTAGTTTCCCAGCAACGCCACCAGTTAAAGTTATACCCCTGCCAGATATTGTATGCCCACTTCCAGTTTTGTAGGAGAGACCAGCCTATACCATTTATTAATCCTACCGTCAAAATAAGGACTACATTCCGTTTGTCTCTGCGAATAATCTCCGCAACAAGCACACCCAGATACAAGCCTAAGTGCATCATAGCGGAATGATTGTCCCCGATAAGCCGTCTCAAATTTGGATTATTTTCAAGGTCCATGTATCGTTCTTTTAATGAACCATAAAGAGGAAGAAATACATTAGGCAAAGTGTTAAACAATACTACTGCGAGGACACTCCCACCGACAAGACACACAATCCTTATAATCCAATCTTGTTTTGTCACTTTCCTCTCGCAATTGAACCATGCAAGGAAACAAGCACCTAACCCTGCCCAGGGTATTCCAGAAATAAATTGCCATATAAATCCGTAATATCTTGGAATAGGAACATACTCGTTTGCAGAGTAATTGAGGCATAGTCTTCCCTCGAAGAAAGCAGGCCATTGCATCCAGCCACGAGCCCCTGCAAAGGCAATTCCAATGGTCATTGCCATAATGGCAGGTGCATTTGCATAAGGTCGTATAGATTGCTGTCTCGGGTCATAAGATAAGAACCACCACGCAGTAGCAAGGGTAATCCCTGCAAATAGACAGCCATTAGAACCGCCAAAACCTGAGCAGCCACGAACTGCCCATGTCATACCACCTAAAACCATAAATAAAATAGTAGGAAAAATCAATTCATGAAAATAATAGTGAACTTTGCTTATATTCATTATTTAGCCCTTTATTTTAGATTTACATTGAGAAGAGAATAAAAAAGTTATAACACTTTGTAGACTTTAAATAAAAATTGGGCAACCCAAATATTTTGAGTTGCCCTTACTAAAAGAACTACGCCTAACAGAACAATATCTTAATTACTGCTTTGCTTCGGTTTTTTCAACTTTATTTAATTTTTGGATACCGCGTGGTGCCTTCACAAATTTTCCAGCACGAATGTAGCGTGCACATACGCGGACACGGTGAACATGCCCATTTTCATCCATCACGCGTATCGTTTGCAAATTTGGCTTCCAACGCCGTTTGGTGATACCTGTTACATTTTGTCCGATACCACCCTTTTTCTTCGCCTTACCTCTACGGACAATTGAATTACCTACAATAGGTTTTTTACCACTATATTCACATACAAAAGCCATTGTAATATCCCTTATCGTTAAGTTTATCTTATGTCGAAAATGATAATATATTGCTGTTATAATATATTTAACAAGGGTTTTTATTATACCAATTTTATTAAATGAAAGCAACTTAACCCACCTATTTTACAAGAGACAGAATTTTTTAGGGAAACAATGTTTAAAAAATATTTAAATTTACTATTAGTAATAATCGTTTTGTTTTTACTTGTGGGACTGACTTCTTGTGCCCACTGGGGGACTACTCTGGAACGACAAAGTCTTGCAGGGAATGAGCCACAACTGGAAGAAATTTTGAATGATTTGAGCAAAAATGACCAATCAATAAGGACATTGAAAGGGAGAGGCACTTTTACATTGAAGACGCCACAACTTGACACAATTTATCAACTTCATCAGAGCGATGTGTCCTTCAGTTTGCCAGATTATCTCTATGTAATCGGTAGGAAATATACTGCCACCGTTTTGCGTTTGACATGTTATAAAGATGAATCACTTATTGAAATTCCAACAGATAAACAATTTTATTATCAAAAAGGTGGTAAATATTTTGAATCTTCCGATACACAAGTAACGCCATTGGATATTTTCAAAGAAGCCTTTTTCCCTGAAGTATGGGAAAAACTTCCATTATCCAGAGTGGTATTGAAATCGTTCAATAAAGAGAATCAAGAAGCAGAGATTGAAGTTTATCATGATAAGCAGCATAAGCGACTTATCAGACGAATAAAAGTGCAGGGAATCCCCTGGGTATTGGTAGAGAGTGAAAGATATTCTGACGAGGGCATGCTTATTGCCAAAAGTTCGCGTGAAGATTACAAAATTACACCTGAAGGCATTCGTTTTCCTGAAATTATCCATTGCGAATTTCCCCAGGAACAAGCCTTTATGCAGATTAAACTTAATCGCTGTTCTATTAATATACCCATAGAAGAACCAAGAGGTAATCTTTCACAGCAAGTAAAAAAACTACTTCGCTCTGGCTATGTTCCCGTAGATATAGAGAACCCATAAGGTTTCATTAAAATAAAGACAGGAGTATTAATTATATGGATGAGATATTACTTACCCGATTATTCCCGGAGGAGATTGCTGAACAACTCCAACTGCAACCTTATCGAGGCAAACAAATATTCCGCTGGCTACATGAAAAACGCATATTCGATATTCAAAAAATGACAGATTTATCAAAGGAATTGAGGAACGAATTAGTAGACAAAGCCGTATTTTGCCAGACAGAACTTGTGCATGTCCAAGAAAGTTCAACCTCAGGGACAAAAAAGATTCTACTTCGTTTGAGAGATAATCAGACCATAGAATCTGTATTGATTCCCCATTCCCGTCGTATGACTTTTTGCCTTTCTACGCAGGTAGGTTGTCCGTTAAAATGTGCCTTCTGTGCAACCGGTAAGGCAGGATTCAAACGGAACTTAAATGCGGGAGAAATTGTGGAACAGGTTTTACATTTACTATCGTTAGTAGAACTTGGAGACCAGACTCCAAATATTGTTTATATGGGTATGGGTGAGCCTTTCTGGAACTATGATGAGGTGGTCCGTAGTATTAAACTAATTATGCACCCATCAGGGATAAATATTGGTGCTCGAAAAATTACAGTGTCCACGGCGGGCGATGTGAAAGGGATTCTTAAATTTGCTGATGAAAATTGGCAGGTCCGTCTTAGTATTTCTCTTCATGCGGCGGATGACACCCTTCGTTCACGGCTTGTCCCACTCAACCGAAAATATCCGCTTGATAAACTTGCAGAGGCACTACATACATATCAGCAGAAAACACAACGAATGATTACTTTTGAATATGTTTTGTTAGCAGGGGTAAATGATTCATTGAAACATGCTCAGGAATTATTTGATTATGCGAAACAGTTCAAATGCTCTGTGAATCTTATTGCATGGAATCCTGTGCCTGACTTGCCTTTTAAATCGCCTACACAGGAATCCTGTGAACAATTCCTTCAGTTTTTGACACAGAACGGACTTAATGCTACACTTCGGAAAGAGCGGGGTCAGGATATTCACGCTGCCTGTGGCCAACTCCGACGAATTATACCTGAATAGGATTTTATAAGTCATATAGGTCTTATATGACTTATATTCTCATTGAGAATTATTATTCCGTAGTGATAAAATTCTCTTATCATATAATCTCATCAGTTTAGCATAATCAAATTTAGGGGACTTCTTTATGAATAATACATCTTCTACTCGAATACGCATAGGCGTAATCATGGGTGGAATTAGTTCGGAACATGAAATATCGCTATTGTCTGGTGAAGGAGTTGTGCATGCCTTGAACACGCCGGAATATGAACCTATTCCAATTATTATTCATCGTAATTTTTATTGGGAATTTCCGGATAAACATATATTAAAAACTGAAGATGCCCTTGCAGAATTAAAAAGATTGGACATACAGGTTATATTCATTGCACTCCACGGAGCGTTTGGTGAAGATGGGCGAATTCAAGGTTTGTTTGACTGGCTACGCATACCTTACACAGGTTCAGACTGTTCTGCATGTGCCCTTGCTATGAATAAGGTGCATTCCAAAGCAGTAGCAAGATTAGCAAACATACATGTTGCCAAACAACTCATATTTCGACAGGATACCTGGGTATGGGACCGACCTGATTCCGTATTGCGTGTGGAAAACGAATTGGGTTTTCCTGTGGTTATCAAACCTGCATCACAAGGTTCCAGTGTCGGAATAACTATTGCTGATAATGCAAAGGTTTTTTTTGAAGGGGTTGAGCATGCGTTAGAGTGGGATAATGAGATACTTGTTGAAGAGTTTATACAGGGTCGAGAAGTAACTTGTGGTGTTTGGGATTGCGAAGAAGGTCTCCCTCCTCATGCCTTACCTCTCACAGAAATACGACCCCAAACGAGTCCTTTTTTTGACTATACCGCAAAATATACGCCCGGTGCCTCAGAAGAAATTACGCCTGCACCTATTGAACCTGCTTTAACACAAAAGGTGCAGGAATTTGCAGTCCGAGCACATCAAGCGATTGGCTGTTCTACATGGAGCCGTAGCGATTTCATTATTGGTGAAGACGGTCCAGTCTGGATAGAAATAAATACTATCCCCGGATTAACGCCAACATCCCTTTATCCGCAGGAGGCTAAATGTGCCGGAATTAGTTATGAACAGATGGCAATGAAATTTGTTGAACATGCGTTAAGGAAAAAGGTATAAAATTATATATAGAGTAGGACATAGAAAATATGAATCAACTTGTTTTTACCAAAATGCACGGGCTTGGAAATGACTATCTGTATATTGATGCTCGTGGTGGACTGCACACTGAAAATTTGTCTGAACTTTCGCAGCAGATGAGTCATCGTCATTTAGGCGCCGGTGCCGATGGTATTATCCTCATATTAGCGTCAGAAACCGCCGATTTTAAAATGCGTATATTCAATGCTGATGGTAGTGAGGCAGAAACTTGCGGTAATGGTATCCGCTGTTTTGCTAAATATGTATATGAGCACGGATTTACTACCAAAACAGATTTTGTAATTGAGACATTAGCCGGTCCCAATCGTGTAGTATTGAACATTCAAAATGGAAAGGTTCAGTCAGTCCGTTCTTGTATGGGAAAACCGAATTTTGAGCGGTCTAAAATTCCTATGGTTGGTGCAGAAGGTAAAGTAATAGAAGAGCCGATTGATATAGGAAGTGAAGCAGTGCCTATCACTGCGGTAAACATTGGCAATCCACATGCAGTCATTTTTGTTCCCGATGCAACCGAGGCACCTGTTGCAGAATTAGGTCCAAAAATTGAAAATCATTACCTTTTTCCACAGCGGACAAATGTTGAATTTGTGTCTGTTATAGACCGCTCGAATATTGTCATGCGTATTTGGGAACGGGGCAGTGGAATAACTATGGCAAGTGGTAGTGGTTCATGTGCCGCTGCTCTTGCGTCTATGATTACTAATCGAACAGACCGTAAAGTTAGAGTCCATCTCGTTCATGGATTTCTTACTATTGAATGGGCTGATGATGGATATGTTTATCAAGAAGGTCCTGCTGCGGAAGTATATTCTGGCACCTGGCTTCAACCTTTACCCTAAACAAACTGCTACAATCTAATAGTTTATCTGTTTCTATAAGTAATAATCTTTTCTCGCAATTGTCGGACTGCTTTTTGGATGTCCTCAGCCTCAGTAACGGCTGTGACTACGGCAATATGGCGAGCACCTCGTTTTAAAACCTCATCAATGTTCTCTGATTTAATTCCTCCCATACAGGTAAACGGAATTTTCAGATATGGCACTATTTTCTCTAACGCCGCTACGCCCAGAGGCGGAACAGAAGTCTCTTTGGTTTGCGTAGGAAACAACGGTCCGATGTTTACATACGACGCACCTTCCTCCTGTGCTTTGAGTGCCTGCTCCAAACTATGTGTTGACGCACCAATGATTAAGTTCGGTGCTAACTTTCTTGTTTCTGGTATTGGTAAATCACCCTGTCCTAAATGAACACCATCAGCATTAACCATCAATGCCAAATCTACACGGTCATCTATTATAAGCAGAGCACCATACTCATTCGTTATTTTACGGAACTGCACCGCTTTTTTATACTTCTTGTGGTCATCTCCCTCCTTTTCACGAAATTGAACTAACTTAACCCCTGCTTTAAGGCACTCTTCAAGCACAAACTCTGAAGAACGCCCTTTACACATCTTCTCTGTAATAACTACATACAAATCCGTTTCTGCAAATCTTTTCATTCTTTCTTCATGTGTCATGTTCATCCACCTCCTACAATTCTAACCAAATCAATACGGTCTCCATCTTTCAGGACCGTTTCTGCATATTGCGTATGCTCAACAATTTCATCATTAACAACTACGACCACAGTTTTACCTTCTAAATTCATCTCCTTCAACATTACATCTATAGTGGTCATATCAGAATACATTTTTTCTTCATCATTAATGGTCACTTTAATCATAACTTGCTTTTCTCCTCTTACAAATAAATCAGCATTTTCAACATATATTATAGTAAAATAGTTCTTATTGACATAAACCTAAAAAGGAGTCATTCAGATGAGACTAAAATATAAACAATCAATTATAGTAGCACTAATTGTTAGTTTTTTAATTATTTTTCAGACAGGTATATTTGCTCAGGACAGCATAACCGATTCCCGTAGGAATGCAATTGTAACTTCTGTAGAAAAGGCTTCTCCTGCTGTGGTCACAATAAATGTGCTCGAATATCAAGCGACAGATTTAGACCCGTTCTTTGAATTATTTGGTTTTCCAATTAGACAGCGGCCTATTAGTTCTATTGGCAGTGGATTTATATTTCGCCCTGAAGGTTATATCCTGACTAACTATCATGTATTGGAAAATGCGAGTAAGATTGCATCTGTAACCCTATCCAGTGGTGAAAAACTCGATATTGAAATTGTTGGAGCCGACCCTCGAACAGACATTGCTGTATTAAAGGCAACTGGTAAAATATTTCCATATATTCCGTTAGGTGATTCTGAAAATCTTTATATTGGTGAATGGGTTATCGCTATTGGTAATCCATTTGGTTCATTAATGAAAGACCCTCGACCTACGGTTAGTGTAGGTGTTGTGTCTGCGGTGCATCGGAAAGTGAACAGGAACATTTCAAGCGATACCCGTCTATATCAGGATTTGATACAAACAGATGCAGCTATAAACCCGGGCAATAGCGGTGGTCCTCTTGTCAACAGTCAGGGTGAAGTGATTGGTATTAATACAATGATTTTTTCCAAGACAGGTGGCTATCAGGGATTGAGTTTTGCTATTCCTATTAATCGTGCCAAACGGGTTGCTGATGAATTGATAAAATATGGAGAACGCCGCGACCCATGGTTCGGATTCAAAGCAGAGTCGTTGGATTCCATAGACCCCAGATTGCTACGCGAACTGGGTATACCCATAAAAAAAGGTGTATTTGTAACACGAATATTAAAAGAAAGTCCTGCTTATCAGGCAGGATTACGACCTGGCGATGTTGTGGTTGAAATAAACAAACAGCCAGTTGAAGACCCGCTCGATGTGGATTTCATTAATTGGGATATGTTTATTGGCGACCCTGTTGAAATGAAAATTTTCCGTGAAGGCAAAACGCTAACTATTAATTTCACTGTTCAGGAAGTAAACTCGGAGTAATCCCTTCTTAAGTGCCATTTTTAATTCTCCTCTGCTTTGATGAATAATAAAAATTTTTTCTCTTTACTATATTCAAAACTATTTAAAAACTTATAAATATCCCCGGTTATTTTGTCATAACCGGGGACTTACAATGCTTTTAAAAGAAGTAAAGGAAAGGAAGCAATCTATTAGATTAGATTCGTTGATTCAAGAATCAAACCAATAACATTTGCAACTGCTCCATTTACAGGTGCAGGTCCATCACGCTGGTATCGCATAAACTCTACATGTCCGTCCATATATAAGATATTTGAGCCACCAGGAATATGATTATAATGCTCAACTTTTGTTGCTATTGTATCCGCCATAGTCCAGACTTCACTTTGTGCCATGTTTGACGCACCGGGATTATTAATATCGGTGATAAGGAATCGTTCTATTCCTTCACGGAGTCTATAAACTTTAGACTGTCTACCATTGCCAAATCCCTGGGTAACATCTATATCCTCATCTGCTTTTTTAACCGCATTATTAGGGTCAGCAAGGTATGCACCAAGTATGTTTAACATCGCATCAACCAATTGCGTTGGACCTAATGTATAAGTTGGGTCTGTTATTGGAGCACCTATAAGTGAGGCAAGCCCTGATATATCTGTCAATAGCGTGTTGTCGTTAGCATCGCATAAGTCGAGCACATAACCTACATAGTTATAACTGGAATCAATGATAGACATACCACGAACGGCATCATCACAAGGAACATTTAAATCCACTTCTCCGGAAACAGGATTTACTTGAAGTCCTACTTTCTCACTTGAGTCGGAAGGACAGAAGATAATATTTGGGTCAGTTAAGTATTCAGGAAAAATCACTTTTGGATTAGGCCCTGCTGCGACTAAACCATAACTTCCTGCCAATGGATAAGGATATTGCTGCCCAACATTAGGAGTATAAGTATTGCAATCAACCCGCTGTTCCGCAGTTATACAAAGCGGGGGATACCGTTCTCCTTTTGCTTCACCTGAGTACATTTTGAATACCAGACCCCACTGTTTGAGGTTGTTCTGGCAACTGCTTCTACGGGCTGCTTCTCTTGCACGGGCAAGTGCCGGCAACAAAATTGCCGCAAGGATACCGATAATAGCGATAACCACCAGCAACTCAATAAGAGTAAAACCTTTTTTATACATAAATCCTCCTCGGGTTTGCCTTGAAAACCCTTTAGTTTAATAATTCATTTTTTTATTCACGCAAGGCTCATGAATAATTCATAAGATTAAATCTAACTTATAATATTATAAACATATAATTATAATTTGTCAAGATAAATATGTATTTATTTAAATAAATAATATATGTTTAATATTTCTTTAATGTCAATAATATATTATTATTTAATATATTATGGAATATTTAAAATTATTTAATAATATTAATATTATATTAATTATAATATATATAATCAATTATTAAACTTTTTTATGATAATATTAAATAGATAAAGGGTTAAGAAGAAATTTTAGATGGGGTTTAGTTATGGTTTCTTTATAAAATTTTTGTTTATTCTATTACTGGGATTCGGATTCTGCCAACAAGTGATATTAGTTTAATTGCTTAATAATATCACTTTCTCTAATTTTTAAGTGTAAATAAAGATTTTTATATATCTCACTTAGTAATAATTCTTATCCTCATTAAATTTGTTTTTTAAGAATAACAATATACTCATATCTCATTGTAAAATCTTTTTTACCTTTAATATTTGAAGGTGCATTTTCAATAGGCATTCGTTTATTTGATATTGCTCTAACGATAGTTTTTATATGTTGAAATCCCTGAGTTTCAAAGAAATCAGCAGAAATTTTATCTGTTGGAAGTTCTTCACTTTTTACTCTTCTATTGCCAACGACAAAACAAACATATCCATTCTTTTTTACTTTTTGAGTCATTATTTGAATAGCCCTAAATAACTCATCGTAAAACGAAAAAACTTCTTTGGCTCGTTTTTCATCTTTGTCTACAATTTTATGCAATACTTCATAAAGAACTTTGGAAGGTAAATTAAATATAATATCTTTAGGTTTACTACCTAATGATGTTTTATCAACATTTTCTTCAAGTCCAAGCCATCTCAAAGACAAACGAGAAAATTGTCCATACGCAACGGTAGTTTTGGAATCTCCATAAGGAGGAGAAGTAATCACAAGGTCAATTGAACTATCTTCTAAACCTGATGCTTCAAAAATATTTTTATTTTCCAAAACAATTTGCATTTTTTTATGTTTATAAGTTCTATAAAACTCTGTAAGTAGCCCTATATTGCTTAGACTTATTTCTTTAAAAACCTTCATTGCATCTGAATTGGCATTATTACTTTTTCTTCTTAATAGTTTGAACTCATTATATTTTGTTTTTGATACTTTCCTTACGGTCTCAGAAAAAGCAACATTAAAAAAATCTCTGGTATCTTCTTCTTCTAAACAAAATATGGACTTTCTTAATTTGGAAAGTTGTTTTATAATATCCTCCTCAAACCAGTAGTGAATATTATGAAACTCAACTGCTTCAGGAAGATTTTTATAATAATTTTCCTCAATTAAATTTAGAAAATTGAGCAATTGTGGTGTGGGAATGGGTGTAGTTCGAACTTTTGCAATTAGTACAGCAAGAGGATTTATATCATAACCTATAAAGTTTCTATTATTTATTAGGCATTCACCTGCAACGACGCCAGAACCCATAAATGGGTCTAAAATTGTATCCCCTTCCTTTGAATAACCTTGTAAAAGTTCTCGAACTACTAAAAAATGGAGCATTGCAGGATATGGGTGAATACCATAAATCCCAATTGAGGCAGGTGTAGTTTTAAAATCCCAATACTCATCTCTGATTCTTTTATAAGGTAAATTTTGTTGCTTTCTATTGGGTTTTGTTACATTTTTTCCCAACTCAAAAAGTGTTGCCTGATTTATCATCTCTGGAGTTCCTTTGGAAGAGAATTTAACCCTCTTATCCATGCCATATTTTTAAGTTGTTCCTTCTGCTTCAACTCATCCCGAACAAAGGCAATTAATCTAAAATGTTTTATAAAATATATTTCTATATTTTTGTTCTGATAAACAGCATGAAAATTATTAAATAAAAATGCTTTAGAAAAATCCTGTATAACTGCTTTGTTTATTCTATTACGGATATTCGGATTCTGCCAACGAGTGGTATTAATTTGATTTGTTCGATAATATCACCTTCACCAATTTTGATGTGCGTGACATCAACTAAGGTCTGATTGAAAGTAGGGTCCATATCTATCCATTTGCCTATCCATACCTTTGCCCACTGATGAAAATAAAAACCCGGCTTTGGAGAATCTACATAAATCAATCCTGCTACCTCGCGTGCAGGAATGCCTATGGCTCGTGCTAATCCCACAAATAACAAACTATGTTCCGTGCAATCGCCTTCACGATGTTTCAAGACATCTAACGCATTAGTTAATTGAGCCGAATAGGAAGTCCTCATATTCTCCTTTACCCAGGTACATATTTTTTGAGCTGCTTCCCAGGCATCTGTTGTATCAGCGATAATCTCCTTTGCTGTTTTTACCATATCAGGGTGGTCACTTTGAATAAAATTGCTAGGTTGTGCCCATCGTTTCACTTCTTCCTCTTGAATGGGCAAGTTTAGTTTAGGTATAGCATCGGGTTTAAGCCGTTTTGCAGTAAATACAAAATGGTCTCCTTCACGCACAATTTGTTGTCGTTCATCACAAAAAAGGTGATTTTCATTTAATGGTCCATTAAGAATTAATTTTAGGCTCTCTCGTTCACGGGGATTTTCAATCTGCTTATCTACAATTGCAGCATTTGAAACAAGAACATCATTACTGTAATTGATGTCTTTTGCAACCTCTTTGGGCTCCAATCGCATGGTAAAGATTTCACCTGAAATATCTTCTAATACTAATCCTTCTTCTGTTACATACGAAGTCTGCTCCAGATTGAGGATATTAACATTTGTTTGAATTTTATACACCTTTGTAACTACGCCATTAAATAATCGCTCTTCTGTTCCAACAATGGTTGACACGCAAGTAAGTTCTTGTTCATATAAAGGTTCAAAAAAGAAGGAAACCAATTCCTCTCCTATTTTTGGCTTTTTCTGCATCCATAACTGAAATTTTAAGGCATCTTTTAATTGTTCTTGAGGCACGGGAAAGTATCGTTCTGTGGTTTGTCCTGCCATTATTTTGACTAATTTCAACTGATTGTCCACAACTTGAGCATGAAATTCTGTGGTCGAAAGCAAATCAGTTAATTTATAGTCAATTGAGATAAGTTCACCTGTTTTGGCATAGGTCCGCACAGAGTTTACTGTCATCTCTTGTTTAACACCGCTCATGTTCATTCGGAAAGTCCCATCTTCTTTAAAATAAACCTTTCCATCTTCACCAATAGTAAGCACCTGTTGCATAAATCCAACCTTCCCTTTATTCAGATAAAGGCCAAACCAGCGTTCACCTACAAAACGAGCAGGGTCTATGGTTTCTTGAGCAATTGCAGTTGCACACAATAACATGAGCACTGTTTGCAATATTGATAATCTTGTATCCATGTCATTCCCTTTACTTTTTTCTACAATTAAGCCATTTTCTTTTTCAACTTTTTACTTGTATTCTTTTTATGATTCTTGTATACAGATATTCAAAAGGAATTAGATTAAAAACATAAGATATTATAAGTAAAACAAGAATAAAGAGCGAATTTACCCAAACCAAATGTGGAAAGTAAGTGTAAAAAAGCAAAAAACAAGCAAAAACAAAAAGTGGCGTTAAAATCTTACTCCATTCAAATTGGATGCAGGTCTTTTTTGCCCAGAATGTTTGCACAATATAGGAGAAAAAGAAACTCGCCAATGACGACCATCCTGCACCTATCATACCTAATCGAGGGATTAGCAAGAAGTTTAGTCCCAAATTGATAGCCACAGTTCCGATATTTGTTAAAGTTACGATATAGGGTCTGTTTGAAGCAATAAGCGTTTGTCCAGAAATTCCTGACAATACTGCAAACACAATCCCTGCCAATAATAGGACTAAAATCGAAGTAATTTCCATATATTCCTTTGAAAATAGTAATAAAATAATGTATTTCTGGATAAAAGGCAGAAACATTATTCCAGCAAAACTTAAAATAGCAATTGCATTTTGAGTCTGGACAAAAAACTGATTTGCCTTATTCGCCAGATTCAAAGAAAATAATTCAGAGATACGAGGCAGATAAGGTAGCAGGATTGCGCCCAACATTCTTGAAGCAATGATGCACAATCGTTTTGCCATTTCATATATAGCCACCTGGATAGGACTACCTGTTAAGAATAACAAGACTACCGTATCAAACCGTTGAACAAGGTAATTGAGTATTGAATTAATCCACAAAATCCAACTAAATTTTATTGCGGAAACTACTTGAGAAAAATTCAATTGAAAAGAGCGTTCTGTTGGCAAAGACCGCCATAAAAGCACTGTGGTTAAGAAATAACTTATCATGTAGGCGACTGAAAGAGATACAATTTTCCCTTTTAAGATGACCAAGACAAAAATAGAGAATAGCACTTGCAATGTAGAAGAAATAGTTACCCCTAGCGCCCTCTTCCCAAATACCTGAAAGCCTGACAGGTTCGCAAGCAAAATATCACGCGGTAACCCAATACAAAATAAAAAAGGGGCTATCCAAAAATAAGAAAAGAGTAGAGAGGAATTTCCAGAATTTTTCCAAACAGGTAAAAACCAATAAAGCAGTCCCCATATTATAAGTATAATTATTGAAACTGCAATAACATTGATAATTGAAAAAAACAGTAAAGAAGAAGATAAACTATTTTTTTCATTGTCAGGAGCACTGCCTATCAGTTTAGGAATTGATACATTCAACCCATATCCGAAGAAGAGAATAAATCCATCAGACCAGACAAGAAGCAGAGAAAAAGTTGCTACTTCTTCTTTACTTAGTGAAATAACAAAAAGTTTACCAATGATAAGGAGTGCTAATAGGTTTATGACTGTGCTAAGCCATGACCAAAAAGCCCCTTCTAAAACGCTGGATTTTCGCTGTTGTTCTAACTTTTCCATAAATAAATATTTTAAAATATTTTCATTCGCCGACTTCTAATTTGCTACTTTATATTGATAATAATCTTATGAGGGCAGGGAAAGTTCTTTTTCAAATTTGTTCAGGTAATAATTAGTGATGAGAAGCCCGATATAAATAGTAGGAACTGCAACAGCCGTAAGAATCATAACTGCTAAAATATATCTTGTTCTTGGTGGTCCGGCTTTCTGGTGTGGCGGTAATGCTTTAGAGGCAACACGAAGTTCACATTGTGATTTTTCGATACTGGCTAATGCATTCTGATAACTGATGCTCAGATTTTCAACAATCTGTTTTAATTGAATTTGTTCATTTTCTAATGTATCCCTTTGCCTATTCTTTTCTGCATATAGTTGGCGAAGTTGTGCAATTTCTTTTTCCAATTCTGCCATTTGTCTTTGCAGGGCTTCTTTTTCATTAGTTTTCAAAGCAAGTTCATTTTTGAGTGTTTCAATATTTACTCCATCCACATTATAACTACTATTTTCTCCTTCGGGAATAGGTGTTCCTTCAGTAGGTTTACTGGAATCTAGTTCTATTTCTTTAGCCAATTGTTCAGTTTCCAGAGCAAGATTTACCTGTTGAATTTTAAATGAGGTGATTTGCTTTTCCAACTCTTGTATTCGTGCTTCTAAGCTCGGAAGATGATAACTCGCTTCTAATTGTTGAATCCCTTCCCGTTTTACCTCAAGTTCACCTTTTTTCTGACTAAGTGATTTTTCAAGATATTCTATACCCTCGCGTAATGGAGCCAAACGAAGTTCTTCAATCTTTGCCATGCCCAAGTCAACCCAAAAATTACAAACATCCGCAGCCAGATTTGGATTTTTGCTCGTGAACTGCAATTGGATAATTCTTTGATATTGAACTTGATTTGTTCCCTGGAAAAAGATTTTTGATTTGATAGATAGTGCTTTACGAAGGCTGGTCCGACTCAATTTTACATCTTTGTATTCCTCTTTCTGGGATAAGAATTGAAGAAGTTGCTCTATAATTTCAGATGAAGTATATATCTCTTCGTAGTCAGGCATAGGGAAAGTCGGGACATCATTAAGGGTTAAAAAACTTACTCGGTAAGGAATATCTTCTCTTTCTGACAGGATACTTGGGACATAATCCTTGCTACTCAACGGGACAGGAGTCATAACCAGATATGCCGTGGCAGTATAGTAATCATCCATAAAAAATGTAATACCTACTGTAATAATGCCTACAAGAATCACGGCTGAAACTGTGATAAAAATAATTCTTCGAAGCATGTCTTTCCCTTATATACAAATTTAATTTTTATAAAAGTTTATTATTTATTTGTAGGATTATAATTTAAGATAAGTGCATTTACAAAATAACTTATGGTTATTTGGTGAAAAATAATACAAATTGTGTTATGATGATAAATAGACATTTAATTTTGCCTCTAAAGATAAGGAGACGAAACATGCCAAAGAATAAAGGGAAAGAAGAAAATAAAAAAGAAATCCCTGATAAAAAAATAGAGAAGCAGAGGCAAGATTTAAGGGAATCCAAACGATGTTCAATATGTCTGAGAGCCGAAGTTAAGTTAACCAACGGCATACTGCTCGAAGGGGAAACGGAAAATATTAGCATGAAAGGGTTATGGTTTAGAACAGAAAAAACTTTCCCCAAAAATACTCCCGTTAAAGTCCATTTATACCTTACAGGGACCTCTGAAAAAAAATCCTTGTGTATTTGTGGTTGTGTAGTCCGTATCGAATCTGACGGTATGGCTATTGTATTTGAAGAGATAGACGCTGATATTGTAAAACAGTTGAAAAGACTACTGGAGTATAATACAACAGAGTAGACAAAATACATAAGGAATTCGATGAATATTTTGGTTTAAGAAAAACAGACAGAGACAATCCAGATAGTTAACAATCTTTGTCCAAAGTTTAGGTGTTTTCAGAGATGCAAACAACACAGGGTGATAATAGATATAATTGGGTTGTGTTTACACTAAACCCATGGGCTATGCAAATAGGCAGCCAATTTTTTCGTATGAAATGTTATATCCCTTCAATCCCCAAATTTTCAGAAAATAGTCAAACCATTTTTACACCTCTTTATTATTCTATTACCGAATTTCTTGCCCTTCCTATACTGCTTACCAAAAACATCTCTAAAGACTTAAAAATAGTTGCTCCTGCTTCTCTAATGGATACCCCATTGGGGAATTACATTATTCAAAGGGGTCTTGATACATACTTCATTAAAAGTAATTCTCAAAGGTGGTTTTCCGATTTACAACAAAGCAATATATGCTTCTTGTGGTATCCCCACAATGTGTTTATCAACAAAGAACAATGGCTAAGTTATCATTTAGGTTTAAGTCCTATCAATGAACTTTTGAATAGAATAGATGATGAATATAGTGTTCTTTGGGAGGCTGTAACTTTTCAACACAACGACAGAACACCCATATCTGGAGAAAGGACTTTTTACTTATTAAAATCTCATTTTTATCCATCAACTTTTGACTTTAATCCGTTAGAAAATATATGTGACATTTCCTATGAGGAATTGGCTCTCGGGATTCTTAAAAGTTTAAATATACAAAATTCACTACTTGATGATAAACATCTTTTAGAACTGATTTCTTTTGAATATCCAATTAGAGAAAAATCTACAAATAATTTTTTTGATTGGGAAACAGAAAGTCAGGAGTTATTTACTAAGATTCAGGAACTCTGTTCACCAGATTTTGAAAAACTATTGTTCAAGTTAATACAAGAACTGCTTCCATTAAGATATTCATGGAAAAATTTCCGAAATCGTTTTCTTTCACTATTGCAAATCGTTATAAAGAATCAAAACAGCCCTATCGCTGAATACCTGCAAATAGTTTATAATAAAATTGCAACAGGTGAAGCCTTCCCAGCATGGAATAAATTTCTTGATTATTCACAGTCTCAAGGCTTATGTCAAAAGCAAAATAACTATATCCAAATTATATGGAAAGATTCACACTGGAAAAAATTAAAATCTTTAATATTATCTCGCCGACCTACAAATAACCATACATCAAAGTCTGAGTCCTCTGAAATCAGAAGATTAACATGGACTCCTAATTTTATCCTTTCACACAAAATTTCCAGAAAGTTCTATATGGAAGATGTAAACATTTTTGAAGAAGATTACACGCGTGCTTTCCATATAGAATGGAGCAAAGAAACGGATGTTTGCAGACCTTTCTTCTGGCATGTCCCTGGTTCACGAATAGGTATTGTTCTCTCCCATGGTTACCTGTCTGCACCTATGGAAATACGAGCATTAGCAGAATATCTGTACCGACAGGGATTTTCGGTATATGGTGTCCGACTTAAAGGGCATGGAACTTCACCCCTTGACCTAGCGTCTACCTCATGGGAGGAATGGTATGAATCACTAAATCGGGGTATATCTTGTATCCGTTCCCGATGTGAAAAGGTTTTCCTTTGCGGTTTTTCCGCAGGGGGGTGTCTTATCCTTTCTGCGTCTGCTAATAAGCAAGAGCAAATAGAAGGTGTTATTAGTATCTCTGCCCCGTTAAAGTTACAAAACTATGCCATACATCTCGTCCCTACCATTTCCACATTAAATTTAGTTCTGAAAAGGTTTGGTGGTAGTGGCTGGGAACTGATTGACCATCGCCCTGAAAATCCACAAATCAATTATCAGAAAAATTCCCTAAAAGCCTTGCAGCAACTTCGACTGCTTATGGAAAAAACAGAAGAACTTCTACCACGCGTAACTGTCCCTGCTCTTATTCTACAGGGCTCTAACGATACTACTGTGAATCCTGACAGTGCAAACATTATTTTTCAAATGATTAGTTCAGAACAAAAACGACTTATCTTTTTTAATCGTTCGCGTCATGGAATTTTAAATGGACCCGACTCCGAAGAAATCTTTGCCACAGTAAGCAATTTTATCAACGAAATTGCAAAAGAGAAAGTTTGTTAGCCTTTAAGGATTTCCCTCTTTTCCCATTAATAATACAACTTATGATGGTGTTTTGTTTATAATAGATTTATAGTAATTAGTCAACAACTGAAAATTGTTAGTATCTCATTATTTTCTAACAATTTGAATTATCTCCATTAAACATTTAAACATTAGCAAGTAAATGATGGAGGAAGAAAATGAATGAAATAAATAAAGGGATTAGCCCTTTTTATCCTGGACAGCCAGTCCCTATTGAATTATTTGTGGGTCGTCAGAAAGAGATTGATAAAATAGCAAGGGCAATCCGACAGGTAGAATTAGGAAAACCACAATCTATTTTTCTTACAGGAGAATATGGTATTGGCAAGAGTTCACTTGCTCGGTTTATGCGTTATTATGCGGAGAGAAAAAATCACATTTTTGGTATCCATGTTCTTTTAGGTGGTGCAAACTCTTTAGAAGATGTTGCTATTAAAACAGTGGAAGCATTATTTAACACTCCTGCGTATAGACCGACCCTTACAGAAAAATGCGTAATCTTCTATCAAAATATGTGGGGAGACAGGAACTCTTTGGAGTTCAGTTAAATTTTGAAGCATTGAGAGCAGATAGCCCTGATATTTCAAGGGGTTATTTACCTTTTTTACGCCAGATTTTGGAACGACTTAAAGAAGAACAGATAAAGGGGATTATGTTAATCCTTGATGAGATAAATGGAATCACATCCAATCCTGATTTTGCTCACTTTATCAAAGGGTTAGTGGATGAAAATGCTTTAAGCCCAGCCCCATTGCCATTGATGCTACTCCTATCAGGGGTAGAAGAGAGAAGGCGTGAGATGATACAAAATCATCAGCCCGTAGAACGGATTTTTGATATTGTTGAGATAAACCCTATGTCTAAATCCGAAATGCGAGATTTCTTTAATAAAGCCTTCCAATCTCAAAATATAGAAGTGACTGAGGGAGCCTTATCGCTTTTGTGCCACTATTCCGCAGGTTTTCCTAAAATTATGCACATTATCGGAGATGAAACTTTCTGGGCGAATCAAGACAATGTTATTGATAAGTATGATGCTCTGAAAGGAACTATTAGCGCTGCGGAGGATATTGGAAGAAAGTTTGTTGACCAGCAGGTTTTACGAACCTTGCGGAGTAAAGATTATCACTCTATCCTGGATAAGATGAGCAAAATGTCTTTTGATTTGTCATTCAGGAAAATAGACCTTGAAAGAGAACTATCAGATTCGGAAAAGAAAAAATGTAATAATTTTCTTCAAAAGATGAAAAGACTTGGAGTGTTGAGGTCAGGGGACACTCAGGGAGAATATATATTTAATAGCCGATTGGTAAGATTATATATCCTATTAAATTCTATCAAAAAGAATGCTGCCAAATAGAAATTTTCTTATTTCTACATTGTTTTTGAGTAACAGAATGATTCTATAGTGAGGGCAGATGGATTACTTTCTATTCAATTTTTTCTCTTAATATCTATTTACAGAATCTGACATTTAATTTTGTTTTCTCGTGTATAAAATAGTTTGTTTATTCCAATTATATAAGATACACTATATTCATATTACTTTGCTTTTAAAAATAAATTAAAGCATTTTATTCAAACAGGAGAGAAAGAAATGTTTGACTTTATGATGTCTGAGGAACAAATTAAACTTCGCAATGAAACGAGGGAATTTGTGAAATCCATTCCTCGGGAATTGATACTGGACATGGACGCAGAAAAAATACAATTTCCACGAGAGTTTCTACGCGAAGCAGGTAAAAGGAAACTATTAGGTATCCGTATCCCCAGAGAATATGGAGGGCGTGGATTGAAGTGGGTAGACGATATTATTGTAGGGGAAGAAGTTGGAGTTGCAAGTTATTCTCTGGCGTGTTTATGGGGTGTTGGCGGGGACATTGTAGCAGAGGCAATTTTTGAGTTTGGATGTGAAGAATTGAAAAAAGAGGTGGTCGTTCCGCTATTACAAGGTGAAGTATGTGCTGCGGAATGTTTGACTGAGCCTCGTGGAGGTTCAGACTTCTTCGGTGCAACCACAAAGGCACACAAAGTCGGCGGTGACTGGGTTATCACTGGTCAAAAGAGGTTTATTGTTGGTGCGGAAGGGGCAGATTGGTTTATGGTCTATGCGGTTACCAATCCTGAAGGACAGGAACACGAACGGCTCTCATGCTTCATGATTCCACGAACCAAAGGTGTCGAGACAAAATATATCTATGGTCTTATGGGTGTTCGTGGTGGTGGTGCTGGAAGGCTTGTTTTGAATGAGGTTAGAGTGCCTGAACGCTATGCTTTGAACGGTATCAATGGCGGCTTTGATGTGTTTGTCCGCAATATGATACCTGAACGATTAGGCACTTCTGCCATGACGATTGGCTCAGTCCGTCCTGCAATAGAAATTGCAACTCGCTACACATCACGGCGGAAAGCTTTTGGACAACCCATAGCCAACTTCCAGGCAGTCGGCTTCAAAGTAGCGGACAGTGTAATGCTACTTGACGCATCCAGAAGTTTGGTCTACGGCACAGCACGAGCAATTGATTCGGGGAAGGTTCATCATGGACGCATTCGACGCATGATTTCTGAAACGAAAAAGTTTGTAACCGAATCTGCATGGACTATTGCCAATAATTGTATGCAAGTGTTAGGCGGTATCGGCTACACAAATGTATACCCATTAGAACGCATTGTTAGAGACATCCGCTTGTCTATGATTTGGGTCGGCACAAATGAAATCATGGATTTGATTATCCAGCATGAATGGTATAAAGAGTGTCTCCGACCCGAATATGAATCTCAAAGCCGTAATGTAGAGATGGACGCACCTCATGCTGACCAAACAGAAGAAAAATTTCTCGAGTAAGGGAACTTTTTTAGCATTGCTTCTACAAACTAAATAAATGATATAGGGCTCAAAACTTTTGTTAAGATTGTAATTGCCTTCTTACAGCAACACATTAGTAACATTTCTTGATGGGGAATAATATTATAAACTTGTTATATTATATTTTATATATCTTTATAGTTGCAGTGGTTCCATTTCTTTGATGGCTGCGCGAATATCATGCAAGTCTTTGTCTGTAAGACGAACAGAACCAGCACGAGCATTTTCTTCAATTTGCTTTTCGTTTCTTGCACCTACCAGTGCAGTGGTAATACCAGGTTGATGAACTGTCCATGCTATAAATAATTGACCGAGTGTTATGCCATATCCTTCTGCAATGGGTTTTACTCTATCTAACATGTTCAGAATGCGTCTACGATTAACGGGTGAGAACATCGCGTTATCTCTGCGTAAATCACCATGCGGAAATTCTCTATCTAATGTTACTTTGCCTGTAAGTAATCCCTGAGCAATTGGACTATATGCAAGAACGGAAATTTGGTTCTCACGACAGAATGGCAAAAGTTCAGATTCGATATCCCGCTCTAATGCGTTGTATTTAGGTTGAGCACTTTCAATTCTACCTTTTCTTAAACAGGTCTCCATCATTTCTATTGTAAAATTACTGACACCGATATAGCGTATCTTTCCTTCCTTTTGCAATGTTAATAAAGCGTCCATTGTATCTTCCAGTTGGGTCGTTTTATCAGGCCAGTGACACTGGTAAAGGTCAATTACATCTATCTTCAAACGGCGTAGACTGTTCTCGCATTCTTTGCGGATTGAATCGGGACGAAGATTGCGATAAAGTTTTAGAGGATTTCCATTTCGGTCTACTGTATCAAAGAAAAATTCGCCTTCCTCTGTATCCCAGCGTAGTCCACATTTTGTAGCGATGACAAGTTTATCCCTTTTACCTTGAATTGCCTCACCAACTATTGTTTCACTATGCCCAAAGCCATATACCGGTGCAGTATCAATACAAGTTACGCCAAGGTCAATACCTCGTTGAATTGCTCTTCTTGCCTGGTCATCATCTGTTCCACCCCATTGCCAGCCACCAATTGCCCAGGAACCAAATGAGACCACAGGAACTTTAGTATTTGTTTTGCCAAGTGTTCGGTATTCCATAAGTGTATCCTTTTTAAATTTGCCATAATTTTTGACTTATCACATTATATTTATTTTTCTACATCGGGAAGAGAAAATTCAAATTAAGGTTGTAACAAATAAAAGAACAATTTTGTAAAAAATATAGAAAGGTGTGTATGATATTACTGAAACTTTTTTTGAAAAGTTGTGTCATAAAAGGAGAATAAATAGTGAGAGAAGTTCTTATGAGTTTGCCTTTACTTTTTGTAGTTATAACTATATTTTATTTGTCCCTTAAAGCCATTGGTCGTGTCTGGATTAATTATCGGGTTCGAGTAGCGCTTTTAGAGAGGCTAGAAGAATCTCCCGACCTGGTTGAGAAAGTTCCCCAGATTCGCGAATTATTTGAGTCCGAACATGATGAGATTAGTGAGAGCTTCCCTGTGGATTTTGTTGCCACAGGCGTGTTCCTTGTTATTTTTGGACTGATTTGTGTTATTTTCGATTTTCTGCTTGGGACAGGGCAAATTGCTGTGGGCGCTTATTGGGGAGGAGTTATATGTTCTGGGCTGGGATTTATCATCACACTTTTAGGACTATTTCTCCGTTTCCTATCCACTCCATTAAACATATAATTTCACTTTATTACAAAATGGAAATAGGGCAATCGTGCTAATAGTAGCCATAGAGAATGTATTTGTAAATTGTTTCCAATTTTGAAGTTAATGAACACAATTATATACAATTTTCAATGTAGTTTTTCTATTAATAACAATCATAAATAAGGAGTGGCTCTATGTGTGAAATAAGGTATTGGGTATTGTTGACGCCGATATTATGTTTTGGATGTGCCACAGGATTTGTGCCGGGTGCTCCAGAAGGTTGCATTGATGTAATTGCCCATCGTGGAGCAAGTGCTTATGCCCCTGAAAATACAATTGCTGCTTTCAAGAAAGCCATTGAATTAAAAGCACATTGGTTTGAACTTGATGTTCACCTTACAGCGGACAATAAGTTGGCTGTAATTCATGATAATGATTTAAAGAGGATTACAGGTGTTGAGGGGAAGGTAACAGAAAAAAAGTGGGATGAAATAAAAAAATTGGATGCAGGTTCCTGGTTCTCTCCTCAATATAAAGGTGAAAAAATTCCGTCACTAGAAGACGCTTTGAAAGTTGCCAGAGGTAAAATTGGCGTTTATATTGAAGTAAAAAGTAGTGATAATGATGACCCGATTATTCCTTTAATTGTTATGGCTCTCGCAGGTAAAGATAAAATGACACCGGAATTAAAAAAGCAATTGGAAGATGTAATCTACGGCACTAAATCTCGAAATATCACTTTAGCAAGAGAAACAATTAAAACAGTTCGTAAAATAAAAATGGAAAAGCAAGTTGTATTACAGACCTTTTCTCCGGTTATCTGCTTTGTGCTTATCAATGAAGCACCTGATTTGAGAACGGAATTTCTTGGTGAAGAACAGAAAGACCACCCAGAAATGTGGAACTATTATGTAATGTTCGGCAAACTCTTGAATGTAGCAGGTATGAATGTTAATAAAGACCATTTAACAAAAGAACGAATAGACCAATTTCATGCAGACGGGAAAACCGTAGCCGTATGGACGGTTGATGATGAAAATGAGATACGGAAATTTACAAATTGGGGTGTGGATAGCATAATTACAAATAAGCCCGATGTTGCACTTTCTATCCTTCAAGAGATGGGTAAATTGAAATAACAATTTTTATAATTTTCATATCCTAATAAGATTATAAAACACAAAAAATTACAAATTTTTGTTTTCATACTTCACTTATATAAAATGTAGTCGTTTGGATCGGTTAATCCTTTTCAAGAAAGGAGTTTTTCGTGAGTATTGAACTAAAACCATTAGGGTCTGAATACCGAGTTTGGCGATGGAAGATATTAACCTCCACTTATGTCGGGTATATCGGCTATTACCTGACGCGGAAGATATTTACGATATGTAAAACGACTATCGCTGCTGAATTAGGTTGGGAACTGAGCGATACAGCATACATCTGGGCAACATATCTATTCGCATATATGATAGGTCAATTTTTAAATAGTTTTCTAGGCAGAAAATGGGGACCGCGAGTCATTCTGCTCGGAGGTTTAGGGATTTCTATCGTCTGTAATACCATCTTTGGTTTTGCCAATTCGTTTGCTACTTTTATTGTATTCATGTTTATCAATGGATTGGCGCAGGCTTCAGGTTGGCCAGGTTGTATCGGTGGCATTTCACGATGGCTGAGAAGTAATGAACGAGGGACAATTATGGGTATATGGACCACGAACCATATCGTTGCAAACATTGTTTATAAATCAATAGGAGGTATGCTTTTAGGAGCGTATGGCTGGCGTTGGGCTTTCTTCGGGATGACTTTCTTAACGCTTTTTATCTGGGCTTTAATGCTATTCTGGCAAAAGGACCGTCCAGAAGATGTAGGATTAGAACCTATTATTGACAAGGAGAATGATTACGGACAGGCAATAAAAGCGTCTCAAGAAGACCATATCTCATTCTCAGAATATTTACGTGTAGCTTTCAATCCATTAATTTTTATTATGGGGGTCGCATATTTTGCTGTAAAGTTTTTGCGATATGCTCTGGATTCATGGCTTCCCTCTTTTTTGAATATTCAAGGTCTGCCTGTGGACCAGGCAAGTTATTACTCTATGATATTTGATATTACAGGTCTGGTGGGAACTATCTTTGCAGGATATATCCTTGACCACTGGTTCAAAGGAAATTGGGCAGCAGTTTGTTTCGTGTTTGGTGTAGGAACTATTCTGGGATATATTGCTGTAATTTATGCAGGAGTTAATCCAATCGTAATTGCGATTTGCTTTGGACTTGTCGGTTTCATGGTTTATGGACCGGATAGTTTACTTACAGGTGCAGCGGCAATAGCAGTGGCAGGCGAGGCTAATGGTGTCGCTGTTACTGGGATTATTAACGGCATCGGCAGTATAGGACCAGTGATTCAGGAATTGGTCATTGGGCAATTTATGAAAACCAGCGACCCCATGGTGGGCATTGCAAGAACAAATAGGCTTGGATTATTTATGAGTATTGCATTAGCACTGTCCACAGCATTCCTTACATGGTATTTATACCGTGTCCATAAAAATAATGAAGCAAAAAACAATTAGAAGTTTAGTGAACCCAAAAAATAAATATCTTATACCTGACTGAAAATTCATAAAAGACATGGTAAACCCTATTCTTATTTTTGCACCCAATTGGATTGGCGACGCAGTAATGGCTACGCCTTTATTCCGTGTAATAAAAAATCACTACCCTGATGTTCCTCTACATGTAGTTGCCAAAAAATCTATATGTGAACTACTTAACGGATTAACCTATATTGATGAATATTTTCCTTTACCCAATAAGCCATCCCAACAAATTCCATTCGCCATAAAATTGCGAAAAAATAATTACTCCATTAGTTTCATTTTGCCACATTCCTTCCGTTCAGCATTCCTATCCTTTCTGATTGGAGCACATATACGGATTGGCTATGATTGCAATTCTCGCCGTTTCTTGCTAACCCATGCCATATCTTTCAAACGAGATGAAAAAGGGAATCGTAAAATCCAATATATGACTTATGAATATCTGAAATTGTGCGAACCGTTAAACATTATGACTGACGACAAAGGATTAGAATTAGCAGTTCCTGTAGATGAAGAATTAGCATGGCGACAGGTGTTAGAAGCAGAAAACATTAAAGGACCGCTTGTGGGCATTGCTCCTGGTGCTTCATTCGGACCCAGTAAACGATGGGATATAGAACGCTTTGCAAAAGTGGCTACGGAATTGCATAAACGGTATCATGCTATTCCTATACTTATTACAGGACCCGACGAACAGGAACTCAAAGACAACTTTGAAAAATATTGCGAAACAAAGTTTTTAGACCCATCAAAAACAAATCATAGCCTTTCCCGACTAAAAGCCGTGATTAAAAGTCTGGATTTACTTATATGTAATGATAGTGGACCTCGTCATATTGCCATTGCGTTTGGGGTGCCAGTGATATGTATCATGGGACCGACAAAGCCAGAATACACAGAAAGCCCATGGGAACGAGGGATAGTCCTTCGTGTTCCCGTGGAATGTGGTCCATGTCAATTACCTGAGTGTCCAACCGACCATCGTTGTATGAAACTGATTACCCCTGAGATGGTCCTATCATATACAGAACAATACCTTCATCAAGCACAATCGAATAATAATTTTATAAACATTTGAAAAATAAAATTTCATTTTTAATTTTTTAAATAATTTACCGCAGAAAAAAATTATCATTTCAATAAGGTCTATCATTTAAGAAAGACCATTACCATTTGAAAATGATTCTTTACCGTATAGGACGAATTTACCATTCAGGTGAGGTTTATTAAAATATTATATCTTTATAATTTTTTATCATTTGATTAAACTGATTAATTACTGTCTGATAAAAACAAGGCAATTCTTCCATAATTTCGACAATGATATGGTTTGACAAAAATAAGGAATAATAATGTTTCTATCCACAATAAATTGTGCAGGAAAATCATCAAATAAAATTAATAAACAAATAATGAAGGGACTAATATCCAATGAACTACTGAAACACCTGGCTCTTGTGACTCTAAGCAAACAACACCACCTTTCTGAAATGCTATTATCTCTTTATTTTCGTTTTCGCACAGCAATAGACCTGCTAACCGTGATAAATGAGGTAAATGTCCCACAAGCATAATGCTTTGTTCTAATGACTTCTGAATCAATTTTATGGTCTTTTTTATTGGTTCATTGGGTTCTAATTCCTTATACTCATTTATTGAACTTGCTTCAATTCCTAAACATGAAGATAATATTTCTGCTGTCTCACGGGCACGCAGTTTTGGACTATGCCAGATAACATCAACTTTGCAATTATGTTCTTGCAAAAACTTGCCCATTGTTTGAACTGTTTCTATACCCTTTTCTGTAAGAGGTCGAGATGAATTTGTTTCTTTATCAATTGCTTCTCCATGTTGAACAAGATAAATAAATTTGCTATCCATTTCTAATTGCCTTTTTATATTTTCAATTACTTTTGCCCACTAAAAAATATATAACAAATCCATTATACAAATATGTTATATTATAGATAAGATTAAAAGAAAATTTTTTTATAATTAGTGTAAAATTAAGTGCTCTCCATGTATAGATATGGCTATTATATAAAGCACAATAATATTTAGTAACTCTAAAGTTGAAATATAAATTTTCGCGTATAAAGTATAGGGACAAATGATACCCAATCCATTAATAGAAATATTTGAAGATTTGAATCTTGTAGAAAAAATTAAAAAGCGATTGTCCTACCTATTCCAAATTGCAGAGTTGGAAAATTCAAGAGCAGGCAAAACTGGGATGGAAGTTGGTTCAGTTCGCGAGAAAATAATAGTAGCATTGCTTATATATAAATTTGGGGAGATAAATGTAGAAACTAAAATTCCTATTACCATGCCAGAAGTAGATGCTAAATTATTTGGTAATCCAATATCAATAAAAACAATTACAGGAAAAAGTATTAGTGGGGTAAAACTTATTTGGACCGTTGACGCTCAGAAAGCAAAAGAGTTTCAAGATAATTACTATCCGCATTATGATATTTTACTTATCCAGATTAATTGGGGTGGTATGGGAGGATTTTATTACATTCCATTAAAGGTTCAAATGGACCTTTTTGATAAAATAGGTAAAGAAAAATATATTAAGATTCCAAAACCAGGAACAAATCCCAGAGGTGTTGAATTTACTAAAGAAGCATTATCAGATTTAATTAAAGATAATATGACCAGAAAAATCCCAATAAATTGGCAAAAAGTGAAGATTGAATTTGACCCATATAAAAGGTGGGTTGAACTGTGGAGTGATGATTAAATGGAAAATAAGTGCAAAAAGAATGGAACAAAAACAAGTGCCTTTGGTTCTCCAGGAAGAATTAATCATGATTCTACTACTTTTTATTCAAGTAGGCTATATGAAGAATTACCGAAAGAAAAAATGGTGGAATATGAAGAAAATTCAATACCTTCTCAGTATTTGAATAAAATCTTTTATAGTTCCAGTGAGAAAATGGAAGAGTTGCCAGACAATAGTGTCCACTTAATGGTTACTTCACCTCCGTATAATGTGGGAAAAGAGTATGATGAAAACCTTACCTTAAATGAATACAGGACATTTCTGAAAAGAGTTTGGAGTGAAGTTAAAAGGGTTCTTGTTCCCGGTGGTAGGGCTTGCATAAATATTGCTAACCTTGGGAGGAAGCCATATATTCCTCTTCATGCTTTTATCGTTGAAGATATGCTTGATTTAGGATTTTTGATGAGAGGCGAAATTATCTGGAATAAGGCGTCAAGCGGTAGCCCTTCTACTGCATGGGGGAGTTGGCTTTCTGCAAAAAATCCAACATTGAGAGATATTCATGAGTATATTTTAGTCTTTTCTAAAGGTATGTTTTCGAGAGAAAACCTTGGTAGAAAAAGCACAATTTCAAAAGAGGAATTTCTTGAATTCACGAAAAGTGTATGGACCTTTTCCGCTGAACCTGCCACAAAAGTAGGTCATCCCGCACCTTTTCCTGTCGAATTACCATATAGATTGATTCAACTTTATACCTTTGAAGGTGAAGTGATATTAGACCCATTTATAGGAAGTGGACAGACGGCTATCTCTGCATTAAAGACAAACCGACACTACATCGGATATGAGATAAATAGAGATTATATAAGATTGGCAGAAAAAAGGATTAAGGAATTTTCTATAAAGTTCAACACTCCACAGTTGTTTGAATTCAAATAGCAAATTGCAATGAAATGGCAATAGATTAAAGATTATGAACAGGTTTAATCACTTGCATACACCTCCGAAGAAAACCATAAAATAGATGTAAACAATTTTAGAAAACAATATTATAGAAAATTATTTCTAATCTATTTTGGGATTACTATACATCATATTATCATTATCATTATCATTATCATTATCATTTACAGCCGCAGTGAGATGTCACCGAGGTCCTGTATTTTTAGGATGGTTTACGCTATTTTGAGGTAATGTGAGTAGATGAAAGACCTTTTCTACCAATGTATCTAATGGAAATGGCTTTTTTAAGAAATCGTCAAATCCATATTCTCTTAACTTTCCGATTTCTTCCTCTTCCAGTAGTCCCGAAATTCCAATGACACGGGCATGCTGTGTTTCTTCTCGACTTTTTAATCGTTCACATACCTTGCGACCATCAATATCAGATAAGTGAATATCCATAATTACCAGATTGGGATTATGTTCCACAATCATAGCACCTGCGTCAAACCCGGTAGAGGCTGTTAATATAATAAGTTCTCTGTCCTTGTTTATATTCCGGGTAATAGCATCTGGGATAATATCCAGATAGAAAGGGTCGTCATCTACAATCAATATTTTCATTTCGTTGGATTCAAGTCGGTCCAATGGAATACCGTGTGCAATCATAAATTTACGCAGGCTCTCATAGGGAATGCGTCTATCCCCACCGGGTCCTAGACGATACCCTTCAATTTGTCCCATATCAAACCACCGCGACACTGTATCTGAGGAAACTCCACAAATGTCGGCTACCTCACCTGTAGTAAATACTCGCCCTCTCATTGCCCTAACTCCATTTTTATATTTTGTTCATACCAGTTTATTGAACACATTCTAAATTATTTATCTCCACTATTAATTATAACTTAATTTTTTAAATAAAAATAAAGTTTTTTATAAACTTTTAACAAACATAGCAGATAAATCATTTATTCAAATTTACCAATTTTGACACACATAAAAGTCCCATTTACACAAATGGTTTTTGTCTACGCGTAAAGTAGACAGATTTAAAATTCTTTTTTGAGCCTCTCTTTTTGATACAATATTTTAAGACACATAAAATACCATGAAATCTAAAATGATACCCAAAGAACTTATAAATATAAAGGCACCCTCACAGGGAAAACCAGCACATTCCCGAAAACATGGGACAGTTCTTATCATTGGTCCGAATACACATTATCTACAAGCAGTTGCAAAATTTATAGAAGGCTGGGGTCATTCAGTTCTCACTTGCACTGTTTCTGAAGAGATATTATCATGCTCCGATAGAACAGTATATGATGCTATTCTACTTGACCTTTCCATAGAATATAAGGGCAACATCAGTCTGGTTTCGTTCCTTAAACAGAAGTTTCCATCCTCAAAATTAATACTTCTTTACGAAATAGAACAAATTGACGAAGCACTTGAAGGGATTCGTATGGGAGCCTATTTTTATTTGCCCAAGAAGTGTGACCCAAGCGATGTTGCTTCTTTAGTTCATAAAGCCATATTGGAACGGTATCGTGAACTTGTTCAAGAATCCGGATTTGAACAGACACTGTTTGAAGAATTGTCAGGCAATAATCCACAGATGCGGAAAATAGTGGAGATTATTAGAAAAGTTGCACCCACAGATAGCACTGTTTTAATTGTAGGTGAAAGTGGCGTTGGAAAAGAAGTTGTTGCACAGATTCTACATCGGCTCAGTCCGAGACAGGACAAACCTTTTATTGCTATTAATTGTTCTGCCTTGCCTGAAAATTTACTCGAGAGTGAACTGTTTGGACATGTCCAGGGTGCTTTTACAGGTGCAGAAAGAGATAAGCGTGGGTTGTTCGCAGAAGCAGATGGTGGAACGGTCTTCTTAGATGAAATTGCAGACATGTCATTATCAAATCAGGCAAAACTCCTTCGTGTATTGCAAAACGGCGAAATTCGTCCGTTGGGCTCGAATACAATACAAAGGGTAAATGTCCGTATCATTTCCGCTACAAACAAAAATTTGCAAGATGCTGTAGAAAACCGAACTTTCCGCGATGATTTGTTCTACCGCCTGAATGTAATTCAGATAAGAATACCACCTCTACGAGAACGAATTGACGCGCTTTCAACGCTGATTCAGCATTTTATTGCACGATACAATCACCGTTTTGGAAAAAATATTCAGGGAATAGACAATAATGCACTTGTTGTGTTGAGAAGTTATCCTTATCCGGGGAATGTCCGAGAATTGGAAAGTATCATTGCCCACGCAGTTATTATGGCAGAGGATTCGATGATTCATCTTCAAGACTTACCTGAAAATGTTCAGCAGGAAAAGTTGCGAATACTTGCCCTGCCCAATGAGAAGAATAACGGCTTGTTACAACTCGCAGAAGTGGAAGCAGCTCATATTCGTCATATACTTGAAAAGGTAAACTACAATCAATCAGAGGCAGCAAAGATTTTGGGCATATCTCGTTCTACCCTTTGGCGTAAGATGAAAGAATATAACATTCCCATTAATAAATAATAGGGACAATTTAACATTATTATGTAAATGCTTTCTAAATAATAATTATGTATTGCGTGGGTATATCGCCATACGCCCCTACATTGTAAAAGACTGCATATTGTATTTAACAAAAACTTAAAGTTTTTATATAAACTTTTTACGGACAACAGTAAAGCCACATATAGATTTTTTACTGCTTTTTGTGTCAAATAAATTACTTTTTCAGAGGCTTTCATAAAATATAATTTTTTGTCAGCATTCTATAATTATAAATTTGCTACCCTGGCAAATGAATTACATTACTGATTTTTGTTTGTATTCTCTTCCGTAGGTTCAACCGGCTGGATAGGCTTCTCTGCTGTTTCATCTGGAAGTGGTTGAGATGAAGTCACTGCAGGCTCATTTGACTGGATAGGTTTTTCGATTGCTTCTTCTGGAGACGATTGAGGTAAAGTTACTACTGACTCATCTGGCTGAGTTGGTTTCTCTGTTGTTTCATCCTCAGGGGGAGTATGCGGCAGAGCCACCACAGGTTCATCATTAGAATAATCATATTCTATTTTCAAATTAGACTTTTCAATAATACCTTTTACATCGTTCATAAATGATTCTGGGGTTCGATATGCCTTTCTGAGTAGTACTTTTTGTTTCCCTTTACTCTTCTCACCTTCAAGCAATTGAGGCAATTCTGAAAGGTCTACCTTATGTCCGCCCATAAATACACTTCCGTTATTTCCAACCGAAATTCGTATTTCTGATTTTTTGTCAGGATACGCTTGTTCATGAAGTCTACCAAAAGTGCTACGCGATTCATACCGCATATCCTCAGAGATTTTGTCCTCTGCACGGGTAAGCATTTCTGCCTCGGGATGGGTAAATTCATCTACAATCGTTATAGTAATGAAGATTAGCAAATTATCATTTCCAGTTGTTCGCGATGGGTTACGAAATATCTTTCCGAGAAGTGGTATATCTCCGAGTAACGGAGTTTTTGTTACAAGTCTTGCACTTCTACTTCTCCGTAAACCACCTAAAACCACAGTTTCGCCACTATGCACACGAAGTTGTGTCTCTGCATGACGAAGCGTCTTTTCTGGAACAGTAGAGGTCTGGTCGTAGGCTTTTATCTCTCGCATCGTGTAAGAACTATCTTCTGCACTAATATCGAGCAAAATATTGTTCTCTTCCGTAATACGCGGAACAACTGATAAAATTGTGCCAACATCAACAAACTCAACACGGTTATATCCTCCTCCATAATATCCGCCATAATAACCGCCATAGTAAGGATTGTTGTAATAAGGATTTGTTCCTGATTCGCTTCCGGATTGGTAATAATATGAGGGTGTATAACCTGCTGTTCCTGAAATATAAGGAACACGGGTCGCATTTTCAAAAATGGCTTCTTCTCCATCTTGAACCACGACACGAGGCGAGGAAAGAATAGTTGCCTTGTCTTGACTGTCGAGATAGTTTAAAGCAACAGCAAGTCTGTTCCCTAAAAATTGGTCAATAACAGGTTTCCCTTGAATCGTCTGAAGTTGAGGTCGTGTAATATTTCCACTACTATCCAGAGTCAACCCTCCGTAACGGGGAATTGTTGAAGGCACCTGTCCTATACTCATGGACTCACCACTTCCCGGAGCAGTTGCAATATCTTTAACACCGGAGCCGCCATGAATAACAATTGGAACATTTCCAGAGGTGCCGTAATACGACCAGTTGATACCTAATGAGCGTTCTAGTTTTGTATTCATCTCTACAATGAATGCTTCAATTAACACTTGTTTACGTTTGATATCCCATGTCTTGATTAACTCATCAATTTCTTGGATACGACTGGGTAGAGCCGTTACTGTAATCTGATGTGTCATTTCATTTACAACAATTTCACCCATATCAGTAGGAACAAGATTTTCAAGTTGGTCTGCAATAAAATCAATATCAGCATACTTGATTATCCATGTCCGCGTTTCAAGTCTTATATCCAGTGTATTAATAAACTCTTCAATGCGGTCTAAGCGTGATGGTAAATCTGTTACAACAATGGCATTTGTCCTTGTGTCAACTTGAACCACACCTCGTTGAGAAATCATGGACTCTAACGATTCGGCTATATTTTCCACATCCACATACTGAGAAGTAAAAGTCCTCGTCTCCATCGGGATATCAAGTTGAGTAACAACATCTTCCATTTTCTCCAATATAGATGGTGTATCCCACACGAAGATTTGACTGCTCCGTGTGTCTACCAAAAGGCTACCATTTGGCGATAGCATAGAAGATAAAACTGATTCCACATCAGATACTTCTGCATGTTTAACAATAAAATCTCTCTTTTCCAGAGGTATATCTAATTCCTCAACCGTTTTTTTCATCTGATTCAGATTATCTTCAATATCCCAGACATAGATAATTCCTGTCCTTGTATCTGTAATCATTTTTCCTATGCCCGAAAGAAGGGATGACACAATGGCTTCCATGTATGATATATCTGCATATTTAATTTTAAATTCACACGGTTTCAAATCTCCAAAGGTCTTTATTAACCACTCTTCTTTCGTAAAAACACGCAGAAAATTTGTATCTTTGTCAAACTCGTAAAATATATCATGAAACTTTAAAACTTCTAATGCTTCCTTAGGTTTTTTTTCTACAAGCCAGAAACTCATCTGTATCTCTTTTGCCTGTTCAGAAACAATAATGTTCCAGTTTGTAGCCAGGTGAATGGCTTCTAAAAATTCTCCAACTGACATTGGACCTGGCAAGGTAAGCGGCTCTCCGACATCTGGTACATCAGCATATTCCAGTTTTCTACTAAATAAAATATCAAAGAAACCCGGGGCTGCTGCTCCTTGTTGTGTAGTAATCCCAGCCCCTTGACCAATAGTAGATAGTAAACCTTTTAAACCTGGAGCAGAGGTTCCTGCTCCCGTCGTTTGTCCTCCACCCGAAACCATAGATGGCAAGCGTGGTCCCGGTGGAACAGGAGCACCAGGAACACCCGCAGTCCCTGTCGTTGTTGCGGTAGGGGTAGTAGTTGTTGGCGTCTTTGCACCTTCTGATTTACCAGTAGTTCGAGTTATGGTTCTTGTTCCTGATGGCTTTTCACTTTTGGATTCTGCTCCTTCTTTCGGTTTTTCTTCCTTTGGCTTTTCTTCCTTTGGCTTTGCTTCAGGCTTCTTCTCAGTTGCCGCTGGCTCTTTAGTCTGACTTGTGCTTCTGCCCCTTAAAGAAGTCCCCTGACCCAAACTATCTCTACCATAAGTAGAATTTTGGTCATCAAGTCTAAACCTTGTTGATTGACCACGCACAGAAGAAGAACTTCTTGAAGTACCAGTTGAAGGACGAGTTACGGGACTTGTCGGTGATTGCTGTGAGAATGAATAAGGAATAGGAACAAGAAATAAAAATATAAGACCACAGAGAATAATTTGTTTTAAAAAAATATACCAATTAGTCTTTTTATTGCCATATAGAGTTTTCATTGACTCATCAAAAATCCTATTTGCACTCATTGTTGAGAACCTTGATTTTTTTCTGTTTTTTTATTTCGCTATGTATGATACACAGAGTAAACATAGATACACAAGATACATTATTCTCTATTCATGGTGTAAGGAATTTCTTGTTTCCCTTCTTCCCAATAATAAACAAGTGTTACTGTGTTACGGTCGAAGGATTGAACTTTGCAATTTTTAATAACAGTATCACCAACACCAACTAATTTTCCACGCGGTTCTTCTGGTGTAAATATCTTTATCTTTTGTCCAATCTGCTGTCGGGAAGCCTTAATCCCTTGTAGTAATTGAGCCACATCTGGTTTTTTTGGTGGAGGTGGAGGCGGCGGAGGAGGCGGCGGAGGAGGCGGGACTAAAGGTTTCCATAATTCTCCTCTATCTATAATTTTTTTACCCCATTCATCAATAATATCTATATTAGAAGATTCATACATCCGACTCGTGGAAGGCACTGCTTCCAAATCTCTACTAAGGGTTTCTCTCCGTACTGTGGTCGGGTCAAATAAAAAAATCAGGATTATCTGAGATATGACAAAAAGGATAAGAATTCCTAATATGCATTCAAACCAAAACCATATCCTTTCCGAGTCTATAGATTTCATTATCCTACTTTCACTAATTTTCCATTATAAATGTATATTTTACTTCCATTTCCTTGAATAACTAAATGTGGTATTCGTACCCGTAATCGCTCCTGCTTTGAATCTGGCAAAGACATACTTAATTTATAATGGTAAATCTTACCATCATTTTTCAAGACTTCTTTGCCATCAAAACGGATATTATCAGGTGAAGATACCTGTATATAACCATTGGCTTTCGTTCCTATTTCAATTTCAAGAGTCCATTTATCTCCTGGTGAAAAGGAACGAACATACGATAGTTCCATCGTGTCTTGTGTCGCTTCTGCTATGAGACAATTCACTTTTTTTTGTGCGTCCTCCTGAACCTGCAATACACCACCTACACAGTTCCAATCCACCGGGTCAAGACTTAAATTAATCATAGATGAATACTCAGAACCTTCTACTGGCATACCTGCTGTAATAATCCGGGTTATATCCATATCCGCACTTACCTTTTCTTCTAATGGATGTCGTCTTAAATCAATGTTATCAATTCGCAATGATTGTGGACTACTTTGAAGTCGTTGTAAGAACTGTATCATTGAAGAAAAAGTTGAAGGTGGTAATTTCACATTTATGGTGTATTCTCGGTAGTTTTTATCTGTTGTTCTTAAAATTCCCTGTTGCAGAGATGGAATTTCAACCAGAGCCCCTGTGTCTGTTAATGTTTTTATTGGAATTCCTTCTTCATTTAACTCCGGCGGATACTTCTGGGCGAGGCGATACAATTCTTGACGCAGTCTATCATGAATTTCTGCCTCTGTCCATTTGCTTGAATGTTGACGAGCCACCTGAGCATATTCCGATTCTACACTCTGTTTCAAAGCCAACTGGTGGGTATAATTGATGAGGTCTTCCTGTAAACGGTCGAGAGTATTCTCTAATTCACTGATGTATCCCATAGTAGAACGATATATCAGATTAAGCAAAAAGAGAATCCCTACAACCAGAACAGCAAGGATAAGCCTCCGTTCTCGAAGTGAAAATCTTTTCCAATAATTATGGATTTGAAGTAGTATCTGAACCACTTACTTCTTCCTCTTCAATAAAGGGTATGGATATCTGATAATCAAAAATTATTTCATTCTGCTCACGCGTCTGCTGTTCATAAACGCTTCTTGCCTGTTGAAAAGCATTTAAAGCACTGGCTGTTGCCTGCCGTCTTAAATTTTCAGCGAAAGTATGGATAATGTCTATTGTTTTGGCTCTGCCCCAAATATTAATTCCTTCCAATCGCCGATAACTAACCATATTTATATTCAATCGCGGAGGTGCTGCCTCAGTAATTCGTGCAAGATAATCTAGGACAGAACCACTTTTTGCAACTTCTCGCCGTAAGATTTGAAGTTGCTGTCGTTTCTCTGCCACGCCGCGTGCATTAGGTTCTAATTCTGCGACTTGCTGTTCTAATTCACGAACTAATTGCTGCCGCTGATGCACACTCTCCACAAACAGGCATATCAGTGCTAATATTAAAAGTAAAATCAACACTGCACATCGCTTGATATGTGTAGCAAGTTGTCGAACTTTATGAGTTTCAAGCAACTTTTCAGGTAAAAGATTTAACGAAAATGGTTCGCCTTGCGATAAGGATATTCCTATCCCAAATAATGGCACAGAAATAGGAGGTTTAATTGCTTCTGCTGTTTGAACATCCTTGAAATCATTCAAAGAAATAAAAGCACAGGGAATATCCAGAAACTTTTCTAAATCATCTTTTAATTTCGCGTTTACATTAAAATCGGAACTAATGTAAATAGTATCAATATCAATTTCTGTCTCTGTCTCTCGTTGATAAGTATTTAAGGAAGTCCTTATTTCTCTTAGAATTTCATGTGTTAAATCAGTGGATATTTCCTCTTGACCTTTTTCTGGACTTTGTGCTGGTTCTACTGTTTCCAGAGAGGTACGGAACGGGTCTAATACCGTCTCAATCTCCGGAGGTTCAGGCTGCATAGGTTTTGGACTAATTGCATTTGCAGTAGTTTCGCCAACTTCCCAGGTAGTTCGCACACCTCTTGAAAATTGCAAAGTATTATTGTTAAAAATAGCAACTTCGATACCCCCAAGTGCCAGATGAACAAAGCCGATATATCCTGTTCGCTTCGTTTTTGCCTTTATAATTTCGGACATAGTATTCACGATTAAGCCTGTGCTTACCAGAATACCTGAGGGTTCCCATCCCATTTCTTGCAAGGCATTAATCTTTTCCTGTATCAGGTCACGATGTGCTATGGCTACAAAAACTCTACTCTCAGAATTAGGCAGTTTCTCTAATATACATTGAGATACCTGAATCTCCTCCAATGAATATGGGACAAATTCTTCTGCGCTTAATGCAACCATATTCTTAATCTCGTTTATATCGTGAGAAGGCAGGGTAATTATGCGAGAGGTAATCTCATGTCTGGGTAGAACAAAATAGCACGGTTCGTTTAGCCATTTCTTTTCTCTCGCTTTTTGTTTCAGTTGAGAAAGAGACACTTGAGAAGAGGAATTCAGGTCAAAGTTCGTTTCAAAATCCAGCACTTCCCAACCTTTTCGGGTTTTATGTATCCGAAGCAGTGTGTAATATTCCCCTTCGACGGTTATCAGGTTGTATTTATTTCCTTTATAATCCAAAAGTCTCCTCCTGCCAACGAATTAAGTTTGCATTAGAACCTTCAATATACACAACGGCTGTGCATGCCATCCTTATTCTACCATTTCTCAATGTTGCATATCCTTTTATCCGATAGCATGTCGAAGTAAATATACAATACTGTTTAATGACATCCACAGGGTCTCCTGAGAGTCCTGTTTTATCCATTAGTTCCTCGACATTCTTAAAACCTTTGTCATCACTTGTCCCGAGTTCGCCATCAGCACCTGCCCTGTAGCCCAGAATTGTTCCAATGGCACGGTCGCTCAACTTTGGAATACATCTCAATACTTGTTCAGAAGCAGTATTCAAGTTAATCTTGCCACAACCGTGAACAGTAAACATATCTTTAAGGGCAGGATTACGCTTTGTGCCGAACCAGTCATCATCTTTCACACCCCTTAAATAACGCAACTCCTCTTCTACCTGGAATGGGGATATACCCTCATCCTGATGAACTGCCTCTGTCCTTCGTTTAACAATCTGACGAATCACACTCCGATTAATTCCCTTAACCTCTTCAAGAACCTCTTTTGAAGTAGAATTTAAATTTATTTTACTTTCCTCATCTGTAATCGCATAAAATACATCGTCTTCACTCTGGTCGCCGGTCCAGTCTAACATTTTTAGGTCTTTTATTAAACTTCTGGGTCGTGCCCAAAGTTGACCAAGATGGGTCCCCCCCATGCCTTCTGGTGTTGCTGCATCTACTACCGCTTTGTTCCGCAATTCGAGGATACCCCGTTGAACAGCAGCATGTGCTAATAAACGAGCCTCGCTCACATCTAAACTATAAGCAGCGGCTCGGCGGTCTAACATTACACGCCTGCCAAAGCCCAATATCACAAAACTTAGCAAAGTAATCATCCAGAGGACGGATACGAGAATAAAACCTTTCTTCATAACTCATCCTTTAGCAATTTCTGGATTTGTTTATCAGTTAGATGTGCCGATGGTGCTCGAATAGGAAAGGTCTCCTTAAATTCCATTTTCCCATCAGGTTGGTCAGGATCATAAAGAACCATTTTAATCTCAATCCCTTGCGGTAGCCACCAACAAAGTTTATGCTTTTGTGCATAAACAGGTTCAACAGGTTTGGGCGGCTCTTTCGGGTTCCGTTTATCATCATAAGGGACCCAGATATATGCTATTTCAAACCCTCTTACATCCCCTACAAGGGTAATCTTTTTCTTCTTTGTTATTTTCACACGCGAACGGTCTATTTCACGATTGGCAGGTGGCATTTTGGGTAATGCTGTTTCAACCAATGCCTCTTCTCGCTCCAATCGTTTCTGCCCTCGATTATATTTATACTCAATCCGCATAAGATGACCCCCTTCGCCTGTATCTTTGTTGAATGGCTCGGTAATCGAGAATAAGGTCATTTGTTGGTCATCACCTTCAAACAGATGTCCCGCTGAAGCAATAAGATTATTTATATCACGAGATATCAAACTCATGACCAGACGAGCGTCCTGTTGTGGATTGACACCTGATTCTAATCGTTTCCATGTCAGAATTGAGGAGTGGAATAGAATATATACAGAAGAAAGGACAATGCTCAACAGAGTAGTAGCGACCAGAAGTTCCATTAGAGTAAATCCATATCTATATTTGCAAGGATAATACATATTTGTCATCGCTGCGACTCTTCGGGTGTCCATAATTTCTCCGGTTGAAACGAGTTTTGGGCATGCACCTCAAATTTCATGCCTGCCCTTTGCCATCGTATCCAGATGTCTACCTTCGCTATATAATCGTGAAACATTTTTATCAAATTCTCACGAAGTTCAGGAGGTATTTCAGGGGGCAATTCTGGTTTAGGTATCGAGATTCTACTAATTTTCCACTCATAAGAAAATCGGTCATTCGGCTCTGGAAAAGACCCTGATTTTTCTGTCTCTTCATATTGCGGTTGAAGTTCAATTTCAGAATTTATCTGCTCTAATAAAAATCTTGCTGTGGTATAGTCATTAGCCTGTCCCCTGGTCAATATGGCTTGCCGTAAGGCAGATTGAAAAGTTAAGCCTGCAATACTTAGCAGTGCCATAGAAAATACGGCTTCAAATAAAATATAACCCACGGTTGAATAAACTCGCTTCATTTAATCTCAAATCTCCCTAATGCACCTGACCATTTGATTAAAATTTGCCGTTGTCCCCGGATTTGCGATTGTAATTCAATTTGTCCCGGGTCAGAAGCACCATTCGGATAGCATGAGATATAACGCAAACCTGTTTTTCTGTCCCTACCCGCAGTGATGCGTGAAATATTTAGCGTTTCAGGTATATTCATAGCACCACCACCATCTGCCTCAGCCACAGGCTCAAATTCTTTATCCCCTTCTAATGTCTGACTCTTTAATCGAAGTAGCCGAAACTCACCTTTTTCATCATCAATAGTTACTCGAAACTCTCGCGATTCTGCTATGGCTTTTTCCTGAGCATAGCGAATGATTGAGGTTATATCCTGAGTGGTATTTCTTATCCGCAGAGAATACATCGTGCGATTGTAAATTGGGATAACCATACCTGTCAAAATAGAAATAATCGCCACCACCACTACTAATTCAAGAAGGGTGAATCCATACGCTATCTCTTTTTTGTAATCTGGAATAATCACACGCTTTTAATTCAATAAATATCTAATCAGTTTGATGTAAGACTTGTTTTTGACGAACTTGTAACATCATCTTCATTCCCGGGCACACCATCAGGACCTGCGGAAAATATCTGATAATCCGCCTTTAATGGGTCTGTTGCAGGCTTATATATATACGGATTACCCCATGGGTCAGGACGAATCTCACGGACATACCGACGCTCACCACTTACAAGGTCTTCCAGTGTCGCTGGATACTTATCATTGTGGTCTAACGCATACAAATCAACTGCATTGCTATATGTGGCTATATCCCCTTTGGCTGCACGGATTTGCGTTTCACGCACCCTACCACCATAGTTCATAACCACCATGCCAGCAAGGATGCCAATAATAATTGTTACAAGGATAAGTTCAATTAGTGTAAAACCTGAATTTCGAGTCTTCATACTAAAACCCTTCTTATTTATAAGTTATTCTATTCCATTGCTATATTATAACGAAAATAATAGTTTTATTTGAGGACAATAGAATCCTTTCGCAATTAATTTAAAAAATGAAATATAATACAAAAGGATGTATACCTTTATATTTTATAATAACATTCAACTCAAAAATTAGAAGGTTGTATTTCTATGGCTACTATCCCTGAATATCGCACAAATCATATAGAAAAATCTTATGAAATTGCCCGTGAAGTTTTTTCAACTTTCAAAATTGATACCAATGAAGTCCTAAAAAAATTGGCAAATATCCCTGTATCCTTACATTGCTGGCAGGGAGATGATGTTAAAGGTTTTGAACATATTGAATCTACTTCCAGTGGAGGAATACAAGCAACAGGAAATTACCCCGGCAGAGCAAGAAACGCAGACGAATTAAGGCAGGACATAGAAAAAGCAATGTCGCTTATCCCCGGTAAACATCGTATCAACTTGCATGCTATATATGCAGAAACACAGGGCAAAACGGTAGAACGCGATTCTTTAACGCCAGAATATTTTTCACGCTGGGCAGATTGGGCAAAGGAAAAGGGATTGGGCGTGGACTTCAATCCAACCTGCTTCGCACATCCATTAGCAGACTCTGGGTTCACTTTATCTCATCAAGACCAGGCTATTCGTAAATTCTGGATACGCCATTGTATTGCCTGCCGTGAAATCGGAGCCTATTTCGGCAAAACCCTTGGGAAAACCTGCGTCACCAACATCTGGATACCGGACGGCTATAAAGATATTCCTGCTGATAGATTAGCACCTCGCCAACGATTAAAGGAATCATTGGACGAGATTTTTGCTGTGAATATAGACGAAACACTGAATAAAGATTCCATAGAAAGCAAACTGTTCGGGATTGGTTCGGAATGCTATGTTGTAGGTTCTCACGAATTTTACATGGGCTATGCTGTGCAAAAGAAGAAAGTCCTCTGCCTGGACATGGGACATTTCCATCCTACCGAATCAATAGCAGACAAACTTTCTGCTGTTTTGCTATATATCCCTGAAGTCTTGCTGCACATTAGCAGAGGAGTTCGCTGGGATAGCGACCATGTGGTTATCATGAACGACGATGTCAATGCCCTTATGGAAGAAGTTGTCCGCCATAATCTATTTAGCCGTGTATACATCGGACTTGATTTCTTCGACGCAAGTATCAACCGCATTTCTGCATGGGTGATAGGCACACGCTCTGTATTAAGGGCACTCCTAAAAGCATTATTAGAACCAACAAATATACTTAAAGAACTGGAAAATCAGACCGATTATTCAGGAAGACTCATGCTTTTAGAAGAAACAAAAAATCTACCGTGGTCTGCTGTCTGGGACTACTATTGCTTGAAAAACAATGTCCCTATCGGTCCTAATTGGTTCAATGAAATCAAAAAATACGAACAAGCCGTCCTCTCCCAAAGAAACCGTTAAAAAGAATACTTTTCCTATTGCTTCTTGCAGATAAAATGCGAATTTTTGATATATAGGCTATGTTTGTTTCTGCATGATTATTAGATATTTGAACCCGCGAAGATAGAAATTATATTGCTTCGCCCTCTTATGCCATAAGAGAGTGTTCGATGTCTGGTTATGCCTTGTTACAACAATTATACCAACAGGCTTAAAATATTTTTCCAACATGGCATAAATCTTAAAACCAACAGGTATAAAACCACTTTTCTTTTTCCAATGGTCGCCAATGAGCCATGCTACATATTTGCCTGGTTTAAGAATACGGTACAACTCTTTTGCAACCTTCTCCAACTCAATAAAAAATTCCTTTTTTTCACAGGAGATACTACCAATGTTATCAGGATGTTGATTGTAATCTATGTTATCCGAATATGGAGAATCTATAAAAATTAAATCTGTAATATCATTATTAAGAGGTAAGTCTCTCGCATCTGCTTGCTGTATATCTCCTCTATAAGGGACTATATCGAAACCTATAACTCTCCTATTTTCTTCCTTACAGACATCTATAGTTGTGCCGCTACCACACATCGGGTCAATTACAAGGTCTCCCTCTTGTGTATATCCTTGAACAAGATTCCATATAACAAATACGGGTGTAACCCCACGATACTTATTATCCCCATGTTGCACATTACCATAATTCTGAGTCGGAAAGTCCCATAATTTATTCTTTTGATGAATACCTAATTCTCTCTCTAATCCAATCCCAATCTGGGTCTCCATCGTCAAAAAATGTCATGAAGTTATCTTTTATCCAATTGTAATAATCATCTTCAATATATCTACAGAAGGTCTCTATAAGAACATTATGCGGAATATCTTTAGGAATTTCAATTCCACTCAATTCTTCACTTAAATATTCTCTTATAACTTCTCTGTCAATCATCATGATTAGCCCTCTTTATATGACCATTTATTTTATGTTTATCATAAACATCGAGTATATCCTTGCAAAAATTTATCATCTTTTCATCTTTATTTTTAACAGCATCTTTGTAAAGTTTATTTATAAACCTTTTTCCAAATTCTGTCTGAGAATATGTCTTTTTTAAAAAATTATGTTCAGAGCAAAGAGTTTGTCCATTGTCAATATCATTTGTCCCATTTTCATCAAGGGGTGTTTTATGGTCGGCATGGATTTCAATCCCATCTTCTCTACCTTTTCCACAAAGTATACATTTATATCCATCTCTTTTAAAAATTTCCTCTTTTATATTAGGTGGAAATTCATAAAGTTGCCTATGTTTAACATGCTCCGGGTCATATTTATAAACACCTTTTTTAACTTTTATTAGTATCCCTTCTTGATGAAATTTACGAATTTGTCTCCATGGGTCTCTAGGTTTCTTTCCATAAAGTTCCATATATCTTTTTTCTACATAATCTACCACCGGTCCATGTGTCAAATCCTTTTTTGGATTATTGTAAAAAAACTCCATAATTAGGTCGGCAATCGTAATTTTATCCTCATTCATATTTCCATTTCCTGAGAAGATATTTCAAAAGTAAGTTGGTTTATTTTCCCTTTGTCTATCAATCTTTGTTTGGCTATTTCACAATAATTTTCATCTATTTCTACACCAATTCCCTTTCTTCCAGTAAGTGAACAAGCCATTAATGTTGTTCCACTTCCGAGAAAAGGGTCTAACACTACATCTCCTACAAATGTAAATAACTTAATACATCTTCTTGGAAGTTCTATTGGAAAAGGAGCAGGATGATTTATTCTTCTTTTGCTTTCCCCTACAAATGTCCAAACACCATTAGTCCACTCTATAAATTCTTTCTTCAATATGTCTGATTTTTTACTACCACTTAGTTTTTTCCAATTTTTTTTGTATAAAACAACAATCATCTCAACAGGAGCAATGACATAAGGAGATGAAGCAGAAAGCCATGAACCCCAGGCTGTTCTTCTTGAAATATTTTGTTCGTTCCATACAATTGTAGAGTGATAGTTAAATCCAATTTTTTTAGCAATTGTAACAATATCTGCATAAATACTTTGCTGACCATCTTTATTTTTATCAAGAGGTATATTAAGGCAAAAACGACCATCATCTTTTAATAATTTATATGCTTTCTCCAACCATTTTTGTGTAAATTCAAGATATATATAATATGGCATTTTATCATCATAAGAATTATATTTAACATCCAAATTATAAGGTGGTGAAGTTACAATTAAGTCTATAGATTTATCCTCAATAAGATTAAAGTTCAAAAAGTCATCGTTATATATTTTTATTTCATTTGTTTGGAAGTATGGTATTTCGTTCATAATTATATATCTCCAATTTACTTTCTCCTAAAAAACAGAAAAATCTTCCTTATTACTTCTTTTTCACATTTTATCAAATATATCCCTGGCAATTGAACTTTTTAATCTTTTGTTTTCATATTTTTTATAAGATGTTCCTATAAATTCCCCTTAGGACACATGGAAGTGGTATATCAAAATGATATGAGAAAAACCTTCGAGGTCTTTCAAACCCTCAGTATATTCTGGAAAAACCTCAACTGTTCCATTAATACCCTTAGCGGCTGTGGCTTGTATAGGTGTTCCTTTTGCCTCTCTGAACTGGGAATGAATGATTCCTATTGGCTTATACTTAATCTCATCCATAACTTTTTATCCCCCTGTAATACAATTTGCGATAACTATTTTCTAATAAATGAATTTTTCGAAGTCAATTTAGAGAAATCTCTCTTTTCCCTTTTATCCGCTACAATGTATGCCAGGGCAAAACCATGATAAGTAACAAAGTGTTTAACTTGATAACTCCCAGTCTGTTTCTTTATATATGTATCGTCCTATTATTTGTATTCTTGGTTTAGAATAAGCACTTTTAGGTATCTCAATTCCTTTTAGGCTAAGGTCTGCAATTATCATCATCTCACCCTCTGCCTCACAAAGTTTGTATTTGATACCATCTTTTTTTCTATAACCGTCATTAATTAATCGCATTTCAATGAAGTCTTTATCTTCTACACCAATTATACATGTCCCACCATATTCTTTAACATTTGTTTGTATTAAATCAACCTTATAGTTTACACAATCAGTGTCTGCAGTTTTTTGAAATCCATCAATATCTTCATTATGTGATGGAATAAAAATAAAATTTATACCTTCCCCATCCCTTTGGCGTTGATAAAGGAGATATTTATTACCTGAAGAATCTGAATAATCTAAGCAAACCAGCACTACAAATTTGAATTTATTGTCGTTAGTTCTAAATATTTTAATATCATTACCGGATTTCATTCCTTTACCAGGTTCTACATCACGTTCAAGATATGAAGGACAAATCTTGTAAACAGGATAAACCTCCCCATTTATAATTACCGGACATATATTAAAATTGTCCTGATAATAACTGCCGCCGATTATTATTATGTTATTATAATTCTTCTCCTTTATCTCATTGACGAAATCCTGTGCAAAACTTAGTTCAGGAAAACATATTATATCCACTTTATTTTCTTGAGCAACTTCTAATGCTTTTAATATCTTTTCTTTCACCACTTCTTTATTCTCTAATTGAAATGGAAATTTTTTAGTTAAAGAAAAATCCAATTGAACTATGCAAACTCTTAACCTGTCTTTCGCAAAATCAGGTATTGTAATATATTTTATCTCTGGTGGCTTTTTTATATCAGTAAGTTTACTTGGATAAGGTTCACCTTTAATTTTATCCTTAATTTCTTTAGTTAACACACCATCTAATACAAGTAGGGTATTTAAAAGTTGTAATAGTCCATTTTCTACATCGTTGGGTATCTTGCTAATTTCTACATATTCACTATACTTATTTAGCCTCTGGATAAAATCCACAAGAGAATCTACTGCATTAGCAAGATTATACAAGTTCCATTTTCCAAATATATCTTTAGTTTCCTCCAATTCATTCAAATCTACTTCTTCAAATTGTAGTGCTTTAGAGAGTGCTGTATAACAAACTTTTTTACTAAATAAAAGGCGGATAGCATCTTCTGGCATAGTTTCTTTTCCGAACTCCTCATATATATCCTCTATGCTTTTGGAAATATTACAACTTTTTTCTTTAAGTTTAACCAGACTCCCTGCATTTAGTGAATTAAAAAACTCTTTGTCTAAAGGTTCTAATTTGTTCATCAAATTTGAACTATTTTGAGCCAATACCTCATATTTATATGCTTTGTCAGCGTCTTTTTCTTCTGTCCTTTTTGAAAAAAGTTCTTTTGCTTTCTTAAAGTTAATCGCCGCATCATCATACTTATGTAAACTTAAGAGAGTAGCACCTAAATTCATATATGCCTCTACAAAGTTTGGATTTATCTTTATAGACTCATCATAGCATTTTATTGCCTCGTCATATTTGCCAAGATAGACAAGTGCGTTGCCATTGTTATACCATGCCCCTGCATAATTTGGATTTATCTTTATAGACTCATCATAGCATTTTACTGCCTCGTCATATTTATCGAGATTGATAAGTGCGTTGCCTTTGTTAGACCATGCCTCTGCGAGATTTGGATTTATCTTTATAGCCTTGTCATAGCATTTTATTGCCTCAGCATATTTGCCAAGATAGACAAGTGCGTTGCCTTTGTTAGACCATGCGCTTGCATAATTTGGATCTATCTTTATAGCCTCGTCATAACAATTTATCGCCTCAGAGTATTTGCCAAGATTAGCAAGTGCGTTGCCTTTGTTAGACCATACCTCAGTAAGATTTGGATTTATCTTTATAGCCTCGTCATAACAATTTATCGCCTCAGCATATTTCCAAAGATTGACAAGTGCATTGCCTTTGTTACTCCATGCCTTTGCATAATTTGGATCTATCTTTATAGCCTTGTCATAACAATTTATCGCCTCAGCATATTTCCCAAGATTAACAAGTGTGTTGCCTTTGTTATACCATGCCTTTGCAAGATTTGGATTTAGTTGAATAACTCGGTCAAATATTTTTTCAGCGATGTCGTAAACTCCATCTATTCCAAATAAAGTCCCAATTTTAATTAAAATTTCTACATCATTAGCATCTACAGACATCAGGGCTTCATCTAATTTCCCATCTTTAATAAGTTTGATTATTTTTTCAAACTTCTCATTTTCTTTTTTGTCATTTCTATTCATCATATAATCCTCCAAGAAAATTTCTGTTTAACATTTTGTGGATAAAAGAAGTTGCTAAAGACATTTTAAAAAGCATTTCTACTTTCCCTTTTATATAATGTTATATGACCATTAGGTTTTGAGCAGAGTAAAAATATTCATTTTCTAACCCGTTATTTCATTTCCTATTATATTCAATAGTGATAAAAAGTATTATCTTTATTTTTAGTCATCTCCAATTTAATCATTTGGAAACATTTTAACTCACATTTTAAAAAATATCAAGTTTCTTCACAGGACAAAGTAATTTATTTATCATTTACTCTTCTATAAATAACACTCATTACGGATTGGGTCATATATCCGACTATATAAATATTATATTTTCAGAAAATGAAAACCTGCGTAGGGGTTTGATTTATCAAACCCTCAAATTGCCTCTAATGCTTTAAACTGAATTTTTGTGCACGATGAATCGTGCCCCTACAAAAACATGAAAAATATTAATTTGTGATAGGATTATATGAAGCAATGGAATATCATACAGCCTTATTATAAGTTTATTTCTGAAACGGATAAATAATATAAACTAAATAGATATTTTATTGCCTATCACGATGTCTAAAGATATTTTCCCAAATTTTTAGTGGCAGAAATGCGTTGTAATCATAGTTTTTTAAAGAACCATTTTCCTAAATATTCAAAATCTGTGGACATTTCTTTCCAGATGTGAGGAGCGTTTTCTTTGATGACAAATTCACAGTCCCATTGTTTTGTTTTTAGTTTGTTGTAAAAGTTTTTGGATTGTGAGAAAGGGACAATTGTGTCTTTTGTTCCATGAAACAATATTACAGATGGAGGTGTTTTAATATTGTCGAGAGAATAATGAAAGGGGGATAATTCCTTTAATCTATTTTCTATTTCTTCGGGGGGTATTTGAGTCTCCTCATCTAAAAATGTTTTCTTCCTAATTAATTTATTAAGTATTTTTTTTACATCAGAATTAGTTGTGTGTAATGAGTAGAAAGATAGCAAATCGGTTGGTGCACAGAAAATAGCAGTAGTTCGAACAGTTTCACATAAATATTTTTCTTCTTCTGGTAAACTACTTATGGATTTCTGTTGCTGTAATAGTGCATTGATTGCTAAATGTCCACCAGCGGAGATTCCCATAATTCCCAATTGTTTCTTGTCCACATTAAATTCTTCAGAATGAGATAGGATAAATTGTATACCTGCCTGAACATTTTGAATCATTTGCTTTCCATTAAATACCTGAATTGAGCCCGGCGATAAAGCAAACACACAGAATCCCTGACTGCAAAGGACATCATACACTCCCAGACCTATATGCTGGATAAACTGATGTCTATCGGAAAACCAGCCATTAGAGATTACATCAATGATACCGCAACCGTTTGCAGTTTCCATTGGACTGAATATATCCATAATTAGCCCCACCCCGTAGGCTTCTGCATAAACACGGTGCGGCTGATGTTTAAACAAACCTGCAGTTTTAGGTCGAATTGTTAAACCGCTTGCCGGATTATACAGTTCCTGAACAGGTCTTAAATGAACCGTTATATCTTTTCTGTTGATTTCTCGCATCTCACATATTCTTATTGTTAAACAGGTATGGTGTTATTGTAGAAATAGAATACTATGCAATAAACATATTGTAAGAGAAAGAGGATAAGGTAATAAAATAAAACGATAGATTAGGAGAAAATATATATGGAGATTAGTTTATGCCATATTTTAAGTTTTTGCCTAATGAAGTGAAATTTTTTGATTTGTTTGATAAACAGTGAAAAAGACCCTGTTGCAATTATAAAGTGGAAAGAAATATATGAGTTATTGGAAACAGTTTTAGATGTTTGTGAAGATGTATCCAATATTGTTGTTTCCATTCTTGTTAAACAAGGCTAAATCTGAATGTCTATCTATATTATTCTTTTGATTGCTTTAGCATTGCTGTTTGATTTTCTCAATGGTTTTCATGATGCAGCCAACTCAATTGCTACCGTTGTATCTACACGAGTGCTATCGCCGCGCTACGCCGTAGTGTGGGCTGCTTTTTTTAATTTCGTTGCTTTCTTATTTTTTGGACTACATGTTGCTGGCACTATAGGCAGTGGTATTATTGATGTCTCTATTATAGATAACACCATTATAACATCATATTTTGGTATTCCTGTAAGCACCACACATACTATCACTGGTGCAATTATGGGAGTGGGAACTTTACGACGATTTACTGCTGTCCGATGGGGCATTGCAGGACAAATAATCTGGTCATGGATACTTACAATTCCATTATCGGCATTTATTGCCGCAATAGCATACATTATTGCTGCAAAAATTTAATTACACTTACTTGATAATAACCTTGTTGTATTATTATTCAAACACATTAAATTAATTTATGTTTCTCAATATCTGGCTGTACCAAAAATTAAATATTAAAATAATCTTACCAATTCTTCAAATAGCATTATATATGCTATTTGTTCAATGTAAGTGTAGTATTTTAAAATATTCTAATTCGTCATAATACAAATGGTAATAACAATGTCAACAAGTCTATCATTTTCAATTTGCATATTATCTATATTTTTAGTACAGACTCAATCTCCTTCCAGTGTTAATACTCTTACTTCACCACTGATAGCAGAAATTACCGTTGACCATCCTTTATTCCTTTTTACATGTAAGGTTCAGTCTAATGATGTATCGAAAGTTAAAGCACAATGGGATTCTCTTGATAGTTCCTTAAAACCTTTTTCTGCCTTATGGCTCGAATTTGAACCAGATATTATCCATGACCCAGGCAAACTGGAAGATATATTGGGTTCTATTTTCCAGGAATTTAAATGCCCATTTGTATTGAAAATTCCGAATATTATGGATAAGGAAATTCGTTTAGAAAATAAAGAAATAGAAACATTATTTGCACAATTTCCAAACATGCTTGGTATTTCTATTCATGATTTTACCATGAACTTATACATTTCCAAATTTCATGAAGTTATACCTGATTATTCTTATATTTCATGGCTGTCTCAAATGATACAGGTTCTTGCTTCTTATGGCAGATTTTTATATTTGTGCATGGATTCTATGGAATGGGCTCGATTTCTCTCACATCCATCTGCAGAGCCTTTGTTCAATACTATGAAGGAATACCCTGATTATGTTATTTCTGCTTATCGTTATAATGGAGATAATTCCGTTATTGGTGTAGGAGAAATGTTAGGTTTATACATGACAAATGTTGTGAACCATTGGGGAATTGTTTGTAGTTCTTCATGGTATCATGAAAATTTTCTGGTTGAACCCTGTTTGTTTGGTAAACCACCTGAAGGTGCGATAAGTATTTCAAGTCCACTATATCGTGTAATGATATTGAACGGGGTAATTGGTGGTGCAGTTGTTTATGCGTTTGAAGATGAGAACGCACTCTGGATAGGGAAAGAAAATATCCACTGGGATAAAACAATAAAACAAACACTTAACGAACTCATTACTGTAAATCCTATTCCTCAAAAAAATTTGATACAGCAGCGAATTAATACAGGGTTTAAATTATATCCTGCATTAAATCCTTTCGAGTTTCATAAAAACCTCAAAGAAATAGACCCACAAAGAGATGAAGGTAAAATGCTGCAAGTGATTTATAATGTGTCCTCTCCCGGAAAATTACCTATACTTGTTCCTGAAAATGGAAACTCGTATGTTATTCCTATACTCCCTTCTTTCCTGACCACTGAGCAGGTAAGCATGTTCGCAAATGTTGCGGGGTATAGTCCTACACATCCTGAATGGACATGGTCTCAAGTGTTATCGGATACATCTAAACCTGTGGGAGAAGGAACAGCCTTTATTACAAATGTTGGCAAGTGGGTTTTTGTTCTTAATTCTAACGAATATGAGATTGTTCCACAGACTTATCAACTTCTAAATTTGCCTGCACCTGTCCGAAAGTTCAGTGCAAATCGTGTTGAAGATGGCATAGTCTTGAAATGGCTTTTCAGAGAAGGTGATATTTCCTATCAGGTGTATCGCCGTTTACCTCCTGAAACATCTTTCCAATTGTTAGCAAGAGGCATTGATGCCAGAGAATGGAAAGATAAAACAACATTACCCCAGCAAACAGTGGCTTATTCTATTACAGCCTTAACATCGGAACAGGAACCTTTATCTGGGACAGTGAACTTTGGCGATTATTTAATGTATAACACAGTGGAAAGCCGAATCGTAGAAGAAACAGTGCTTGCACCCGAGACATTCTATTCGGAGAGTGTGCCAATCCTTATTCCGACAGAAATTATAGGGGAAAAGACAGGATGTAAAGACCCAACAGAAGAATTAGAAGCAACACAGAAGGAACAAGCAAATACAATTCTCAAAACAATGGAGTTATTCGAATCAGCAATTATTGGTAAAAATATTGATTCTATTATAAATCTTTTTGACCCAAATTATAAAGATTCACAGGGAAGAGGTGTAGACTATATTCGTGCAGGATTTGAATTGTTCTTTAGTCAATGCGATTATCCGAAGGTAATGTGGCAAGTGCGTCGTTGGCTATTTGAGACCACAGCAGAAAATCAAACACAAATAAAAATGACAATGTTCTTCAAAATCCGTGGCTATAAACTTTCAGACATTTTAGGTATCAAAGGTGATATTCCTATGGAAATATATTCAGATGCAAATGGCGAGACCTCATTTACCTGGGTTTTGCAAGACAACCAGTGGCGAATCAGCCATATCGAACCTTCTGTCATTGAATTAAAGAAACTTGTCTCATCTTTACTCTCTCCTTATCCAACTACCACTCAATAAAACATAATTATCCATTGAAATAAGTGGACAGAGTATTCTACCTACTTGGAGATTTACAGAGTCTACCCCTCATGCTTCACCTGCAAGGGGTTATCCCCCTATTAGAGAGAGGAGTCTCGTGAGAATAAGGTGTTTTACTGCTATTCAAAAAAACAATGGCATAGCATTTTCTAAAAGATAATTTTACTTATTTTACAATTTCTTTTCTATAACAAATTATTATAATGAGACAAAAAGATATTTTTTAGGTATCCTGATAGAAAGATTGAGAATGCTATGCAAAGTGTTCTTTTAAATAAAGTTTCAATAATTCTTTATGCGCTGTGAAAGGAAGTGAGGGTAGTTGGTCATGTTTGAAGAACTTCGCTTCTGACACATCACTTCCTGCTTTAATTTCTCCATCCCATTTTTCAACAACAAAGCCAAGGACTAAAATCGTTCCTACTGTTTTGCTTGATTGAGCAGAAGCACCTAATAATCGTATTTGTTTCACTACAATCCCCGTTTCTTCAAGAAGTTCTCGTGCTGCAGCTTCTTCTACTGTTTCACCAAGTTCCATATATCCGCCGGGCAGTGTCCATTCGCCAAATGCAGGATGGATTGCTCTTTTTGTTAATAAAAGGTCTGTCCCGTTGTTTGATACAAAGCAGCATGTTGTTGGCGTAGGATTGTGATAATAAAATCGGCTACATAAACGACAATAAGGACGCATTTGTTCCCCATCGTTCTTCAGCATAAGTTCCTCGCCACATTCAGCACAGAAACGCCAGGGAAACGGTTCGAAAGAATTTATAGGCATTTAGTATAACCTTTGTTTATAAACAATTTTTTGTGTTTATACTTATATCATATTGTATTTATTCTAAAACATTTTGCTATCGTTATGTGAGTTGCTATCTTTAATAGTAAAGGAGATTACAAATGAAAACTAAATTAAGTGAATTGAAACCGTTGGTATTACTAACACTACTCCTATTGGTCATGTCCTCAATATATTCAGAGTCGCTTGATTGGAAGGTCTTGCCTAAAACAAATATTCCTTTTAGTCCCCCAGAAATGATGAAACAATATTTGAACACAGAAGCGATTGCTCTCTTAAAGTCCCATGAGGAGAACCCTGACCGTTTTCCTGGAAAAGACAATATAGAAATCTATAAGAAGGAAAGAAGGGAACTATATTGGAATTTGTTGGGTGGCAAACCTTCCCTGAGTCCACTTAATCCAGTTATTGTTCGCAAGGGGACAAAGCCTACTTATAGATATGAAGTGCTTTATTATGAAAGTTTACCTAACTTTTTTGTCCCTGCCATTTTATTTCTCCCACTTACGGAACCGCCTTATCCAGGTGTAATTCTTCCTTGTGGACATTCATTAGAAGCCAAAGGTAGTCCTGATTATCAGAAATTAGGAATTTTATTAGCCGAAAATGGGATAGCCGCTTTGATATATGACCCTCCTGGACAGGGTGAATGTATTACCTTTATAAAAGAAGATGGCAAGCCTGAATTTTGGGGAACTACGGAACACACGGTTGTTGGTTTAGGATGTATCCTTTTAGGCTCAAACTATGCCAAATACGAGATATGGAATGGTGTGAGAGCCCTTGACTATTTAG